>OIEN01000154.1_pt1 | contig 51361 bp, 45 predicted proteins | sample 1581741 | NCBI WGS metagenome assembly OIEN01 (sample SAMN01760944, study PRJEB22395) | human gut metagenome | reverse complement strand
ATAAACAACAATCATCAAATCAAAGCAGTGAAGATGGCTTTCGACCGGCTAGACCTCGCCGGGGCGGCGGCCTAAATCACTTGCGAAACTTGAGTCTATTTATTTCTTTAATTACTATGCGGATCCAAAATCGTTCTCCTCTAGTGTGGCCTACATCACGTCTTCTATAATATTCCCTGACCAGTATTCTGTTTATTAGTGAATGAAAGTTTGAAGAGTGTCATTTCGCCTTGATTTGCAAATGTTTAATATATTGACTATATGAAAAAGAATATATGCGGTATTTTTGTTTCGGTAATGAGTACTCTTATGTTATTGACGGTCAGTTTGTCAGCCCAGACAATAGACGATTCCTTGGTGAGTTGGAGTCAATATACGGGAAAATCGGCCTTCACTATAATGCTCCCGTCGACGTTAGAGTTAAGGAAACCGGAAGATGCATATTCTCAGAATATTATATGTAGTAATGATGCTATTGTGTTTCAACAGAAGGGGTTGTCTCATTTTGATAGCCCTGCGCTTAAGAAATATTGCCGCATAATTATTAATTACCAGAAAGGAGAATATGGCGATTTCTTAAAATCCACTGAAACAGAGGTGATTGATGCCGAATCAAGGAACATCTTAGAGCAGATAGTAATATCAAATATAGGGTCGGCATCACGGCTGATGGACCCAATTTCATATTCCTGGACAATGGTACGCGGATCAAAATGTCTCCAGATTGATTATCGGCGAACAGGTAAGAATTTTGACACCACAATTCCAGTAATTTGCCGTATGGCTATATTTCAGAATGACAATGAGATGGTAATAATGACTCTTGCATATCGTGAGAAAGAGGCCGATTTATGGAAAAACGACTTCGAAAAAGTATTCAAAAGTTTTAGGTGGATTTAGGTGATGTCTGTTGATTATTATTGAGTTACTACAAGGATGAGAAAGTACTTTTACATAGAGAACTCGCAGGTTAAAGGGCCAGTTTCAAAGGTGGAACTGGAGTTGATGGATTTATCGCCTGATACTTTGATCTGGTATTATGGTCTTGATGGGTGGATGCATCTTAAGGACACTGAGGACTTTGGAAAAGTCCAGATTGTTCCGCCGCCTTTACCTGCTGAACGGGAGAAAAATGAGAAGAAACATATTCATAAAAGAAAGCCACTTCACATCAGCAAGAAGGCCATACTAATGAGTCTGGTGGCGGTGGCGGCCATTGCGTTTGTGACATTGTGCATATTGACACCGAGTCGGGAAGAGAGGCTTCATCGAAAGATAGCGGAAAGTGCCTATGATGATCCATCAGTGGATTTTGACTTTTACGTTGATAAATATTATCGCGATTTGGAATATTTCGGGATAATATCTGTTCGTCCGGAATCGGTGACAATCAAGTTCGCTGATTTGGACAAAATGGTTGATACAAAGGAAACCGAAGGAATATGCTTCGGAATAAACCACGATGATAAGATTGAAATATACATCAATCGGTCCTCGTGGGAGAAGTTTACAAAACCGATGAAGTATTGGCTGATGTACCACGAGCTTACGCACGATATTCTCAATGTCGAAGATTTGCCTGACACTGAAGAAAATAAAGGAAAACTGATGTATCCGTATGTGTCTAAGTACTTTACAATGGATACGGGGACGGTTATGACGATGGACTATTTCATTGAGCATTTCCATTCTTTCATTGATGAATATACGTCTGAAGAAGCGAAGAATAACGTATCTAAGTTTTTGAATGTTAACTGATCTTATGACACAATCTACATTTACAATGAAAACGCAAACTAAATCAGTAGAATATTCCGCATTCTCAAAAGCATTTACGCGTTGGTGCTTAGGAAGTGGCTTTGTGCTGGCTGGGATATTACTCGCCATATTGGTTGTCTATGCTCTTGCTCCATCTCCATTGATTATGAGGGGAATTGGTGGTATTTGGGCCAGTTTTGTGTATTGGGCTACGCTCCCTTGTCTTTTTTATGCTTTCTGTCTTTTAATTGTATCAGTCGTATTGTCGCTGATTGCTGTGCTGAAATATAGGAAAGGTAAAACAGGATGGATTTCATATTCTTTGATAGTCTTGACATTTGTCTTAAGCAGTTTCGCTTTTTTGTTCCTTATGATGTTGGAAGGTCTCGCTAATTGGTACTATGTGGAACTGTATTATAATGTGGCATTTCTCAATTGCATGTTCTTAATAATGGGCCTGTCATTCATCTGGTTTTTAGTTTGGATGATTCTTTTGTACAGAAAAGGTCAAATGAAATATTGGAGCATCAAAGCTTTTCTTTGTAGGTGGACGGGCTTTGTTATGGCGATGGCGCCCATTGTATTTATGGTGGCAATTCGTTGGGTGTAATGTAAAGATCAGGCGTTATATAGACCTCTTTCGATAAAACAATACTCAAATCATTATATTGTCGCAAAAAAAACGTATTTTTGCGACAATATATAATGGTAATAATGGTACAAAGCATTGAAAATATAATTACTAACTCTATAAAGAAATGCGGGAGGGGAGCGTTGTTTTTCCCTTCCGATTTTTCAAAGGTAGGGGAGAGATCTGCTGTACTCAAGGCCTTGGAGCGAATGACGAATGTGGGCACCATCATCAGGGTCGCAAGAGGCATCTACTGCTATCCCAAAATTGACAAGGAACTTGGGCTCGGAACACTGTATCCGACTTACGAGGAGATTGCCCAGGCAATAGCAAAAAGAGACAAGGCGAGAATAGTCCCGGCCGGCATATATGCGATGAACCGCCTTGGGCTATCAACGCAGGTTCCGATGAACATCGTATATCTGACCGACGGCTCGCCCAGAAAAGTGGTAATAAACGGCAATAGAGGAATACTTTTCAAGCACGTTGCACCCAAAAATCTCGCATTCAAGAACCAACTCGCATTGCTTATAAATTCCGCATTGAAGGAAATCGGTCAGGACAATGTCACCGATGAAGATAAAGACCATATCAAGTCATTATTGTCCAATGAACCAAAAGACATCATATTACAAGATATAAAACTGATGCCGGACTGGATAGCATCAATAATCAGAGAAGCGTATGAATAACTATTGGAATCTAAGCGAGGACCAGAAACGCATCGTTCTTCAGCAGGCATCAATCAAAATAGGACTGCCCGTGGAATCCGTTGAAAAGGACCTATGGGTAACGGCAATCCTTCAATGCGTATTCTCCCTGCCGTATGCCGATAAATTCGTCTTTAAGGGCGGAACTTCGCTGAGCAAAGTCTGGAACAGGATAGAACGATTTTCGGAAGACATAGACCTGGCCATTGACCGCAGCCAGTTCGGTCTTGAAGGAGATCTTACAGTCAAACAGATAAAGACGCTCCGTAAAGAATCGTCATTGTTCGTTAAAGAACAAGTGGCGGCAGACTTGACCAAAGTGCTCGAGGCGTCTGGGCTTCTGCAATGGTGCGAGGTGAAGCCGGAAGAAGACGGCGAAGGGGACAGGACATATCCGGAACCAAGAAAGATATTCGTGAAATACACACCTCTGATGCCCATCGCAGCCGGATATGTGAAGCCGGTCGTAATGCTTGAAATAGGCTCGCGCTCACTGTTTGAACCGTATGAATGCAGAAAAGTGAACAGCCTTGTAAGTTTGGCTACTGCGATAGAGACTTCCGTGCAGGACGTGGATATTCCAACAGCAGTCCCGGAGAAGACTTTTCTTGAAAAGGCATACCTGATACATGAATTGTTCTCCACGGATGCCGGTGCGAGAGTGGACAGAAAGTCACGCCACCTGTATGACCTAGAAAGAATGATGGATTGTGACTTCGCAAAATCAGCCATCACGGATGACGACCTATGGAATACAATCCATCATCATAGGGAAGTCTTTACTCATATGAAAGATGTCGATTACACACCTGATATTCGAGGCCGTATTGTCCTACTTCCTCCGGCAAATATCAAGGATGCTTGGAAAACAGATTATGAGGCAATGCGCAGGACAATGATTTATGGGCAATCGGTTCCTTTTGATGAACTATTGGCAAGAATGGACGAACTTCAGATGAGGTTCAGAAACCGATACTGAGAGTTGTCTGGCTCAGGGGGTATCGACACATATATTGATTGGGCGTGTAAGGCAAGTGATTGAAGAACAGTGATTAACACATCAGTCTGAACTAAAGGAGGTTATTTATTTTGTTGATTTATATGTAATTAGACACCACGGTGGCTAGGACAAGGATAATCATTGTTGTTCACAGGAGTCGCTTCGACAGGCTCAGCGACCGGTATTCTTAGCGGTATCAAACCAGAGAGGAAGCTATGGTGAAGCCTTTATTGTCAGCCAGTAAGCCTCCACGGACTTCTGGTCGTTTGCGTGAATGACGAGAGTTTTGAAACAAGCGATGCTGCCAAACTGGTATATTCATTAATGGCGGAGGAGTGGAGCATATTCGCGGATTGGAATCCGTGGCACGGGTGCACTAAGGTGAGTCCGGGCTGCAGGTTCTGTTATGTCTATCGGCAGGATGAGATGTACGGGAGCGAGATCGCTAGCAATCTTGCGCGCAAGACGGCGGCGTTCAATCTGCCGGTCAAAAGAAAGCGTGACAAGACTTTCAAGATTCCTTCCGGCAAGATTGTCTTCACGTGCTTCACTTCGGATTTCCTGCTGGAGGACGCGGATCCGTGGAGGCCGGAGTGCTGGGAAATGATGCGCTTTCGGAGCGACTGTATGTTCTATTTCTTTACAAAACGGATTGACCGTCTGGAACGGTGTCTGCCTCCGGACTGGGGCGACGGGTACGAGAATGTCATCATCGGCTGCACGGTGGAGAACCAGGCTATGGCCGAGCGTCGGCTTCCCATATTCAAGGAACTTCCGATCAAGCACAAGTCGATCATTGTGGCGCCGATGCTTGAGCGGATGGACATCTCGCGATGGCTGGATGACACGATCGAGGAGGTAAGTGTGAGCGGAGAGTCCGGAGTGGGGGCGAGGCCTTGTGATTTCGATTGGATTCTGAATCTGCGTTCGCAATGCGTCGCCAAAGAGGTTCCGTTCCGTTTCCACCAGACGGGTGCTTACTTCATCAAAGACGGAAGGACGTACCGCATCCACCGTCGCCACCAGCTGAGCCAGGCCCACAAGGCCAACATCGACTACGGCATCAAAGACTACTATGTGCCTGAAAAGCCTTGGAATCTCTGGGCGGAATCGGATTACAGGTAGATTGCGGTTAGGATTCTTTTCGCTAATTTTGAACCTAAAATGTGATGAATGATGAAAGATAAGGTCAAGGTGATAATCTTCGATGCGGACGACACACTGTGGGACAACCAGACGTACTTTGACAGGGCGGAGGACGTGTTCACGGAGGAGTTGAAGGAATATGGGACGGCGGAGGAACTGTCTGAGGAGCTATACAAGACTGAATCGGCGAATATGCCGATTCTGGGCTATGGTGCGAAGGCGGTCTGCATCTCGATGATGGAGACGGCTTTGAGGGTGTCTGACAGCAAGGTGCCGGGCGAGAATCTTTCACGAATATTATTGAGCGCGAAGTCATTGCTCAGCCTTCCTGCGACACCGCTTCCGGGGGTGGCGCGGACGCTTGACGCTCTGGACAAGACCGGTCGTTACCGCTTGATACTGATGACAAAAGGGGATATGCTGGATCAGCAGAACAAAATCAAACGCTCTGGGCTTGACAAATACTTCTACCGGGTTATCGTCGTCACCAAAAAGGGAATCAAGGAATATCTTGACATCTGCAATGTGGAGCAGGTCGCACCGTCACAGATCGCTGTGGTCGGTAACTCCTTCAAGTCCGACATCCAGCCGATAATCGAGATCGGGGGCTACGGCATACATATTCCTTTCCACACTATGTGGAGGCACGAGGTGACGGAGGAGTTTGAGCATCCGAACATCACCCGCCTTGACTCTTTTGAGGAACTTACTAAGATCTTCATTGACAATGAATAAGAATCAACCGGACAGAATTTTGGTGCGTGGCGCGAGGGTGCACAACCTGAAGAATGTGGATGTGGACATTCCGCTGGGGAAGATCGTAGGGATCGCCGGGGTGTCCGGGTCCGGGAAGTCCTCGCTGGCGCTTGGGGTGCTATATTCAGAAGGATCAAGACGTTACCTTGAGTCTCTTTCGACTTACACAAGAAGGAGGATGACACAGGCGGCGAAGGCTGACGTGGACGAGGTCCTTTATGTTCCGGCTGCTCTCGCGCTTCATCAGAGACCGGGGATTCCGGGCATACGCAGTACTTTCGGTACAGGCACGGAACTTCTTAACAGCCTTAGGCTTATGTTCTCAAGACTGGCGAGTCACAGATGTCCGAATGGTCACTATGTCGAGCCATCTTTGCTGGTGGCGGCTGGAAAGGAGCTTGTCTGCCCTGCGTGCGGAGAGCATTTCTACGCTCCATCGGCTGAGGAACTGTCGTTCAACAGCCAAGGTGCCTGCCGTAAATGCGACGGAACCGGAACAGTACGAACTGTGGATGAATCCACGCTTGTCCCGGACGAGAACCTCACGATTGACGAAGGGGCTGTGGCTCCTTGGAACACGCTGATGTGGTCTCTGATGAAAGATGTCTGCCGAGCGATGGGGGTGCGCACAGATGTCCCTTTCAAGGACTTGACTGACAAGGAAAAAGACATCGTCCTTCACGGTCCGGCGGAGAAAAAACACATTCTCTACAAGGCGAAGAACTCCAATGACGCCGCCGAACTGGATTTCACATTCTATAACGCGACCTACACGGTGGAGAACGCACTTGCCAAGGTCAAGGACGAGAAGGGGATGAAGCGTGTCGAGAAGTTCCTAAGATTGGATGTCTGTCCGGACTGCGGAGGCACAAGGCTTTCCGATGCGGCAAGGGCACCGAAGCTTAGAGGAATATCATTGGCTGAGGCCTGCACGATGACCCTGACCGAGATTGTGGAATGGGTCAAAGGCGTTCCGGCTTCGCTTCCGGAGGAGATGAGGCCCATGGCAGAAAGCATCTGCGAATCGTTCTTGGACACGGCCAAACGACTGATGGACTTGGGAATAGGCTATCTTTCACTGGACCGCTCAGCGGCTACTCTATCGACCGGAGAACGTCAGAGAATGCAGCTGGCCAGAGCCGTAAGAAATCGAACAACGGGAGTCCTGTATGTTCTGGACGAACCTTCGATCGGTCTGCATCCATCGAATATAATTGGCCTCTGCGGCGTGATGGAGGACTTGATAGCGGATGGAAACTCCGTCATTCTGGTTGACCACGACACGCAGATCCTCACGAAATCCGACTGGATGATCGAGATGGGGCCCGGTGCCGGCTCAAGCGGCGGTACAGTGATAGCTCAGGGCACGATAGGCGACATCGAGGCCAATGAATATTCAAGGATAGGTCCTTCCCTTTCTGGCAAGAATCCTCTTAAGGTAAGACAACAGATAAAAGACTCTGACATATTCATTGATGGAAAGATAACGATGGTTACCGATGCCATCCATACGGTCAAGCCGCTGAAGGTGGAGATCCCTAAAGGCAGGCTGACGGTTGTCACAGGTGTATCCGGCTCCGGCAAGACCACGATGGTGCTTGAAAGCCTGATCCCTGCGCTTCAATCTAAGGTCTCAGGTCGTGAGCTGCCACGGCACGTGAAGTCTATGGACGCTGAAGGAATACGTCAGGTGAAACTCATAGATGCTTCACCGATAGGCATTAACGTTCGCTCTACGGTGGCGACTTATGCCAACGTGCACGATGAGTTAAGGAAAGTCTTCGCCAAGACTCCGGACGCGAAAAAGCACGGCTACAAGGACGGGGATTTCTCCTACAATACCGGCAAGCTACGTTGCCCGACCTGTGACGGCACGGGTGTGATAAGCCTTGACGTGCAGTTCCTTCCGGATGTGGACATTCCGTGCCCTGACTGCCGTGGGTCAAGATATTCAAAAGCGGCGGGAAGCATCCGGAGGGAGAATGCGGCAGGAGAGTTCCATTCGCTTCCAGAGCTGATGGATATGGACATCAATTCCGCCCTTGACGCTTGCGCTGATTTGAAACTCATCAGTCAGCGTCTCAGAGTCCTGCGTGATCTCGGCCTTGGCTATCTGACATTGGGAGAAGAGACCCCGAGCCTGTCCGGAGGTGAGGCCCAGCGACTTAAACTGGCCAGCGAGATGGGCAGGGGACAGAGCGACTCTGTCTTTGTGTTCGACGAACCGACCATAGGCCTTCACCCGTCCGATGTCCTGACGCTACTGAAAGTGTTCCAGAGCCTTATCGATCACGGAGCCACCGTCATAGTCATCGAGCACGATCTGGATGTCATCCGCAACGCCGACTACATCATCGACATGGGTCCAGGAGGTGGTGCCGAAGGTGGCCGTATTGTCGCGACCGGTAGCCCGGATCAAATCCGTGAGGCAAAGGACAGCGCCACCGGCAGATTCATTTAAAAGATCAAACTGGAAATAATGCTGGCCACGATTGTGGACACTGCCACACTGACCAGTCCCGGCATCATAAAGCTGTGGTTCAGAAGATATTTCCCGATCACGGTCGTTCCGCTGCGGTCGAAGTTGACCGTAGCGATGTCCGAAGGATAGTTCGGTATGAAGAAATAGCCATAGACGCTTGGCAGTACACCCAAAAGCACAGGTCCCGGGATGCCCAATGAATATGCCAGCGGCAGCATCGCCACGACCACCGCACCTTGTGAATTGATCAGAACCGAGACGGCTACAGCCTTTTTCGGTGAAGCCTTGCTGACTATGACCATCAGCGCGGCGGCTGTAAGCATCACAATCTGAATGACTATATTCATTTTCAACCGGCTGCCGTCCTCGTAGGAAGGGAGCAACCTTTGGCATGACGCGAACAGCACGATGACGGCGATTGAGGCAAGGAATATATATACCGCGCGTTTCGCTGACGCGGAGATTTCCTTTCCGAGGGATGTCGCTGTGCTACCGTACATATATTCATACATATCCGGGTCTTTCAGCCTTGCCTGGAACGCAGGGTCCTTGCCAAGGTCCAAGCCTCTTTTATAGGAGCATGCGCTTGCGACGAGGCCTGTTCCGGAAATCGCTCCCAATGCCAGGCTTCCGTACCGTGAGCCGACATAAAGTGCCAGAAGCACTATCATCAACTGTATCAAAAACATAATTGTGAATTTTTCTCAATGCTTAGATTTTGCAAAACTACGGCAATATTTTGAATATTTATGCTGAGGTTTTACTTATTTTTCATATATTGCGAATAATTTTAATGACACATAATTATAACCGATTCTACCTGCTGATGATTGAAAAGCACACTCATTATGCATTAACGCTCGCCGGTGTTTTATTGATGCATGTTGTTCCCGCCATTTGCGGGGACGGTGTCACGCATCCGGCATGTTTGTCTGAATGCCTTGAAACAAAGGATATTAAAGTGACTTTGGTCCAGAAAAGACAGAATTATTGTTCTGACCATAAGACGCGTGACACAGACATCCGCTCTCCGAAATCGGTGACCATCCATCCTGATGGCTCTAAGTTCTACGTCAATTCTCTGGAGGGCATGAGGACTGTTGTCTTTGAGGTTCCTACCGGAAAGAAAATCAAAACTGTCCATCATCGGTTTGATGGTTCGGACAAGGAGTTGTGGGCTGATGAAAGCGGCTATTACACATTCAAGGACAAGCGCAGGAATCCTCGGACATTCTCGGGGAAACCAGTCGAATCGGCTTTCTCCCACAAAGGTAAATATTTGTGGATAACCTATTACCGAAGAAGTTACGACATCAATGCGCAAGAACCTTCCGCTGTCGCCGTCTTGGACACGGAAAGGGACACGATTATCCGGATGTTCGAGACTGGGCCGCTCCCTAAGATGATCGCCGTGTCGGATGACGGAACGAGATTGGCGGTCACTCATTGGGGAGACAACACGGTCGGTGTCATGGACATCTCAAGTGACAGGCCTGAGGATTGGCATTACATCTCCAACTATGTGATCGGTAGTAAATTATCCCTTGATTATAGCAGGACAGAGCCGGTCAACAGGGACAATGGCAGTGGGCACTGCCTGAGGGGAACCCTGTTCACACCTGACAACAGGTATCTTCTGGTCGGTTGTATGGGCGGTGCCGGTGGAATCGCCGTGATAGATCTTGAGGCCTCTTCGTATCTGGGGAGGATTGTAGGCTTGAAGCCGAACGTCAGGCATTTAATTTGCAAGGACGGCTACCTTTATGCAAGCATCAACACCGCAGGCTATGTCCAAAGGGCAGAAATGACAAGTGTCTATTCGGCCATAGCTGAACTTGATGGGAAAAGTAAAACCGCCAGAATCAACGGTTGGGAAAGCTGCAAGGTATTTCCGGGCGCGAGAACGATAGTAGCTTCGCCAGACGGACGGTTCATCTTCGCGGCATGCAATTTTTCCAGCAGAATCGCTGTCGTGGAGACAAAGACCATGTCCATGATCGGATCCGTCCGCGCGGATTCGTATCCTGTCGGGTTGGCGATAACGCGGGACGGGCACTATCTTTTCTCGACCTCCCAGGGCAACAGCAGTGGCGGTGGCAATGCTGTGGACATATACAGAATTGAATATAAATGAGAAACGCAATAAGAACAGTGCTTGTGGCGATCGCCGTGATGATCTCGGTCGCGGCCAATGCCCATAACGTCATGTCCGAGGTCGAGGATTCGATCACGGTGTCAACTGAAAAACTGGCGGACATCCTCGTGGAGGAAGGAATGAAGATGATTGGCACACCATACCGCTATGGCGGCAGCGGACCGAGGGCCTTCGATTGTACTGGATTCACAAAGTATTTGTACAAGAAGTTCGGCTATGACCTGGAGCGTTCTTCCGTAGGCCAATCAAAGCAAGGAAGGGAAGTGAGCGGCTCGTGGTCCAACTTTCAAAAAGGAGATCTGGTAGTGTTCGCGGCGCGACGCAACGCCAGCAGGGTCGGCCACATCGGGATATTCATAGAACTTGACAGTTCGGGCAGGGATTTCACTTTCATCCATGCGGCGGTGAAAGGTGGGATTCAGATCTCGCACATCACTGAGAAATATTACTCATCCAGGTTCCTTGGAGCGAGAAGAATCCTTCCTGATTTTGTAAGCCATAAAGATGAGAAGGTGATGGAAGCCTTGCCTGAAAACACGGTCATTGATGTCAGGGACACCTTGCGGCTGCAGGAAGGTGACATGCGTGTCCTGCTTATGGCGGACGGGCGTTGGATGGTCATCGGGGACGATGGATCTCTGAACGTCCCTAAGGACACAGCCAGCATTGTCCTCTCTCCGTCCGGCACTTGGTCAGCGATCAAGCATGTGTCGCATCGCATTCCGTCCAGGACGGATCCTCCTCGGCAGGCGTTGGTGGAGAATGACACACCTGCTCCGGAGGCGAAATACCACACAATCAAGTCCGGCGACACTCTTTCGTCAATCGCGTTAAGGTACAAGACCTCGGTCTCTGCGTTATGCAGGCTCAACGGGATGTCAGTGAAAACCACACTTCGCATCGGGAAGAGGATACGGGTTAAATAACAATTGAAAGATGAGAAAATTTCTCTCCTTGCTTCTGTTTGTGACGTTTTCTGTCAGCCTCATGGCCCAGAACGGAAAGAACGTCACGGTGAAATGGCTTAAAGACAATTACACAAAAAGAGAGGTGATGATCCCGATGCGGGATGGGGTCAGACTCTACACCGCTGTCTATGAACCTGTCTCGGCGGTCGATGCCAAACCAGTGATGCTTGTCCGCACTCCCTATTCGCTCAAACCTTACGGATTTGAGGCGGGGGAGGAACCTCTGCCAGGCAAACAGACATATTCATCCGGCATCTGGGATGACTTGCTCAACTACGCCGCGGATGGCTATGTTGTTGTCTTGCAGAACGTCCGTGGCACCTTCCTGAGTGAAGGAGATTTCGAGAACATCCGTCCGCATCTTGGCGGCATGGCTGGAGGTACGGCGAAAGGGTGCATTGTTGACGAAGCCACGGACACTTACGACACGGTAGAATGGCTCCTTGCCAACACTGGCAACAACGGAAATATCGGTGTGAAAGGAACCTCGTATCCTGGCTTTTACGCCACGATGGCTGCCCTTTCCCGCCATCCCGCGATCAAGGCTGTCTCACCGCAAGCACCTGTGACAGACTGGTTCATGGGGGATGACGCCCACCACAATGGCGCGCTCTGCCTTGCGGACTGCTACCGTTTCGGCTCGTCGATGTACAGAACGCGGAAAGCACCTTCGACTAAAGGCCTGTCTAAATTGGTGAATATCGACACCGATCTCTATGAATATTTCCTTGGCAGGCCGATGGCCGACCTTTCGGCGTACTTCGGCGACACCTTGGCGTTCTGGAACAGCATGGTCTCACATCCGGATTACGACAGATTCTGGAAAGACCGGAATCCCGGCCGGCATCTGAAGGACATCAAGCCTGCGGTTCTTGTCACCGGTGGTTTCTACGATGCCGAGGACTGCTACGGCGCGTTCGAGACCTACAACGAGATCCGCGGATTGTCTCCGGAATGCAACCTTTATCTGGCCGTGGGGCCGTGGTACCACGGGGGATGGAAGAACCGCAAGGCGAATCACCTTTCCGGAGCGTGGTTCGGAGAGGCGTCCGGGGAATATTACTTGGATGATATTGAGTATCCTTTCTTTACATATTACCTTGAAGGAAAAGGGAATATGCCTGCAAGGGTGAATATTCTACCATCCGGTGAGACTCTGAAATCAAAAATGGAAGGTGTACCATCTTCGACACTTTGGAAGACATATTCCTCATGGCCTCCGTCAGATGCGGAGCCTATCAGAATATTCTTTTCAGGTGCTGATTCCTTGAATATGTCAGGATTGCCTGACGTGCTGGCTTTCAGGACATTCACGTCAGATCCAACGAACCCTGTCCCGTATATGGATGTAAAATCCAATGGACGTGACCGCGCCTACATGACGGCCGATCAGAGTTTCGCGTCAGCACGGGAGGATGTCCTTACATATTCAGGAAATGTACTTTCAGACACGTTGCATCTTGCAGGTCCGGTAAAGGCGCACATGGAATTGAGGCTCGACCTGCCGGACGGGGCATATTCAAAGAATATGGATGCGGACATTGTCGTCAAGTTGATTGATGTCCGCCCCGATGGTTATCAGATGCTTGTCAGAGGTGATGTGATGCCGCTCCGTTACCGTGACGGATTCAGCAAGGCAAAGGCTGTTAAGGCAGGAAAAGTCGTCAGCGTGGACTTCACGATGTGCGATATAGATCATTACTTCCTTCCAGGCCATTCTTTGATGATACAGATTCAGGGAAGCTGGTTTCCGCTCATCGCGATGAACCCTCAAACCTTTGTGCGGAACCCGTTCACGGCCACCGCGAAAGACTACAGGCCCATTAATGTCTCTATTTCCTCTCATTCTTTTCTAGAGTGTGGTAATGTCAATGCTTGCAGTCAATAAAACAAATATGTTTATTCGTATAACAAAAATGTTTTACCACTTGATATGCTGTCTGATTCCACATTTGACCTATTGGAAAGCATCGCGAAGAAGCATGGCGATGGCGATTTCAGTTCCACAACAGAATCCGAGCGGAAAGTGCTTGATCAAGTCAATGCCGCCATTGCGGATGGTGACGTCGAGCTATACCCGATGAAGGCTCTTCTGGCCGCCAGCAACGACTGGAGCACCGGCCTCATAACCCGCATGGGCCTGTACAAGAATATTCTTCTGGAAGGAATAGGCAAAGGCGCCCTCGCTCCCGAAAATGAATATGCCTGGGAATGGATCGCTGCCGCCGCCACGAACAACGACCCCGAAGAGTTTATCGATGACAAAACCCTCTATTACGATCTCCTCTCCTCGGCGGCAGAGTCCGGAATCACCGTCGCTCTGGACATTATGGACCGCATCTGGGAGCCAGAGAACATCATTGAGGAGGATTGACGTTGCCCCTTTCTCGAACCATCATAAATATTTTTCACACTCGCTGATAGATTAGCCTCGTCTCGTCCGTCAATATAAGCGACGATCCGAAGGATTAGACGTGGATGAACCGCTGACACAAGAACGGAAACTTTCCGCGGCTGAGTCGCGACAAGGAACAGAACTTGTCCGCCTGCGAGACCGGTCTCGGTCATGCGACTTCCGAAGGAATCTACGGTCTTCAAAGGGCGTTCAGGAAAGCCGGTGTCCGCCATATCGTTGTCAATGTCGGAGAGGCCGGCGACGTAGCCTCCTCGCTTTTTATGACCGAGTTCTACAAAGATCTTATCAGCGACGGCAATGACATTCATTCTGCATTCCGGACTGCTCGCGCCGCTGTCCAAAAACGTTATCCAGATCCTTACTACTGGGCCGGATTCCTGCTTCTGGACTGATAATCTGTCGTGTTTGCAGTCGAATCCGCGCATTAAATGCCAGGGACTACGCTCCGTTGAAGATATTCATAAACTCTTCACCGGTGATGGTCTCTTTTTCGAGGAGGTACCGCGCGCTTTTGTGCATCTTGTCGATGTTGGCGGTGATGATGTCGGTGGCTTTTTTCTTGGCGGCGGCGATCATCTCGCGGACTTCGGTGTCGATGTCAGCGGCAGTCTCGTCCGAGCAGGCCAACTGAGATGATCCGCCAAGGTAGGAGTTGCCTTTGGTCTCAAGAGCCATCATTCCGTACTTGTCGCTCATTCCGTAGGTCGTGATCATAGCCCTGGCCATCTGTGTGGCCTTTTCGATGTCGTTCGACGCTCCGGTCGTGCAGGTGTGGCAGATGATCTCCTCCGCGACACGTCCACCGGTCAGGGTGGCGAGACGGTTAAGAAGATATTCCTTGCTATAGAGGAACTTCTCGCCCTCGTCCACCTGCATCGTGTAGCCGAGCGCTCCGGAAGTTCTCGGAATGATCGTGATTTTCTGAACCGGGGCGGAATTGCTCTGCGCGGCGGCCACCATAGCGTGTCCGATCTCGTGGTAGGCGATGATCTTTTTCTCCTCGGCTGAGATAACGGCGTTCTTTCTCTGCTCGCCGGCCATAACGACCTCGACACTTTCCTCAAGATCTTCGGTCGTGGCGGCTTTCTTGCCGAGACGCACAGCTCTCAAAGCGGCCTCGTTGACGATGTTCGCCAGTTCCGCTCCCGAAGAGCCGGCAGTCGCGCGTCCGATGAGATCCAGATCTATGTCTTCGTGCTTGATATTCTTCAGATGAACCTGAAGGATTGCCTTTCTGCCTTGCAGGTCAGGAAGTTCCATCTGGACACGCCTGTCGAAGCGTCCCGGACGGAGAAGAGCCTTGTCCAGACTGTCCGGCCTGTTGGTCGCGGCAAGGATGATCACACCCTTGTCCCCGTCAAAGCCGTCCATCTCCGTAAGCAATTGGTTGAGAGTCTGCTCACGCTCATCGTTGCCGCCTCCGATGTTGTTCTCACGGCTCTTTCCGATAGCGTCGATCTCATCGATAAAGACGATGCACGGAGCCTTTGCCTGTGCCTGGCTGAACAGGTCACGAACCTTCGCGGCGCCCATTCCCACGAACATCTGGACGAACTCTGATCCGGACATCGAGAAGAACGGGACACCGGCTTCTCCGGCCACGGCCCTTGCGATCAATGTCTTGCCGGTTCCCGGAGGCCCGACCAGAAGGACCCCTTTAGGCAAGTGGGCACCGACCTCGTTATATTTTGCGGGATTGTGCAAGAAATCCACGACTTCCATAAGCCCGTCCTTGGCCTCGTCCTGCCCGGCGACATCCGAGAAACGTGTCTTTATGTCATTCTCGGCATAGACTTTAGCGCCACTTTGTCCGAACTGCATAAAATTACCCATTCCGCCACCTTTGGCCATATTGCTGCCGACACGCCTCATAGCCGAGCTCAGAAGCCAGTACATCAGCATACCCGGAAGCACCCACCAAAGGATGAAATCCAGAAGAGGGGAGCGTTCGCGGTTGAGTTTCTTCACAAAACGGATCTTGCCGTCCTTGTTGGGACTCGGGGCCGTTGACAGGCGGCTCACGAAATCCGGATCCGTGACCGCGCCGGTGACATAGGTCGTGTCTCTCTGCCCTTTGAGTTTTTCCTGATATGTGAGCGGAGCACTCTTTGAATATAACACCTTATCTCCATCAATCACAACGTCATAGACCAAACCTTTATCCACGTCGGAGATGAACGTCCCATAGTCAGTCTCGACCACGCTGCTGCCCCTGCTTCCCGGAAACAGGAATGTGTTGATCAATGCCAGAAAGGCGAACATCAGCACCATAGTCCAGAATATGTTCCCGTTTGGAAACCATCCTCCACGGGTCTGCCCTTCCGTCTCCTTTGGAGAGTCAGTCTTCTTATCTTCAGGATATTCCACGAATTTCATAATATAATATTCATTAAAAGTCACGGTGCGAATAATTCAAAAATCAGGCTACTTCCGGAAGGCTGACATATTGACGGAAAGAAAATTTCATGAATGTATTGATACGGCATATTCGTTTTATTGTGTAAATTTGCGGCAACTATTGAAAGTCACTAATAACTGGGATTATGTTTTCTTTTTTGATCAGTCTCGCGGCCCTTGTGGTCGGGTATATTCTTTATGGTAAGTTCGTGGAGCGAAGGTTCGGGGCGGATCCGACCCGTAAGACACCAGCCATCACCAAGGCGGACGGGGTGGATTATATTCCAATGCCGGCGTGGAAGGTCTATATGATTCAGTTTCTGAATATCGCGGGAACGGGACCTATCTTCGGTGCCATTATGGGAGCCAAGTTCGGACCGTCAGCCTACCTGTGGATTGTTCTGGGCTGCATTTTCGCCGGTGCAGTGCACGACTATATGACCGGAATGCTCTCCATAAGGAACGGGGGAGCGGGACTGCCTGACCTGGTCGGGGAATATCTCGGGAAAGGCACAAAGACTTTCATTCTGGCGTTCTCCATCATTGTGCTGATGCTTGTGGGAACGGTGTTCGTGTTCAGCCCAGCGTTGATTCTCGGAGACATCGCGGGGGATGGAGACCGCATATCGATTATGATATGGGTCGGGGTGATATTCCTTTATTATCTTCTTGCCACGCTGATGCCGATCGACAAGATCATCGGACGGATATATCCGGTTTTCGCTTTCGCGCTGATTTTTATGGCTTTGGCTCTGATGGTCTGCCTGTTTGTCAAATGGCCTTCGCTTCCGGAGCTTTGGGACGGGCTTGGCAATCTAGGTGAGTCGAAGGGGCTTCTGAGCGGCCAGCCGATATTCCCGTGCCTTTTCATCACCATCGCTTGTGGCGCGGTGAGCGGTTTCCACGCCACGCAGAGTCCGATGATGGCCAGGTGCCTGACTGACGAGCGACTTGGCAGGCCGGTGTTTTACGGCGCGATGATCACTGAGGGCATTGTGGCGTTGATCTGGGCGACCGTTTCATCGTGGTTCTTCTTTGATGGTGGTGCCGCTGAGGTCGGTGCGACTGTTTCCGCCGCGGCTCCGGATGTGGTTGTCAAGGTTTCCAAAGGTTGGCTTGGCGTTTTAGGTGGCATTCTGGCCATCCTTGGTGTGGTCGCCGCTCCTATCACGAGCGGGGACACAGCGTTCAGAAGCGCACGCCTGATCGTGGCGGATTTCCTGCATCTGAATCAGAAACCGGTCGCCAACCGGCTTATGATCAGCATTCCGCTGTTTTTGATCGCTGGGGTGTTGCTTTGGTACAACATCGCCGATGAGAACGGGTTCAATGTCATCTGGAGGTATTTCGGATGGGCGAACCAGACTCTTGCCGTGTTTATGTTGTGGACCGCGACTGCTTATCTGGTGAAGTTCATGAAGGGGCTGACTTATCTGATCACGATGATTCCGGCGGCGTTTATGACGGCTGTCTGCACGACCTACATCTGCGTGGCAAAGATCGGGCTCGGGCTGCCTGACTCTTGGAACCGCGCCATTGGACTTGCTACGTTTGTTGTGTCTCTGGTTGTGTTTTATATCCTTTATTTCAGACGCAGGAAGTAGGTTGTCTGATTTAATTAATATTCAAAGTATTATCAACTACCATTGCCCACATATTCATAGATGAGGAATAACTTTTTCCGCCGTATCTTTGCGTCTGGAAAGTTCAAATTGCATCAATGAATATGAAAAAGTCATTTTTGTTACTTTGCGGCTGTCTGGCCATCGCGTGAGCCTGCTGCAACCAACCGGCCAAGACCGCCGGAATCAATTACGCCTGCATGGACACCACTGCGCGTCCTGGAGACGACTTCGCCAAATACGCGACCGGTCATTAGGCCGACTTGAACTCCCAGCCGCTTGAGTACCCTATGTGGGGAACCGTGACAAAAGTCAGCGACGAGAATGTTAAGGCTCTCGCTGGACTGATCAAAGACATCGCCGATCACGGTTGTTTGAATGTCGCCTACGACGCCTTCGGCATCCAGCCGACCGACTCCCTCTACGTCAAACCAGAGGACAGGGTCCGCATCTGGTAATATTCCCCTCTGAATATTCATTTTACTTGTTGTCGCCATTGATCAAGTTTACAACAACCTTTACCATCGTATCCATTTCATCTGTCTTGCTTTCAGCGATCATCAAAGTCAATGCTACCAAGGCATTGTCAGCGATACGTTTGTGTCCATCCGGAGCATAAAGGATCCTGTTGTTTTCCATAAACCAGAGGAACAGTGTGGCGGCAATGCGTTTGTTGCCATCGGAGAATGAATGATTCTTGACAACAAGATACAACAGCATAGCCGCTTTCTCCTCCACTGACGGGTATAGGTCAACTCCATCCCAAGTCTGGTATATCTGACCGATTGAACTGTGGAAGGATTCGTCCTTTTCGTGTCCGAAAAGCTCGCTTCCTCCGAACTTGACTTTCAGGTCGTTGATGACCGCCATCGCATTCTCGTAAGAGGCGTGAAAGCACTCCTTTGTGGTTGATTTTACTCCCAACGTCTGATAGTCGTAGCTATCAAGCGTGTCCAAAGCATAAGTGTAGTCCTTCACTACATCGAATATGCTCTTGATCTGCTCTTCGTCCGTGGAGTCAAGATACCCCATAGTGCGGCCCATCACATCCACAAGAGCCTTCAGATCATCGTATTTCTGCTGTGCAAGGTCATTGCGGACGGCGTAGCCTTTGATAAGGTAGTCTTTTAGGACGGAGTTCGCCCAACGACGGAACTGCGTACCATTCTTACTGTTGACACGATAACCAACCGACAGGATCATATCCAGATTATAATGGTCAACAGTTCTTCTGATTTGTCGTGTCCCCTCACATTGAACTATTTCCATTTTGGAAATGGTTGAACCCTTGTCCAATTCTCCCTGTTTGTAAATGTTTGAGATGTGTTTTGATATTGCCGGCACGTTTGTGCCCATTAATGCGGCAATCTGCGCCTGCGTCAGCCAAACCGTCTCATTTTCAAGTTTGACATCGATCTTTGTCCTGCCATCGGCAGTCTGATAGAGGATGATTTCTCCTCTTTGCGGAGCATTCAACAGCTCCTTTGTTGTTTGTGTGTCCATAATTGTAACAATTTTGATTACAAAAAAAGGCCATACAGCATTTGCCGTATGACCATATCATATTTCCAAGTTATATAAGTTCAGTAAAACGTTAGTCAGAGAACATATTCAGGATGAGAACCCCATCCAAGTTCTCTATCTATACTTTGGTGGATATTTTTGGAAAAACAAAAAAGCGACATCAGTACGACTATACCAATATCGCGTTGTGGAACTCCAAACGATCCACGGCATTCAGACTTTCCTTGCAAAGATGACTATATTTTTTGAATATAGCAACTTTTAGTAACTATTATCGAACTATTATCGAATAATGAAAGTCTCTATATCAAACGAATGGCGAATATAAACGCTATTGGTTGCCGTCCAGATAGTCGGTGTAGAGGATACCGTTGAGGTGGTCGCATTCGTGCTGGAAGATCACGGCGGTGAAGCCTTTGATGCTTTCTGTCGTGTCGCGCAAGGTTTTGAGCGAGGTGTAGTTGATGTCGATGTCCTGATAGCGCTCAACATTGCCGCGCTTCCCAGGAATGCTGAGACATCCTTCAGGTCCAAGAGCCTTTTCACCTCTGTGACAAGTGATTTGGATGTTCGGATAGACCTCGAACGGCTCACCGTCCTTATCGAACCTCTGCACCGCCACGACACGGCGTGATATTCCCACCTGCGGCCCGGCGATGCCGACTCCATCCTGTTCCGGAGAGGTCACTGTGGCCACCATCTTCTCAGCCAGGATCTTATATTCATCACTCGTCAGTTCCTTCGTGCTGATTCCGGAGCACTCCGTCCGCAGCACCAGCGAGTCCGCCTTGTCATAAATCGTCAGCACGCGCATAGCTTCGCCATCACCCTTTATGAGACTCTTCTCGGCATTGGTCCAGCTTTCATCATTCCGGCACGCCACAACAGACAGCATAAGTACAGCGGTGAGAATATTCCTTCGTGTTTTCATATTCCTCATATCAATTATTGTTTGTTTTTATCGCCTTGCATAGGTGTTCGCCAGTATCGTGACAACGATAGCTATAATTATCATAGAAATCATTGATGACCAAAATATTATGTCGGACATCTCGGCCAAAGGAAGCAGGCCGGTCGGTAAGCATGTGAGCAGCAAACCGTAGCCGCTGACTTTTCTCAGCCTTCCGATGTCATATTTCGCCCTTTCTTCTTTGCTCGCTGTGTTGTAGCCGGCGATAAGATCGTCCCCTTTGCCGATGAGGATAAAGATGGAGAATGTGATGAGCATAAGAATCACAATTCCGACTATGATGAAGTTTGCCAACAGCATATTTGGGACTATCTGTTTTGATCTTGACAAAGATAAGTTTTCTGATCAGAAATCCAATATATTTTTCTGATATCTGTATATTCATATTGCCGTACATATCTTCGTAATCGGTTAAGGATCAATTTATTCAGGATATAATCAGACGTACGGCATTGGATCTCCAATATTTCCCCTGCTTTGTAAATATGGCGGCATATATGTCCTGTACAGAATATTGTGAGAGGCTTGTTAATATGCTGCCTATGCTTTTAGGGAACATAGGCGGCATATCAGCACACAATACGCAGGCGTGGAATTATGATTCTGTGCCGGTATTTTTGTACCTTGCGGAGTGCCCTTGGGAGCATTGTACTATTATTGAACTAAAAACATTATCTTTACCTGAAAGATTAATGAATATGACAAAAGAGGAAAAATATCTTGCGCTATTGCCTCAGATTCAGGCTCTTCTTGCCGGGGAGACTGACGAGGTGGCGAGGATGTCGAATATAGTTGCGATGCTTAATAGTGAGTTCGGCTTCTGGTGGACAGGTTTTTACCGTGTGGCGTCATCCGAGGAACTTGTGCTCGGGCCGTTCCAAGGACCTGTGGCATGCATGCGCATCGCAAAGGGCAGGGGTGTGTGCGGCACATCATGGAACGAGGAGCGCACTGTCATTGTCCCCGATGTCGAGCTGTTCCCCGGTCACATAGCCTGCTCAAGCGAGAGCCGCAGCGAGATTGTTGTACCTTGCTGGAAACGTGGCCGGATAGCCGCCGTCCTTGACATCGACAGCAAGGATCTGAACACGTTCGATGAAGTTGACAGAAAGTATCTTGAGGAGGTTACCTCCTTGCTCTACGGCAAGGAAAGAGACATCTGGTTCGCCGCCGGCTGCTTCTGGGGAGCGCAGAAGTTTTTCAAACTCGTGGACGGAGTAGTCTTCACGGAAGTCGGCTTCGCGAACGGTTGGGAAATCGACCCGACCTACAAACAAGTCTATACCGACGAGACCGGTCACGCCGAATGCGTCCACGTCCGCTACGATCCCGAGAAAGTGTCTTTGGAGCGTCTTGTCAATCTATTCCTGAATATGATCGACCCGTTCAGCCTGAACAAACAAGGTGAGGACGAAGGCACAAGGTACCGCACCGGCGTCTATTACGATAACGGTGAGGATAGGGAAGTGATCGGAACTGTACTCGGCTCCTTTGAGAACAAAGCCGGCAGGAAATCCGCCGTCGAGCTACAGCCCCTCCGCTGTTTCTACAAAGCCGAGGAGTACCACCAAAACTACCTCGACAAGAATCCCGGCGGCTACTGCCACCTTTCCCCGGCAATCTTTGAACTCGCCCGGAAAACACTTGATGAGTAATAGGATTCCGTACCTCAGAAGCCAGTTTCCTGTACCAAAGACAAGTCTATTTGCCTTTCGTACACCAGAGCACCTTCTCCTGTACCATTCCAAACAAGCTTCTATCCCAAAGCAACGGCCTCCACTGACGCCTCTTCGCAGAAAGCCTTGCGAAGTGCATCAAGCGAGGTTGTCCCTTTGTCGAACGCGAACCAGATGAAAGGCGCTCCCTCCGTATGGTACATCTTGCCGATATATTCCTCAAAATGAGCCTTTACGAAATCCTTGGCTGAAATCAAAATACACTTTTTATTCAATCAAGCCATTCTCTCAGACAATAGAGGAATTCGTCAAACAAACTATCTTCTCCACGGAAAGATTTATAATAAGCCCGATGGTACTCTGATACTAGCACTTGAGAATGGATATCTGGAGAATGACGGACTCCTGGAGAAGTTACGCAAAGTGTCGCATGTGACAATTTTTCACTAACTTTACAATTCGAAATCAGGCACTATCGGTGTGCACTGTAAGATTGTAATTTGCTTATGAACAAAATATCAATCCGTTTCTTCGACGACCGTGAGGTCCGGGCCATTTGGGATGAGGGGAATTCTAAGTGGTGGTACAGTGTGCTTGACATTGTCGGTGTGCTGAATGCGCAGGATGACTATGCCAAGAACAGGAACTATTGGAAGTATCTGAAGAGCAAGTTGAAGAAGGATGGGGTTGAACTGGTTAGTGACACTAACCAGTTCAAACTGCGAGCGCCAGACGGGAAGATGAGATTGACAGATGTCCTTGATGCATCCGGAGTTATCGAGTTGGCGAAGAATATGCCGAACAACAAGGCATCACGGTTCATCGAGTGGTTTACATACGGTGAGGATACTATTGACGGAAAGAGCAAGGCAAAGGCCTACACCCTATTCGAGAGTTCATTGCTCGATAGCATTGAGGTGGGAACGGTAAAAGGACTTCAGCAGATTCACGCTTATCTGTTTGGAGGATTGTACGACTTTGCAGGACAGATACGTTCAGTGAATATTTCCAAAGGCGGATTCACCTTCGCTCCAGTGGCGTTTCTTTCACAGACGTTGCATAACATTGAACAGATGTCGGAAGAGACTTTTGATGAGATTGCTGACAAGTATGTAGAGATGAATGTGGCGCATCCGTTCCGTGAAGGCAATGGGCGAACAACGAGGATTTGGCTAGACCTGATTCTGAAGAAGCGACTTGGACAGTGCATTGATTGGAGCCAAATTGACAAATATGCTTATCTTGCGGCAATGGAAAAGAGCGTGGCGGATAGCACGGAAATCAAGGGGCTTCTGAAAGATGCACTGACGGATAAGGTGAATGACAGGGAGATGTTCATGAAAGGAATAGATTATTCGTATTATTATGAAGAACGGTAAAAGAGAATATGAAGAAAAGGTACGCGGCGCATACCCAATTGACTTAGATGTACATTCGGTCAAGATGTGAAAGAACTGCTATTGACACACCGGTCGAGAAGAATCTGTACGACTACATCACGTCAGCGAATGTTTAACTTTAAATGACATTGAAAATGAAAACGATAAACGTAGTTGCAGCCGTGATATTCAAAGATGGGAAAATCTTCGCCACGCAGCGTGGCTACGGTGCATTCAAGGATGGTTGGGAGTTTCCCGGCGGCAAGGTCGAGGCGGGGGAGAGTCCTGAGGATGCACTTAGAAGGGAGATCCGCGAGGAGCTGGAAACCGAGATCCGAGTCGGCGAACTGATTGACACCATTGAATATGACTACCCGGACTTCCACCTTTCGATGAAGTGCTACGCCTGCACCATCCTTTCCGGTGACCTTCATCTGGTCGAGCACGAGGCCGCCCGTTGGCTGACCGCCGAACAGCTCGGCTCCGTTGAATGGCTTCCAGCAGACATCACTTTGATCCCCAAGATCGCCCGACTGCTGTAAGGTTTGTCATTACGACAGCAGCGGGTAGTAACGGACGTTATAATATTCATTGAGCGGCTGTGAATCTATTCCCGAATCCTTGAGTCGATGATTATCGTCACCGGGCCATCGTTGACAAGGGAGACCTGCATATCCGCGCCGAATACTCCTTTGCCGACCGGCTTGCCGATCGCCGCCGAGACTTCCTCGCAGTACTTCTCGTACAACGGGACTGCCAAATCGTGGCCTGCGGCACGAATGTAGGAAGGGCGGTTCCCTTTCTTGGTGGATGCCGTCAGAGTGAATTGCGACACCGCAAGAACCTCCCCTCCAACATCCACGACACTCCTGTTCATCACGCCATTCTCATCATTGAATATCCTCAGTCCCACAGTCTTGCCCACAAGCCAGCGCATATCCTCTTCCGTATCTCCGGTCTCGACTCCGACAAGCACCAGGAGCCCGTTCCCGATCCCGGACACGGTTCTGCCCTCAATGGCAACGCTTGCGCGCGACACCCTTTGAATCACCAATCTCATTATTATACAATATTTTATATTAATGCCTCTGTTATGAAAATACAGACAGACGTAGCCAACTTTGCGGCGTGCTACAGCAGCAATATGTAAATCAGCACCGCCGCGGGAACGGGTCCTGAAATATTCATCAGTGGCTGTGAATATTTATCCTCACCCTTGCGAATATATTGACCGTCAGAATTATACAGCGCGGTGGAATATCTGCTGTCGCCTTGGCGTATGTTTTTCCCGTCCCAGTTGAAAAGCACCTTGGCATATTTGCCACGACCGCCACGCAGCTCCACCCCGTTCCAATTGTATAGAATCTCACCGTAGCGGCTGCCACCCCCGCGGATATATTCACCATCGAAATTAATCAAAACCTCTGAATATTTACTGTTCCCCGCCCGCAGGCAACTTCCGTCCCAATTGTACAAGGGCGCCGAGTAAACATCCTTCCCGCGCCTGATGTAAGACTGCGCGTCCGCCACCACGCAAGCAAGGATCATTATGAATATAACAACCGCTATCCGTTTCATATTTAAACGATTATTCTTGCCGCCTAATTATCGCCTCCACACTGCTCCTTTTCGATCTCATTACGTAGATCCGCAAGAACCTTCCCTTTGAAACTGAAATATTTCGGACCTTGGTAAGCTCCGGAAGTGTTCTGCTTTTCAACAGGAAGAAACGTTCCCGTAAAGGCTGACAAGCTATAAAGCCGCCCGTCATATTCAACCTTGTCATCCGTCGCGACCTTTAATGGAATATTCAGTTCATCGAATATGACCGTGTCTCCTATGTTTATTCCAACCATATGGAATTTAAAATTTGGCCTGGCTATCCGCTTCTTTTTCTCCGCCTCTTCGTTCTTGATGGCGTTGTCCTGTTCCTTATTCTGGGATATTACCGGTTTTCCGTCAACATAGATGGCCAGTTCCGCATCGTCCAGAAGATCGGCCATATCACGCATAATGTCAAGTGCCACAGCGGGAGCGATGTTGAAAAACTCCCTGTTCTGGCGGATCCTCAAATCCGTCAGCCTGTCTATCTGCTTGTGAATCTGCTTTTCAACCTTGCTGTATTTGCTGGTGTAAAGCGTGGCGTAAACCTCAAACGGCAGTGGAACCGCAGTGTTGTCCAATTCCTTCGAGCGAACATCCACAGGACGTGAACTCTTGCCGATCTTGACCCAATCCTCACGAAATGAAGGATTTGTCAATATGTAAACATAACCTTTTCCGGATTCCATGATTGTTTTGGATATTTTAGTTTTATTCGGTAGCGAATTTAATGATAATCCGATAAATATCCTATGCTTATCTATATGGGTTGACTATAAATGATAAATTTACTCGCCGAAGTTTGAACGGCGAACAGAGGTGGCGCAAAAACATACGATATTGCTCCCGTCGAGGACAATAATGCGTGCGGCGGGAGCATTAAAATGATAAAACGCGGCTTCTGGCGGTTGCGGATTCATTCAGATATAATGTGATTACATACTAACAACAATGGATGTGAACAATATAAATAAATGTCAATATCTCTAATTCTCGGCACTATCAAATTATTTTAGCATAGAGTTCTCTTATTCTTAATCTCGATGGAATTTGATATTCGGCTATTTCCCGATGCACAACGCTTAATCATCTGAGAGTCAATATGAAGCATTTTCTTGGGCCTATTTTGGGCGCCGAAGTCGCACAAAAACGCCCACCATTTCCGGCGGTCGTCACCAGAACTGAGATGGGCAATGCAAATATATGCATATTATGTGATGCTGTCAAGAAAGTTAAGCGACGTGTTTGTGTTTACATCGTATTCACCTCAGAGACTGTCGGCCTCCTTGTTTTTGGAAAAGTGGAAGGAATCCTCATAATTCCTTTGGAAAAGTGGAAATTTGTCCATAAATTGCGTTGGAAAAAAGGATGTAGTATGCTTAATAGAAAGATAGACAGCTATTTAAAAGATTATTACCAAAAATCTTCTAATGCATTGCTGATAACGGGTGCACGTCAAGTCGGAAAGACCTATTCCATCCGCGAGTTCGGCAAGACTTTCAAGAGTTTCATCGAGATCAACTTCATCGAGAATCCCGATGTCGTTGGATTGTTCAAGGATGCTAAGGGAAGCGCCGACATACTGATGCGTTTGTCGACCATCACGAATGTGCCAATGATAAAAGGGGACACGCTGATATTCTTTGACGAGGTTCAGGAGTGTCCGGATATTGTGACCGCCATCAAGTTTCTGGTGGATGAAGGCTCATATCGCTATATTTTGAGTGGCTCTCTGCTCGGTGTGGAATTGAAAGATATCCGTTCAATCCCTGTCGGCTATATGGGCGTGAAGGAGATGTTTCCGTTGGATTTCGAAGAGTTCATTACTTGTGTGGGAATCAATGAAAATGTTATTTCCACGCTAAAAGATGCCTGGACGAAAAGGATTCCGGTCGATGGATTCATCCATAACAAGATGATGGAGCTGTTCCGGCTCTACCTGATTGTAGGGGGTATGCCGGCAGCGGTCAGCAAGTATCTTGAAAGCAATAACTTGCAGGATGTGTTGGCGGTACAGCAAGAGATAATTCAACTTTATAAGAAGGATATAGCCAAGTACGATCCGGATAATAAATTGTATATCGAGGAGATATTCAACCTAATTCCGCCGGAACTCAATGCCAAGAACAAGCGTTTTATCCTCAAGCGCCTCAACGAGAATGCTAAGTATGAACGCTATGAGAACAGCTTTCTCTGGCTGAAGCATGCTGGTGTTGCCATACCAGTGTATAATGTGGAGGAGCCCAAGGTCCCTCTGCTGCTGTCTCGCTCCCGCAACCTTCTCAAGCTCTTCCTCAGCGACATTGGTCTACTGGCAGCCCAATATGCCAACGGCATCCAGATGCGGATTATCAAGGGCGATAAGGACATCAACTTCGGTTCTATCTATGAGAATGTTGTGGCGCAGGAACTTGTCGCACACGGTCTGGAGTCCTATTACTACAACAGCAAGAAGAGGGGAGAGCTGGACTTTGTCATAGAGCAGGGGGACAGGATTCTTCCCATCGAGGTTAAGTCCGGGAAGGATTATACCTACCATCGTGCCCTCTCCAACATTATGGATTGCGATGAGTATGATATCCAGGAAGCACTGGTGTTGAACAATGACAATCTATCAGTTGATGGTCGAATTACTTATGTGCCGGTCTATATGGTGATGTTCTTGGATAAAGGTGCGGCGGCGCCGATAGAATACAAAGTTGATCTAGGTGGTTTATCGAATGGGGATGTCTAATGGGGTGTTCATTTAAATGGAAAACATCCCCGTTGAATAATAAGAGTTTTATTAAGCTTTATGCTAGCATACACATATATCGAAAAAGGAAAGTTCGCTTTGGTGGAGAAACCGAAGCCTGTATTGATTGAGCCCACGGATGCCATTGTGCGCGTGACGATGGGAAGTATCTGTTCCAGTGACCTGCATATTAAGCACGGTAGTGTCCCTCGTGCTGTTCCTGGTATCACCGTTGGGCACGAAATGGTGGGTGTGGTTGAAGAAATAGGTTCTGAAGTCACTAATGTGAAGCCATGTGACCGGGTAACTGTCAATGTGGAGACCTTTTGCGGAGAGTGTTTCTTCTGTAAGAATGGTTATGTGAACAACTGTACCAACCCCAATGGCGGATGGGCATTAGGATGCCGTATCGATGGCGGACAGACGGAATATGTTCGTGTGCCGCTTGCCAATCAAGGATTGAATCGTATTCCCGATAGTGTTTCCGATGAACAGGCTTTGTTGGTGGGCGATGTCTTGGCCACAGGCTTTTGGGCAGCTCGTATTTCAGAGATTGCAGAAAGCGACACTGTACTGATAATTGGAGCGGGTCCCACAGGCATTTGCACTTTGCTTTGCGTGATGTTGAATCATCCCAAACGCATCATCGTATGTGAAAAATCTGAAGAGAGAAGACGATTTGTGCAAGAGCATTACCCCGAAGTACTCCTCACAACTCCCGAAGAATGTAAGGAGTTTGTTTTGAAGCATAGCGACAATAGCGGTGCTGACAGAGTGCTCGAAGTGGCCGGAGCTACAGATACCTTCCGACTGGCGTGGGAGTGTGCTCGCCCCAACGCCATAGTTACCGTAGTCGCACTATACGACCAGGCACAAATTCTTCCCCTGCCCCAAATGTATGGCAAGAACCTCTGCTTTAAAACCGGTGGTGTGGATGGATGCGATTGCGAAGAAGTCCTCAGCTTGATTAAAGAAGGAAAGATTGACACCACTCCACTTATCACGCATCGTTTCCCATTGTGCGAAATCGAAGAGGCTTATCGCGTTTTCGAGAACAAGCTGGACGGGGTGATTAAGGTGGCGATATTTTGATTTTTGCCACCAAACACAAACATATATTTTATGGAAGATAATAATCTCAACCGTCAGTAGAGCAGCTTTTTGAAATAGCACAGCATTTGAACATGGATGTGAAGGATTTGCTCAATTCTAATCTTGGTAATAAATAACGGCTATGGCACAGGAAATCAGAAGTGAGGAAATTATTGGCCAGCATATGTTTACAAAGAAAACACTTACATCTTTCATTCCGTTCCATCATAGTCTCAAGGCACGAAGCGGGTTCTCAAATTAGCCAAGGATCTTCTTTGCTAGGGCGTTGACGGCGTTCACGTCGATTGGTTCGAGGACGATTTTTTCTGGCTCCAGGTCCAGGAGGAACTGCATGTAGTTGGGGAGTGTGAGCAGCTGTCCTTCCCGGCCGACATTGTAGTCGCCGAATTTGATGATGTGTTTCACATGGTATTTGTCCGCATGCTTCAAGACAGTCTGGACGCTCTTGGCCTGGGCCGTTTTGGCTTTCACTTCAAGTGGCACACATTCGCCTTTCATCCGGACGAGGAAGTCCAGCTCAAGGCCAGAGTCCTTCAGGAAGTAGTACAGGCTTTGCTGCTTCTTGTGAAGAGTGTCTGCCATCAGATTCTCGAAGATGGCGCCTTTGAATCCTCCCAGGTTGCCTTGCAGGATATCCGCCCTGGTCCCAGGGTCCAGCATCTCGATGAGCAAACCGATATCTGCCGTGTAAACCTTGAACACATTGTCTTTGGCATTGCCTTCCATCGGGAGACCGGTGATATCGGTATTGTAGCAGCGGCAGATAATGCCGGCGTCTTCCAGCCACTGAAGAGAGCCAAGATAGGTTTCACCTCGTCCGCCGGGCTTAACCTTGCTGTATTGGAATTTCTTGTTCTCCTTGGCCAGCTGCTTGGGGATGGAATTGAAGCACTCGCGGATATGGGGCTTGTCTTTGTCCGGAGCATACTTGACCATATCGTCGCGGTACTCCTTCAAGATACCCTTGTATTCCTCACTGACGGCGTTCATATTATTGGTGGTCAGGAATGCGTTGATGGGGGCGGGGAGACCACCAATAGCGACATAGAGGTTCAGATACTGCCTCATGGCCACGTGGATTCCTTCCGGAACCGGCGTTTCCTCCGTGTAGAACTTCCGGAGAGCCTCGATGACATCCGGATTCATACCGTTGGCCCAGAGGAACTCCTCGAAGTCCAGCGGGTACATCTCGATGATGTCCTCGCTGCCTACAGGAACAGAGTTGATTCCCAGATCTTTCTTCTGAACCATCTTGCGACGCCGTTTCTTGAGCTCATCGCCGTAGCCCTGGACGCCCAGCAGGGAGCCAGTGGCAATCACGTCAAAGCGGCCGTCCTCTTTGAAGAACTTGAGCGAAGTCCTGGCCTCGGGGCATTCCTGGATTTCATCAAAGATCAGGCAGGTCTCTTCGGGGATGAACTTGACGCCCATGATCTGCGCCGACAAGTTGAGCAGAATGCTGTCCACATCCTTTGATCCGACGAAGGCATTGATTCGCTCCGGCTGCTTGATGAAGTTCATGTAGACGACATTCTTGTAGTTCTGCTCAGCGAAGTGCCGTGAGATATATGTTTTACCGCACTGGCGGATGCCCATTATTACCAGAGGCTTGTGCCCAGGCTTGTTTTTCCACGCGATGAGATCGTCTTCAATTTTCCTTTTCAGCATAGTATGACACTTTAACTGGAAGCAAAAATACACTTTTTTCAACGACTTCTCAAATACCCATCGTAATTTTTCTAACGACTTTTCGGCAGTTCGCCGTAATTTTTCCAACGAGTTTTGCCCGACTTGTACCAGACGTGTACCGCGCGCGAGAAGTAGACACGGAAAATAATTTTTAGATGTTATTACTTCCCGATACACCAACTTATAACAGATTGATTGCGAAGTACTTACGCAATAATGGCGAGACCTGCCGGTGATGACCATCGATACCGAAGGACCACAATCCCGCGCCGGAAAACAGTCAGCGGCAAGGCTGGACAAATATAGATAAAATTGACGTGAATTGAAAAATCGAATCAATTCCAGTGTTATTAACCTTGTATTATTTCCATTTAAATTTTATATTTGTGAAAATTTCACAAATAAAGTTGTTTAGTTATGCTTTTGGAGTTCTCATTCGCAAATTTTCTATCTTTTAGAGACAAGGTTACCATTTCAATGGTTGCAACGGCCTTAAGGGACAGAAAGGCTGATATAGGCGATGCTACATTCGGCGTTGGAGAAGATACTGCCATTTCCTTGAACAGGTGCTGCACCTTGTTTGGGGCCAATGCATCCGGCAAGTCCAATGTTGTCAAGGCATTGGCATTTTTCAAATGGTTTACTATGAATTCCTCGAAGGATGTGCAGGCCGGCGAAGAGATTCCTGTCAGGAATTATGCCCTGTCAAGCGTTTCTGCAGCCGAGCCTAGCCTGTTCGAGATAATGCTCTTTGTTGACGGCAACACCTACAGATATGGCTTTGAGGTTAACACGAAAGAGGTGTGTCGCGAGTGGCTGTATATCAAAAGCGATAAGAAAAGGTCAAAGGAAATAGAACTGTTCTACCGCGACGGCAAGCGTTTTGAGATTCATCCCAAGTTCTCGATCGGAAAGGAACTCGCGGATAAGAATATGGTGAGGGACAATGCCTTACTGTTATCACTGGCCGGACAGTTCAATGATCCATACGCCAAGACAATAATGAACTGGCTGAATGATACGACCATCATAACTGCAAACTCCGAGACGGAAATATGGGCAATAGCTTTGAAAGCAATGGAGAATCCGGAAACCAGGAATAGAATGGTAGAATTCTCCCGATATGCTGACCTGGGAATCGAAGATATCAGTTTGAGCGAACTTGGTGTGCTCACATCGCATGCCCAGTATGATGATGAAGGCCGGGAGACTGCATCGGTGACTTTTTCAATGAAGGAGAGCGAGTCAGAGGGAACGGTTAAGTATTTCTCCCTGGCATATCCAATTCTTGACACTCTGGAGCACGGCAAGCGTCTCATCGTTGACGAATTCGGCTCAAAACTGCATACTCTACTGATAATGAGGGTGATTTCTTTATTCAACACAAAGGCAGGAAACCCGAACAAAGCTCAGCTGATGGTGACGCTTCACGACACCAATATACTCAATAACAGTCTTTTGAGACGCGACCAGATATGGTTCACCCAAAAGAATGGTCGTGGGGAAAGCGAGCTGTATTCTCTGTCCGATTATAAGGTGCGCAGCGACGCCTCCTATGAGAAGGACTACCTTTTGGGCAAGTATGGAGCAACGCCAATCATTGAGGATCTTTCCAAAGCATTGAGATATGAGAGCAAATTATAATCCCAGGAAGGAACATTCTATCGTTCCTCCTCCATTTCAGCTTGTTTGTAAATCCTGTTGCAAGAGGGAATTATGCCAGGCTTCTCAGCAAATAGCTCGGTATCCCATATACCAGGCAGAGTGGCTTTGCCAAGAAACTATATCAAATACTGAAACCTCTTGAGAGTAAAGCAATAAAAAATGCTGAGACTCTTATGGATGGACACAACGGAATGAAACCTTCCGAGGCCAATCCGTCAACAACGGTTCACAAACTTGTGAGCAGTTTGAACGAGTATGTTGATTGAGCTGTTTAAATTCTAGAATTTGTCTTCCGATACTCTGGCTATATGGCTTGCAATCCTGACTTTGTACAATTCATCATCGACCAGTGCTCCGACGCCGGGGAGATTGCTGTGAAAAAGATGATGGGGGACTGGTGCGCTTATTGCGACGGCGTTCTCTTCGGACTTATCTGTGACAACAACTTCTACATCAAGGTGACAGAGCCTGGCAAAGCTCTGTTGAAGGAAGTTTTCTTGCGACCACCCTACGACGGTGCGAAGGACTATTTCTACATCAGAGATGTAGATGACCGGGATTATCTGGCCAGTCTCATCAAGGCAACGATTCCGGCGCTGCCTAAGGCACAGCTGAAGAAGAATCCAATGAAGTGATGCAGATTCTCTGGCACTTCCCCTTGTGTCCCGTGCTTCGGCGAAATCAACTGCCGGTTTTATTCCCCATTTCAGCAATCCTGGAAATGGCGAGAAGCACTACGGCGAGCCCCAACAGCCAGATTGCCCTGACGCTGTCGATATTGTGACCTGGCAGCAATGACAATATGCCCAGACCGATCCCAAGCGCAACACACCGTGCTGCAAGCAATGGAAGTTTAGCCTGAATATCCTCCTTGGTCTCTGAACCGTCAGCCCCATTCTTCCCGGCTATGACGGCAATGACAATCTGGGCGCATCCCACAACCATACCGATAACGGCCAGTGCGCCAACACCGGAGACTATGCTCACGTAAATCATCTAGGCAAGCAGGACCGCTCCCGCTGCGGCAGTCGATGAAAACTTAAACCGACCGTTCGTTCCGAGTTTGAATGCGGCGAATATGTTGGCGCCTGCGAGCGTTGCGAGAATTGCCACGGACAGCCAGCTGAAGCCTTCCAGCAATTGTGAAACAGCGACATAGGTGCCTGCCGTAGCGACAATGACATCCAACACGAAAGGGTGCGATATTTCTTCATACTTGCTCAGTTTTGAATGTTCGGGTTCTGTGAGAGCCCGCGTGTGTGGTATTCACCTGATGAAGTGAACGCTTCCTGTTTTTTGCCAGTCCTAATTACGCCATCATTGATTCATATCGCTCCTTTGGGCCTTGATCCTTGCCCGGTGTTCTGTGTTGCGTTCCCTTCTCTGCCTCTGCTCAGAATCATAAGCGGCGCCGTTGCGCCGGATCTGTTCGGCAAGTGCGCGCAAGGTCTCTTCCTGCCAGTCCTTCTTCAGCTCGCATTCCCACACAGTGATGATTCTCCATCCCATGGTATTGAGCGCCAGAGCAGACAACTCGTCACGCCTGATGTTATTCTGAGTCTAATAACACCTTGATGCGACGATAAACATGCCGTTTTGTGGTCAAAGATATGGGTTACTGTTCGGTCTGGATTTATTTCAATTTCAATGATTCATATGCAGTTTTGATTCAAACAAATGAGCATAACTGAAATTATTTGAATGACGAAGGACGTTTTTGACACAAGTTTGTGAAATAATTTGTAACTTTGATTTTGCATAAATTCGCCCTTAATCATACTAATGATAATGAAGACACAAAAAAGTCCATATAACGCTTCTTTTACAGCTGCTTCGATGGCATTCTACGAAATGAATGCAGTCCTGCCTTATCTCATGAAGGATTGTAGCAAAGAGACGGTCAAGAAGATTGAAGAGGATGCCTCCATTCTCCAGATTCAGTCACTATCTGCCAGGAAAAGGATTCTCTCTGAACTTGTGAAGAGGTTCAAAGTCATGCCGGTTTCTTTTTGGGAATCATATCTACAGCTTGAGGAGACCGCTCAGAGACTTGATTTGTTCTTTGTTATCCTGAAGACATATAAACTGCTTTTTGAGTTTCAGATCAACTATCTCCTGGAAAAATTCAATTCTGCAGCCCCTGTCTTTTCTACAGAGGAGGTGCTTATTGCACTGAATGAGATTGGTGCCAATGATGAACTTGTAGATAGTTGGACTGATGAGACAAAGAAGAAGATTATCAGTGTCTATCAGGTCATGCTTAAACAAATAGGATTCCTCAATGCGGAAAATGGCGAGATATCACGTCTTGATATTGACAAGGAGTTGTTTGTGCGTTATATCAGGCTTGGAGAGGACTGGTTCCTCCAGGCATGCCTGCTTCCTCTATACGAAATTGAAAACATCAAAAAAATTGCATAATGACTGTCGAGGAGTTATACAATAAGCTTTGCAGCAAAGAGTTTCAGGACCCAAGCAACGGTGACCTGTTCTACAACTTCTTTGTGTACCTATATGATGCAAAGAATGAATACCAGATGCGCGAACAGATTGCCGACATCAAGGAGAAGATCAAGAGGCCATCAGAGTACATTGACGTGCTGACGCTCGACGTATTTGAGGAGTTCTGCAATTACCTCGACGGGAAGCCGTTTGGCAATAAATATCCGTCTTACCTGCAATACCTGCTTAAGAAGGAGCAGAGTCTTCCGGACAAAGTTTCGGACAGCCTTTTCAATGCTGCCAACAGTGATGAGTTCCTGCATCATATTCACAACAAGATTATGGAGCACGTGAGCAAGGTGGATGAATACAAGAGGCCGTACGTATTCCTTTACGGCCTGGGCAACATCTATCCATACCTCAGGGCCAGCACACTTTTGAACCGCTACGAGCAAGTGAACGACTCCAGTAGATACAAGGTCATCCTCTTCTATCCTGGAGAGGCAGACACTGCAACATTCAAACTCTTCGGAACCCTCGAAGACAACCACACTTATAGGGCAATAGTTCTCATGAACGACAAATAAATCACACCATGATACTGTCACAAATCTACAAAAAGGAAATCAACAGACCTCTCAATCCTGCTGTTTCTGTAACCGATAATCGAGAGAATACGATTTCGGTCGAAATTGAAGAGTATGTGTTCACTGATGAGATCATCAATGGTCTTTTCAATGTACTCAATGCAGTACGCAAAAAGTCGGCAAATCACAACGGTATCTGGATCAGCGGATACTATGGCTCTGGTAAGTCACACTTCCTGAAGTATCTCGACTTCTGTCTTGATCCAAAGTTCTGCGAGAAGGCACTTGCAAGACTTTGCGAGGCAGTAGAGGAATTTGATCCACTTCGCAAGCCTGACAGCAAATCAAATGTGCAGCCAGCCGAGATGCGTGACCTTGCAAATTGGCTCAAGGGGGCTATGGTGCATACCGTACTCTTCAATATAGGCAATACGATTGGTGACAACGTGGAATACAACTCTACCTTCGTCAAGGCATTCTGGAAGGAGTTCAATGTATTCAGAGGCTATAACCGTTTCAACATTCCTATGGCTCAGTATCTTGAGAAGGCTCTTGACAGAAAAGACAAATTCGAGGCATTCAAGAAGGCCATTGAAGACGAAGGCTTTGACTGGAACGAAGACGCCGAGGCACTTGCCAATACCGAGCTTGATTTGGTAATGGAGGCTGCCAAGGCTGTTGCCCCTGAACTTTCCGTAGATGTCATCAGAACCCGCATTGCAGAGAACAATCCTAACCTCAGTGTTGAGAGCTTTTGCGAGGAGGTGAAGGATTACCTGAAGGGCAAGGATGAAAAATACCGTCTCATATTCTTCATCGACGAGGTAAGCCAGTTTATTGGTGGTAGAAAAGAGCTGCTTCTTCAGTTGCAGCAGATAGTGACTACAATCAACGAGGCAAGTGACGGCCGTGTGTGGGTTGGTTGTACAGCACAGCAGGACCTTTCTGAACTGCTCACGAACTGCCAGATTCAGGAATCTGCCGACGACTACGGCAAGATTATGGGCCGTTTTGAAAAGAAAGTTGCTCTCCAGGGAACCAACACAGAATACATCACCCAGAAACGTATCCTCGCAAAAGATGAGGATGCAGAGGTTGAGTTGGGTAAACTTTACGAATCAAAGAAGGATGCCATTGCAGCACAGTTCAAACTGCCGACCGGCTTCCGCACATATAAGGACAAGCAGGAATTCATTGACTTTTACCCGTTCGTACCATATCAGTTCCAGCTTATCATGCGCGTTTTCGATGCATTTGTGAAACTGGAGTATGTGGATACTGAGGTAAAGGGTAATGAACGTTCAGTGCTCAAGATCACACACAAGACTGCTCAGAATTCGGCAGCAGAGGAAGTTGGCAAGTTCATCAGCTTTGACCAGTTCTTCAGTTCAATGTTTGAGGCTGGTCTTAAGAATGCTGGTCAGAAAGCAATCCGCAACGCCAATGAGATTATCAAGGAGTACGAGGAGAAGGATTTCGGACAGCGTGTGCTTCGTGTTCTCTTCATGCTTTGCAACCTTGACCCTGTAAACCAGAAGGTCTTCCCTGCAACTGTTGACAACATTGTCACACTGCTCATGACCAATGTGGATGAGAACAAGCTTGCGCTCAAGACCAAAGCAGAGAAGGTATTGGAATTCTTGACAACCAAGAGTGTCATCCGCGTACAGAAGACAGAGGGCATGCCTGATGTTTATTTCTTCCTCAGTGAGGATGAATCTGAGGTTGACTGCCTCATCAAGACACAGAAGGCCGACAACAACAAGATGGCGGAAGAACTCAGAACCATCTTTGCAAAGCACTTCAACGCTGTCAACAACAAGGTGACTTTCAACGGCAACAGTTTCTCCCTCGGTTGGACAATCCTCGGACGTAACTCCTTCGCGCAGTCAAATCCAGACCTTCAGGTTGAGTTCATGATTGACCATACCGGTGCTGTACCTGCACAGATTGCATTCCAGAACGAGCACAAGAAGATGATTGTCCTGGTATGCGAGGAGTATGTAAACAACAAGAGACTGGCCAATGACTTCTATTGGTACTGCCAGGTGCAGACTTATTTGAAACTCGGTGCCGCTACAGAGCAGCGCGAGAAGACAAACAAGGAATTTGCTAAACGTGCCCAGGATCTCTATGAGAAGAGCATTGTACCTGGATTCAAGGCTATTCTCGACAAGTCTCCTATCATCTGCGGCCAGAACCTTCTGTCTGCAGGAATGCTTGGAAGCAAGACCGGAGCCGAGAGATATAACGAGGCTCTCAAGATACACTTCAATCAACTCTACTCGATGTCGTCGCTTGTATGCGGACCTGAGTTCCCGAAGAGCATCGATGAACTGAAACTGAAGATTAAGAGAAGCATCGACCCTAACGAGTATCTTATCAAGCCAATGTCTGAGGCTGAGAATGCCGTTGAGAATAAACTCAACCGACTTGGTCGCGACTATGAGCTTGGCGACCTGCTTGATGACTTCAAACAGAGCCCTTACGGATGGAATGAGGTCGCTACCGTCTATGTTGTGAATGAGCTTGTAAGACGTCACATACGCGCATATCGCTACAAGGGAGACCCAAATCTCGACAGAAATAAGATTGCAGAGGTCATAATGAAAGACCGCGCAAGCTTTGTAATTACATCTGCCCAGAAGATCAATCCGGCACTGATCGAGGAATTCATCACAAGCTGGAAAGAAATCTTCGGAAAGGTAAGCAGCAGCTACTCTCATGACAGCAGCGAGCTGTTCCATCAATGTCGCGAGTCAGAAGATTCTCTCCTCAATAAAGCAATCGCAAACTACAAGGCCGAGGCAATGGAGCTTGCACTTGCACATGCCGACGGTGTGGCAAAAGTTCTTGATGATGCTGTGGAGGTCATGGACAAGAAGTGGCATGCTGAGCGTGATCCGGAGAAATTCTTCAAACTCATCATTGCCGACTGCGCCATGGGTAAGGACATGATTGACAAGTGCAAGAAGGCAATTGACTTCAACCGCGGACCTAAAGCTACATTCAAAGAAGTCTATGATTTCGTTGTCAGCAGCAAGGACGATTTTGATTTCCTTGACAGGAAGTTCGCTGACGATATAGAATTCATTAAAGGCATCCTCACTGATGAATGGCCAGTTGATACTATCCCTGCCTATAAGAAGAGGAAGAACATGCTTGCTGCCGAGTTGGATGCTGTAAGAAAAGATCTTCGCAGCCAGATTGAGACTGCCTACGCAGATGCTTTCCAGAAACTCCAGAATTTTGAGACGGAGAAAGGTGTTAGTCCAAGTATTCTGCCTTCTATAAACAGCCAAGTTAACCCTGCTGTTACGACTACCAATATCGCTAAGCTGAAGCTCAGCCTTAATGGAATCGACAACTTTGTATCTTACTGGACAGAAAAGATTCTTGTGAAGGCAGAGTCAGAACCAGAAAACAAGGGCGAAAAGGATGATGACAAGGATAAGCCAACACCCACTAAGAAAGTCAGGAAGATCAGCGCCAAGGTTATCTGCAAGACCCCTATGACCATCAAGACACAGGCTGATGTGGATGCCTATATTGCAAGCGTGAAGGCCAGCCTTGAAGCACAGCTCAACAACAACGATGAAGTAATCATCCTCTAACACAGGAGATAGATATGAACACCTCACAAATCAAAACATTTGCAATAAACTCCCGCCAGATTCTCAAGCAGGGCGTGATAAACAAGATTTCTTCCCTGGGATTCAATCCTCAAGGCGAGCCAGTTTTCGGTTTGCCACAGAAGATTCAGGGAGCAACAGTGTATGCCGGCAAGATTCTCGATGAGAGTTTCTATGATGCATGGATGGCATTGAAGCACCGCATAGAGATCAAGGGTATCAAAGATGTTTATGAGGAAGCGGCCTACACCTGGTTCAACAGACTTGTAGCCATCCGCATCATGCAGAAGAACGGCTATATTGAGCCTGTACTGCAGTACTCCAGTGAGGAAACTCGTATCCCAAGAATCGTAGCGGAAGCTCGCGCCGGCCACATCGTCACAGATATGACTGCTAGCGACAGAGCAAAGCTTGATGAACTCCTGAATGACGACAGCAAGACCACAGAGCAGTTCACCCTGCTCATTGAGAACTTCTGTAAATATAACCCGGTTATCTTCAACTGTTTCGGTGGCATTGAAAAGTATATATCAATCCTTCTTCCTGACAACATTCTTGCACAGGGAGGATTCATTGACCTCCTGAACCACACAACCTACATTACCGATGAAGACTATTCCAAGTCCGAGCTCATTGGCTGGCTGTATCAGTTCTACATTTCCGAGAAAAAGGACGAGGTATTTGATAGTTTCAAGAAGGGAAAGAAGGCAGAAGCCGAAGATATTCCTGCAGCAACGCAGATCTTTACACCGAACTGGATTGTAAAATTCATGGTTCAGAATACTGTAGGACGAATCTACCTTGACAACAACCCGTATTCAGAGCTTGGCAGCGAGATGAAATATCTCGTTGGAGAGAAGACCCCTGACGAAGCTATTCTTCATCTTGATGACCTTACTGACTACAAGATGATTGACCCCGCCTGCGGTTCCGGTCATATCCTGGTAGAAGCATTTGACCTTTTCTACTCAATGTACCGTGAAGAAGGTTATTCTTCAAGACAAGCCGTTGAGAACATCCTGAGAAAGAACATCATAGGCATCGACCTTGACACTCGTGCAAAGCAGCTTGCGACTTTTGCACTTTTGATGAAAGCTGTGAAGGCTGATGAATCATTCCTGGACTGCGAAGTTCTCCCTCGAGTTCTGGACATGCCGAGGCCTTATACCGAATGGACACAGAACCTTTCAGATGCTATTGACCACTTCTACATGGGTTGTAGCGACAAAGTCAAGAAAGAAACACTTGATGCCTTCGAGCTTCTCACACAAGCAGACAACCTCGGTTCCATCATGAAGTTTGACCTTTCAGATGCGACCAGGAATCTGATGCAGATTCGTGTTAAAGAATGGAAGGAACAAGGTTCTAGCAATGAAGAAATATTGGAGATAATTAAATCTATAGATTTAGTTTTAGCTCTGTCAGACAAGTATGCAGCAGTTGCAGCTAATCCTCCGTATATGGGGAATGGCAATATGAATGCTGACTTATCAATTTACACGAAACAGTATTACTTTGAGAGTAAAGGTGACCTCGCCACTGTATTTGTTGATAAAATGGGAGAGTTGATTCCTCATAAAGGATTCTATTCCTTCATTATTCCACCTTCATGGATGTTCTTACCTTCATTTGAGAACCTCAGGCGACGTTTGCTAAAAAATCACTCAATATGTTCATTCCTTCAGTTAAGTAATGGTGCATTTGGGGGAGATTTTGGTTCTACACCATGCGTATTTCAAAATTCCGAGCCAGATAGACGAACTGGTACATATATACGACTTGTAGAAAAAACATTTCAATTTATAGATCAGGACCATTTACGACGACTGCTTTTATATTCACTAGAAGATCATAACTTTAAGTTTTGTTTTAGTTCATATAACAGAGAGAATCCTCTTCTTATTCATTCTGAGCGCGGTAATCAGATATATTTTGAAAATATTTCTCAGAAATCATTTGAATCGATACCTGGTTCCCCAATTGCTTATTGGCTAAGCAATAATGTTCTTTCATGCTTTAATAGTTCAAATATTGGAGAGATTTCGATATCTGATGGTCAGACAAAAACTGGTGATAATAACAAATACCTCAGAATGATATGGGAAGTATCCGCGAATACAATAGGGAAGGATAATAAATGGGTAAAACATCCTAAAGGTGGAGCTTATCGAAGGTGGTATGGCAATATTGAATGGATTATCGATTGGAGCGATGAAGCCCGCGAATTTTATCGAAAAGATAAAGTGGCCCGCATTTTGCCGGAATATTTATGGTGGAAAAAAGGCATTTCATGGACACTCCTTACCAGCGGCTTACAGGGATATCGCGATTATCCTGATGATTGCATATTCAATCTAGCAGCTCCAACGCTATTCTTTAAAGATGATGCAATAGACAGGCTATATGTAATGGGACTTCTCAACACGCCGATTTCTGTACTATTGCTAAATGTCTTTAATCCGACGATCAATAATAATATTGGAGATATTCAGTCTATTCCATTAATAAAGAAAAACACAAATTGTATTATTGATATTGTTAAAGGAAATATTTCTATATCAAAACTCGATTGGGACTCTCACGAAACCTCATGGGATTTTAAGGCCAATGAACTAATTGCATTGAAGGATGAAGTCTTCCTGTCAATTAATGGTGAGAAGCAGAATATTCCAACACTTCTAACTGAAGTCCTCGAGGATTACAAATCCAAATGGTCTCGTCTCTTCTATCAGCTTCACTCCAACGAGGAAGAGCTGAACCGCCAGTTCATAGAAATCTACGGACTTCAGGATGAACTCACACCAGACGTGCCACTTGAAGAAATCACTATCCTTCAGCAAGGCGAAATTTCCATTGAGAACAACGAAATCGTTTGGCATGATGACGTAATCATCAAGCAACTCATTAGCTATGCCGTAGGTTGCTGGATGGGCCGTTACAGACTTGACAAACCAGGACTCCACATCGCTCATCCTAATCCTTCCTCAGAGGAAGTCTGCACATACCAGTACAATGGCCAGGACTTCAAGATAGACGATGACGGCATCATCCCTATGATGTCCTGCGACTCAATGTTCGAAGATAACTGCTACAACCGTATTGTTGAATTCATCAAGGTTGCCTTTGGCGAAGAAAACCTAACGGAGAACCTTAACTTCATAGAGAAGGCCCTTGGTAAGTCACTCGAAGACTACATGATGAAGGACTTCTGGAAAGACCACAAGAAGATGTACCAGAACAGGCCGATATACTGGCTCTTCTCATCCAAGAAGGGGGCATTCCAGTGCATGGTTTACATGCACAGGATGAATCCATATACTGCAGAGTGTGTCAGAACAAAATACCTGCTCAAGCACATAGATGATCTTAAAGGTAGAATTGCAACAGCATCGGAGCGCGCAGCTCTGCTCACTACAGTAGAGCGCAGGAATTTGGCGAAGATGCAGAAGGACTTGGATGAATGCCTTGAGTACCACGATGTCCTCCATGAGGTCGCTGACCAGCAGATTGGTTTCGACCTAGATGATGGCGTTGTAGTGAACTATGCGAAATTCGGCGATGTGCTAGCCAAGATTAAATAAGATGTTATGAAGATGAACATAGAGGACATTATTAGTTCAAGCGAGTCTTTTGATCTTGAATTCAAATCTGCAAAGGGCGGTTTCCCGGGATCATTCTGGGAGACATATTCATCTTTTGCCAACACCCAAGGTGGTCAGATATTTTTAGGCATAAAGGAGACTCAACAAGGGTTAAAAGTTGATGGTCTGGATAAAACTGCCATCGAGAAATATAAGAAGGATTTGTGGGATAATCTCAATAACAGGAATAAGGTTTCCGCAAATATTCTCTCTCAGAACGACATCAAAGAGATCGAAACTCCCGAGGGAATCGTTCTTGGCATCAACGTGCCAAGAGCAGATTTGAGAGTGCGACCAGTGTATATCAACGGAAATCCCAACAAAGTGTATAAACGTGAACACGAGGGAGACTATGAATGCCGTGAGGATGAGGTGAGAAGGATGAATGCTGAGTCCTGTATTATGGAGTTTCCTATGGATTCCCGAATACTTGAAGGTTTCAGTTTTGAGAGAGACATAGACATGGAATCTTTAAGAAAATACAGGCAGATTTTCACGAACCGGCAACCAGCGCACGCATGGTCATCATGTAGTGATGTTGATTTTCTGAGGAAACTTGGTGGAATCAGGTTTGATAGGCGTGAGCAAAAAGAAGGTCTGACACTGGCTGGAATGCTGATGTTCGGAAAATTCTCTAGCATTACCGATCCTTACTGCTGTCCTGCGTTTTTCCCCGACTACAGAGAGTCTGAGCCAGGTTCGGGCAAAAGATGGACAGATAGAATTTGTTTCGATGGAACATGGGAGATGAACCTGTTTAATTTTTACATGAAAGTGTATAATAAACTGGTCAGTTCCATACCAAAGCCTTTTGCCCTGAAAGATGGTGTCAGGATTGAGGAATCACCTATGCATATTGCAATTCGCGAAGCTTTTGTAAATTGTCTTATCCACTGTGACTACACCACCGACTCCAACATCATTGTTTTAAATGAGGGCACAAGATATGTTTTCTCCAATCCTGGTTCACTTTTGATCACTATCGATCAGTACCGACGCGGAGGCGAAAGTGTATGTCGAAATAAGTCTCTACAGTTGATGTTTATGGAGATTGGCGCTGCAGAGAAAGCCGGAAGCGGAGCGGACAAAATCTATGAAGGATGGAAGTCTTCAAACTATAGCAAACCTTTCCTTGAACTTAAAGATAATAAGGTAGTGCTGGAGCTCCCATTCGTAAGTATGCTCTCAACTGAGGTGCTGGACGAGTTGAAGAAGGTTTTCGGCCCCGGTATTACAGATATTGATCACAATAAACTTCTTGTTCTCTCTGCATGTGCAGGTGAGGCAAGGATTTCCAATTCCGACTTACAGAAGGTATTGGACATGCATCGCTCGGACATCACAGTTCTCTTGAAAGAGATGGTTGGTGAGAAACTCTTGACGGCAACGGGAATTGGCAAGGGAACCAAATATGCACTCTATAAAGAGCCAAATGCAACTAGTGTCATTTCAAGAAATGCCACCAGTTCAGATGCGTACTTAGGCACTCTATTCTCTATAGAAGAGGACGATTCCGAGGAAAATGGAACTAGTGGCATTTCAACAAATGCATCTAGTGACATTTCTTCTTCTAACACTAGTTCAAAAACGAACATAAGGACAGAAAAGATACACTCCGCTGTGCTTGACGTCTGTGCTGCGGACTTTAAAAGTCTTGCGGATATCGCAAAAGGTGTTAACCGTACTAAGGGGCACCTAAAAAGGCAAGTTATACCAGCTTTGCTCCAGTCTGGTAGACTTGTTCGAAAGTATCCAGATGTGCCTAATCACCCTGAACAGCAGTATAAAACTGTAAAAGATAATGACAACTAAAGACAAGATATTCAACTACTTCCTCGGGAACTCAGACCTGAGAATACTATTCATCTTTGACTGGATGGCTGTAATATCCACAGAGATTATGGATGTTGAGTGGCCTGAGGATTATGTGTATCACGAGTTTGACGGAAGGTTCTTCTATATCAAGTATCAACTTGAGCATGACTGGAAAGACAAAAAGGTAGTGCTCCTATTTTCTGGAATGCTTGAACCGACTGACCATCAATCAAGATTGGCATTTCCACTGTGCGGAGAGCTTACGGCCAACTTGGTGTACAGCGAGGAGAGCTATCAAAGTTTCATGCAGCTGAGGAATATCCCGGCTGCCGTTGCTCCATTCATAGAGAAGCATATCGGCGAACTCCAGCTCAGCAAAGTTGACAAGATCTTGTCGGAATACTACAAACCGAGCATGTTCTCATTGGATGCACTCCAGAGAGGATTGATATCTTCATACTTGAAGCAGGAGAAGCTGCTGAGTTGGGAAGACATCATTATACGAACCATCTGTGCATACGGGGTGGAGAGCGAGAGTACAAAGAGAGAAGGACTCATTAAGGGACTCCGTGCCAGCAGCGACCTTCATTCATTGCTCTCAGAGAAATTCGTGGAATTAGTTGGGCAGAAGTTCGATCTGATGCGTGTTGCAAGCATCAAGTCCATTGCCGAGGCGTATAAGTACAACGCTATCACTTACAGTCTTACTGCATTCAATGCCGATGAGTATAAAGTTTACAAGATTAAGGATGCGATTTCATTACAGAGGCTGAATTCTTTTGTACAGGCTGTGCAGAACCATAGTTTAGCGGAGAAGTTCAATGCTTCAATCAAGGAGCTGGCCAAGGATATACGGGAAGAGAAGATAATCGCATGGTACGGAACAGATGCAGAGTATGCTCTCATGACGGAAGAGCTCTGCACTCCGATCATTGACACGATAGTCCGTGAGCAGATGATTACAAATCCTGAGGCTTGCGGTGAGAAACTAAGAAATATCAGCCTCAAGATGCCGTTCAATTCGCCTATGCAGACCGTCATCAATTACCTGGTGAATGTTTGTGTGGCATACGAGAAGATTGAAGGATTCGGAACATACAAACTCAAGAGCGTTGCAGAATATATCTTTAGATATAAATCTGATTTTTATCTGATTGACCAGTATTACAGGAAATCCGTTGAATACTTCAACCAGATTGATTCTGCACTGCCGGTGTATGAAAGCGTCATGGAACTCAAAAAGAGATTTGATGCTGATTATGCAAAGGCTGTGAACGAGTTCAATATTGAGTGGATCAAGTGCCTCAATGAAGCAGGCGGCAGGCTCAATAATGAGGATAGCATCAGACACCAGCAGAATTTCTATAGCGATAATGTTCAGAATGCAGGAATGAAAACTGTGGTCATCATCAGTGATGCTCTGCGATATGAAGTAGCGACAGAACTGATGCAGGAACTTGGCGATGAGAAACACACCGCAAAGCTCGACTGCGCTCTTGCTATGCTCCCGACCGAAACAAAATACTGCAAGAATGCCATGCTGCCACAGAATAATCTCAAGCTTTGTGGAGATACGATGTGGGTAAATGGTAAGCCTATCGATAGCATGGATGATAGGACCAAGCTCTTGCAGTTCTACGTTCCAGATGGTCTGTGCATCAATTACCGTGACATGAAGAGCAAATCGGTTGAAGAGAATCGAGAGATCTGCAAAAGACCGGTTGTCTATATCTATCATGACACTATTGATTCAATGTGCCATGATAATCCACAACAGGTTGGACTTGCTTGCAAGACGGCTATTGCTGAGTTGAAGGACTGGATCAAGAAACTCCATGCTACCTTTAACGTGACAAGGGTTATTCTTACAAGTGACCACGGTTTCTTGTATAATGACATCCAGTTTACAGAGAAAGACAAACATCATGTCACTGAAAAAGCCGTGGAGATTAAGAGCCGGTATTACCTCACAGAAAGCAGCGCAGATGCAAGCGAGGCTGGATTTGGCATCAGTAAATTCCAGCTGTGCAAAGTTTCGGGAATGATAGACACCGATACTTACGTTGCAGTTCCGAATGGTTCAAACAGGCTTTATGCTTCCGGTGGATATGAATTTGCTCATGGCGGCGCTACTCTGCAAGAGTTGATAATCCCTGTTTTGTATAGTTCAAGAAAGAAGGTTGATACTAAACAGAAGGTGAATGTCACTCTGGTAGATCATGACCTTAAGATGAATTCAAGCATCCTGAAGTTTACACTCATTCAGGCTGAGGCTGTATCTGCTGAAATACGCGAGAGGAAGATTGTCTGCGGAGTTTACCTTGGCGATAAGCTCGTGACCAAGGAGAAGGAAGTGGTGCTGAATAGCACCGATGCTGTGAACTGGGCAAACAGAGCATTCAATATCACGCTCAGTCTGGAAACTGCAACGACAGCCCCTCTTCTTGAACTGAGGATTTATGACGTGGATGATAAAATGAACGCTCTTGTAAAGCAGGCAGTTAAGAATGCGACATTGATTGAAAGAGATTTCTAGGATATGGAATTACAGAATAAAGTTTTGGAAGCCTTCAACGGTAAGGTTGTAAGGAAAGACTTGGCATTTTTGGTCAAGGGAAACCTTCCGGTACCAACATACGTACTGGAATATCTTCTTGGACAGTATTGTGCGACTGATGACCCTACCCTCATTGAGGACGGTATCAATCGAGTGAAGGACATCATTAGGAATAATTACATCAATCGCGCTGAAGCAGAAGAGGTAAAGGGACGAATCCGAGAGCTTGGTACTTACCGAGTCATAGATAAGATAACGGCCATTCTTAATGATAAGCGAGACTTCTATGAAGCAACCTTTGCAAATCTCGGACTTCAGCACATTCCTATTGGAAGTGACTTTGTGGTGAATAATCCTAAGTTGCTTTCCGGAAATGGTGTCTGGTGCATTGTAAAGATCAACTACCTTACCGGCGACGATGTTCCTGTACGTTGGGAGATTGAGACACTGAAACCAATTCAGATTTCCTTTGTGGATGTAGAAGAATACACCGAAATCCGAAACAAGTTTACAACAGAAGAGTGGCTTGACTTCCTTATCCATACAGAAGGCCTCAATCCTGACAATCTCAACAGGAGGGAAAAATTCATCGTGCTTTCACGTCTTCTCCCACATGTGGAGAACAACTTCAACTTCATGGAACTCGGCCCGAAAGGCACTGGTAAGTCTCATGTGTTCCAGGAGCTTTCTCCATACGGCGTTCTTGTGTCTGGTGGAGATGTGACATCTGCACGACTCTTTGCCAAGATCTCAGGCAACAAAGAAATCATGGGCCTTGTTGGTTACTGGGATGTAGTTGCATGGGATGAGTTTGAGCAGCAGCCGGGCAAGCAGGTTGATCCGACCATGATAGACACTATGCAGAACTATCTTGCAAACAAGTCTTTCAACCGTGGCAAGGCTACTCACGAGGCATCTGCATCTATGGTGTTTGTGGGCAATACAAAGCACACAGTTCCTTACATGCTGAAGAACAGCCACTTATTTGAATCTATTCCTCACCAGTTCCTGAAGGGTGCATTCCTTGATCGTATCCATCTTTACAATCCTGGTTGGGAGATGAAGATGCTCAAGAAGAGTTCCTTTAGTGCTGGATTTGGGCTGATTACCGACTACATTGCTGCAGTGCTTCATGAACTGCGGAACAGGGACTACTCCGCCGACTTGTCCAAGATTGTCAAGTTTGACGGCAGCCTCTCTGAGCGTGACCATCTTGCAATACGCAAGACATTCTCCGGAATGATGAAACTTCTCTATCCTAATGGAAAGTGCACAGAGGCAGAGGCTCTTGAAATCATTGATTTCGCAGCAGAGGGCCGCAAGCGCGTGAAGGATCAACTATACATCATTGATGACACATTCAGGGCCGAGCCTGCCAAGTTTGAGTACCAGGTGCTGCGTACAGGAGATACCGTTTCTATCCAAACTCTTGAAGAGATGAATTTTGATGGAAAATTCCTCCACAATACACCCGAGGCTGCCCCTGCATATCTTGATAAGATAGTGCCTGCTGTTTCCACAAATGTAGCAGCTGAAGGCTTAGGGAGCAAGGCTATGTCTGTTGGCGAGTTGAAGTCATCCATCAAGAGTGTACGACTGAACCAGACAGGAGTTTCGTATAACAGTCTTTTCGGTGACTACTTGAAGACTGCCAAGCATATAACTGTGGTAGATCCTTTCATCAGATTGCCGTACCAGGTTAACAACTTTATTGAGTTTGTACAATGTGCAAGACAGAACAGTGATACTCCGGAAGAGCTTGTAATCCATCTTTCGACTCATAATGAGGATGAGAAGGTTCCTGAAATGATAGACATCTTTGATGATATCAAGGACGATCTGGCTGCGCATAATATTGATTTCTCATACGACTTCAATGCAGATCATGATAGATACATTGACCTTGATAATGGCTGGACAATTACTCTTGGCCGAGGCCTGGATATCTTCGAGAAGGTTGGCAGATTCAGCCTTGATTCTATGAACCAGGGCGAAAGAAGGTGCAAAGAGTTCAATGTAACCTACAACAGGAAGGACTAAGCATTCATGAATCCTAGGACGAAAAGAATATTGGAGAAAGTTTGTATCTGGCTGTCAGTTATTGGAATGACGTTTGGTGCATTTGGTTCATGTGTTATGCTTCCGTATGGCTGTGATTTTGCCATTGTATTTATTATTCCTGTTGTGATGGTTTTGGGAATGGTCTTGGCATTTGGTATACATGCTGCTTTTCAGGCAAGAAAGTTCAGGGATGGTTATCTTGATCCGATGGGTTACATGGCAGCCACGGGAATTGCTGTAATAGAATTGGCTATTTCTGTTGTATGTTTCAGTCTTGCTTCTTTTGGTATTAGCGCAATAGGAGAAGGACGCAGGAGCAGGTCAAGAGGTCGCTCATACGGGAGGATGTCCTCAGGACATCGTGAAGTTTTCCGTATTGCAGATGAGCCACGTGCAATATCTGAAGACATCGAACAGTGGGTGAAATCCTCACCTGGATTTGTAGTTACGGATCAGGATTGGTAGGAGGAGAATATATAATGAAGTATCTGTTTTTAGACACGAATATATTTCTTCATTTTGAGGATTTTGAGGAGATACCATGGAATACTATCCCTGGCATCTCTGATGAATGCTGCCTTTGTATAGCACCTACTGTACTTGATGAACTTGATGACCAGAAGGATAACAGTAAAGGAAAGATACAAAAACGTGCAAGAAAGTATTCTCGAAAGCTGTATGACATTATCATGCAGTCGAAATCATCAAAATATAAGGTAATCAGTATCCCTGAGAGTACACCAACGGCAGAAGATGCTGCTAAACTTGATATAACCAAGAACGACAATAAAATTCTATTGTCAGCACTTAAGTCAAATTACGACAAACATGACATTATCGTTGTAAGTTCAGATCGACACATTCTCATAAAAGCAAGTCAGTTGGGGTTAGGGCATCTTCTTATGCCAGAAGAGTATCAGCTTCACGAGAATGAGTCGACAAGCGGAGATAAGAGTAAAGAAGCGCAGCCAAATATTCTAGTGCCACAGCAATTCTTTCCTAAAGTGATTCTCACTATGGAAGGAGAAGTTCAGAGCCTACATTTTAAGCGTCCCACTATAATAGATATCAAAGCAAAGCTTGAAGAACGATTGGAGGTTATCAAGGCTGAAGTTCCTGAAAAGAAGTACACTGAGCCTAAAAGTACTAATGATTATCTGTCGATATTAAGACTTATGCCTTTCGACACTAAAGAAAGTGTTGAGAAGTATAATAAAGAGAGGGCGGAGTACATAAATGAAGAGTATGCTTATAACCATCTGTTAATCCAGAATGAAGCTCTTAACCAACGTTTTAAGAAACTCTCCTTTGAAATAATCAATGTAGGTCAAGCACCAAGCGGAGACAATGTGATTGTTGTTGAGTTTCCCCAGAAGGTAAAATTATACACTGTAAAAGAGAGTAAAGATTGTTTCCCAATAACAATTCCATACAAGCCCAGTCCTAACCCTATGCTTCCTAGAGAAACGCTTCGCACAATGGCTAGCTTTCAACAAGGATATGGGAAGGAGAACGTTTGGCTATGGAATAAAGACAAACCAATAAATAAACACAAGTTTATCCTCGAACAAGAAACATTGATGCATAATTTCAAGAGAGATTCGGGATTATCCCTATACATTGATACAGAACTACAAGATACGTTTTCAATTCGATGGTCAATTCAGGCTAGTAATGCACCAACAATCGAAGAAGGGTCATTGGACGTGATCTTGGATAATCCAGCTCAAGAATAACACATCAATCCAATTATGGTCGGAAAATACAAAGTAATAACCCTGTGCGGCAGCACTCGTTTTAAGGACCAGTTTCTTGCGGCGCAGAAGCGCTTGACTCTAGAGGGGAACATTGTCATCAGTGTAGGCCTTTTTGGCCACTCTGGAGATGATGAGGTATGGACCGAAGGCACCAAGGAGATGCTGGACGACATGCACAAGCGCAAGATTGATATGGCGGATGAGATTTTCGTCATCAATGTGGGCGGATATATCGGTAGCAGCACCAGGAGCGAAATAGAGTATGCCAAGAAAAATGGCCGCGAAGTAAGATATTTAGAACCAACACTGTAAACGATATGAACCAACCAAAGGTAGTCCTCGCACTGCGTCTGATGAAGATGCTGCAGAACAACAAAACGCTGACGATTGATGAAATCGCAGCGCAGCTCGAAGTTGTGCCGTAAGCCTCCGACGAAGCACGTGTGACACCCATTAACAGCGAAGTGGCAGCAACT
>OIEN01000152.1_pt1 | contig 51597 bp, 47 predicted proteins | sample 1581741 | NCBI WGS metagenome assembly OIEN01 (sample SAMN01760944, study PRJEB22395) | human gut metagenome | reverse complement strand
AATTCAATTTAATTCGATTAGATTAGTTCCTTGTTTAAAGGGGTACTCGCCATGGAGGTAGTGATTCTGGTGCTTTGGGAAATAATTTGAAGGAAAAAGATTATAATTTGATGATATCTAAGTATATGTATGATAGGTTTAAGGAACTGGGGATACCTGTTGCATTGACGCGTGATAGTGATAAGACATTGGCTCCAAATGAAAGAACTAATTTGGTGTTGGATGCGTTTGGTAACAATCCTAATGTGGTTGTGGTGTCTAATCACTTGAATGCAGGGGGAGGAGCATCATTTTATGTGATTAAATTATGCGTTGGTGTATAACTTGAATAAGCTTCTCGTTTTACTGAGTTACGATTAAAAAATATTGTAAGTTGTGGTATAATTATTATGATATTTATCTTTTGTGATAAATCTTTTTTATTAAGGAAGTGACCTGTAGTGAAAACAATTTTGAGCATGAACTATAAAGAAGCATTATTATTTTTTCTAAAAAAAGAAAACTTTTTTACTTTAGAATTGCCACCATATTTTAATTTTCAAAAAATTATAGATTTTTCATATAATAAAATAAATGGTAAAAGTTTTGAAAGTATATGTAATAAAGATTTGAAAAATAAACCATGCTATCCTAAAAATTATGAAAATGTCAATTATAAATTGATTAATAATAAAAATGGTCAATATGATTGGAGACCATTTGAAATAATTCATCCTGTACTATATGTTGATTTAGTTCGAGAGATTTGTAAACAAGAAAGTTGGAATTTAATAAAAAAAAGATTTAAAGATTTTTCTAAAAATAAAAGGATTGAATGTTGTAGTATTCCTTTGGCTAATTCTGATAAAAAAAGAGTAATTTTAAATTGGTGGAGTAATTTTGAACAAAAATCAATATCTAATAGTTTAGATTATAAATACATGGCATGCACAGACATATCAAATTGCTATGCTTCTATTTATACACATGTCATACCATGGGCTATTCACACTAAAGATATTGCAAAACAAGATAAAACCAATGATCTTATAGGAAATCTTATTGATACAAAATTAAGAAACATGAATTATGGTCAAACAAATGGTATTCCACAAGGTAGTGTATTAATGGATCTTATTGCTGAAATTATTCTTGGTTATGCTGATGAACTGTTGACTAACGAATTAGAACATCAAAAAATAGTAGATTATCAAATTCTTAGATATAGAGATGATTATAAAGTTTTTGCCAATGATCTATCGATTATAGATAAAATATTAAAAGCTTTGACTGAAATACTTGCAGAATTAAATTTAAAATTAAATTCTAATAAAACTTTTACAACAAGTGATATTATTAATGGAAGCATAAAAAAAGATAAAATGTATAGACTTAATAATCCTATTGATCAAAGTTTAAATAAACAAAAGAAATTGCTTATTATCTATAATTTTGGGTTATTATATCCTAATAGTGGTAGCATGCGATATCTATTAACTGAATTATATAAAAAAGATTTTTTAAATTTAAAGAGCAGACCAAACAGCTATGAGCAAATTATCAGTCTTGTTTCAGATATAATGATAAAAAATCCTTCTACATATAGTATATGTATAGGAATATTAAGTGAAATATTTAGTCATTTAAATATTAATTCAAGAGAAAAATATGTTAATAAAATACTAAATAAGTTTAGTGATTTACCTAATTCTGATTATTTAGAAATTTGGTTGCAACGATTGACCTTAATTGATAATCGTAACAAAACATATAATAGTTCGCTTTGTCAAAAATTATATGATAAACAAAATAAATTATGGAACTCAGATTGGTTAAATTTTACTTTAAATGAAGAATTAATAATTGATGAAAATGTGATTGATGAATTATCTATTACTGTATCTGAAAGTGAAGTAAATTCATTTTCTAGCACATATTATGATAATTAATAAAAGGGAGTAAAGTATGATATATATAACAGGTGATACACATAGAGATTTTTCTAGATTATATGATTTAGAAATGACAAGTAAAGATATATATAATAATATTAGGTGATGTAGGAATAAATTATTTCTTAAATGATGAAGATATTAAAATTAAAGAATTTTTAAAAAAATTAAAAGTAAGATTTTTTTGCATACAAGGTAATCATGAAGAAAGACCTGAAAATATATCTAGTTATTATGAAGTAGAAATGTTTGGTGGGAAAGTATATATTGAAGATGATTATCCAAATTTAATATTTGCGAAGAATGGTGAAATTTATAATATAGATGGAAAAAGTGTTTTAGTTATAGGTGGTGCTTATTCTGTAGATAAAGAATATAGATTATTATATAGATATAAATGGTTTAAAGATGAGCAATTATCTCAATATGAAATGAATAATATTTTAGATAAATATAGTGGTAAAAATATAGATATAATACTTAGTCATACTTGTCCATATAAATACGAACCTAGAGAAGTGTTTATGGCAGGATTAGATCAATCTAAAGTTGATAAGACAATGGAACATTTTTTAGATGAAGTAGAAGAAAAGGTGAATTATAAAAAATGGTATTGTGGTCATTATCATACAGAAAAACAAATTGATAAATTAGAGTTTATGTTTGGTAGAATAAAATTATTTGATAAAAATGAATATTCCCCTAAATATAATAAAGATGGTTATGAGATAGTAAGAGATTATTGTAACCATAATGATAACTTAGAATGTCCTGTATGTCATTCAAAAAATGTTGTTATTCAAAAAGGTAATGGGAATAATATTATTGGTTTAGATTTGATTGCTATAATCTGTAATGAATGTAAAAAAATATATGGTTATAAAGATGTTAAATATAAACCAAATTGCTCTAAAGAATTATAAAATTACGAGAAAGTCTATAAAATAGGCTTTTTTATTTTGAAGAAAAGGAGAAAATATAATATGGTTATAAGAGTAAAGAAAGATAAAAATTATGCAATAATGAGTAATTATCATTTTAAAGATAAAACATTAAGTTTAAGAGCAAAAGGTCTGTTATCTTTGATGTTATCTCTTTCTGATGATTGGGATTATTCTATAAATGGCTTGTGTAGTTTATGCCAAGAATCAAGAGAAACAATTAGAAAGACTTTGCAAGAATTAAAAAATAAAAATTATTTAGAAATGAATGAGTGTCATGATGAAAATGGTAAATTTTATTATGATTATATAATTTATGAAAATCCAAAAATTAATCCATAGTACCATTTTGGGCATCTGGATTTTCCGTATACGGTATTTTAGATATAATTAAGTACCTAATTAATAAAGTATTAAATAACAAATAGATAAAATAGATAAAACCAAAAATGGAAATATTTGTGATTAATTATGTCAAAAAAACAAAATATATGTTATACTTATAATGTAAGGAAAGTAAGGAGATTAAAATGAGTAAAGAAAACGATATATTAGCAACTGCTAAAATAACTTCAAAAGGACAAATTACTATTCCCAAAATTGTTAGAAATACATTAAAACTTGAAGAAGGAAATTCTGTACTTTTTTATGTAGATAGTAAAAATGACATTAAAATTGTAAATAAAAAAGATTGTTCAATTAAAACTGAAAAAAATACAGAACAATTGGTAGTAAAGAGAGGTAAAAGTAATGAATAGCAAAAAAGAATATGAAAGAGATGAACTACATAAAACAATATGGAAAATTGCTAATGAACTAAGAGGTTCAGTTGATGGATGGGATTTTAAACAATATGTTTTAGGATTATTGTTTTATAGATTTATTTCTGAAAATATAGAACATTATGTTAATGAAAACCAGAGAAAAGCTGGTATAGAAAATTTTGAATACAGAAACATTAGTGATGAACAAGCTTTAATGGGAAAATCACAAATATTAGAAGAAAAAGGGCTATTTATATTACCAAGTGAGTTGTTTTGTAATGTAAGACTTAATGCAACTAAAAATGAAAACTTAAATGTAGTTATTTCTAATATATTTGATAATATAGAAGCTTCGGCCAGAGGAACAGCATCTGAAAATGATGTTAAAGGATTATTTGACGATTTTACTATAGATAATAAATTAGGTAATACTGTGGATGAAAGAAACGAAAAACTAGTGAAGTTACTTAATGCTATTGGTGATTTAAAATTAGGTGACTATTATGATAGTAATATAGATTTATTTGGCGATGCTTATGAATTTTTGATGACTATGTATGCTTCATCAGCAGGTAAATCGGGAGGAGAATTTTTTACTCCACAAGAAGTAGGAGAATTGCTTGCAAGAATTGTTATAATGGATAAAACGTCTGTTAATAAAGTTTATGATCCAGCATGTGGTTCTGGAGGATTATTGCTAAAATTTGCTAAAATATTAGGAAAAGAAAATGTAAAGCAAGGCTTTTATGGCCAAGAAATAAATTTAACTACTTATAATTTAGCTAGAATTAATATGTTTTTACATAATATAAATTATAATAAATTCTATATAGCTAGGGGAGATACATTAACACATCCAGAACACTGGGACTATGAACCTTTTGACGCCATTGTATCTAATCCTCCATATTCTATCAAATGGGCTGGAAAAGAAAATCCAATATTAATAAATGATGAAAGATTTTCTCCAGCTGGAGTTTTAGCGCCATCATCTAAAGCTGATTTAGCATTTACTATGCATATGCTATCATGGTTAAGCCCAAAAGGTACTGCTGCAATAGTTGAGTTTCCTGGTGTGCTTTATAGAGGTGGAGCAGAACAAAAAATAAGGAAGTATATGATTGATAATAACTATGTAGATGCTGTTATTCAATTACCATCAGATTTATTTTTTGGTACATCAATAGCTACTTGTATATTAGTATTAAAGAAAAATAAAACAGACAACAACATCTTGTTTGTAGATGCTAGTGAAGAATTTGTTAGAAATACAAATAAAAATAAATTATCTAATACGAACATAAATAATATTGTTAATTTATTAAAAGATAGAGTACCAGTTGAAAATAAAGCATATTTAGCCACTTATGATGAAATAAAAGAAAATGATTATAATATATCAGTAAATTCGTATTTAAAAACAAACACGAATGAAGTAAAAATAGATATTGAAGAAGTTAATAGAAAACTAGCAGAAATAGTACCAAGGCAACAACAAATAAGAGAAGAACTAGAAGAGATAATTAGAGAATTGGAGTCTGATTATCATGAGTAAGATTAATGATTTAATTAAAGAGTTATGTCCTAATGGTGTAAGAAAGTATGAAATTAAAGATATTTGTAAGGTTACAAGAGGGCGAGTAATTTCTAAGATGGAACTTAATGATAATGCCGGAGATTATCCTGTGTATTCTTCACAGACATTAAACAACGGAGTATTTGGTAAGATTAATACTTATGATTTCGAAGGAGAGTATGTACAATGGACTACTGATGGTGCTAACGCAGGCTCTATTTTCTATCGTAATGGTAAATTCAGTGTAACTAATGTATGTGATTTATTAAAAATTAAAGATGAGTACTTAGAAAAGATTAAGACAAATTATTTAGCATATGCGTTAACAATGGAAACTAAAAAGTATGTTAATTATGCAACTAGTAATCCTAAGTTAATGAGTAATGTTATGGAGAAGATAACTGTTTTAATTCCATCCATAGTGGTACAAGAAGAAATAGTACGAATTCTTGATAAATTTGGTGAACTAGAAGCGGAACTAGAAGCAGAACTAGAAGCAGAACTAGAAGCAAGAAAAAGACAATATGAGTTTTGGCGTGGAAAACTTTTAAAAAATAGTAAAGATAAGGTCAAATTCGGTGATGTAGCTACTATTGTTAGAGGTGCCTCTCCTAGGCCAATTCAAAATTTTATAACGGATGATGAAAATGGTATTCCTTGGATTAAAATCGGTGATACAAATCCTAATGATAAATATGTTTTTACAACGAAAGAAAAGATTACAGTTGAAGGAAGCAAAAAATCTAGATTTGTTAAAGCCGGAAATTTTATTCTATCTAATTCCATGAGCTTTGGAAGACCTTATATTTTGAAAATTGATGGATGCATTCACGATGGGTGGTTATCAATTAGTAACTTTGAAAATACATATATACCAGACTTTTTATATCATTTACTCAGTTCTAAACCTATACAAAATATAATGTCAATGAAAGCATCTATTGGTACTGTAAAAAATCTTAATGCAGATATCGTAAAAAGTATTGAATTACCGTTATATACTAAGAATGAGCAAGAAAAAATTGTTAAAATATTAGATAAATTTGAAGAATTAACAAATGATTTAACTGTAGGTCTTCCCGCTGAAATTGAATTAAGAAGAAAGCAATATGAATATTATAGAAATAAATTATTAAGTTTTGAGGAACAAGAATATGAGTAAAACTGTATTAAATAGTATAGAGGAAGTTTTTAATAATTTAAAATCAGATTTTGATATAGCCTCAGAAAAAATAAAAGTTGATTTAGTATATGCCTTTAATGGAACTGGTAAGACAAGAATATCAAGAATGTTTTCAGATTCATTTGGAAATAAAACACTATGCTTCAATTCAATGTTTCAAGATGAATTTTCTTGGAATAATTCTAATTCTTTTTTAGTACTTAATACAAACTCGTGGATAGTTAAATTTATACAAGATCAAGGATTAGAAAATGATATTAAAAAAAATTTTCAAATGTTCTCTGACAATTCGATAATAGTTTCATTAGATTTGAAATTTGGAATTGTTGAATTTAGTGCTAAAACTATAGATGGATATGATAATAATATAAAAATATCGAAAGCAGAAGAAAGTATATTTATATGGTCAGTATTTTATACATTTGTTGATACAATGCTTTATGAACTTAAAGAAATAAAGGAAGATAGATCTACTAATATATTTGATAATATTGAATACTTAATAATTGATGATCCGGTTTCATCAATTGATGATATAAAAATATTAAATATAGCTATAAAGATTTTTGAATTAATTAATAGGATGAAAGAAATTTTAGTTAAACCAAATATTTTGATAACCACTCATCATGCTTTATTTTATAATTCAATTTATAATCTTTTAAAAAGAGAAAAAGAAATTAAGTTAAAATCATATGTTTTAAATAAAAAAGTATATACTTATATTCTTGAAGAAAAAGGTGATTCTCCATTTGGTTATCATTTAAATTTAGTAAAAAAAATCCAAGAAGCAATTAACAAGGATGCACTTGAAAAAATTCATTTTAACATGTTTAGGATTTTATTAGAAAAAACATCTAATTATTTTGGATATAAAAAATATGATGAATGCTTTTTAAATAAAGAATATAAAACAGAAATAATAAAACTTATTAATTTGTACAGTCATGGAAGTTTACCAGAATTTGAATACTCAGAATTGATTGATTCTGAGAAAAAATTATTTATTGATGCTTTCAATGATTTTATTGGTTATTATAAAATGGAGGTTAAAGATGAGCAGTTTAAATATTATGAGTGAAAACGATAATTCTACTGTATTATCAGAATACACAGGATTAAATAGAGTAGTTACAACTTTTCAAAGTGAAGATACACTTGAAAAAGAATTAATAAATACTTTAATTGAGCAGGGCTATGAAAGACTAAATATTAATAGTGAAGAAGAATTAATAATAAACTTAAGAAGACAATTAGAAAAACTTAATAATTATCATTTTACTGATGGTGAATGGAATTATTTATTTACTAAGGTTATTGCTAATAAGAATGATTATATAATTGAAAAAACTAGACTAATACAAGAAGACTATAAACAAGAATTAACATTAGATTCTGGTGAAAAAAGAAATATTTATTTAATAGATAAAAATAATATTCATAATAATATAGTTCAAGTATTAAATCAATATATTAATAATGATGGTAATTATGATAATAGATATGATGTTACTATTTTAGTTAATGGTCTGCCTTTAGTTCATGTTGAATTAAAGAAAAGAGGAGTAGATTTAAGAGAAGCTTTTAATCAAATAGAAAGATATCAAAGAGATTCTTTCTGGGCCGGATCTGGATTATATAATTTTGTTCAAATATTTGTTATTTCAAATGGAACATTAACTAAGTATTATTCGAATACTACTAGAGAATTTCATATAAATAATCAAAAGAAAAAGAAATCTAATTCATTTGAATTTACTTCTTATTGGGCAGATCAAAAAAACAATGGTATTACAGATTTAATTGACTTTACTAAAACTTTTTTTACAAAACATACTTTATTAAACATATTAACTAAATATTGTGTATTTACGAGTGAAGAAGAATTACTTGTAATGAGACCTTATCAGATAGTAGCTACTGAGAAAATATTAAATAGAATTAAAGTGGCATATAATAATAAATTTTATGGAAAAATTAAAGCTGGTGGTTATATTTGGCATACAACAGGTTCTGGTAAAACTTTAACTTCATTTAAAACTTCTCAATTAGCTAGCAAATTGGATTTTATAGATAAAGTATTATTTGTTGTCGATAGAAAAGACTTAGACTATCAAACAATGAAAGAATACGATCGCTTTAAAGAAGGTGCTGCAAACTCTAATACATCAACAAAAGTACTAGAAGGACAGTTAGAAGATGATAATTGTAAAATTATTATTACAACAATTCAAAAGTTATCGCAATTTATAAAAAAGAATTCTAATAGTGAGGTATTTAATAAACATATAGTTTTTATATTTGATGAATGTCATAGATCGCAATTTGGTGAGATGCATAAATCAATTATTAAAAAATTTAATAAGTATTATATATTTGGATTCACTGGTACTCCAATATTTCCAGAAAATGCTAGAACAAATAAAGGTATATCTGAAACAACAGAACAGGTTTTTGGAGAAAGATTACATACTTATACAATTGTAAATGCTATTGCTGATAAAAATGTATTGCCTTTTAGATATGAATATGTTGGTAAAGTTGATATTAATGATGATGTAAAGGATGAAAAAGTTTATAATATTGATGAAGAAAAATTATTTGATAATCAAATGAGAATTAGTTTAATAACGGAATATATTATTGAACATTTTAGTACAAAAACTAAAACTAGTGAATCATATGTTTATTCAACATTAGATAATGTTGTTGAAGTTGCAAAAAAACAAGATACAGAAGAAATAAAATCTAAAAAGAATATTAATGGATTTAATTCAATATTTGCAGTATCAAGTATTAAAATGGCTAAAGAATATTATGATGAATTTAAAAAGATTTTAGCATATAAAAATAGTAATTTAAAAGTAGCATTAATTTATTCTTATGGTGTTAATGGAGAAGACGGAGTTATTGATGAAAATTCGGAATCAACTGAAAGTTTAAACATAGATGATAGAACATTCTTAGATGATGCTATTAAGGATTATAATAAGATGTTTGAAACAAGCTATGATACATCATCTGAAAAATTTCAAAATTATTATAAAGATATTTCTTTAAGAATGAAGAATAGGGAAATTGATATTTTAATAGTAGCAAATATGTTTTTAACTGGATTTGATGCTAAAACTTTAAATACATTGTGGGTTGATAAAAATTTAAAATGGCATGGTTTAATTCAAGCGTTCTCAAGAACTAATAGAATTTTAAATAGTGTTAAAACTTATGGAAATATTGTTTCATTTAGAAATCTAGAAGACAGGTTAAATGAAGCACTTGCTAAATTTGGCGATGAAGAAGCTCATGGAGTAGTTTTATTAAAACCTTATAAAGATTATTATTATGGCTATGAAGATGAAAATGGTAAAAAGTTTGAAGGTTATAAAGAATTAGTAGAAAAATTAAAGTTAAAATTTATGCCGGGAGAATTAATGCAGAGTGAGCAGGAACAAAAAGAATTTATTAAATTATATGGTTCTATACTAAAAGTAACAAATATATTATCTTCATTTGATGAGTTTAAAGATGAAGAATTAATTAATGAAAGAGATAAACAAGATTATCATAGTATATATATTGAATTATATAATGAGTTTAGAAATAGATCTAAAAGAGATAAAGCTGATGTCTCTGAAGATGTAGTGTTTGAAATGGAATTAATTAAATCTATTGAAGTTAATATTGATTATATTTTAGGATTAGTAAAAAAATATCATGAATCTAATATGGAGGATAAAGAAATATTAGTAACAATTCAAAAGGCAATTATGGCTAGTCCAGATTTAAGAAATAAAAAGGACTTAATTATGGCTTTTATTGAATCATTAGATCAAAACTCTAATGTTTATAGCGATTTTGAATCATTTATGAATAGTAAGAAAAAAGAAGAATTAGATAAGATTATATTTGATGAAGGATTAAATAAAGAAGAAACATATAATTTTATAGAGAGGGCATTTGAACAAGGTAGAGTAGAAACTAATGGAACAGAAGTATCTAATATACTTCCAGCCATGAATATGTTTACTCCAACAAATGATAGACAAGAAAAGAAAAATAAAGTTATTGATAAACTATTAGAATTTTTTGATAAATTCTTTAGTATATCTAGTGACAAACTTTAATAATAGTAGTAAAATAATTTTTAATGGTAGAGAATATTTCATTTTAATGATGAAGTATGCTCTACTATTTTTTGCTAGGAGGAATTTATGAAAGAATCAAGATTAATAACTATATTTTCATTAATATTAGCTCTAGTTACGACATTAATTGCTATAATTTTATATTATATATGGCCAAATTTAATAGATTATGTAGGCATTTTAACTAATATTTATTGTGGAATAATTGTAGGATTGGTTACTAGTTTATGTCAGTATTTTGTTCAAAAAAGGAAAATAATTAGTAATGTTTATGGTGCATATTTTGATATTTATCGCTCATACTATTATTCAAAAAATAGACCATTATTATTTCACTATAATGTAATTAATATTTATAAAAAATTAATTGATTTAAATCCTAAAATAATTGATGAATTAGATGAATACCATGGCTTTTTTAAGAAATATGATAAAACATATAAAAAATTAAATCCAACAATAAAAATTTATGATAATTATAAAGCTAAAAAAATATTTAAATCTCTTTTTATGTGGTTTAACAAAAAGTATTTTGAATCTTCAATAGAGTCATTAATATTTGAAATAGAGAAAATATTAAGAGCAATAAATAATAAAAAATTTGAAAAAGATAAACAAGAAATGATTAAAATGTATAATTATTCTTTTGATAAAAAAGTTAAATATTAAAAAATATTAATTAAAAATTTTAAAAAATTGTTCATAAAATTCTATTTGTTTTCTAATTTTTTTAATAAAAAGTGAATCTAATTTTTATTAAAAATTTTTTTTCTTGATTAAAAAAATAATAAACTGTCAGAGACTTTTTAGTAGGTTTTAGGAATGTTTCCTAACAAGCAGTGGGTGTGTATACACCATGCTTGGTACTTTGAATATATATAGTCTGTAATACCTAATCGCAAAATCGAAAATGGTATAATTTTTACTATAATAAATTTAGTATTTTTTTACATAATACTAAAGAATATTTTAGAAAATAATGATATAATGGTATATAGAAAAGGAGATGATTATCCTATGAAATGTACTTTAATGAATAAAAATATAGAGGTATTATTTGCTGAGTATGATTCTGCTACTGGTGTGTTTACTAAAATCTATGATGTGTATAACATTGACTATGCACCATACATTTTAAAAAGTTTTTATACGAGTGATGATATTAATGACACTCCATTTAGAACTAATTTAAGTGAGTGGTTCAAAGGAAGAGGAATACCATCTTGGAGAGATAAACTAGACTTATTACTACATAGACTTAATATAAATGCTCCGTGTGAATTATTAGATAAAGCATTTGGATTATCATTATCAGATCAATATTGGTTAAAGCCAGTTGATACAGATATTAAATACGAAGATATTAATTTTTTTGATAATGATTTTGATTATGCAGAATTTATGGAAGCATCGTTATCTAAAAATAGTAAGATGATTCAAAATGAAACATCACTTAAAACTCCAAATAATACTACTGATGGAATGTTAAAAAAAGCATGGATTATTGAAAACGGGATTAGATACTTATTAAAAGGTGGTTATAAGAATGAAACATTACAACCTTTTAACGAAGTATTAGCAACTGAAATATGTAAAAGACTTGGATTTGATCATGTAGAATATACACTTGATACTTATAAAGATACTGTTGTTTCAAAATGTCCTTGTTTCATAACAAAAGATACAGAACTTATTACTTGCTATCAAATAAGAAATGATATGAAAAGACATGATAGTATAGAAGATTATGAAGAATATATTAAAAAATTAGAATCAGAAGGAATAAAGGATGCGAGAGAAAAAATAGAAAATATGTATATCTTAGATTTTTTAATTATGAATGAAGATAGACATCTTAATAATTTTGGAATAATTAGAGATGTTAATAATTTAAAATGGTTAGATGTTGCTCCAATATTTGATAATGGACAAAGTTTAAATATTGAATACTATGATGAAGAAGAATTACATATTTCTGGTGAAGGTAAATTATTTTATGAAGTTAAACCTTTTGATGAATTAATAAAAGTAGTAAAAGATATTAAAAGAATAGATGTAAGTAAATTAGAAGGATTACCAGAATGGTTTGATGGTTTATTACATCAATATCAACATTTAACAGGGTATTCAGATACGAGAATTAATAGATTATGTATCTTATTAAATAGACAAATAAATAAACTAAAAAGACTAGTAGAGCAAGAATAAACTTAGTTTTGATTCTGTGGTAATCGTTGAATTGCACTTTACTTGCACCTTTAAATGTGCTAATATGGTAATATAGGAAAGTTGCAAAGATTATAGAGAGAAGAAAATTCTCTTTTTTTCTTGCAACTTTTTTGTTGGAGGGAAGGAGGCAAAAAATTTATATAATTATTCTTATAATTAGTTTGAAATATAACTAATTTTTTTGTGCTTTAATAATTTTAATATGAAGTCTTATAGTTTGTCATATTTCATAAAATTAAAAGAGAGGTGTATATAGTGAATATAACTGAAACTTTCGATAAAGATAAAAACTTGGATGATTTAATAGAGGAGTACTTAAAATTAATGTTAGAAAATAGTAAGCAATAAAGGATTGTGGTATAATTATATTGCTTATTCAAAGTTATACACATTGGAAGGAGTAATAAGTGTATAACAATATAATACAAGCACCAAGTTTTTATAGAGTTGGAATTTATATTAGATTATCAGAAAGTGATGAAGATAAATCTTATGAGTCAGATAGTGAGAGTGTTATTAATCAAAGACATCTATTAATGGATTATGTAAGAGAAAACGGTTTTACATTTATTGATGAATATGTTGATGATGGATATACTGGAACAAATTTTGATAGGCCTTCATTTCAAAGATTATTAAAAGATATTGAAAGTGGTCGAATCAATTGTGTAATCACGAAAGATTTATCAAGATTAGGTAGAGATTATATAAAATGTGGTTATTATGTAGAACAATATTTTCCACAGAAGAAAATTAGATATATATCTATATTAGATCAAGTTGATACCTTTTTAGAATGTGCTAATAATGATATAGCACCATTTAAAGCTTTATTTAATGATATGACTAGTAAAGATACTTCAAAGAAAATTCGCTCAATATTAAGAAATAAAAAAGAGCAGGGCAAATTTATCGGAAGTAAACCATGTTATGGTTATATGAGAGACCCACTTGATAAAGGACATTTAATACCTAATCCAGAAGTTGCTCCTGTTGTTAAAAAGATATTTAATATGGCATATTCAGGTACAGGTATTAGTGATATTGTTTCATACTTAAATGATAACAATATAAAATGTCCAAGTGCTTATAAAGGAACAAAGTTATCAGTTAGACAAAAATGTAATCAGTGGACTATATCTTCAGTAAATAAAATATTAAAAAATAGGATGTATACAGGAGATATGGTACAAAATGTCCAAACTAAATTAAGTTATAAATCACAAAAAAAGGTTTCGTTAGAAAAGGAATTTTGGATAATTGTTGAAAATACTCATGAACCTCTTGTTAGTAAAACTATCTTTGAAGCAATACAAAATGCACCTGCTAGAGTAAGAACTACCCATTGTAACAGGGAAAAAAGATTATTAGAAAATTTACTTGTATGCAAGGAATGTGGTAACTCTTTAAGTGTTTTACATAGAAAGAATAAAAACTACAAAGATGGAAAATATTGGAGTGTTAATTGTAATAAATATGCTAGAGATCCCAGAAGACATTTATGTTATCCTCATTTTTTCCCTTATGATAAGTTAGAAGATAAAATAATGACTGTCATAAAAAATACTTGTCAAAGATATTTAGATACTTTAAATATAAAAGAATTATCATTAAAAGTATTACAAAATAGAAAACAAGATAAATGTGATAAACAAAATGAAAAGATACAACTATTACAAGAAATAGATGAATTAAAAAGAAAGTCTGATGCTTTATATGATGATAAGTTTAAAGGAATAATTACTGAAAATTCTTATATAAGAATGTCTGAACAAGTTGAAAAAAGAATATCAACTTTAAACTATAGAATTAATGAAATAGATAATGAAGAAAATAAATTTAAAGAAGATGTGAAGGAAATCGCAAAATATGAAGAACAAATTAAATCACTTTTAAACTTAGATAAACCTAATAGAGAACTTATAAAAACATTGGTAAAGAATGTTTACATTGATAAAGATAGAAATATAGAAATTCAATATAGATTTAAGGTGCTAGATGATGTAAAAACTAATTATGATGAAATAAATTAAATACATAAATATTAGTAAAATCAAGAAAAAATAATCGCCTAATCACATATTTTTTTTCCCGAGGTGGTACAGGCGCCGAGGTAATTTACGCCCTTCGCAACAGCGACGTTCTTGCCAAAGACATTTTGAACAACATTGCTGATACTGGTCAGTCCGTTCGTAAATATTATCAGCGCCGACTTCCATCTGATACAAGTAAAGACTATTATTTTATGCATAGAAATACAGGTCGTACACAGCCTGTCATTGTTGAATATGGTTTTATTGATGATACTCCAGATAAAGTTAAATATTTACAAGATAACTATAAACAATTGGCTGAGGCAGTTATAAAAGCTATTGCTGAATATGCTGGTTATAAATATACTTCTCCGTTTGCAGTAAGTGATGAAACATACACTGTTAAGGCAGGGGACAGTTTATATGCTATTTCTAAAAAAATTGGTCTTACCGTTGATGAACTAAAAAAACTAAATAATCTAACTTCTAATACTTTAAAAATAGGGCAAGTGTTAAAAATAAAATCAAGTACTACTTCAACAGTAACACCAGGAACTATTAATTATACAGTTAAAAGTGGTGATAATCTTTATGCAATAGCGAGAAAATATAATACAACTGTAGATGAAATTAAGAAGTTAAATAAGCTTGCCTCTAACACTCTTAGCATTGGTCAGGTACTTAAAATACCTATAACAACACCATCTCAAGAACTACCAAGCGAAACTTATGTTGTTCAAAGAGGTGATAGTCTTTACTCTATAGCAAGAAAGTTAGGTACGACCGTAGATAAATTAAAAAATTTTAATAACCTTACGTCTAATCTATTAAGTGTTGGGCAGGTTTTAAAGATTCCAACTTCCCATAAACAAACTACTTATACAGTTCAAAAGGGTGATAGTTTATATTCAATTGCAAAAAAATTTAATACTTCTGTTGATAATTTAAAAGCACTAAATAATCTTTCTAGTAATCATCTTAGCATTGGTCAAATTCTTATTATTGAATAATATTTTGTCAATATTTTCGTAATAAAAAGAATCTTTAGTATGAAATGATTCACATTATTGATTCTTTTTTAGTTATTTACCTTCATTGTAACCATTGGGGTATTATCTGTAATTTTTTTAAAAATATAGCCATTTTCTTTTCCATAAATAATAATATTTTTTAAAGCCTCTTTGGTATATGTTTTGCTGTTTAAGTCATGCATTAGGACTACGTTAGCACGGTTGTATCGAAGACCATTGACAACGTTGTTATATATTCCTATTGCATTTTTTGTACCTCCAGCATCACCACTGCTGATATTCCAGTCAAAATATACATATCCATGATTAATTACCTCTTTTGTTAATTTGGTCATTATTCCTGGGTTAAAACGGCTAACGGTATTTGAACTTCCGCCAGGGAATCTTGTTATCCTAGTATCTACTCCAGTTAATTTTTTAATTTTTTCATTCATATAATCAATATTATTCATATAGTCGTCAACGGATTTGTATATTTCTTTGTAGACGTGTGATTTACCATGAATGGCAATTGTGTGTCCTTCGTTTACTATTCTTTTTACTATGTCGGTCTTTGTACCACCGAAATCTACTATAAAAAATGTAGCTTGAACATTTTCTTCTTTTAAAATATCTAGTATTTGAGGTGTGATATTTGTGCTAGGTCCATCATCAAATGTTAAGTATATCACATTTTTGCTAGTATCTGGATTAATTACATTTACCTTTCTGTAGGCGACAGCTTCGTTTCCATAACTGTCTTTTACTTTATATGTTATGGTGTAAGTTCCTACTGCATTGGTATCAACTTGTCCAGTTATTGTAACTTTATTAGATATATCTCCATCACAGTTATCAAAAGCTTGATATCCTGCTTCTTTGTAATTATATCCTTTTAATAAGTTACGATTTGTTTTTCCTATTAATTTGATAACTGGTTTTTCTTTGTCTTCAATGGTAATATTTCTTGTTTTTGTAGCGGTGTTTCCTGAACTATCTTTGACATTATAAATGATTTTATAGTGTGATGAATCAATTTCTTCTTTGGTTATTTTTACTTTGTCGGTTATGTCTTTGTCATAGTTGTCTAAGGCAGTATATCCAAGTGTTTGATAATTATCATTTGGGCACATAATGGTATCTATCGGTTCAGTTAAAGTTAGTTCAGGGTTTATATTATCAATTATTTTAATATTTCTTTTTATTTTATAATTTTGATTATTGTATTTAAATTTGTATTCGATATAGTAATTACCTATTTTAGTGTTATCTATGTTATTAGTAGTTTTAATTTTTAATTTTTTGGTAATGTTGGTATTGTGCCATATTACTTTTATTCCTTCATCTTTGTATTTTTCTTCTAAAGCAATTGTTATTGTTTTATTACCATTCAATTGTATTTTAGGAGGAATGAAAAAATAGAATATAATGCCTCCAACTGTGATTAGTGCTATTAAAATTCCTACTATAATAATTAACATTTTCTTTTTCATACTACCATCTCGACTTTACTAATTTTATTATACATCAGTATATAAAAAAGATAAAGGTTTTGTCTTTATTATTTTTAATTATCCAAATTTTTTCCAATTATATATCCTATGATAAGGAGAATTATGGCTGGTATTAATATGGTATTTTGATGTGGGGTATTTAGGGTTTTAATGATTAAAATTAATAGAGTTGATAATGATATTCCTATAATGAATGATATTGTTTTTTCACGTTTTTTTTTAAAAAAATAGTGCATTAATTTGGTGAAAATAATTAAACCCAAAAACAGATTGATTGTATAAGGAAGAAATATTTCTAAATTGGAAATAATTATTTCAATGTTAGTAATGTTGCTAATTAGTGTGATGATTTGATTATATGTTCCTATTAATAAAAGTAAAGCGGTACCACTTATTCCTGGAATAACTGTAGAAGCAGCATCGATTAAGCCTGAGATGGAGAAGATTAAAATTTTTGTAAAATTATTTTCAATGTTTATATTATTATTTCCAGTTAGAGTTGATATTAAATAGATGATGATGAATGATATAAGTATAATAGGGTAATTTTTGCTTTTATTTTTTTTAATTATAGGGATAATTCCTCCTCCAATTAAACCTATAAAGAAGAACATTGTTAGAAAGTAATAATATTTGAAAAAATAAGTGATGACTTTACTAAATATGATTATTCCTAAAATAATACCAAATCCTACTTTGAGAAGAAAAAATAGATTTTTTTTAGGGTTATCAAAGAAGTTAGTAATAGCATCAAGACCTTCTTCGTAGAGATTAAATGTGATTGCTAAAAGTGCTCCACTGACACCTGGAATAATTTTAGCAATACCAATAAAAAAACCTTTTATAATTAATATTAATGATTTCATAATTAATATTATTCTAGGAAAATGTATTTTATTATTTAATTTTTATAATCTTCTATAAAATAATATGAAGAAAATCATGTTAATATTGACTTTTGGGTGTTAATTGCATATAATTAATGTGAAATATTTTTCATATGAATAGATGGTTTTTATAGTGGAAACGATTGTGACTGGTAAGTCATCATTTTTAGTATTTTATTTTTTGTCTAAAATATTATCTATAAAAATAAATAATATTGATATGGTAAGTAGTCTTAAAGGATGTGAATAAAAATAAGTAAAAAGGTGTTATAATATTGTTAGGAGGATTTTATGAGTGAAGTGAGAGAGCCTATTAAAAAGACATCTATTGCTAAGAAGGAGAGAATAATTAAAAAGGGTTTTGAATTGATGTGTAATAAGGGTTATCATAATGTTAGTTGTGTGGATATCGCTAAATATGCAAATGTTTCTACTGGTATTATATATCAATATTTTAATGATAAGAGAGATATATTTATTGAGGGGACTAAAGATTATGCAGATAAGATTATGTTTCCTATGTTAGGTATAATAGATAATAAGGATGTAGATAAAAAGAATATTAGAGAAGTACTTGTAAAAATGATAGATAGTTATATTAAAACTCATACTATTAAAAAGGAAGCACATGAGGAGTTAATGGCAATGAGTTGTTTAGATAAAGATATTGCTAATATATTTAATGATAGAGAGATGTTTTTGACTATGAAAGTCTCAAGTATTTTAATTAAAGGTGGTTTTAATGATAAGAATATTGAAGAAAAGGTGCATCTTTTAATTGGAATAATTGATAATTATTGTCATGAGGTGGTATATCATAAACATAAGGATTTGAATTATGATGTTATGAAAGAGGAATTGTTAGATATAATTGTAAATTTTTTAGATTAAAAAATCAAACAAATGTTAAAATAATATTGACATTTGTTTTTTTACTGTACTATAATTTTATTACAAACGTTTGTTATGAATTTTGTTGTATGTTGAGATGGTCTTAATAAATATAACGCAATAGTAAAAGATGAAAATGTTAAATATATTTTTAAAATTATATTATTATGTGGTACAATATTATTGAATAAATTATTTGAGGTGAGAAGATGATAGAATTAAAGGATTTTGATAAGGTAGATATGAGAGTGGGAACTATAATTGAGGCTTCTGTCAATAAAAAAGCTAGAAATAAGGCTTATAAATTAAAGATAGATTTAGGAAGTGAACATGGTGTTAAGGAATCTTCGGCTCAAATAACAGATTTATATACTTGTGAGAATTTAATTGGTAAGCAAGTTATTGTTGTTACTAATTTTGAGCCAATGCATATAGGTGATGTTAAAAGTGAGGTGCGTGTTTTGGGTGCTGATACTAATGATGGTGTAGTTCTTTTGAGTTTGGATAAAACTGTTATAAATGGGTCAAGGATATTTTAGGAGGCAATTATGAAAAATATAATCGAAGTAAAAAATTTAACTAAAAATTATAAGAATTTAAGGGCAATTGATGATTTATCTTTTGAAGTAAAAGATGGAGAAATACTTGGTTTGTTAGGGCCTAATGGGAGTGGTAAATCAACTACTATTAATTGTATTTTGTCTTTGTTAAAATTTCAAAAGGGTAGTATTAAAATATTTGATAAAGTAATGAGACCTAATTCTTATGATATCAAGGGAAAAATTGGTGTTATTTTTCAGGAAGTTGCAGTATTTGAAGAATTAACAGTATATGAAAATATTGATTATTTTTGTGGTTTATATATTAAAGATAAAGCAGTAAGAGAAAAGTATGTTTTGGATGCTATTGATTTGGTGGGGATTAAAGATTTTAAGAAATTTTATCCTAAACAATTATCGGGAGGATTACTTAGAAGATTAAATATTGCTTGTGGTATTGCTCATAAACCAAAGTTGATTTTTTTTGACGAACCAACTGTAGCAGTCGATCCACAAAGTAGAAATAATATTTTAGATGGTATTAAGAAACTTAGAGATGATGGTGCTACAATTATTTATACGACTCATTATATGGAAGAAGCTGAGATATTGTGTGATAGGATAATTATTTTAGATAAGGGGAAAATTTTGGCTCAAGGGACAAGTGATGAATTAAAGAAGAAAACAAAAATTGAAGAGAAGATTACTGTTGAATTGAATGATATTGGTTCTTTTGATTTAAATAAAATTAAGAAGTTAAATAATGTTTGTAATATTGATGTGAATATGAATACTTTGGTAGTTACTTATGAAAAAGGTAAAAATAATTTAGAGAATTTAATCTCATATTTAAAAGAGAATAAGATTACTTATAATAGGATATATGCTGAACGTCCTACTTTAAACGATGTTTTCTTAGAACTTACAGGAAAGGAACTTAGAGACTAATGTTTTTGCATAATTTTAAGTATTCATTGAAGATATTATTACGTAATAAAGCACTTTTGTTTTGGACATTTATTTTTCCAATTATTTTGGGGACATTTTTTAATATGGCTTTTTCTAATATTGAAAAAGAAGAGAGTTTAAATATTATTGATATTGCTATTGTAGATAGTGATTTTTATCAAGATAATGATATTTATAAAAAAACATTTGCATATTTGAGTGATAAGAATAATAAGGGTAGGTTATTCAATATAGTAGTAACCGATTTGGACAATGCAAAGAAGTTACTTACTGATAATAAGATAACTGGTTATTTACTTTTTAGTTTAGATGATGTTAGAATAGTAGTATTTAAAAATGGTATTAATGAGACAATTTTAAAATATGTGGTTGATGAGATAGAAAGTCAAAAAGTAGTAAGTAGTAATTTAATAAAAAAAGAGATTATAAATAATAATGGTGAAGTTAATTATTCAGATTTGATTAATAAAATAAATGATTTATTAAGTGATAATCAAGTTAAGTTAAATAATATATCTAATAAGAATTTAAGCTATACTATGGTTGAATTTTATACACTTATTGCTATGGCTACATTATATGGCTCGATAATTGCTATGACTGCGACTAATAAGGCTATAGCTAATGTTAGTAATGTAGGTATGCGTTCATCAGTTGCGCCAATTAAGAAAAGTACGATGCTTTTAGGTGGTTTTCTTGCTAGTTATATAGTGCAGGTAATTGGATTGAGTTTGTTATTTATATATACTATATTTGTGTTAAAGGTCGATTATGGAAATAATTTTTTGGCAGTTGTATTGCTTTCTCTTGCAGGTTCTTTAGTGGGATTATCTTTAGGTGTAACTGTTGCTACTCTGATTAAATCTAGTGAAGGTACTAAAACAGGAATTATTATTGCTATTACGATGTTTTGGAGTTATTTATCAGGTATGATGGGAATAAGCACGAAGTATCTTTTTGATAAAAATTTACCTTTTTTAAATAAGCTGAATCCGGCCAATATGATAACAGATGGTTTTTATTCGTTATATTATTATGGTGTGGGAAATCGTTTTGAGAAAGATGTAATTAGTTTAATTATTTTTTCAGTAATACTTTTCTTAGTATCTTTGATAAGTTTAAGGAGGCAAAAGTATGACAGTATTTAGAACTTTTTGGAAACTGGTAAGAAAATATAAAGGAATGATTATTTTATATACAGTTATGCTAATTTTATTTGGTAGTATTAATATGTCTTCAAATAATCAGTCTTTAGTATTTATGGCTAGTAAACCTGATGTTTTGATTGTAAATAATGATATTGATGAGGGTATAACTAGGAATTTAATTGATTATGTAGAGAAAAATGCTAATTTGGTTGATATTAAAGATAACGAGGAATCAAGAGATGATGCATTATTTTATCGTGATGTTAGTTATATTATTTATATTCCTAGTAATTACAGGAATGATGTACTTAGTGGGAAGAATCCTGTTTTAGATATTAAGAGTGCATTAGATTATGAAGCAAGTTTTATGGAAATGATGTTAAAAAGATATATTAAAATACAAAATGTTTATGCTAATTTTTATAATAATGAGAGTGATATAATCGAGGCTATTAATAGTAGTTTAATATCTAAGAGTAAAATAGATATAACTGCTAAGGTGGATACTAGTAAAACAGAGAGAATGTCATTTTATTTTAATTTTGCTAGTTATAGTATTATGGCTGTTATTCTTTATATTATTAGTTTAGTATTAACTAGTTTTCATGAACATACCATTAATAAGCGAATTGTTATAAGTAGTATGAATTATAGGAGGCATAATTATTTAATACTTGTTGCGAGTTTTACTTTTTCGGTAATTATTTGGTTTTTATATTATTTGCTTAGTTATTTTATTTTAGGTAATATCGTATTTACAAAGTTAGGTTTAATATGCGCGTTAAATTTATTTGTTTTTACTTTTTGTTCTTTGACTTTGGCACTTTTAATAACGTCTTTAATTAAAAATAAGAATGCTATAAGTGGTATCGTTAATGTTGTGGCTTTAGGTTCAGCATTCTTGTGTGGTTGTTTTATTCCTGCAAAGATGTTACCAAATACGGTTTTGAAGATAGCACATTTTTTACCAACGTATTGGTATATTAATTCTAATGATTTGATTCAAGTGATGGAAACGTTAAATGTTTATAATGTGAGACCAATATTGGTTAACATGAGTGTGATGATAATATTTTCTTTATTATTTATTTTCTTAAATAATATGGTAACTAGACACAAGTTAAAGGGATAATAAAATAAGTTGTTTGTGCTTTTGAGTGCTATATTTTGAAAACTTTTTGGATGTTAAGAAATGAGAGATAAACGTTAATATAATAGGTTTAAAAGAATTAATAAAAGTAAAATGTGTATTGAAAAATTTAAACTTTAATTTACTTATTTTAATATATATGGTAAAATAATTCTTGCGAGGTGATACTATATGAAATTACCAACTGTGGCTTTAGTCGGTAGACCTAATGTAGGAAAATCGACGATATTTAATAGATTAGTAGGTAAAAAGATTGCTATTATTGAAGATACTCCTGGTGTTACTAGAGATAGAATTTATGGGGATGTTAGTTATAATGATTATAAATTTCATTTAATAGATACTGGTGGTATTGATGTAACTAAGGATTTGTTTAATGATGAGATTAAAATACAGGCGGAAATTGCTATTGATCAAGCTGATACTTTAGTTTTTGTTGTTGATGGCAAAGAATCGCTTAATCAAAATGATTTTGTAATTAGAGATATGCTCAAGAAGTCTGGTAAAAAAGTAATTGTTGCTGTTAATAAAATTGATAATGAAAAAAGAAATGATAATATTTATGAGTATTATGAGCTTGGTTTTGATAAGGTTATTCCAATAAGTGGTGAACATAATGTTGGAATTGGAGAATTATTAGAAGAAATTACTTTAAATTTTCCTGTTTTAACTGATTATGAATATGATAATGATGTTACTAAGTTTTGTATTATAGGTAGACCTAATGTAGGAAAGAGTAGTTTGATTAATGCTCTTTTGAATGAGGAAAGGGCTATAGTTAGTAATAATGCTGGAACAACAAGAGATGCTGTAGATACAGAATTTACATATAATAAAAGGAAATATGTGGCTATTGATACGGCTGGTATTCGTAAGAGTGGTAGAATTATTGAAAGTATTGAAAAGTATAGTGTTTTAAGAGCGATGAAGGCGATTGAACGAAGCGATGTATGTGTTGTTGTTATTAATGCTGAAGAGGGTATTATTGAACATGATAAACATATTGCGGGTTATGCTTTGGAATCTGGCAAGGCAATGGTGCTTGTTGTTAATAAATGGGATACTGTTATGAATAAGAATGATATTAAAGGTTTTACTAAGTTAATGAGAGCAGAATTTCAATTTTTATCTTATGTGCCAATAGTTTTCTTGTCCGCTAAAACAAAGAAGAGAATACATACACTTATGCCTGAGATAGATAAGGTATATGAAAATTCTAAGAGAGAGATAAAGACTAGCGTTTTGAATGATGTTATTAGAGATGCAGTTTTACTTAATCAACCACCTTCATATAAAGGTAAGAGATTAAAGATATACTTTGTTAATCAAAGTGGTATTATGCCTCCTAAGTTTACTTTTAGTGTTAATAATAAGGGTTTAGTTCATTTTTCTTATGAGAGATATTTAGATAATAAGTTGAGAGAAAATTTTGATTTTGAAGGAACACCTATAACTATTCAATTTAAGAATCGTGGTGAAAAAGATATTTAACAAAAAATGAAACTTAACATAATATATGTTAGGAGGTAGTTTAATGGCTTTTTCAGATAGTTTTTTTAAAAGAGTAGAAAAAAAGACTAATGTTGATAAGGATACAATTTTGTCTTTAGCGGCTAAATTGCAAGGTAATATGAAAGATGAAAAGGTATTACGTGAAGTAATTGGGGATTTATCTAGGATGACTGGTAAGGAAGTAAGCAAGGAGAAGGAACAGAAGATTATTAATGCAGTTTTGAATGATAATGTTCCTAAGGATATGGATAAGTATATATAAAAGGACTTTTGTAATGTGAAGTCCTTTTTTTATTTTTCTAAATATTTTTTAGTTAGTTCATCTAGTGAAGAGATTAGTTTATCTGCTAAATCCCAATCGGCAAGTCTTGCTCCTGAAGCAAATTTATGACCTCCACCACCATAGCGGGAAGCAACTTCATTAATGACAGGGCCTCTTGAGCGAATGTTGGCACGAATGACATTACTCTTTACATCTTCCGATAGGAATATCCAAACTAGAATTTCGTTAACATAGTTTAAATTGTTAATCATGTTGCCTGCACTGGCTGAATCAATACCAAATTCTTTTATTAGGGCATCGGTTATTTTGATATATGCTACGCCGTTTTCAGTAACTGTCATATTTTGATAAATATAACCCTGTAACTTAACTTCGTTTAAAGGCTTACAATATAAAGATTCATATAATGAAGTAAAATTTATTTTTGTTTCTTTAAGCATCTTAGTAACTAGTTCAAATGTTTTTACTGTTGTATAATCATATAAAAATCTATTTGTATCAGAGGCAATGCCTAGATATAATTTTTCAGCGATGCTTTTGTTTAATTTATAATGACAAGTGTAAATAAATTCTAAGATTATTTGACATGTACTACTCGCAGTATCATCGATGTATTCAATGTTGGCATATTTTTCAATGAAAGGATGATGGTCGATTTTTATAATAAAATCAAATTCATTTATATCTATCCCATCAATTCTTTTTGAATCGGGAGTATCTAAGACAATTAATAAACTATTTTTAGGAATGTTTTCTACTTTATCAAGATTACCCATAAATTTAAATCTATTAGCGGGATTGCCTATAGCATAAACAGATTTATTTGGATATTTTTCTTTTATAAGATCTCTTAGGGCTATTGTAGAACCTAAAGCATCTGGATCTGCTCCAATGTGTCTTGCAATAAAGATATTGTTATATATTTTTATTTGTTTTTTAATTTGTTTAAAAGTTTTGTTACATTTAATCATATTAACCTATCAATTCATATGTGTCTTTTGCAATCATTAATTCTTCGTTGGTTGGAACAATGTATACTGGAATACGTGAATCCTCATTAGATATTTTTCTAAGTACTCCACGGCAATTATTTAATTCTTTGTCAAGGCTAACTCCTAAACTATGAATTTTATCTACTATCATTTGTCTAGTTTGAACACTATTTTCACCAACTCCAGCAGTAAATACAATGACATCGGCATTGTTTAATAGATTGTTATACATGGCAATATAGTTAGCTATTTTTTGAACGTACATGTCTTGTGCTAAGATACATCTTTCGTTGCCTTCTTTAATACCATTTTCAATGTCTCTCGAATCAGAACTTACTCCACTTATGCCAAGTAGTCCACTTTTTTTGTTGAAAATATTTATTACTTCGTCGATATTAAGATTTTCTTTTTTCATGATGTAAGGGATAATGCTAGCGTCGACATCACCACATCTAGTACCCATCATAATTCCAGCAAGTGGGGTAAAGCCCATAGAGGTATCTAATACTTTTCCTCCATCAATAGCACATAATGAAGCTCCACTTCCAATATGACAAGATATTACTTTTAGGTCGTCTCTTTGTAATTTTTCACATATTGTTTTGTAGACAAAGCGGTGTGATGTACCATGTGCTCCATATTTTCTTATACCATATTTAGTATACCATTCATATGGAACAGGATATAGGTAGTTAACTTCATCCATCGTTTGGTGAAATGCTGTATCAAAAACACAGACATTTTTTACATTTGGTAATGTTTCTTTGAAGGCTTTAATACCTACTAAATGAGCTGGGTTATGTAATGGAGCATATTCGATTAGATTTTCAAATTCTTTGATAAAATCATCGTCGATTAAGATGCTTTCTTTATATTTTGGGCCTCCATTGACAATACGGTGTCCTATACCTTTAATTTCATCCATTGAATTAATGATACTATTTTCAATTAATTCTTCACATAGATATTCAACAGCTTTTTTATGTGTATCAACTCTTTTATCGCGAATAATTTTTTCTCCGTTTATTTTTATTGAGTAAAATGAATCACTTAAGCCGATTTTTTCAAAGTAACCATTTACTAGTTCTACTCCTTCAGGCATTTCAAATAAAGAAAACTTTAATGAAGAACTACCTGCATTTACTGATAATATAATCATGTTATTCCTTCTTTCTAAATGTATTATACCAAAGATTGATTGTTAAATAAAGAAAAAAAGATAAAAAAAGTAGAAATGTCTGTGTTTTCTACTTTAAATATTTTGATTATTTGCTAGTGGTAAGGGTAATTTTAGTGGTTTTTTTATCTTTGCCACGATAATATTTTATTTCAATAGTGTCTCCTGGTTGATGTTTATATAGTTCGTATCTAAATTGAGCTTTGGTGTCAACTTTCTCTCCTGATACTTCATAGATAACATCGCCTTTCTGTAGTCCTCCAGCGGATGCTGGCGAGTCATTTACAATTTCTGAGACAATTACTCCAGTTTTTATGGAATTGTCAATATTTATACCATTTGACCAAATATAATATGTTTCATTTACATCTAGGATACCAATACCTACGTATGGTCTTTTAATTGTTACTCCTTTTTCTAAAGCGTTGGCATAATATAAAGCATCTTCAATAGGGATAGCAAAACCCATACCTTCTATTTGTTCTTGGACTAATTTTAATGAAGTAATGCCAATTACTTCTCCATTGATGTTGGCTAGTGGGCCTCCACTGTTACCGGGGTTAATAGCGGCGTCGGTTTGTAAAACTTTCATAATCCAATCACTACTGTTTGAATTTGATATACTTACTTCGACTAATCTGTTTTTACCTGAGAGGATACCTTTGGTAACGGAACCACTGTAACTAATACCAAGTGGTGTTCCTACGGCGAATAGGGTATCTCCTACTCTTAATTTTTCACTATCGCCAATTTCAACTACTTTGATGACATCTTTTTCATCAATGGTTAGTACAGCAATGTCTGAGAATGTTTCTTTACCTAGAACTTTAGCTTCAACTGTATTATTATTGCTGAATGTTACTGTTACTTTATCTGCTCCATCAATGACATGATTGTTGGTCATAATGTAACCTTTTTTATTTTCTTTTTTATAAACAAAACCTGTTCCTGATGCTATTTGAGTGTCATTTTTATAAGATACAATAGCTAAGACAGCATCATATACTTTGTCTACAGAGTCGGCTATGCTATTTTCACTTATTTCTACTTTGTTTATATTTTCTACGATATTTTTTGTTATTTTTGGGTTATTCATAAAGACTAGGTATGTTCCTAAAACCCCTGTAATAAATGCTAGTGTTAATGATAATCCTGTGCCTAAATTATTCTTTTTCATTTTTTCCTCCTATAAATTAGTTAATTCCATATAATTGATGGGAAAACCAATTCTATCTAATATTTTGTTTATATTTATTGAGTGCATTTTACCTGCTAGAAGTTCAATTTCATATTGTATTTCACGCATCATATCTAGAAATTCTTCGTCGGTAAGTAGGTATTTCATAATAATAACTACAGCAAAGATATCGTTTTTACCATATATATATTCATTATCCATTCTTGCAATGTTTAATCTTTGATGATAACTCGTATTAGCAATTGAGCGATCTGTTTTATGATCGTATAAAATATCTTCATGTGCACATAGGTTTCTATAATTTGATAATATCGGTAAAAAACTTTCTAAATTTTCAATACTAATGTTATATATTGAAGCAATACCTACTTTATCATCTGGTTTTAATATAGAATATAAATCACTTATAACTCCAAATGATAAGACTTTAACTAATACCCATAGGGGTACATAGCCATATTTTGATATATAGTGTATCGTAGCATTGTGTTGGAAACCGTTGATACTTATTTGTCTTTTCATTTTATTTACTAAATCTTTTACTTTTTTAGCTTTAGTAGGGTCGTTAGTAAAATTTTTAATATTTAGGTAATCTTTTTCACGGTAGCCATATTTTTTGGAGAGTTGGTAGCTAAATATTGATTTTAGGTTATTTTCAATAATTAGTAAATTTTTAAACATGATGTTTCTTAAATGTCTATCAAATAGAAAAAGGGAATATAATTCTCTAAAGGTAGAGCCTTCTATGAAAGTTCTATCTTTTGGAGATTTCATTAAGAGATGTCTATAACCATTTAGGAAGAAATAGTTTTCTCTAAGTAAAATATTTCTAGTTAAAGTATTGTCTTCAATGATAAGTCCTTTTGATTTGAGAATTTCTATTTGTTCATCAAGACTTTTAAAATTTTTCTCCATCTATAATCACCTTACTTTAAGATTATACCACGAAAAAAAATAAAATAAAAGAATTTATGTTAATTTTATTCCACGATTAATTATTTCTAGACTGTTATTTCCGTAGATAATATTGCTAAATTCTAATATTTGATAATAATCGCTTGTTTTTATTTCTTTATTTAAATATAGATAGTATTTGTTTTTATAATAATAGATTAGATTATTTTTTCTTATGCTTTTTTTTATGTTGAAATAATCTATTTCATATAAAAAGTAACTATCAATGTGGAATGTTATTTTAGCATCTTTATTTAAAAAGGTTTTTTCTTCTTCTTTGATGTTAATGACAACTCCATATATTTTGTTGGCATAGACGTCTATTTTTAAAGTACCTTTTATGTTTTTATGTTTTAGATGCTTTTTTAGAATGTCTTTAATGAATGATAGGGTATAGTTTAAGTCAGCAAGTTTACTATCATTATAGTTGGCTAATTTTAATTCATAATTCAAAGTATCACCTTATATAGGTTATGCAAAAAAAAGATATTAGACATTATTATCTAATATGTTATCTAAAATATTGTATACTTCTTGTCTACCCATTTTTGTTATTGAAGAGAAAATGATTAAATTATTTTGTTCTTCAATATTTAGAGTTTTTAGAATGACGTTTTTGTTTTTTTCGTGGTTAGTTTTTTTTACTTTGTCGGCTTTCATGGCAATTATAGTTACATCATTGTTATAATATTTTAAAAAGTTATACATTAATATATCATCTTCTGTTGGTTTGTGGCGAAAGTCTACTAACATGAATACTTTTTTTAGATTTTCTCTTGTTTCTAAGTATTCTTCAATCATCATACCAAATTTTTGTCTTAATTTTTTGCTCGTCATGGCAAATCCATATCCTGGGACATCGACTAAGTAAAAGTTTTCGTTTACTAGGTAGAAGTTAAGGGTTTGTGTTTTACCAGGTTTGCTAGAGGTTCTAGCAAAATTTTTTCTATTAATAATGGTGTTGATAAAACTGCTTTTACCAACGTTGCTTCTGCCGACTAGTAAAAATTCTGGTTTATCAGGTGTTGGATATTGACTACGGCGAACAGCACTTATTTCTAAATTAACACTGCTAATTTTCATAATTTTTCTCACCGTTTATAATTTTATCATAAATTTTTATTAAATGCAAATTTTTGAAATATTTGCTTTTACTGTTATACAATAGAATTATTTTAAATTTCTAATAGATGAAAATATTTATATTATTTTATTAGAAGAAGGGATAAAATAAGACACATATAATAATTCTAAGTAATATTTAATCATAGAATAAATATGAAAGGAAGGTATTATGAGTATTATAAAACATGTTCTTAAAAATGGAAATGAGAAAATTACTAGTTTGTATGGTAATAGAACATTTATGATGAGGGGAAAAAAAGTAAGTGATTTTCATAAGGGAATAGATTTAATTGATGCTAAGAATAAGAGTGATTATGTTATTGCTTTTGAAGATGGTGTTGTTATATCTTCTAGGGATGAAGTTAAAGGTTATGATGAGAAGAAGTCTTCTGGGAATTATGTTTATCTTAATCATGATAATAATTATCAAACAAGATATTTTCATATGGCGTATGGAACTGTGATGGTGAAAGAAGGAGATAGGGTAAAAAAAGGTGATGTTTTAGGTTATACTGGAGCGACTGGTTGGGTAACTGGAATACACGTGCATTTTGAGATAAAGGAAAATGGTGTAAATCAAGATCCTCTACCTTATCTTGAAGGCAAAAAACAAATATTAAAAGATAAGGTTTATTTGGGTGAATTGCAAGAGGTAAATGTGAATGTTAATCAAATTACGGTTAGTACTTTGAATGATAGTTTAAGAGTTAGAGATAATCCTAATGGTAATATTTTAGGTTATGTTAAGAATGGAACTTATAATTTTTACGATAAAGTAGCTAGTGGAGATTATGAATGGTATAAAATTGGGGATAACATGTGGATAGCTTATAGTGATGAATGGGCTTCAGTTAACTATAAAAAGGAAGAAGTTTTGGAAAAAGAGGATGAAAAGGAAGAAGCAAATTATGAATTAATATATACTTGTGATAAGAATGATGTATATGCAATTAGGTTATATAAGGGAGAAAAATTATATATAAAGAAGGAAAAATAGATTAAATTTAATAAAAACACTTCTTTTTTCTTTAAAATATGATACAATATTTCGTGGTGAATTTTATGTTTAAAATAGGTAATGTAGAAATTAAGAATAATATTGTTTTAGCGCCTATGGCGGGAGTATCTAATTATGCTTTTATGAAGATATGTGAGGAAATGGGTGTGGGTTATGTTGTAACTGAACTTTTAAGTGCGGAGGCTATTGTTAGGAATAATAAAAAAACTTTAGAAATGCTAAAGGGAATAGATAAATTAAATATTCCTGTTGGTATTCAATTATTTGGTTCTAATGCTAGTTCTTTAGCTAGAGCGGCTAAGATTATAGAAGAATTATATCCAAATGCATTAATTGATATTAATATGGGTTGTCCTGTTCCTAAAGTGGCCATTAAATCACAAGCAGGTTCTTCTCTTTTAAAAAATCCTGCAAAGGTTTATGAAATTGTGAGTGAGGTTGTTAAGGCTGTATCAATACCAGTTACAGTTAAAATTAGAAGTGGTTGGGATGAGAATTCAATAAATGCTATTCAAATAGCTAAGTTGTGTGAAAAGGCAGGTGCTTCTTTAGTTACTGTGCATGGTCGTACTAGAAGCCAAGGATATTCTGGTAAGTGTAATTTAGATGTTATTAGAGATGTTAAAAAAAATGTAGGAATACCTGTTATAGGAAATGGGGATATTATAGATATAGAGTCCGCTAAAAAGATGTTTGATTATACTAAATGTGATGCTATTATGATAGGTCGTGCGGCTTTAGGTAATCCTTGGCTTATTAGAGAGCTAGTAGAATATTTTGATAAAGGAATAATGGTTGATAAACCAAGTGTAGAAGAGAAAATTAATATGTGTTTTTATCATTTAGAAAGATTATTGGAAGTAAAACCAGAGAGAGTAGCTATTTTAGAAATGCGTAGTTTTGTTAGTTGGTATATTAAGGGATTACCTAATGCTGTGGCTTTTAAAAATGAACTATTTAAGGTAAAAACAAAAGAAAATTTAGTAAATTTATTAAATAACTATTTCAAAGAATTAAAAAATAGTATAAAATAAGGATGGGTGATTTGAATGAAAGCAACTTTTTTACAAAGGTTATTGGCATATTTAGTAGATGCTATATTAGTTATGATTATTGCTAGTTGTTTTGCACAGGTAACTGTGGATATTAAGAAAAGTGAAAATTTGATAGATAGGAGTCAAAAGCTTATGGAGAAATATTCTCAAGAGGATTTTGATGTAGAAGAAGCAATAGAAGAATATAAGGCTATTAATTATGAAAATGATAAATTGAATTATGTAAATAATATTATTACTTTAGTTATTAGTGCTACTTATTATATAGGTTTTTGTTATTTTAACAAGGGTCAAACGGTCGGTAAAAAGTTAATGAAGATTAGAATTAAATCGAAGAGTGGTGAGTTGAAAGCCTCTCAAATAGTAGTAAGGGCTTTAATTCTTAATAATATGTTGATATTAATTGTGCTACTTTTGTGTATTAACTTTTTGGATAAGAATAGTTATTATGTTTTAAAAAATGTTTTTACTGGAATTAATTATGCTTTTTTAATAATTAGTACATTTATGATATTATATCGTAAAGATAAATTGGCTCTTCAGGATGTAATTACTAATACTATGGTAGTAAAGGAAAGTAAATGCATAGAAGAAAAAAGTGCAGAAGAAGTTGTGAAAGAAAAAAAGAGTACCACAAATATTGAGACTATAGATAATGTTGAAGTAATTAAGAATACTAAACTTGGTGGGAATCAAGAAATTGAAAGGAAGTAAAAATTATGGAATTAACAGAACAAGAAATTGTAAGAAGAAATAAAGTAGAAGAGATAAGTAAATATTGTAATCCTTATCCTGAAAAGTATGAAGTTAGTCATACTTTAAAAGAAGCATCAGTTTTGGATGATGAAACAAAAGATGTTTCTGTAGCGGGACGTATAGTTTTTTTAAGAAAAATGGGGAAGTTAAGTTTTCTTAGATTAAGAGATATTGAAGGTGAGTTGCAGGTATCTATTAAGATAGATTTAGTGGGAGAAGCAAAGTATCAATTCTTTAAAGAATACTATGATATTGGTGATTTTATTGGAGTAAAAGGAGAAATGTTTACTACTCATACTGGAGAAAAAACTTTAAGGGCTGATTCTTTTGAGTTTTTAGGAAAAGCGTTAAAACCACTTCCTGAAAAATTTCATGGCTTAACAGATATGGAATTAAAATATCGTCAAAGATATGTTGATTTGATTTCTAATGAAGAATCAAGAAGAATATTTTTGGGAAGAAGTAAGTTGTATTCATTTATTCATAGATTTATGGCCGAAAATGGTTTTCTTGAAGTAGAAACACCTATTCTTCAAACAGCTGTTTGTGGAGCAGCAGCAAGACCTTTTTATACACATCATAATGCTTTAGACATTGAATGCAATTTAAGAATAGCACCAGAAACATATTTGAAACAATGTATTGCAGGAGGTTATAATCGTGTTTATGAAATAGCTAAATGCTTTAGAAATGAAGGCATGGATACTGAACATTTACAGGAGTTTACCCAGGTAGAATGGTATGCTTCTTATTGGAATTTTGAGAATAATATAGAGTTTTATCAAAGATTTATAAAAGATCTTTTAATGGAATTAACTGGAAAAATGACTATTGAATATCGCGATCAATTATTAGATTTTGGTGTTAGTAACTGGAATAGAATTAATTATGTAGATGAAATGAAAAAGATACTGGAATTTGATTTTTTAGAAATTGAAGAACCTAGCGAATTAAAAAAGAAAATAGTAGAAAAAGGATTATTTAGTATGGCTGATTTAGAAGAATATAAATCGATTAGTCAAATTATAGATTTTGTTTATAAGAAAAAAATAAGGCAAGATATTGTTCAGCCTACAATTATTTATAATTATCCAGCCTTTTTGATACCACTTGCTAGAAGAAATGATAATAATAGTAAAATTATAGATGTCTTTCAGGTTGTTGCTTGTGGAACGGAGTTATGTAAGGCTTATTCTGAGTTAGTTAATCCTATGGTGCAAAGGCAAGCGTTTGAGGATCAATTAAAAGCTAAAGCACAAGGTGATGAAGAAACTATGGAGTTGGACGAAGGTTTTATGGGTGCAATGGAACAAGGCATGCCTCCTATATCTGGTCTTGGTTTTGGAATAGATCGCTTGCTTATGCTTATTTATAATCAATCTTCAATAAGAGATGTGGTTTTATTTCCACTTATGAAAAAAGATAATTAATATTGTATTTAAAAATGGGTATTCTTATATTGAATTACTCATTTTTTTATATTTATATTGTTTTATTGTCTTATTTATTATATAGATGCATTTATGCTGATATGTTAATGTTTTATTTTACTTTATTTTGTCAATTATTTGATTTATGAAAAATAGTTTGATATAGGTGTAAAGTTGTGGTATAATGTTTATGATAAAGGAAGGTGTAAACATTGAGTAAAACTGTTACTAAAAGGGTTAAAAGACGTAAAATCACTAAGATTAGAATGTTTTTGGCTTTTGTTTTTTTTGGTTTTATTATATTTACCCTCAGTTATAAATTATTTGCTTATTTAAAAGAAATTAGAGATATAAAGAAGGAAAAGGAAACTTTGGAGGGGAAATTAGCAGATTTAGAGGAACAAGAAGAAATTTTGAAAACTGATATTCAAAGGTTAGAAGATCCTGAGTATGTAGCTAAATATGCGAGAGAGAAGTATTTGTATTCTAAAGAGGGAGAGCTAATTATTAGAATTCCTGATAATAATACAGATGATAATAAATAAAAAGATTCAAGGTGGTTACTTTGAATCTTTTTTTGTATCGTTTTTATCAGTTTCTTTTTCTTGATTTTCTTCATCTTGTTTTTCTTCAGGCATATGTTTGTGTTCAACAAGATAGTCAATTTGTTCTTTTGTGATTGTTTCATATTTAAGTAAGGCATTAGCAATAAGATCTAATAATTCTTTATTTTCACTTAATATATGTTTACTCTTTTTGTAACATTCGTTGATTATCTTACGCATTTCTTCATCTATTTCATTTGCTACTGCATCTGAGATGTTTCTATTTTTAGTGTAATCTCTGCCTAAGAAAGTGTTGGTATCAGGATCTTCTAATCGCATAGGTCCTAGAGAACTCATACCATATTCTGTTACCATGCTACGAGCGATTTTAGTGGCTTTTTTAAAGTCGTCGTGTGCTCCTGTAGTGATTTCGTTAAAGATTAATTCTTCAGCTACACGTCCTCCTAAAAGTCCGCAGATGGATTCTAGTAGTTCGTTTTTAGTGTAATTAAATGTTTCTTCTTTAGGTGTCATCATGGTATATCCTCCAGCGTTGCTTCTAGGGATAATGGTTATTTTTTGAACATCGTTAGCACCATCTAATTTGATTCCTAAAACAGCATGACCAGCTTCGTGGTAGGCAACGAGTTTTTTTTCTTTTTCTGTATATTTTTTTGTTACTTTGGCAGGTCCCATTAATACTCTGTCAGTTGCTTCATCAATTTCACTCATGGTGATTTGTTTTTTGCCACGTCTTACTGTTAGTAAGGCGGCTTCGTTTAGAAGGTTTTCGAGGTCGGCGCCAGAGAATCCTGGAGTTCTTTTTGCTAAATATGACAAGGTAATATTTTTAGCCAAAGTTTTATTTTTAGCATGAACTTTAAGGATTTCTTCACGAGCTTTTTTATCAGGTAATGATACAGTTACTTGGCGATCGAATCTACCTGGTCTAAGTAATGCTGGGTCTAGGACATCAGGTCTATTTGTTGCGGCAATGATAATGATGCCTTCGTTAGCTCCAAAACCATCCATTTCTGTAAGTAATTGGTTTAATGTTTGTTCACGTTCGTCATGGCCTCCTCCTAAACCAGTACCTCTTTGTCTACCAACAGCATCTATTTCGTCAATGAAGATTAGGCATGGGGCATTCATTTTAGCTTGTTTGAACATGTCTCTTACACGTGATGCTCCAACTCCTACGAATAATTCAACAAAATCCGATCCACTGATATAGTAGAATGGTACTTTGGCTTCACCAGCAACGGCTCTTGCTAATAGAGTTTTACCAGTTCCTGGAGGGCCTACAAGTAAGACACCTTTAGGGATTCTAGCACCCATGCTTTGAAATTTTTTAGGGTTTTTTAAGAAGTCGATTAATTCTTGGACTTCTTCTTTTTCTTCAGTAAGGCCAGCAACATCTTTGAATGTTGTTTTAACACTGTCGCTTACTAGTTTAGCTTTGCTTTTGCCAAAGTCTAATGATTTGCTGTTACCACTTAATTGTCTTGTAAATAAGTAGAATGTTGCTCCGACTAAAATAATAATTGGCAAGAAGTTAGATACAAGGATAAGCCAAGAGGCTGCTTCAGGATCAGTTTTAACATCTAGTTCAAAGTTTGCACTGTCTTGATGTTCTAATACTCTTTTAATTATTTCATCGGAGTATGGTAAATTGATTACAAATTTTTCATTTTCTTCATAATCCTTTAATGTTCCTACTACTTCGTAAACTTCAGTTCTTGTTTTTGGAGTAATAGTTAAAGTTTCAATTTCGTTATTGTTCATACTTTGTTTGAATTCATCATAAGTTAGTTTATTGATTTTAGTATTTAACATGTTTAAAGTAAATAAACATCCTACGATAAAGATAAACATTAGTGTATAAGGTAATAAGCCTTTTTTAACTGTTTTCTTGTTCATTAAAATCCTCCTTTTCACAGTACTTTAGTATTATATCATATTTTTCATTAATAGGTACATCAAATGTTGATTTTTTTAAGTTTGGTACCCATAAAATGGTGTTATTGCTGTCTACTAGTAAGGGATAACTTACTCTTTTTGATAGGGGAATGTGTCCGTCAATAAAGACATCGCCTATTTTTTTGGTACCATTTGTTCCTTTTAAGGAAATAAAATCGCCATCTTGTCTGTTTCTTATGTAAAGTGGTAATTTGATTTCACTGGAATTTAATCTAATGATGTTATTGCCATTTTCGGTGGTGTTATCTATTTTGGCAATGATATGGTTATCTATCATATTATATTTTTCTAATTCTATTTTATATGATTTTCTTTTGGCAATATATTTTTTAAACATTATTCTATCATATTCTTTAATTGCCATGATGTTATTTGGTAGATTTACGATTAGATTAGGTCTTTTGCTATTTAAAATTTTCATAATGTTATTTAAATGGCTTTCTTTAATAGTATTATCTTTGTTATCATAAATAATAGTCAAAATTTTGTAAATAACATTTTTTTGTATGAATGGATCTTCTTTTAAGAGGTCTTTTGTTTTTATAGTGTTGTTTTGATAGATGTTATTTGCAATATTTGTTGTTACTCTATCTATGTAGTCGTAATATTCTAAGAGTTGTTTGGAATATTTTAGAAATTGGTGGTGTGCATTTGGATTTTCTTTTTTTAAAACAGGTAGAATAAATCTTCTAATTCTATTTCTTGTATATCTTTTATTTGTGTTTGTAGAGTCAATAGAGTAGTGTAAGCAATAATTTTGACAATATACCATTAAATTTTTTTTAGTGTAGTTTAAAAATGGTCTTATGATGTAATAGTTTTTTCTTTTGCTTATTTGCTTCATGCCAGCATAGCCTTCAATGTTAGAGCCTCTTAAGATTTTCATGATCACTGTTTCTATTAGATCGTCTCCATGATGAGCTAAGAATAGATATTTAGAGTTATACTTTTTTAGCATTTCTTCAAAGAAAGCATATCTTTTTTTTCTAGCTTCGTTTTCAAAATTGGATTCTGTATAGTTTTCAATTTTTGTACTTTCAAAAATAATATGATGTTTAGCACAATATTTTCGTAATTTTTCTTCTTCATAATCTGATTCAATTCTTACGTTATGGTTGACATGGGCACATACTAATTTTTTGGGCATAACTTTTTTTAAGTAATGAAGTAGAGCCATGGAATCGGGTCCGCCAGAGATACCTGCGATAATATAGTTCGAATCGATATCTTCTTTTTTTACACAAGTTTTTAATGTGTACATAGCAACGTTTCCTTTCTTTAATATATAGTAATTATTATATCATAAAACGATTTAATGTTTAATAAATATTTTCTATTATGATTATTTTTTTTTTTGATGTAAAATTATATTTATTTTTTTTAAAATTTTTGGTACAATAGATATACAAGAATTGAAGGTGTAAGAATGGGTAAAGTAATTGCAATGGTTAATCAAAAGGGTGGTGTAGGTAAAACTACTACTAGTATCAATTTAGCAGCTTCTTTAGGAATTCTTTCTAAAAAGGTATTAATGATAGATTTAGATCCTCAAGGTAATGCCACGACTGGTGTTGGTATTAATAAGGGGGATGTAGAAAATAGTATATATGAAGTATTAATTGGGCAGGCAGTTATTGAAGATGCAATTATTAAGACAAAATATAAAAATATGAGTATTGTTCCTGCTTATACTAATTTAGCAGGGATAGATATTGTATTTATTAATAAAGAGCGCAAAACAGTTGCAGATGGAGAAGTGTTTGATAAAACTGGACAACTTAAGAAAAGTATTTTAAAGATCAAGGATAATTATGATTATATAATAATTGATTGTCCACCTTCGCTTGGAGTACTTACGACGAATGCACTGGCAGCTTCTGATTCGGTAATTATTCCTGTACAATGCGAATTTTTTGCACTTGAGGGTGTTATGCAACTTATGAATACAATAATGCTTGCCAAAAAGAAAATTAATCCTAATTTAGAAATTGAAGGTGTTCTTTTAACAATGCTTTATTCAAGAACTAATTTAGGTTTGGAAGTAGTTGAAAATATAAGAGGGTTCTTTAAGGAGCGGGTTTATGATACGATTATACCAAGGCTGGTACGACTTTCTGAGGCTCCAAGTCATGGTAAACCTATCGCAGCATATGATCCTACAAGTAAGGGGACTTTAGCTTATTTAAATTTAGCAAAGGAGGTCATAGAGAGAAATGGACCAAAAGAAGAAGGCTCTAGGTAGAGGATTAGAGCAATTATTTAATAATGAAATACTTGATTTTGATGCTTTTGAGAATAGTATTGTCGAAAATGCTAAGGAAGATGATATTAAGGAAATTAATCTTGATGAAATCAGGAGTAATCCTTACCAACCAAGAAAGACTTTTAATGAAGAAGCTCTTAATGAGTTAGCAACTTCAATTAAGAATTATGGTGTATTTCAACCAGTTATTGTTAAGAAAAGTATTAAAGGTTATGATTTGGTGGCTGGTGAACGTAGAGTTAAGGCTTCAAGACTTGCAGGGATGAAAACGATACCAGCAATTATTCGTGATTTTACTGATGATAAGATGCGTGAAATTGCTTTGCTTGAAAATTTGCAAAGGGAAAATTTGTCTTCAATTGAATTGGCTTGGGCTTATAAGGGTATTATTGATAATTTACATATTACGCAGGAGGAGCTTGCGGATAAATTGGGTAAGAGTAGAAGTCATGTTACTAACACTTTAGGTTTGCTTAGACTTCCTGATAAGGTACAAAGTATGGTACTTGATAATGAGTTATCAATGGGGCATGCGAGAGTACTTAGTAAAATAGATGAAAATGATAAGATATATGAACTTGCTAATAAGGTTGTTGCTAATAATATGAGTGTAAGGGAGCTTGAGGATGTTTCTACTCATGAAGAAATAAAGAAGCATGTTACTATTAAAAGAAAAGAAAAAGATAATGATTATAGTTATGTTGAACAAGAACTTAGGGAAATGCTTGGTACTAGGGTTAATGTAAGTAATAGAAAGATGGAAATATATTTTGATTCTATTAACGATTTGAATAGAATACTTGATATATTAAATGTAAAGATTAAATAAAATAAGATCAATTTTTAAAATTTTTCTTTTTTTATTGAAAAATGTTACAAACATTTGTTAATATTATATTGGATGGTGGTTTTATGCAGGATAGAATAGTTTTACATGTTGATGTTAATAATGCTTTTTTATCATGGACTGCAGTGGATATGTTAAATAATGGGTCTAAAATTGATATTAGGAATATATGTAGTGTGATAGGTGGAGATGAGTCTCAAAGGAGAGGTATTGTTCTTGCTAAGAGTTATCCTGCTAAGGAAAACGGCGTAGTAACCGCGGAAACATTATATTTTGCTAGAAGAAAATGTCCTAATTTAGCAGTATATAGTCCTGATTATAAATTATATAGTAAATATTCTAATATGTTATATAAATATTTGAGTAATTATTCTCCTTTAATAGAAAGATATTCTATTGATGAGTGTTTTCTTGATTATACAGGGTGTGAAAAATTATTTGGTAATCCAGTAGAGGTGGCATATAAAATTAAAGAGGATATAAAAAATAAATTTGGTTTTACGGTGAATGTTGGTGTTGGTAATAATAAGCTTTGTGCTAAGATGGCGAGTGATTTTTCTAAACCTGATAAGGTTCATACTTTATTTCAAAATGAAATTAAAGATAAGATGTGGCCTCTTAATGTAGCAGATTTGTTTATGATAGGAAAAAAGACGTCATTAAAATTACATGAACTTGGTATTAATACTATTTATGATTTAGCTCATGCTAATTATCAAATGTTAACTAGGCATTTTAAGAGTATGGCTAAAATGATGATTGAATATGCTAATGGGATAGATAATAGCAAAGTAGAAGGGGAGTATGATGAGCCTAAGAGTATCAGTGCTTCGACTGTGTTTCCCTTTGATTACGATAATATTAATTTAATAAAGCCTATTATTAGAAATTTAACTATTGATATAGGCAAAAGATTAAGGCAACATAATTATTATGCTTTAGTTATTGGAATATCTATTAAATATAGTAATTTTTATAAGGTAAGTAAGCAAAGAAAATTAAATAAGGCTATTAGCAGTGATATAGATTTGTATAATATTAGTTTAGAAATATTTAATCAACTATGGAATGGAGAGCCTATTAGACATGTAACAGTGTTTATTTCTAATTTTACATTACATAATGATATTCAACTTTCTTTATTTGAGAATAGTAAAACTGTCATTTATGATAGTAAATTACAAAAAGTGGTGGATAATTTAAGAAATAAGTTTGGTAATGATAAAATTATTTATGGTGATATGGCTAAAAAGGATAAAAAACAATAAATTCAGTGTTATAATTATTTAGTGTGGAGGATGAATATATGAATAAAGAAATAATTAAAAATATTGCTTTAAATCTTGGAATAACTATTAAGCAAGTAGATAGTGTGTTAAAGTTACTTAGTGAAGATAATACGATACCTTTTATAGCTAGATATCGCAAAGAGATGACTGGTAATTTGGATGAAGAGCAAATAAGAAGTATTAATGAGGTATATGAATATCAAGTTAATCTATTAAAAAGAAAAGAGGATGTTATTAGGCTAATTGAAGAAAAAGGGTTACTTACTTTAGAATTAAAAGATAACATTATGAAATGTGAAAAATTAATTGAAGTAGAAGATTTATATAGACCTTATAAGGAAAAGAAAAAAACTAAGGCTACTATGGCTATTTCTAATGGTTTGGAACCCCTTGCGAAGATTATTATGAGTTTTCCTATGGTGTTAAAAGATGAAGTTGTTGATAAATATTTAAATGATAATGTTTTAACTAGGGAAGATGCTATTACTGGGGCTAAATATATTATTAGTGAATGGATTAGTGATAATGCTAAGTTTCGTGGTTTTATAAGAAATTATACTTTTAAAAATGGTAATATTATTTCTAAAAAGAAGGAAAATGATGCAGATGAGGCAAAAGTATATGATATGTATTATGATTATAAAGAAAGTATTAAATATATTAAGCCACATCGTATTTTGGCTATTAATCGCGGTGAGAAAGATAATGTGTTATCAGTTTCTATTGATATAGACAATGAGAAAATATATGAATTTTTGGAGAATAAGTTAATTAAAAATGATAAATCTAATGTGTGTGAAATAGTTAAGGATGCTATTAAAGATAGTTATAAAAGATTAATAAAACTTAGTATTGAAAGAGAAATTAGAAGTGAATTAACTGATAAGGCTTCTAATCAGGCAATTGCTGTGTTTTCTTCTAATGTGGAAAAATTATTGTTGCAACCTCCAATGAAGGAGAAGGTTGTTTTGGGTTTTGATCCTGCTTATCGTACAGGTTGCAAATTAGCTGTTGTCGATGGAAGTTCTAGGGTTTTAAATATTTCTGTAATTTATCCGCATGAGCCAAAAAATAAGTGGGAAGAAAGTAAACTGAAATTAAAGGAATTAATTGATACTTATGATGTTAAAATTATAGCAATAGGAAATGGAACAGCATCTAGAGAAAGTGAAAAGTTAGTTTGTGAAGTCATTCAAGATATGAAGGGTAAAGATGTTGAATATATTATTGTTAGTGAAGCTGGTGCTTCCGTTTATTCAGCTTCAAAACTTGCTATTAGTGAATTTCCTAATTTACATGTTGAAGAAAGAAGTGCAATTAGTATTGCTAGAAGGTTACAAGATCCTTTGTCTGAACTTGTTAAAATAGATTCTAAAAGTATTGGTGTGGGTCAGTATCAACATGATGTTAATCAAAAGAAATTGAATGAATCACTAGATTTTGTTGTTAGTAAGGCGGTTAATAATGTTGGTGTTAATATTAATACGGCTTCGGCTTCTATTTTAAAATATGTATCTGGTTTAACTAAAAGTATAATTGATAATATATTGAAATATAGAGACAAAAAAGGAAAAATTATGTCTCGTATGGAGTTAAAAGATATTAAGTCTTTTGGTGATAAGTCTTATGAACAAGCAATTGGTTTTATTAGAATAGTAGATGGAGACAATGTTTTAGATAAGACTTCTATTCATCCTGAGAGTTATGATGCTACATTAAAATTACTTAAATATTTGGACTTAAATATTAGTGAATTGGGTAGTGTACGTTTGCGTGAAAAGTTAGAAAACTTGGATGTTGATAATTATGTTAAAATAAGTGGAGTCGACAGGTATACTTTGGAGGATATTATTAAATGTTTGAGCAGTCCTAATAGAGATTATCGTGATGATTTTGAAAAACCTCTTTTAAGAAGTGATATTGTTAAAATAGAGAATTTAAGTAAAGGTATGAAACTTCAAGGCACGGTAAGAAATGTTGTTGATTTTGGAATATTTGTGGATATTGGTATTAAAAATGATGCTCTTGCACATATTTCTAAATTAACTAATAAGTTTATTAAGCATCCAAGTGAAATATATGCTGTTGGAGATATTGTTGACTGTTATGTTGAAGATATTAATTTGGAAAAAAATAAAGTTAGTTTGACAATGATGGCTCCTAATGGTGTATCTGTAAATTGATGATAGGATATAAGTGTTTTTTGTTTTTTCCACAGAGTTGTGCATAAGTTTTATATTATTCTGTAAATGAAAGAAAATAAAGAAAAAACATGTGTTATAAAAATGTATCCGGTTAATAACAAAATAGTTGTAATATTTTAACGAACCCTTATTTTGTAAGGATTTGAAGAAAATGAACAAAATATATTTTTGCTTATTTTGAAGACAAGAATTTGTTTTGTTTTTTTTTATTTAAAATTAATTGTTTGTAAAAAATGTGGTGATGTAAAAAATAAAAAAAGTTATAAAAAAAACATTGACAATATTTGCTCTATTTGATATGATAAGTATATCTTAAAGATAAAGGCGGATGACTATGAATGATAAAGATAATTTAATTTTTAATGAACTAGTCGTGGTTAAAAGAAGTGGACAAAGAGTTAATTTTAATAGTATGAAAATTGCTATTGCTATAAAAAAAGCATTTGATAATACGGGGTTAGAAGACTGCGAGAAAAAAGTTAATAAAGTGTATGAAGATGTTTTGAGTTACATAAGAAATAATTATTGGGATCGTAAAACTATTAATGTAGAGGATATTCAAGATATAATACAAGCTAAGTTAAAGGATGATAATTATGAGAATGTATACAAAGCATTTAGTGATTATCGTATTAGGCGAGCGGCTTCAAGAAAGGCATTTGATATAAAAAGCCAGCATAAATTTGTTAAGGCAATTGAGAGAATTGTTTTTGAAAGTAAGAAAAATATTACAAGTAAACCTAATGAAGTATTATTAGATTTTGGTAAAACAGTTTCTTGTGAATACACTAAAGCTTATGTTCTTGATAATAAATTTATAAGGGCACATGAAGATGGTAGTGTTTATATTCATAATCTTGATTATTTTAATTTAGGTAGTTTATCTTCAACTCATTTAGGGTTTAATAGTGTTATAACTGATGAATTTCCTTTAAATATATTGTGTACGGCAATGAATGCTAAGAATGAAATTGATGGAGAAATTACTATATCTAAGATAGATTATTTACTTGTTCCTTTTTTACTTAGAAGATTTAGAGAAAAGTTTAAGGAGAAGTTGAATAAGTACTTAGATTTAGAAGGATATTTAGACTATATCAATTTCAAAAAGATAGAGGAACTTATCGATAAAGAAGATGTTATTAATATTGATTTAGATATTTTTAATCAGTATATATTGAATAAAAAAGTTAGAAATATATTTGAAATTGCTTATGCTGATAGTGTTAAGAAAATAGAAGAATTACTTACTGTTTCTTTAGAAAGATTACTTGTTTCATTAAATAATATAATTACGGAGAATAAAAAGTATGCTATTAGTTTAGGTACTAATAATACGAAAATTGGCTTAATGATTAATAATTGTTATTTAGATGTTGTTGATAAATTAGATTCTATGAAAAACGTTACTACGATATTTAAAATAAAAAAGAATGGTGATAATTGTTTATTTGATAGGGTTAGCGAGTTAGTAATAAAAGGTAAGAATATTGTTTTTGCTAATTTAGATGCTAGTTATAATAAAGATAAAGATAATGAAGTTGAATATTTTAGTAATGGAAAAAGGATATTTGAAAATATTTTGTGCGATGAAAAAAATTCAATTGGAAGAATGATTGTGGCTTCGGTATCAATAAATATGAGTAGACTTGGTAATAGAAATAGTGATAAAACAAAAAGTGAATTTTATTTAGAGTTAGATGAAATGTTAGAACTTACTAAGAATATTTTAATAATGATATTTGAAACAATAGGTAATAAATCTAAGGAAAATTATCAAGTGATATTTAATAATAATATTTTAGATGACGATAAGTTAGAAAGTGGACAAAAAATTAGAAAAGTAATTAAAAAAGGGGTTTTGAATATTGAATTAGCATCTTTAAGTGAATGTGCTATGTGCTTGGAAAAAGACAAAGAAAAACAAAAAAAAATGGTTAAAGAAATAATTGATTATGTAAATGGACAAGCAAAGAAATATAGTATAGAAAATAAACTTAATTTTGTTGTGAGTGAAACTAGTAAGGAAAGGCCTTTAAAGAAATTAATTGCTTTTGATAAAGCTATATATGGAATAAAAAAAGATGTTACTGATAAAAATTGTTATTTGAGAATAGATAGTATGTTTAATTTTAAGGAAAATATTAAAAATGATTTTAAATATATAGGTGAATATCAAAAGAGTTTTAGTGGGGGCAATTTAGTTAATGTTTATTTGCCTAAAAACATTACTGTTAAAAAATTTAATGAGTTATTAGAGTTAATGATAGAATGTAATGTTGGTTTTATGAGGTTTAGTATGAGGAAGTAGGTGTAGTATGACTATTAATGGAATGCAAAAATTAACTTTATTAGATTATCCAGGAAATGTGGCTTGTTTGATATTTACTCAAGGGTGTAATTTTAGATGTCCTTTTTGCCACAACAGCGGGTTACTTGATATGAATAATAATTGTGAGAAAATAGATGAAAAAGAGGTATTTAAATATTTAGAAAAAAGAAGAGGTTTACTTGATGGAGTGTGTATCAGTGGAGGTGAACCATTGCTTCAAAAGGATATTGAAGATTTTATTAGAAAAGTAAAAGATTTAGGATATAAAGTTAAACTTGATACTAATGGTAGTAGTCCAAAAAAACTAAAACAGTTGATAGAAGATGGTTTAATTGATTATGTAGCGATGGATATTAAAAATGATTTTTTAAATTATGATAAAACAGCAGGCATGTGTACAAATATTGATAATATAAAGAAGAGTATTGAAATAATAGAGAATTCTAATATTGAATATGAATTTAGAACCACTATTGTTAAACAATTTCATGATGTAGGAAAGTTAGAAAAAATTATTCAATATATTGGACCAAATGCTAGATATTATATACAGAATTATCAGGACTGTAGTTCGGTATTACAAAGAGGATTAAATGGTTTTGATAATGAGGAGTTACTTAATATAAAAAACACTTTAGGTGTTAAGTACCCTAATTTAGTAGTTAGAGGGGTATGATAGTTATAAGAAGTTGTTATTAAGATATTTCGAATAATTTATACAGATTAATAAAAAGGAAGGGAGAATATAATTATGTATAAAGTAAGAAAAAGAGAAGGAAAAATTGTGCCTTTTGATATAAAGAAAATTACTGAGGCAATTATAAAGGCTTTTGAAGCTGAAGATAAAAAATATGATGAAGGAATAGTAGACTTTTTAGCTCTAAAAGTTACAGCAGATTTTGAATCTAAGGTAAAAGATAATATTATTTGTGTAGAAGATATTCAAGATAGTGTTGAGTCTGTTTTGATTAAGGCTGGTTATGCAGAGGTAGCTAAGGCTTATATCTTATATCGTCGTTTACATGATAAGATGCGCAATATGAAGTCAACAATTTTAGATTATAAGGACGTAGTTAATAGTTATGTTAATGTAACTGACTGGCGTGTTAAAGAAAATTCTACAGTTACTTATTCTGTGGGTGGATTAATTTTAAGTAATTCAGGAGCAATTACTGCTAATTATTGGTTAAGTGAAGTATATGATGATGAAATTGCAGAGGCACATCGTAATTGCGATATTCATTTACATGATTTATCAATGTTAACTGGTTATTGTGCAGGGTGGAGTTTAAAACAATTAATTCAAGAAGGATTAGGAGGTGTACCTGGTAAGATTACTTCTTCTCCAGCAAAACATTTATCAACATTATGTAATCAAATGGTAAATTTCTTAGGTATCATGCAGAATGAATGGGCTGGAGCACAAGCGTTTTCTTCGTTTGATACATATTTAGCTCCATTTGTAAAAATTGATAACTTGACATATCAACAAACAAAGCAATGTATTCAATCATTTGTGTATGGAGTTAATACACCAAGTAGATGGGGAACACAGGCACCGTTTACTAATATTACTTTAGACTGGGTAGTTCCTAATGATTTAGCTGAGTTAAACTGTCTGATTGGTGGCAAAGAAGTTGATTTTAAATATAAAGACTGTCAAAAAGAAATGAATATGGTTAATAAAGCATTTATTGAAATTATGATAGAAGGGGATGCTAATGGAAGAGGCTTTCAATACCCAATACCAACATATTCAATTACAAAGAATTTCGACTGGAGCGAAAATGAAAATAATAAGTTATTATTTGAAATGACTGCAAAATATGGTACACCTTATTTTTCAAACTATATTAATAGTGATATGGAACCTAGTGATGTACGTAGTATGTGTTGTCGATTAAGACTTGATTTGAGAGAATTAAGAAAGAAATCAGGTGGCTATTTTGGAAGTGGAGAGTCTACTGGATCTATTGGTGTTGTTACAATTAATATGCCAAGAATTGCTTATTTAGCTAAGGATGAAAAAGATTTCTATGAGAGATTAGAAAAAATGATGAATATTGCCGCAAGGAGTTTAAAAATAAAGAGAAATGTAATTTCTAAATTGCTAAATGAAGGTTTATATCCATATACTAAGAGATATTTAGGAACATTTAATAATCATTTTTCGACAATTGGTCTTGTGGGTATGAATGAGGCTTGTTTAAATGCTAATTGGATAAGAAAAGATTTAACTAATGAAGATGCTCAAGCATTTACTAAAAATGTTCTAAACTTCATGAGGGAAAAATTAGCTGATTATCAAGAAGAGTATGGTGATTTATATAATCTTGAAGCGACTCCTGCTGAATCAACAACATATCGTTTAGCAAAGAATGATAAGAGTAAATATCCTGATATTATTACAGCGGCTTCTTGTGATGAAACGCCATATTATACAAATAGTTCACATTTGCCAGTTGGATTTACTAGTGATATTTTTGAGGCTTTAGATATTCAAGATGAACTTCAAACATTATATACTTCAGGTACTGTTTTTCATGCATTTCTTGGAGAGAGATTGAGTGATTGGAAGGCTGCGGCAAACTTAGTTAGAAAAATTGCTGAGCATTATCGTTTGCCATATTATACAATTTCTCCGACTTATTCAGTATGCAAAAATCATGGTTATATTACAGGAGAAGTTACTAAATGTCCTAAATGTGGTGAAGAAACTGAAGTATATAGTAGAATAACAGGTTATTATCGTCCAGTTAAGAATTGGAATGATGGTAAGGCTCAAGAATATAAAAAGAGAAAATTATATGATGTTAAAAACTCTAAATTAAAAGAAGAACAATGTGAGGATGAGGTATTATTATTTGGTACTAAGACTTGTCCTAATTGTAAAATGGCAAAAACCTTACTTGAAAAGGCAAAGGTTGAGTATAAATTTATTGATGCTGAAGAGAATGTTGATATGACTAAGAAATATAATGTTAAACAAGCTCCTACTTTAGTAGTTATTCATGGTAAAGAAGTTAATAATATTGTGAATTTATCAAATATTAAGAAGCACATTGAGGAATTTAAAATTTAGGTGTAGTATGTACGATATTATAATAATTGGTTGCGGTCCAGCGGGAATGACTGCTGGAATATATGCTGCACGTGCAAATAGAAAGGTTTTAATAATTGAAAAGGAAACTATAGGGGGACAAATTTCGTCTTCCCCTTTAGTTGAAAATTATCCTGGTTATAAAGAAATAAGTGGAAGTGAACTTGCTAATAATATGTTTGAGCAAGTAACTGCTTTAGGTGTTAATGTTGAACTAGATGAGGTTAAAAAGATAGAACATGGTAAAATTAAAAAGGTTATTACTTTGGATAATGTGTATGAGGCTAAAGCGGTAATTATTGCTACAGGATCTAGGTATAAATTATTGGGACTTAAAAATGAAGAGAATTTAATTGGTAATGGTATTCATTTTTGTGTTGCTTGTGATGGGGCATTTTTTAAAGATAAAACAGTTGCCGTAATTGGTGGGGGTAATAGTGCAGTTATTAATGCTATTACTCTTAGTGATATATGTAAAAAGGTATATGTTATACAGATTATTGATAAGTTAACGGCAGAGAGTACTTTAGTAGAAAAACTGAAAGAAAAAGAAAATGTGGAAATAATACTGAATGCTAAAGTAACTGAATTAATTGGTGAAGATAATTTGCAAGCGATAAAGGTGAATGTTTTGGATGACGTTAAGGAAATAAGATTAGATGGAATGTTTATATCTATCGGTTTAACACCTCAAAGTGATTTTGTTAAAGAATTATTACCAATCAATAAATATGGTTATATTGAATCAAATAATTGTGTAACAGAAAAAGATGGTATTTTTGTAGCAGGTGATTGTCGTGATAAACAAATCAGGCAACTTACCGTTGCCACTAGTGATGGGACAACGGCTGCATTAAATGCTATAGAGTATTTAAATAAATAAGAAATTAAAGTAATTTAATTTCTTTTTTTTAGTATAATTTAATATGGAAAATATAGAAGAAGAAATAAGAAGATTAAATTTTGAGGATTTATTATTAATAGTTTTTATAATTTTAAGTACATTAAATATGTTTGGTAATCAAAATGAAAAAATCTATGTTCAAACTAAAGATAATGTGTATAAAAATAGAGCAAACAGAATATTTGAATTTACTATTATTGTTACTTTGATGATATATTTATATTTTTTTAAGAGAAATTATGATTCATATAAGGACGTTAGTGATGATAAAAAAAGTTTATATCAGGTAAAGGTTTTTGGTAGTTTGCTTTTAATTGTGGGGACTATTTGTTTATTTTATTTTCAAAAAAAGCAAACCTCGTTTATTGGTTCACCTTCTTTGTAATTAATTAAATTTTTCTTTAATTAATGCAATTAAATCTTTAGCAGAGTTTTTATTAATATATTTCTTTTGGTTGTTAATTAATTTATTTTGTAGATCTTTATCTATTAGTAATTTTTTAGTGTTTTTAATTATTGCTTCATTTGTATTACATTTTATACTCATTTTTCTTTTTTGAAAGAAATTAGTGTTATATGTTTCGATGCCTGGTATTGGGAAAATATGTAAAAGTGGTTTAGATATTGAAGCAATTTCAGTTGAAGATAAACCACCTGGTTTTGACATAACAATATCAGCAGTATAAATAAGATCATTTATGTTTTTTACAAAACCTAGGGTAATTAATTTATCATTTTTAATACTGTTTAATTCGTTATAAAGTTTGGTGTTAGAGCCACATACTACAATTAGTTTAATATTTTCTTCTTTTAAGAGTGCAGTGATTATTTCATTAATATTGCCAAATCCCATACTACCTAACATAATTAAGATAACTTGTTCATTTTTTATGTTGAATTCATTTTTGATATTTTTGGCATTTTCAATAAAACGTGATGAAACTGGAATGCCCGAAGGAATTAAAATGTCTTTTGATATGCCTTGTGCCATGAATGCTTTTTCTAAGCCTTTTTGCATGATTAGGTAATTTGGTTTAGTTTCTTCCAGAAAAGGACATGGTTCGTAATCGGTGGCAATGGTAATAAAGTTTATCTTTTTATAGTTATCATCTTTATTAATAGCAGTGAGGGTTAATGCGGGGAATAAGTGTGTGGCAATTACTAAAGTAAAATTGTTGTCTACAATATATTTGAATAAAGTTTTTTTGTGTATTTTATTAACTAGGTAAACAGGACTTTTTATTTTCGTTTTGCTATATAGTTCTCCTAATTTATAAAAATTAGAAAACATTTTGCCATTGTGGGTTAGTGTTTTTAAGTATATTTTAGAAGACATATCTTTTGCTTTTGTATTAACTATATCAAAAAAGTCTTTGAATTCGCATTCAATATTATTGTCTTTTAATTCTTCTTCTATATATCTGGCACATGAATTGTGTCCTCCACCTGTGCTACATGATAAGATTAATACTTTCATTTTTTACCCTCTTTCATATAATATTGTATCATTTTCTTGTGTTTATATAAAGTTTTTGTTGTAAATTTTTAAAAATTATTTATATATTTGACATCATATTAATATCTTATATTAGGGGGGTATATATGAATGATTATCAAAATATATTAAAAAAGATTGAAGAATTTAAATGTCGTCCAGTTTGTTGTTTTGGACCAACTGCCCGATGTAATAAATCATCTATATATATTTTTAAATGGTAAAGTT
>OIEN01000148.1_pt1 | contig 52537 bp, 55 predicted proteins | sample 1581741 | NCBI WGS metagenome assembly OIEN01 (sample SAMN01760944, study PRJEB22395) | human gut metagenome | reverse complement strand
GGGAGCAGCAACGACACCGCCGTGCGCACCATCATCGGCGAGCAGTTGGGGCACGGTGAGATAGGAAGGCAATTCCTCTCTCAACTGATACGGTCCCGCTTGCACTTCCTCTACCGTCCAAGGTCGAGGATTGCCAGAGCCATAGCTGAATCCCTGAGGCGGTTGCACCGTGGAGATTCGGATGGTTTTGCCAATGAGGTTCATCATATCCTCGCCGCCTGCGATCTTGAACAGATCGATATGCACCGAAGGCTTCTTGCCTTCACGCTGTGCCTTACCTGCTTCTGCGAAGGTGAAGGTTCGATAGCCGCCGCTCGGTCCGCAAAGCGTGATACGGATGTTCCAGACCGGGTTCCCATTCGGCCAGAACTTTGGAGTCGTCGGACCATGCTGGCCGAAGTTCATCGCCTGCACTTCCTGAATGGCAACTACCGTGCCAGTCAGTTCGGTGGAGAACCCAGGCTGATTGGGTCGAGAGTAATTCCAGTTGTGCTCGTTACGGTTAGAGCTTTGTCCAGGATTGAGTGCCATGTTTCTTTTCCTTTCTATAGGGTTCGTTAATTGTACTCTACATCGATAAGCAGAGATTCGAGAGTTTCAAGATCTTCTTCGAGATAATAGCTTGCAACTTTCTTGATCTTGGCTTTCCAATCATAATCGTTCAGATCATCTATCTGCTTATCTCGAAACCCGAGCATGAGTTGCTCAAAGTCATCAACGGGTGTTTGTGCGTTTATGGCATGGTTATAGTCGTACGTTGCAATATAAGCCAAGGTCCAGTTGACCAGATCGTCATTGCGTCGTCCTTCAGTGAACGAGTCGGGACAATTTTCTATCTTCTCTTTGTACTTGTTCCAATCCATTATTCCGAGATCCCTTCATATCCTTCTGCCAACATAGCTTCGATGATGTCATTGTCAGTGATGTTGCCCTTGCCAAGTTCTGCCCAGTCTTCCTTTGAGAATCCTTGGCTCATGATGAAATCGTACAGGCTCATTTGTTCCTCTCTTCCTTTCTCATTTGTACGTATGTCTTGAGGTCGTTCCATATCTCATCGGTCAGCATCAACCGATTGATACCGTTGGACTGCTTGACTTTCGTATAGACAGCAGCATTAGTTTGGTTTCCCATAAGGTCGATGTGAGCGTATGGGAAATGCGATATTGGTACGATGTGCGGCGTTGAGAAGTACAGGTGGAAGCTTCCAGGTTTAGACGGATGGCTCCAACATTCGGTGATATTCCTATACTTCTCTCCCCATGCAATCGTCCTTTCGTCGAACGTACCATGTCCCTCGCCGTCAATGTCGATGACGATGAACGGCTGAGCATACATGTTCTGTCCGACGTAACCGCAGTCCGACAAGGCGATGGCTGCGTCCCTGGTATATAGACTAGGAATATAATCCTTGCTGTATCCCCATTTCATCATGGGCTTGTTATCCCATGAGCATGGAAACCATCGTTTGTCGGTACCCTTCCAACCATCAGGAAGCTTCTTCAGATCAGACAGCTTAGACTGCATCACCTGCTGTGCTGCTGTTGGCTTCCTGATAGTTGGATTGAAGTTCGATTGAGGTCTTACGAAACTACGCTTGAATGAACCATCGTTATAGTTTCGTATGTCCTTTTCTCGAACAGGGATATTAAGCTGACGGAGATAATCAAGAACATCATCCAGGGGAATCCCATTCAATCCACACCGATACATAGCGAAGTAGGGAGACTCACCGAACGCGAACAGGTTTCTCCAATCAAGCATCTTTGCTCACCTCTTACTTCTCTGGTTTGTCCAAGATACCTTTGGCAATTACATAGCTGTAAAGCCTGAGACCAACGTCATTGTATTTGCCATTGAGGCAATCTTTGAGCAGCTCCTGGGTTCCTTCGTTTGGCACCCTGTTCTTAATTGCAGAGCGAATTTCAACTATGGAGGACAAGCTATATCCTCCAGACTTTGAGACATGAGTTAAAGCTTTTACAAGCTTGTTCATATCCGCTATGTTCTCAGTTGCATCACTCTTAATGCGCTCAAGAAACAATGTCTGTGTATCAGGTGGATTCGATGATTCTTCAATATTCTTCAATGTACTCTTAATGTCAGACATTGTCTTGCACTCTTGTATCCATGCTTTCATCTTATTAAGAGAATTGATGTTTACGTTCTGTTCATGAGTAAGCGATTGGAGAATCGTGCACAGACCATACTTCAGAAGTTCCAAGTCTTCAAGGCCGTTCTGATTGTTATCGATCGAAGCATACAATTCATCAATAAGACCTTGGTCTACTCCATACATGTTTCGCCAAATAGCATTGGAACTATTAACTGTCTTCGCCAACTTCAACAGATTGGTTACTGTTCTGGCTGTCATATAGTTGTAGTCTTGAATCCCGAATCCTCTTCTATATGTGTTCTTGATTATGTCGATGAGTTTCCGCGTTGGAACTACATTGAGTTCCTTCTTTACCCATTCGCACCAAGTATCCTCATCGAACTTGACGTTAAGCCATAGGAACCTCTGCTTAGTTTGCGGAAGCATATCGCATTTACCCTGAGGGTTACCCATGGCTACGATGAGGATGCTTGGAAGTTTCCTGCCTGACATCATGTTGCGTTCCTGAATCAGAGTCAGGCACGCATTAAGAGTCATGATGTTTCCATTAGTAAACTCGTCGAATGCAAGGACATCTCCGTCCTTCATGTCGAGCAAGTAATCGAAGTCGTATATCTTCATACGCTTCGTGTCTGCATCAGGCATAGCCATGCCCGAGATTTCGGACGGCATTCTCTGACTGGTGATGAACTCGAAGTATTGTCGTCCGTGCTCCTCGCACCATTGTTTACACTGCGAGGTCTTGGACAATCCTGGGTCGCTCATCAATGCGAGCGCCATCTCATCTCGATGCTGATCCAGGATGTCCAGATAAGTCTTGATGTTCCTCACTTTTTCTAACCTTCTTTCCATGTGTCTTGATATAGTTCACGAAGTGGTTGAGGTACCAGAAGGAATGCCCGTCGGCACTCCATACTTCCCAATCATTGATACCTGTTTGCCACTTCGCGATAACCAGATAAGCCTTGCGAACCTTAGCATTGTGCATCTCGGTTCGCGTTTGCTTTAGCCATTCCTCTTTAACCTTGCGACTAACTGAAGCTGTTTGCTTTCCTGTCTTCACTTCGAAGACGATCTCTTCGGTGCAGATGTTACCATCGTACATCCTGAGGAGAACGTCTCCCTGATCTAAACTGCCGTGCAGGGCTTGGCGAAAGGCTTCCAGTCCTGCACTTTCAAGATACTTTACTAGATTAGTTTCGGCTCTGGTGCCTTTCGCTTTGCTCTTATTCATAATAATGCTTCTTGAATAGCTTCGCCCAATCGTAGCAACGATGGACTTCAGCGCTTGGACAGTTACCAGTAACCCATCTTGCATATCCAGTACCTTTGGTGTAATTACAACCATAGACATCATACTCTCCGATGAAGAAATCGTAGAGATGCTTCGTATTAATCTTCTGTTCAAGGTTAATGGTTCCGGGGTTATCGGAGTCTCCAAACGAGATGACAACATCGTAGTCCATGTTATTCTTTTCCAGAATCCTTCTGAAGTATGTGGACTCATTGCTGCGAGGAATCTCTTCTCGTTCTTTCTTGATGTCCATCTTTAGAACTTCTTCGTTCGTATAGAACCTAGAGATTCCTCCAGTTAGAATCAAGTCAGCATTGGTGATGTCGGTGATGGTCTTGATGAGAGTCATCATGCCAGCACTCAAGCCATCGGGAATACTTGAAGAGATGTCGAGGATAACTAAAGATCTCTTCCTCGGTTTCTCTTCGAGGTAACCGCAGCAGATACCAAGCTTCTTGTTATAGCCGTCAGTCCACTGATAGCTATTGGTTAGATTCACCTTGATGATATCTGCTAGCTCACCGAAGAACTTAGGCACAAGCCTCATCTTGAGAAGCAAGTCCATGTCTACTGAGCTGCCAGTATCCATCGCTAGTTCTTCGAGAGTCTTGTCGCAAGTTCCCTCGGTAGATTCATAGTAAGAGTGGTTACCATGATTCTCTTTTGGCGGATCATAGCTGAGCTTAACAGGTTCATATCTCTCGCCTACTATCTCTGCATAGACGTCGCGCCATTTGAAGAAACCGAATTTCTTCTCAAGCATCGGCAGCATCAGCCTGAAGATTAAGATCTTGTCTGAGTCACCATCCCATCTTAGATATGGGATTCCCTCAGGCGGTCTCTCAGTCGAATCGACGAGGACAATCTTCGGCCAAGTTACACCTCTTCGAGATAACTCGAACGGAGTCTCTAACATTCTCATCTATTCTTTCCTTTCCGTAGAAGAAGGAAGCCCAGCATTATTCGCCAAGCTTCCTTCGATCGAACTGGTTAGTGCCAAAGTTCAGGGAACATATCGGCAACACGTGGCGCAACAGCTGCGATGTAATCCTTCGCATCCAGAACTGAATTGACGAAGTCGATGATATTTTCATCACTCAGATTCAGAGGATTCATATTCATCCTACGAGTCGGATTGAATTCATCCGTCAACAAGATGTCATCTTCATGAGCGAACTCAAGAATATTGGCAAAGAAGTTCTCAACGATCTTATCCGCCTTAGCGAAGATTGTTGCTGCCTCGATCTCGTCCATGATGTTCGAGATCTTATTGACATACTCATCAAGCGTCGGCGTATTAGGCGTCTGCTTAATCGAGACTTTAGCTTCAGGTACAAACTTCGGCATCTCTTTCTTTTCCGATGCTGCCTTGATCTCATCAAGATTATCATTGATGAAATCCATGACATCGTTCAGATCCGAGAGGATGTTTACCTCCGAGATGACATCCGAAGATGGCATCATGATCTTGCCGTCCACGATAAAGTATCCGCGCTTGAACTCGATGTCTTTCTTGTTTACGAACTGCATGGTTGTTCCTTTCTTTTGTTTACTTCTCTTCCTTATTAACAGCATCAAGCCATTGCTTAATGCGGTTAACCATCACGGTATGCTTGAGCTTGGTTGCTTCCCAGGAGGAGTTCTGCCCATAGCTCATCTTATAGATAAGCTCGGCTACCTCCTGATCCATACCATGCTCGATTAGCGGTGCTATAGCATCCATCATAGCACGGTTCTTATACTCCCGTGTCTTGGATGCAGCTCCTTTATCACCAATCTTCAGAGATGTTTCGATCCATTCGACATACTGTTCTGCGACTGGACGAGTATCGATGCCTCGACTCCAACCTTTCGGGCAGCGGTCGAACTGACGATACCAATAGGATGGCTCGGCATCGTACGGATTAAAGTGAGGATTGAGTTTATTGACGTGAGCCACTCGTTTGTTTTTCGGTCTTAGATCTGCGAAGACTCTTTTATCTACGTCCATCGATACCATCAGGTAATCCATGTCGAATACTTTAATGACGTCGAGACAATCTTCGCATCCCTTTCGCCAACTGATATTGAGCTCAGGATAACCATCCTTGATAAGCTTAACCGTTTGCAGGTTGTACTTACCAGGATCCCAGAACCTCACTCGATCAGCTTTAAACTTCTCGATTGAGTTCTCTGGTTTCCATCCGTCAGACAAGAACGCTTGGATGAGAGTGGCCTGGGACTGCGGAGAGTACGCGAACAGATCCAAGTCTGTCTCATTCTCCCAAGTATTCACTTCATCCCAGCTAAAGGTCGGGTTGTCAACGTAAGCCAGGATGGACTGCCCGGTGTAGCAGCACCTAGCTCCGTCTGGCACGGTGTCAAGGATGTCGTTGACAAGTTGCTCGTTAATCATTGTCAACCTCCTTAGCCAGTACAGCAAGCGTTGACAGAGCATCTTCGATGTCTGCCAATGACTCCAAAGCCTGATCTTTCTTTCCGATTCTCACTAGGCTTTGAAACTCCGAGAGCCTAGCTCGAACAATCTGGCACCAGTTGTTGAGCAAACTTGGTGCAATAGTTACCCTGATCTCTTCCATGTCTTTTCCTTTCTAACTATTCTTTGGTGTACATCGTCGGCTCGTCAGGTACCAATCGGTACATGAACTTATCGACGTTATACTTACGGAGAACTAGGAGCTCACCTGTTAATGGAAGCTCCTGTACTACCTCCCAGTAGATACCTGGTCGTTTCTTCAGGCGGATCCTGTCGCCCACTTTGAAGTTACTCATCGAAAGTCTCGATAAACTTACGAAGGTGAGCCTTCAAGGCTTCCTTCTCGATATCAGATTCGGGAGGCTTAAACAGGATAACTCCCATAGGAAATGTTTCGTCATGCCTTGCTGCAAGCATGACATAACCCTTGCACTCAGCGGCATCTTCTGGATAGAGGATTTCAATAGCATCATCTATCCTCTTGTCGAACTTCTCGAAGTCAAAGTTGTAGAGCTTTGAGTCTTTGACTTCAACAGATTTCGGTTCTTCCAGTTTCATTTCTTCCTTCTTTCCGAGTTCGTAAGCCGACACTTAAAGCATCTACATCCTGCCGTGTAGCCAGTCAAGGTTCCATGTCTTGGGTCATCCTTGTTGGCTTTCATTTCTTCTAGTACCTTCGCCCTCCATTTCGCTCGCTGTTTCTTCGCAGCTTCAATGCACTTGTCGCATCTGCATCCAGCATTATAGGATGTGATGGTCCCGTGTCGCGGGTCTTTGGGATCCGCTTGAAGCTCCTTGAACCTTTTGGCTTGGTTTGCCTTCGTAGCTTTGATATAAGCTGGAGCATGTTGTTTATAGTAAGCTTGCTCAGCTAACCGAACAGACTCCATATGACCTTGCCGAAACTCTTTGCGATAAGCTTTAGCAGCTGCTTTGCACAAAGAGCATCGGCATTTGCCCGAGGTATAGCCGGTCATAGTGCCATGTCTCGGGTCATCAGGCTTCATGTTCTAGCTCCTTCGTTCGGAGTTTATAACCTGCGTTCAAACAATTACAAGTTAGACATTCCTCACTGTCTCCATCACATGGAGTACAGTAAGGTTCAAGCCGAGAACATGAATCTTTATATTCACAGATGAGACATTGTTCCATGTATCTCACCTCACTCAAAGACCTGGACTCTGACTCCATAGTCATTCAGTCCTGCGACATAGCTGATACCGCAGATATCTTCAACCATTTCTTTAATGGTCGAATACTGTTTGACAGTCGGACGATTAGTCTCGCCAGACCATACCTTTATCTTATATGGATATAATAGGTTCATCTTCTCAGTAACATCGTCCCACTCAGCATTCTCGTCCCAATCGGGAAGTTGAGACGAGAGTTTACATAACCTACAGTTTCCACAGAAGAAGTAGCGGTCATTCAACCGCAGTGTCTGTGCATATTTACCGTTGCATTTTGTCTTCATTTTCTTTTCCTTTTCTTCCTAATCAAAGAGAGAGCCACTTAAATAGCAGCTCTCTCTTCTTAGTCTTCGCTAACAAAACGTTGCGAACCCACCAGCTGCAATGACTTGTCCATCATCATCTCGGATGAGTTTGGTAGGCGCTAGAACATCATGTCGCTTAACTGTCTGAGCAGCCATTGATGATGCGATGTAGATGACATCGTCTTGCGGATCCGGAAGTCCGGTGACCTCCGGTTCGTAGACGGTTTTAAAGATGGGAATCCCATCTACCTTATCTACCTGCTGAGTGGAGAAGGTGACTCGCGCCACCTCTCCAGATGCAGGTAGGATTAGACCGTCTCCATTTTCGAGGACGATGGTCAGATCGTGCTGTGTTAGATTGACGAACTTCATTTCTCTTCCTTTCTATTCGTCGGTCTTTACTTTTGCTTCCATCGAGCAATGAATTATTCCAGACATAGGATCACTGATCGAGATATAAAATTTAATATTGAGTTTTGAACTGATCAATAAATCTTCGGCTGCTGTTGCCCATCCTATACACCGATAGGCTTGATCCCAGCAGGAGATTAGTTTCTCTTGGATAGGTAGTTCAAGGTCTTCGATCCAAACGTCCAAGAAATCATAAGCTTCTTGAATTGTCTTAACGTCTTTTTTCCAAGCGAAGAAGTATTGTCCTTCTTCGTCCTTTTCAAATCCAACTAAATTGTTGAATCCATTCATTTTCATATAGAATCGATCGTTCATTTTCTTTCCCTTTCTAACTAAAGAGAGAGCCACCAAACTGGTAGCTCTCCCAAGACACTAAAATGGAAGATCATAGTCGTATGCTTGTTTGAGCTCAACTTCACGAGTCGCTCGAGTAGGTCTTCCGGGAGTAACTAGTAGCAAACTTCCTACTGGTGAGTAGTAGTTTGGCTCTAGGTCCTCTATATAGAAGACCTCATCGAGAGTGTACGAATAGGTATAGATCGAGAGTCGATACCAATTGCAAGAGAGTTCTCGTAATGCTGATTCTTTATCAAGTTGTTCTAACACCGAATCAGCGTTGATTCCGAGGTTTTTCAGCTCAGTCGATTTCATGTACAACATGATAGTGTTCCTTTTCTTTATCGACGATGATTTACGGCAAAACAGTCATTACAGATAACTTGACCGTCTTCTGACCAGTTGTTATCTGCTTGCAATGTGCCCAGTTCGACTGGGATTCCACAATATTTGCAGTCTTCCCAGCGATGTACTGGAACTAAGCACATTAAGATACAGACAATGATAATGATGACAGCGATAACCTTTTTCATTTTGGTTATCCTTTCTACTAATGAGAGGCCATGATTTCTCACAGCCTCTCGGTTACCAGTTAGCAAGTCGTCCCATGATATTGAGACGGTTTGCCTTCTTTGACGCGTTTAATCGCATCTTCACACTGTTCTTTACAGTGTTTGCGATGTGGACAGTTGTCACAGCTGACGAAATCCGTCAGATAGTCTTCATCATAAACGTCATAGATAACGTCATACATTATGACTCCTTTGTGTCAGGCAGTTGGTCTCCATATTAAACATAAGCTACCTCGCTTACGTTTTTTTAAGCGAGTTGGGGAGCTTTCGCTCCCCTTCTCACTATTCGTGCTTAATCAGTTCGATAGGCTTATACCTATCTACGCCTTCGTCATCAGGGAACCACCCATGCGTAATGGTGTCTCCAACTTCTATTGGCTCATCAAAGGTGATCCAGTCCGGCTTGATAATGTCGGTGACACGTCCGTCTTCGTTGACAGACGTAATCTTCTCAATCCCCTTTTCGGGATTGACTTGTACCAGCGTTACGGTTTCACGCTCGACGAACTTAATTCGAACGTTCGATTTTTCAACTGTCTGCCATGCCATGGTAATCTCCTTTTCTCTTTTTTTTATCAATTACCTAATATCCACGGGGTAATAACCCTAGGAGCCCGGGAGGCAGTTGCGTGCGAGAAGAGTAAGGAGAAGGTAAGAGTGAGAGTGGGCGAGGAACATGTCTTTTCTAAATATTGCGCGATAGCGGAACTGCGGACAAGCCGGTCCTCCCTGGAGGTCGGACGTTTCCGCTATACACGTCATTCATTCGCCGAATGCACGTTTCCCCAGGTTATAAATCGAAAAATGTTTCGCTTTTTATAACATGGGGGGATAGTATATATTAGGATACTTAGCAGATTAGTGGTATGGAAACTTCCCCCGAAAAAAATTTCCCCATTCTCCAGGTTTTCCCAGGAAAACAAGGTAATCTCTCGCACAATATTGCTATCAAGAGAAATAAAGTAAGAAAATTCCCTATAGTTCAACGGGATATAAGGCAAATGTCTCCACGTTCCCCTATTGCCGATCCAGTGTTACAAAGTTCAAAAACGGTGTTACTTAAAAAAATTTCATGCCATATATAACTATAGTGCGCTTTGCGCCATGTCCGCGTAGCGGACGCGCGCTCTGCGCCTTGCTGTTCCCGCAGTTTCTACGATGGTGTTCGCCGTGGTCCCTATGATGTGGTGTGACTTGTGTTGGTATCGGAGCTTTGTCGAACCTTTGTCACAGCTGTTTTCCAAGTCTCCCCCAAGCGGTGCCGACGGAAGCTGCGTCTGAGCGGAGGGGCGAAGCCCCGACCGAAGCGCAGCTCCACTCGGCCCGCCTAACCGTGGAAGCCGATCTAACAAAAGCAATCAATATATATATCTTCTACCCCAACATCAAAAGAACCAATGCAACCCAATCATCCAGGTTATCATCGGTTCTACTAAGATATATATGTTATCTCTGTTGTCTAAGTGCCCACGATTTTTGGCATGGAACTATTATGGGCGGTCAGGTCAAGATTTTCAATGAATCCACCTGCCTCCCTGACAAGGTTTGATCAGTACCCTGCGCGGCCATCATCATCATTCGCGGTCTATGTGCCGTTACGATTTATCACCCGTTTTGCTAGACACGGTAAGGTAAACAGTTCCCGTGCCGATCATCACATCTAGGTCAGGTTCCATTATCGACGTTATGACCGGGTTAAAAGGCTCGAACGTCAAGAGCCGATCAATCCTGAGTTTCTAACCAATCTAATCAGCTTCTAACCAAAGGTGTTAGAATCATTGTAACATAGTTAGAAGGAAGGAGGAAGCTGGAAATGGCATTGGAGTTCGAAGGTTTCGAGTCACCGATCTCAGCCATCGAGGATGTGAAGGCAAACGGTGTGAGGGAAGAAGTCCATGGGTTCACCCAGGATGATCTCGAGAAGATGAGCCGTGAGGACAAGGAGTTTCTGCCTATCGGTCTCACTGATGCAGATGCTTGGGAGAACTACACCGATGATCGGCTCTATGAGATGGACAAGATGGTGAGGTCCTGGTTGAAGAAGACGTGGTACCACAGGACTACCAAGGGGAAGATGAAGACGGCTGTGCCGCCTCTGTTCACGTTCCTCTATGGACGTCCCCCGGGTCCCGCAGACTCAAGGACCTGCGCCATGATGCACCGTCTGCTCAAATACTACTGCACAAGGTACACGGGAAAGTCAACCATCAACAACCAGGTGTTCTCGCGCGTCTACCATTTCTCGCAATACTCTTGCAAGACTAAGAGGCCGTACTCGCTGAGGCTTCGGATAGAGGAGATGGAAGATGGAAAAGATCCATTCAGACTTGGTCCCGACGATCGCCGCGACAAGCGCAAGAAGCCTAGACGAGCAAATTCTCGAAATGGCAAGAAGCAAAATGGGTCAGGTAGTAAGGATGGCGGACACAGTTCCAAGGGCTGAGTTCCCTACAGGAGCCCGCTGCGCAGCCCAACATCTGGTGTCCCGAATGTTCACCGACGCCATCTTCTCGCAGGACATCAGGACCATCGAGGTCATCATCAACCGCATCGATGGTGGCAATCCCAGAGATGATCAGATGTCGAGTCTTCAGACGCTGTTCGGCGATGCCATCAACCGCATCCTCGAGATCGAGGACCCACGTGAGCTGAAGGTGACTCCAGATGACTCAGTGATGGATGCCCTCTGCAAGAGCCTCTACGATCTGGCAGCACAGGATATCTATCACGAGGAAGACGAGGAGGGCAACATCAAGACGAAGCGCCCGTCAGCCGAGACGAAGAAGTCTCACGAGGCAGCCTTGCGCATCGTCATCGAGAGGTCCCAAGGACGAAAGACTACTCCAACCTTGGTCGAAGAATTGCCTGAAATAAAAAAAGCAGATTGGCTTTTGTCGTTGGATTCGTCTTCAGACGTGGTATAATAAAGCCATGGCTTTTGCAGAAGCCAGTTCCTTTCTTTCCGTGTCTTGGGAACAGGGGCAGACGATTAGCCTAGGCCGAGTCCGACGGGGTTCGGCCTACTGCCTCCAAGAGATACGGAAGACTTAGTGACACGGAGACAATATCATGAGAACAAGAGAATTTAAAGAGTGGCTTTACGAACCGTCGTTCGAGGAGTCGGTGTGCGCAAACCCGTTTCACGACATCGCCAAGAAGGTGTTCGACGGGTATTCTTCCATGGACCCGTTCCAGCCTGATCCTGATGATGTGAGGACGAAGGTGTCCCAACTGATCAAGGCAGGGCTCATCATCCTCGAAGGCGATGTAGTCTACGTCAAGGAGCACGACGACCTTCATCCTTTGAACGAGGCTATCGACCTTCTAGCCTACTATCTCCACTCAGACTCAAGAGAAGCCCACAAGGCGGCAGACATCCTTGAGACGAACTTCCAGGGGTATTTCCCTGTAACACAGCATAAGGTACTGAGAGACGCCGTGTGCGTATCCGACAACGGCATCGACCGCGTTTACGATCTGAAGACGTTGACTCAGGTCGATCCGCAGGGTTTGCTCCCGGAGTTCGGTAAGTCGGAGGTCGTCGAAGACAGGTTCTTCCCTATCGCCAATTACTTCGCTCTCATCAACCAGGCGGTAGGCGAGCCATGGTTCTTCGAGAAGATGCTCCTCTACCCGTTCACCCAGCGCATCCGCGAGAAATCCCACGTTCTCGTCGGAGGCGGCGGTAACGGCAAGTCACTGTTCATGAAGATGGTGCAGCGCCTTTACGGACAGAAGGCGTTCACCGATGCGCCTCAGCCTAACTTCTCAGGGCATAGCGCGGGCGTCATCTCCTACAACTTCGTAGGAAAGCGCGTCGTCACCTTCAACGACGTAGGAAACCCGTCTGCCCAGTTCCTCGAGTGGATGAAGCGCATGATCACCGGCAACCTGGAAGTCAAGACGCCGACGGGCCAATGGCTCTCGATTCCTTGCCGGGCCAACTTCTTCATGGAGACCAATCACACTCCCGAGATCCTTGACCTGGAGGCCCACAGGCGCCGCTTCATCATCAGAGAGTTCGACTCCGACTTCAGACTCGCCGATTGGATGTCGCCTGAGGAGCTCGACACCATCGGCGATCGAGGCGAGGTCACAGCAGCAGACCTCGTCGTGTATCTCCTTCAAGTGAAGGATCAGATCGATGACTGGACCGAGTTCGGTCCTGAGCCTCCGTCAGAAGGCGATAAGATGGTGGAGCTGGTCAAGAAGCAGATGGGAGAAGACGATGCCTCTTAACCCATATGACACTGGAAGTTATAGCAAGCCTAAGAGGGAATATGCGAAGCTTAAGCCGAAATGGGTTCCCAAGCATGAGGAACCGAAGATACAGAAGAAGCCGTTACGTCCCATGGTCGATGCTGACTCGGTCAAACAGGACGTCTGGAAGTGGGAAGCAAAGCTCGCGGACCAGACATCGATAGACGGCTATGTGAAGGGTATCACCATCGCATCAGCAGCGTTCGCAGCAGGACGCGAGCTCATGAGGGTCTACGGAACCAATGATGTAGACGTGTTGACTGTGAGGCACCTAAATGCCGAGACCTAAATACCTACCACCTCCTCCACTCGAAGTAACCTTGTGCCGCGACTGCGAGCACTGTCCTCCTCCGAAAGCTGTCGTCAGAGTCAGGGACAAGAAGCGCTACACTACGATATGTTCGCTCCATGGAAACTGGATCGGGCTTGAGAGCGCTACTTGCGAGGACGGGACGAACAAGAAGCGGTTCGGCAAGCAGCCGACAAAGCCGCTAAGGTCCGAGACAGGATGGGAGGATTACTGATGTACTCTGATTATCTTAGGCGTTGTAGCGATGTGATAGAATGCCCTCGATGCGTGTACTACGAAACTGGCTTAGGCTGCACGCATCCTGTGGTAAGGGCACCCAAGAAAACGATTGGGTGTGACCACGGAGAGACATTCGAGATGGTAAGAGAAAGGAAGCAGCGTGAAGCAGAAAGAGCAGACGATTCAGATCAGGTACGGTAAGAACGCATTTCCGCCTGAGCGACACGGAGCATGGATTGACCTGGCGATTCCTGAAGCGGTCCATATGGAGCGAGGCGAGTTCCGTATCCTGCCGTTCAACATCTCGATGAAGATGCCTGACGGGTATGAAGGCCATATCGTACCGAGGTCCTCAACGTGCAAGAACTGGGGATTGCTTATGGCTAACAGCATGGGGATCATCGAGAACGATTATTGCGGCGACGATGATGTCTGGGGCTTCCCCGCTTACGCTACGCGAACCGTCACTATTCCAGAGGGGACGAGGATCGCACAGTTCCGCATCGAGCGGATCATGGGACCGATCAAGTTCGAGGCTGTGCCAACGCTTGGTTATGAGAATCGAGGCGGCTATGGCAGCACCGGAAAGTAACTGCTCGTACTGTCAGGGCAACGACATGTTATTCAAGCGCAACAATGTGAAGATCTGGGTCGATGGAAACCTCCGGTTGTTCGATCCAAAGAACAAGATCAACACTGACATCGACATCAACTACTGTCCAATGTGCGGAAGAAAGGTTGAGAAATGTACGTCTACGGAGTAGATACTAAGGAGCTTATCGACAAAATCGATGACAGGATCGACAACGGCGTATCCGTTGATGCGATGACGCTCGGAACTCTGCTCGGGCTAACGATCGACCAATGCTATGACAGCGTCGTCTGGAAAGCCTTGGGACGTCTCATCTGGTATATGGAACAGGATAACTTAGTTTCTGAAGAAACCAAGGAAGCAGAGCCTGATTCAAATTGCGAGTACAAAGAAGAGAAAGAGACCGAAGATCATTTCACCTACGACGATATCACGTATCCTCTTCATTACGCAGGGAACAACAAGATCACATGCAAGGATGCCTTAAACTCCATGATGTGTCCGTTGGAGGCGGCCATTACCCCGAAAATCGGGTACTGGCTTGGCTGTGCGTTTAAGTATCTGTGGAGGGCTTTTCTCAAAGGTGATCCCGAGAAAGACCTCAAGAAGTGCAAGCAGTGTATCGATGAAGTGCTGAATCTGATGTAGCTTGCTATAATTGTCTTCAAAGCGAAAGCGGAGGAGACATCATGCCTATTACAAAGATCAATTCATACGACTCTGACGAGGTGTTCAAGCAGAAGTGCAATGAGAACTTCTCTGACATCAACGCCAGGGTTGTTTCGTATTCTGGCTTCACAGGCAGATTCGATGATGTTTATCCTATCGGCTCGGTGATCTGCATTAAGGATTGGCATCAAGACGATCGTTTCAAGATTGGTACATGGCACCACCTCGGATCAATCGGTGTCGATGCCTCTTCATCCGAGCATCACTCCATAGAATTCTACGAAAGGACCGCCTAATGGAAATCTTTGGTAGTAGCCTACTTGATAGCCTTCTTAATCCAAGTGCGAGTCTTGCCTTAACAAACAAGAAGCTCTTTGACCAACTCGGTCCCTCAGGTTCTGGTGATTTTTCTAAGGACACTAAGTATAGAACGGAACTCCAAAATCAAATAAACAACTCGAATCTTCCTGAAGAAGTTAAGCAAGCTGCTAGCGAGTTGCCATCCAGCTGGAAGATCGACTCGTCTCAAACTGAGAAGAAAAAAGGATACACTCCAGCAGAGGTTAATTCTTTCGATAGGAATTACAGTCGAGTTAATAAGAAAGATAACTATTGGGCAAAGAAAATCAGTGGACCAACAGAAGACCCTTCTGAAGAAGCCATTAAAGCAGTTTCTGGAATGCAAAATTCACCAGCACTACAGTGGTTCAATGAGAAAGCGCCCGTATCTAGAGACCTGGTTACTACTGAAGTAGATGATCAGCAGAGGGTAAAACTAGAACCATCTAAATCAAAGTTCGCTGACGAATATGAAAACCAACTTGAAAATGGTGAACTGTCTGGCGAGTATGGTATTCCCAATTACTATTCTGACCCTTCGGAATCAATGGCACAGGATTGGCATCATCTTATAGCCTCTATAGGCAACTTACCTAAGGCTGGAGCAAAAGCAGCCTATGGTGAACCAGAGTGGGGCTACAACCTAGACAATGGTCGATATGCTTCCTATGATGATCTCGATAAGCTTTATTCTGATGAAGGGTTCACCAATAGTTATCTGCTGTCAAAAGACGATAACCAGATTTACCAAAATGGTGATGGTTGGTATGTCGAGCTTCCAAGCGGAGCATATGGCCAGGTATCAGACAATGAGAATAACAGTCTCCTATCATATGATCCTGATACCGATTCGTTCGGATTTCCAAATACGAATGAGAGACTCGACTATGCAGATACTGAGGATGCCGTCTTGGTTCCTGGCGTGCCAGTCAACATGTCGGAGCAGATGCCTAACGATTATATGCCTAACTCCAACATCACATGGCAAGACTTTATGGATTTGATTAAAGACAGTAATGTCATGCCAACTCAACAGAACCCAGGTTTTCTCAATCTAAACCAACAGAGATGGGCTACACCTGAAAGCGAGGCTGACGATCTGTCTAGAATTAAAGACTCGCTACCAGAGGGTCCTGCTGATTTCCCTAACTGGTTTATTAACGTGTTAGCATCTTCTGCTCCCTTTATGCTTCCTGGTCCTGTCGGACCGGCTGTTGGTCTTATGACTGGTTTGTCTGATGCCAAGCTTGCTTCAATGGGACTTGATCCAACCAGTTATGATCCCGAGTCTCAGACATATGCACCGGCTGTTGAGGATACGAACAGCGATCGAATGTGGAGAATGGGCGGTGCTTTTACCGACCCGGTTATTGATGCTGCGCTCGGTGTTGGCGGTATAAAACTTGGTCAGAAGCTTAATAATAAGCTGCTGGACAAAGTTGCAAGTGGAGATCATGGAGCTATTAAGAAAGCTATCAGGAAGATGCAGCGAAGTGACTTCAATCAAAAATACCCAGTTTTGCCTAATTTAGGTGAGATTGTTGGAGAAGGCATTGAGGAAGTTCCTGGTCAATGGATGCAGCATGTTGCTGATGTTGGCGGTCTTGAGAACCTCGGTATGAACAAGAACGAAGAGGGAGAAGATGATCACAATACTCCAGTAGGTGATCGAATTAAGAACGAGATGTTCAATTATGTTCTGCCAGACTTCTTAGGAGGAGCTCTCTTCGGTGGAGCATTGAAGGCGCCGCAACTTGCTACTTCTACCATTAAAACAGGTAAGTCATTGAAGGATGCTAGACAAGAAAGAAAAAATAGGTTCAAAGACTTCAATGTTGGTACTGAAGAATACGATATTACTGATAAGATGAAGCAGTACATAAAGAGCCAGGAGGAACCAAATGGCGAAGTTTATTAGCTTTGATAAAATTAAAAGTCAGTTCGGAAATACTCTGGACAATGCTAAGAAATCCATCGAAGGTCAAGATACTTCTTCCAAAAGCGGGCAGGATGTTTTCGAGGAAGCGCGAAAAGGATCTGGTGAATCGCTCTTTCAAAAGGCTCAGAATCAACAAGCTAGCAATGTCGCTGCTGAAGGTGCTGCTACTGCACCCAAGGAGGAGAAGCCTGTTGCACCTCCTGTCTCTAGGACGCCTGAACAAGGCGATGACAAGACGTCGCAAGCATCCACTATTCATCAGGAAGAAAAGCCTCAAGATCAAGCTACTGATCAAGGACAAGACAGCGGCCTGAAGCCTGAAGCGAAGCCTGAAGAAACCAAGCGTACTGCTGAAGATGAGATTGCTCTCTACAAGTCGGCTTATCCTGATATAAGCTTTTCTGACGTTTATGGAGATAACAGCCTCGATGCCATCAACAGTTTGCCTCAGATGTATCAGGGAGACACATATCAAGATGAAGAAGTCAAAGCTACTGCAAAATCTTCAACCGATTCCGTTGATGATGAGTCTGAAGACAGTGGTGATACTTCGACTGGCTCCAGTTTTGGTATTCCTTCTGACTCTCAAGACGATGTGGATAGAGTCAGGAAAGCAAATAGTTCAGCAGAAAATGTTTTAATAGCTGGTGTCCAGAGATCTGATAACACCAGAACAAATGATAAGCCGATCTCAAGCACTCCGTTTTACGACTCTTCACGAGCAACTGAAGAGAGTATCAATAATGATATTACCGACTATTCTGACTTCGGAAACGTAGTTAGCGGAACGCTTGGAGATGATGCTTCGCTCCCGATGGATGCTGTTGGTGTGAGTATGGAATACCTTGTCCATGCCTATCTCAATGGTGGTGAGGATATTAGGAACGAGGTAAAAAAGCGTACTGGGCTGACTCCTGATGATCTTATCGGAGCAGATGGGACAGACAATGCTCTAAGAGAAGCCTTAAAGATGACTTTTACATATGAGAATCAGATTCGAGTTCCTACTTCAAAGTATCCTGTATCCGAAGATCCTTCGATGATGTCCCGTATCATCGTTGTCGGCGCACGACCAGGCATCACCTTGCATCCCGTTATGGCAAAGCAATACAAGGCAGACTTCGATGGCGATACTATGAGCGTAGGCTTTTCTACAGCTCGCGGCGCAACCATCAAAAGAGCTTCTGCCTTTTTCGTTTCCTCTGCTAACGAAGTTCTTCCAGACGAAGACTTCTTTGGATTGCGGAGGGTTTTTGACTTCAGCAAGCTCGATAACGATATCTTCTTCGCTCTTGATACAAAAGAGATTTCCGACCTTCTTATCCAATGGTCGCAACCTAAGTATGTTGACGGTGCTTTGGTTGGGTTCTTCCGTATGTCCAGGAGTGAAGCAGATCGCCTAGCAAACATCATCTCGAAAAACTACAAGGGTCAAATTGCGGCTGCAAAGGGTGAAGTCTCTGAGGCTCCTTCATTCTACGCTGATCTGATGAAGGAGATTGTCAGGTATGCTTATACTGAGCATCGAGATAATTATGATACTGTGGCTTGCGGTATTCTTCAATTTGTCTACGATTTCGGTCATGATGTAAGAATGATCGATGCCGTTTGCCTTGATTTCCAATCTCAATATCTAGGTCCGATGGCTTCCGGCGTGCTTGAAGACGTCGATCTAACTGATCAAGTCGAAGTATCGTTTCCTTCTCCGCCTGCGAACGTAATGGACTTGATGACAGCGTTCAACTTCCCCATCGCCCGTCGCGAGGGTAAGAACGTGATCTACCGACTTACTGCTAACTTAGGAAAGACAGTTAAGTCTGTTCTTGAAAATGCCGCTGATCCTAATGGATGGATTTCCCCAAAGCAGTGGAAAAGTACGGTAGATGATCTATTCTCCTTGATGATGTCTAACCGTGTTACACATAGCGACAAAATGATTGCAATGAACGCAGTCCTTCGTGCGAAGGTAGTAAGGCAAGTTGGCGTGCCAAATCTTGATCCGGCAGTTGGATTCTCTATCGATCCGAAAACAGGAAGGAAGATTCAGCAAGGTTTCGAGGATTTTCTCTACAAGTTCACTAAGGCATATAATCTGTTAGCTAATAGCGTTAATGCCGCTGGCAGCCAGTTTACAACCGACCTGAGGATTATTGAGAAGGTCGGAGTCGGAAAACTCATGCCGATCAAAACCGACAAGAATGGTCGCCCGCAGTCCTTGAACGATGTTGCTGATCCGTTCTTGAAGATCTACGGCGAGTTCACAATGCGTCGTCTTTTAGGTAACTTCCGCATCGAACCAAGTGGAGTTGCTATAGAAAGAGGTGACTTCAGGCAGGCGTACATCCCTGAGATTCATGGCAATATGACTCTCGCTCAATGGGTTATGACGACAAGGTATGCGGCAGGTTCGACTGTCAGCAATGGCCAGAAAACGCCAATAGAAGGAGGTGAAATAGGAGTTCGTAAATTTGTAAGATGCCTCGCTGACCTTCGTGATAAATACGATTTCAATTTCTATAAGAATCTCGATAAGGCGCTTTACGCCACAGTAAAGCAAATGCGTCAGTTCGGTCAGAAAGTCGATAAGGCTGACTACGTTGCAGTAAGCGAAGGTCTTTTGTCTACGATGAGGCTGCTGGGTAAAAACGCCTTCGACTACTATGGAATGAACAGTGTTGACGGTATTCGAAGAAGCAAGTTCGGAAGACGGCTAATCAATGCTTGCCTTACTGCGCCTGATGATAAGTCTGCAAAAGAAAAACTTGGCTCGGAATGGATTTCCCTAATGACGAGATATCGTCTTGCTCCCATTATGGAAATGAAGAGCGAGTGGCTTGATGCTAAGGAATCTGGCGAGTACAGCGAAGAATCGTTAGCGAAGATGCGACAGAAGTGGGAAGCTAAGCTAGATGAGCTCGCAGGGCAGTCTGATCTATGGAAAGCTCTTGTCCAGGATTACCGTGATGGAGGTAGCGCGATAACCGACTGGGCATTGAGTGACAGTCTAGGATTCGAAGAAAAATGCAAGAAGCTTATCACGCTTGTCAGAAAAGATCGTTACGATATTGACAGGAACAAAGTAGATAGGCATGTTCCTGCTATGCTCGTCGCAACGGGAATGACACCTACTGTAAGCAATCTTTACATTACCGACCTAGGACATGGTGAGTGGCTGAACAGCTTTAAGAAAGTCGTCAACTCAATGGATTCCTATGTGAAGAAGAACATCGACGACATCGACACCGATGTCAGAAAGACGATGTCGTACCTTGAGGAAAACAATTTGAGCATTGGAGAGTTCTTCAAAGATCTGGCAAATGGGAACTACCTTTTGACCGATGTCGAACCGGAGCTTCTTTCTGATAGCTTTGCTGTTGCCTGCACGCCGTCGTATTCTGCTACCGAGAAAAACCAGCAGGAAGATGCAACTACCCATGCCCACGACTCCATCATGCTGGCTATCAATGGTATGAAGGTTTCAGACTTGGCAAAAGTTGACAATGCGTTTCTTGGCGAAATGTCTTACGACATGTTTGTCAATAATCCAGTGATAGTTGCCAAATGCTTAACGGATCCTGACTACGAAGTTTGGGTCTACAAAGGAGACCAGTTAGCAAAACCATATTCGCAGGAAGCTATTTTCGGTAAGAAGAATCCGACAGATAAGGAAATTAAAGATTGGTTGCTTAACAATAAACGAGTAGCTATGGCTCTTCGGCGGACGACCTACTCTGCTGGGCTGGATGATGTCACATACACTTCCGCTATCAGTCTTGAAGACACTATTAAGAACTGGCAACTTGCGAAAAGCGAATCTGGAGAATACAAGTTCATGATGCAGAAGGCGAAGAGCTTGTTGATGGATCATCCTTCGTTTTATGCTATCACTGCTTTGTTTACTCCGATTACTGGCAAGAAACAGTATGAGATTACCGAGATTGCAAATGATAAATTTTCTGAGGTAATCAAGTTCCTAAGTAATTCCGTTGGAGTTGAAAGAGAAGATATCTACAACTGGATTGTTGAAGATGTTATCCCGCAGTTCGACGTCAACTGGAACGACTATGAAGCAGCAGCTAAAGAAAGCGATCTTAGCTGGGAATATGGTTTGCTCGGCAAAGATCAGATTGCTGAATCGCTTTGCGACTTCATAGTTGATCTGTCCGATATCCTGGAGAATGCTGATGTTGCAAGGCATTTCGAATCGGATGAATATGAAATGCCGACTTTTGAGCACGTAAAAGAAAGTGAGCTGAGAAATTACAGCAATCAGCTTCAGCATTGGGGCGGTGCGCGAACTGCGTCTGCAACAAGTGTCAATGGCAATGAATCTCAGAAAAATGCCATTATGGGCTTCGTAGCCAACATTAGACCAGACGAAGATTGCGGCGGCGGCAAAACGATTCTTATTCCATACGACGAGTTCCAAAATCGTATGGATGAGTTCTTTGGTGGACATTTTGCTGATGGAACCATAATCGATGATTATTCTGCTGCTACTGTTGCTCCCGATCAAGATGGAAACATTGAGATCATAGACAACTGTACCTGTGAATCGAAGGGTATTCCCTGCAAGAAACATACGCCAGAAGACCAAACGTCGAACTGGACTGGAGCTTATAGAACGTCTCCTGTCGGAGCGTTTCTTGGAATTAATCGTTCTGATTCTACGGAGAAGAATTCAATCAAATCTAAAGCGAAGCCAGTTGATTCAAGCGATTCGGTCATCAAGCGATACATCATCGAAGACTACAGAAAGCAGAACCATCGTATCAGAGAGACCGTGCTGAACATGGCAAGCAGCGGAGACGTCGAAGGAGCAAGACGTCTTCTTGCTGAGACTTTTATGAACAGCAATTACAGCAACGATTACAAGGATCTGAACATACAGCAATACTATGCACTTGCTCATTTGATGCTTCGGGTGACCGATAACGGCCCGGTTCTCGTCTCCCTTGAACAGTTAAATGAAATGTGCCTCGTGTTTACTGAGCAGATTCTCAAGGATCCTAATATTAAATCCGATACCAATGAAGACATCTGCCGAGCCTTGAAGCAGAAGCTTGAAGAATGGGTTCCTACAGAAGCTGTCGATATGAATAAAGTTCTTCGATCGGTGCGAGTATCTTCGTCTTATCCGTTTAAGAACAATAACCTCATCAATTGGTATTCGAGTCAAGATCGAAACCTTGAGCTGATGCTTAAATACACTGAAGACTATACCGAGCGTATGGGTGATGCATATATCGATCCATCGCGAATCGAGGATTTGTCTAAGGACTTTGAAAGCAAATATCGAGAATCTGGTTTTGCACCCTACTTCAAAGCTTATAAGTGGCAACCGAAGGAACAGAAAAAGAATACTAGTAAAAAAGGATCGACCAATAAAAAAGGCTCTGGTAAAAACTACTCTTACGAAAGTCTGATTAAGGGAGGCGATAAGAACGCTAAAGGAAAAATCATTGCCGGTTTCTACAAGAACAAATATCGTCTGCTTGGTCATGGCGATAGGACTGGCTTGAACTATACGGAGTTCCCTGGCCCGAATATCTCTTGGTTGATTGAAGGAAACATCTCTCCCCAAAATTTGTCGGAAGCTATCGATATAGCTAAGAGAAATGGAAACACGATGTTCATTGAAGGAGCAGTCAGTGATGAGCTCTTGTCAATCATCAGGAGAGAGACCAACGGTCATTACCGAAACGTCAAACTGGATAAAGGAGGCAAGGGTATTATCATACCTTTCTTCGAGCTTGAGCTGAATGGATCGACTCCGTTTGACGGATCGTTCAATGTAGGCGAGTTTAGATTTTCTCCTCGCGAGATATTCCGACTTGTTAGAGATGAGCTTGATGAGTTCAAGCTTGGCGATTCTTCTGCTGCTGTTATCAAAGCATTTGCTGAAATGATCCAGCCGAAGAACACAAAGCGAGAAGAGTTCAATCTCAACAAATTGTTCAGGCGCCTCATCAATAAAGATCAGGGCTCCGCGGAGTTTGGTGTATCAATAGCCGACTTCGGATCAATTACCCAGGGTCTCGATTGGAAACAGAATGGATGGCCTGAGTTCGAGCTTGGTTTCGAGCCAAACGATGATCAGATGAAACAATTTGGATATGACCTCAAGCGATACCTGAAAAGGCTTGAAAACGGGGAAGTTGGGCCTAACGGCTTCATCACCGGTAAATGTCGTCCGAACGACATCATCGGTTTTGCTATCGCCAAGAAGGCTGTGGGGAATGAGATTAAGGAATATTGGGCTCCCATTTACGCATTCAGCATGTATAAAAGCGGAGCAGCAATGAAAGAGTTCACGATCAATGGCGATTATGAAAACCATCTCTATGATCGCAACAGCATCATCGTGAACTATATCGACGTATCTAACCTCGTTGATCATCAGTTCAAACTCTTCCAAGGCTGGTTGGCTGCAAACAAGCTGATGTGCAATGGCAATGTCATTCCGGATCGGAAGCTTAAGAACGGTTCGCTTCTCCATATCTGGATCAATGCGAAATCAACCGAGTCTCGTGAGCTTTTGTCAGCAAGAAACAACATCATGAACACGCTCATGTGGGAGGCTCGACTTGACCCGTTTGGATACAACTTGGCTGAACTTCCCACTACCTTCCCCAACAACCCAGAGCTGAAAAAGAAACTACTCAATGGTGAGCAAATCCTTGATTCTGAATGGGCAGATTTCATCAAGAATGATGGACAGTTCTTCTCTGATGCTCAGCTGTGGGAGAATCCTAAATGGGCTGGAATGGGTTCGGCGCCTATGAACAAATGGTTATGCAAACGTGTTCAGAGAATCCTGGAAACTCCGGGTATATCTGTTGAAACCTTCCTCACATCTCGAAATGCCAAGGATGGAAACACTTATCGAGCTTTCAGGTGGGACGTTCTATACGATCATTCTGATTCTATTTACCAGGATTTTCTTATGTCTTTCTTGAACTCGATGCAGCCGAAACTCTGTCCATCGTATCAGCAAGCTGAATACAATGGTGAATTGTTCTATCCAGATCTAAGGGTCGATGTTCCGTTTGAGTTTAATGGAGAGACGCATTACTATCCTCAGTACATAGCAACAGGTATGCACTTCCTCGACAGCCATTACGATGGCGCTACTGGGTATTCCGTTAATGGTAAGGTATTCAGCGTACCTGCTATCAATGCAATGGCTCTTGGCGGCCGCCCCATCCACAAAGAAGAGCTTGATCTTTATTTGAAGTGGGCTCTATCAAGACATTCGGAGGGAATGTCTTCGACCTATTTAACTTCAGATAACGACTCTTCCGACATGGTAGAATAAGTCAGGCCGGATATTAAGAGAAAGAGGAGACGTCTTTCATGGGAAATAAAAGATTTGATCAGATCCTTAATGACATAATCGGCGGCAAACCTGAACTTCCATCTTCTGATAAATTGGGTGATTCAGGCAAGGTAAGTGCTGGTGATATTTTTGCATCGGCTAAAAACGAAGCAACGTCTCAGCAGGGAGATACAGCGCCTTCTCAAGGTAATACTGCTGCGGCTACTGCTGCCCCAGAAATCAAACCTCCTCAAAGGTCTGTTCCTGACTTGAGTGAATCTTTCAGAGCATTTCAGCAGAAAAGAGCTGAGCTTGCAAAACAAAAGGAAAGCGAGCAAAAGCAGAAAGAGTTATCTGAAACGCAAAAAGCAGCCCTTAATGCATCAGATAACACAGCTAACCAAGCCGAACCTCTTAAACCGAGCGTAAATGCAGTTAAACCTGTAAGCGGCTCTGGTGGTGGTGCAGCTGTCTCTGGTGAAGGCACTGTAAAAGTTAGTGAACCGAAATTGCAGAAGCCTGTTTCTTCAGATCCTGATGTTAAAGAACCTGCTGAGAAAGCAAAAAAGACAGCGAAGAAAGCAGCAGGAAGACAGCAAGAAGCAAAGAAAACTCCTACGCAAAAAGCTATTGAGAAAGCAGTAGGAGAAAAGTCTGGTCTCAAGCAAGATAAAAATCTAGCTAAAAAGATGCGGGACTTCTACAGCAAGTACATCGCTAGAACGTCTGGGCCGTCGTTTGAAGATGTGCAGAATAACGTAGCAGCTAAACCTCGCGAGATATCTTACGATGACGTCATGCGTGCAGCTGAACCTAATGAGCTGTCTTACGATGAAGCTATGCAGGGGAATGAAGCGGTTCGTCCTCGTGAGATGTCTTATGCTGAAGCCATGCAAGATGGAGATGCAGTTGAACCTAACGAGATGTCTTACGATGAAGCTATGAGCGCTGGCTCTCCTAATCAAATACTAGACATCAGTTGGGATGAGTTCGAAAAGCTGATGGACAATGAGTATGGTGAAGATCGACCTAAGATGCTAGATCTCAGGAAGCTAACAGTATTATCACCATCCTATGATTCTATTATGGGTACTAATGACTTTGAGTCTTTGAATGAAAAGGATCTCAACGAATCTCCTACGTATGATTCATTATTCGAGAGCAATGTCGAACAGTCTCCATCGTTTGATTCTATGATGCAGAAGGCTGGCTCCAAAATTAGCATTGGGGCCACGTTCGATGATACCAGGAATCAGATGAGCGAAACCTACGAAGACATCATGTCTGTACCTGCATTCCGAGATTTTTATGAGAACCTCGGAAAAGACAGCTCCACCAGTAAAGCTAAAAAAACCAGCGAAACTGAAGAGAAGACAAAGGCTGAAGAAGCTAATGAAGATGAAAGCGAAGAGCGAACAGACAATATCGCTAAGAAACTGAAAACTCCTAACGATCTTATGGATGAGAGAATTGGTCTTCTGAAGGAGAATGCTAAGAATACGGCACCCGAACCTCTCATCCATGAACGCAAAGACGATACAGTCAGACGATCGAAAGAGGTTTTGTCGTTCCTTAGAAAAGGAGTCAAGATCTCAGGAGATGAAAAAGTAAAGGTCAATGCTGATGATGCAAAGGAATATCTCGACAATCGAGCTGAAGAAGAGATCGATGAAGAGTCCGATGAGGAAGCCGGTAGTAATGAAGCAGTAAAGACTACTCGCGTTCCTTCGAGAATGACTCGTCAGACTTTCGAAGAGATAGAAGAGAGATCGAAAGCAGCTGGAGCTAAGCACAAACAAAAAGAACTAAAGGATCAGCGCGCGTCTCTTAAACGTGATTTAGCTGATGTGAATAAAGTCATCAAAGAGCTCGAGGCGAAAGACAAAGAAAGTCTTTCAAATACTGACAGAGAACTCAATACTGCAAATCTTTTCGGTCAACGAAAGAAAGCGAAAGCAATCAGTGATGAGATCGAGAAGATAGGAAAACAGCTTGGTCTAAAAGAAAACAAGGTTACTTTTAGTTCTAATGGAAAAATTAACTTCAACAGGTTTTCCAATCAGAAATTTGCCAACTATAACTCAAAGAGCAAGAAGAGTAAAAAAGGCAAGAAAGGAAAGAAGGGTTATTATTCCTCTAAGAATAAGAAATATGCAGGGAAACAAACCCGCCGCAGTTATGCTTGGCGAAAGCAGAGTGCAACTGAAAAAGCTAAAAAGCTTAAAATGAAAGAAGTTACTCTTCATTCTGATACTCTTGAGGAAGCTCTCATTCACTTCTGCGAGTTTCTTAAACTAAATCCCGAATCTCCGTCTGACAGAGCTATAGTAATGGAGATGGCTCGTATCTATTCTGGTATCTGTCCCGATAGAAGTAATAAACTGTTTAACCAGTCTCTTGATAAGGTTGAGATTAAAGACCATGTTTACATAGATGCTTTTCAGCAAATGGAGAGAAACTATAGAGAAGATGGTTTTCTCTTTAGCTATCGTGATTATAATTACAAGATTGCAGGCAATTATCGGTTTGTTGTTCCGATAATGCCTCCGAAGATCGCGAAAGCTCTTACCAGAAAAGGAGCTCTCCTTGAAAACTGGTCTATCGAAGAACTTGCCAGAGCAGGCTATAACGAATGGATGAACAAAGTTGTACCTGCTGCTTCAGTCAATGCAAAGAAAAACCAAAGATTAGTTCTAAACGATATGGTGCAAGCGATCGCTTGGTCTTATGGAGATGCTTCTTTGAAGACTGGGCTGCTAGATGCTGATGTGTTTACTCTCAATGAAGCTTTTGATTCTCTCAACGACTATGCTTCGCTATACCCCGACAATAAAGCTCTTGCTGAAATCAACAACAAATGTCGCGAGCGAGTCCTTCGAGCAAAAAGCCGTATCGAAAAGCGCAATACTAAGACAGTCAAGGGTCAGGATGGAACTTATAAGACTCTTATCGATGTAGCGAAAAACTCTCCTGACGTGTTCGCTACCATCGTTAAACTTCAGCGAGCTCAATCCCTTATGCTCGATGTTACGCTCGGTGCCTCTTCTGCCCTAGAACATATGAAGGGAAATTTTTCCAACTCGTTGGCAGCTAAGATAATGCTCTCTAGCATCAAAGCATCTGGTCCTACTGCCGCAACATACGAGATGGCGAAGACAAAAGAAGTCCAACAAACAATCATGGATGCTGTTCAACTGCTTCAAATCGGAGGACCTGATGCGCTTGTTTACGCGGTTGATTCGGGATATGTTCTCGGCCAAGGTGATGCTAGAGACTTTGCTCAGCAATTCCTGCTGAAGCGGGGCCTAACATCCCAGGAGGCTCAGAACTATATGAACATGTCTCCGAATGAGCGAGTCAATTGGATTCGCCAAAACAAGCCTAAGATTCTCACTGCAATCGACAAGTATGCAAATCTTGCATCTAATTTCGCTACAGGTGAATGGGTGTGCCAAGGTGGAGATGCTAAGCGCTTCTTCGAGTTTATGCTTTATTACGGGCAGAAAGATAGGCAGAGAACAGAAAACGACAAAGATAAAGACAAGAAGAAGAATCAGAACAAAAGAGGAATGAACCTCGATCCAGTAACTTTGGAGCGTATGTTGCTAGCCGATCCTCAGGGAACGATTACCGGACTCGTAGCAAGACCTGAAGGAATCAGTTCTCTTGTCACTATGATGGACTGTACTCTCGGAGGAATGAATCCTCTTACTAGTTTTTATGATGACTTGATGGGGAGGCTTGGAATCGGAGACCTGGCTTTCGCCAACTTTGTTACCCTTTTCCCGAAATACGGATTCATGGCAATCGGAAAAGTTCTGCCGCTTTCGCATACAGGTATGTATGTAGCTTCTCTTGGTTATTACTTCACCAAGTCTGTGGTTATGCACTTCAGTGGAAAAGGCGTTGATGTCGGCGATATTGCCGCTGCTGATACCAGGGATCGCCTAGATACTCTTATTGGCGGTCAGTCTATGAGACAAGGTGGACGGGATATTCTGGATGGTCTGCATCAGAATATTATTATGGACTTTGCGCAGTTAGGTACGAACGTTATGTTCCTCCTTATTCAGCTTGGTACACTCATGATGCTAGGTTTTAAGGAGCCTCCTGATCCTAGTAAGAAATTTGTATATAGCGAGTGGCGCCTTTTTACAAACCTTACTCCAGACGGAGAAGGCGTGCAGATTAAAACAAACTGGTTTTTAAACGAGATCTACGGAATTATTGGTGGACCAGTTGTTCTTGCTGCTGCAATCGCATTAAGGGATAACGACTTTGCGACTGCTGGTCACGTATTCCTTTCTGGCGGTTGGGACATAATGATGAATACCGGTGTAAGCCAATTGACCAAACTATCTGGATTCATCACCGACTTTGATAAACAGATGATTGAGGCTCAAACAGGAGAACAGGTCGAAGGAGGAGATCCTCTCTGGAACAAGGTTTTGCTTACTGCCGTTTCCGGTGCAGTTAGCTGCATAGAACCTCGCTTTATTAAAACTCTGTACTCTACTCACGATTACACCTCAGAAGGCAATCTTGCTCATTCGACAACTCAGATTTATGATCCGACTTCCGGTGATGAGAAGCGGACAATGAAGACTACAGCTCAGGATGCTGCAAGGAGAAGGCTCACCTACAACGATCCTGCCATGGCTGCCATCTTCAATTTTGTTCATTTCATTGGTGGAGAACAAAATGCAACTGGTTATTTCCGAAATGAGATGCCGTTAGTTACCGAAGTGGAACCGACGTCAATGGTTTGGAAAAAGTATTTTGGAGAAGTTGATGGGCGAGAGCTTACCTGGGATTCTTCAGATGAGGATAAGCAGGTTATCGTCAACCGAGTCCTTGATGCTTACGATCGCTACGGTGGCATCGACGGCATGATCGACAACGGTATAGTTATTCCCTATGTCTCGCGATACTATGTGACCTCGTATCTGTATGCTTGCCAAAATGCAAACTGGAACTCGTTCTATGAGAGGCAGTATTCGAAGGGTGGATTCTCTTCTCAAGAGGAACGCCAAGAAGCAGCTGAGGATGTCCAGCAGAAGAACGCAGCTTTGAACGAGCAGATCAAGGCTATTCAGGATGCAAAGCTTCCCTACTCCCCCTACACGCTCCATCGCTACGAAACGGACTATTGGAAATATTATTACGTAGAAGATGAAAGCGGAAACAGGACGCCAACTAATCCTGTCTTCTATTGGTTCAACCATGATATCCTACATGACCCTAGTTATCATGAGGAATACTATGCAAGCGGAGACCACAAGTCGAGTCTTAATCCGTATCTCATGGTTGACACTGACAATGTCGGAACATTCGATCGAGAAAAAAGAACTCCTTGGTACGACGAAGACGGTAAGTTGGATAAGGAAAAGCTTTTAGCCGATATCGGTGATGAGGTGATTGAGACTGGTCAGTTCAAGGGACAGAAGCTTGCTGACGTCATAGGTGGACAACTAGCTAACCAGGACAACTGGATTCCTACAACTGGTTCAAGAGCTTCGGTTTACGTCAACCAGCCTTGGGAGACAGATCACGATTGGCCTAGTAAAAAAGACAGAGACTTGTTTACTGGAAACCTTGGAGAAAACGGCAAGAATAAAACAAGCGAAGAATGGAAGCAGTCGAACAAATCAGCAACGAATCCCTCGTCAGCTGGTTGGGGATACACTTCCTCTCGTAGATACAGCAGATCCGGCGGATCTAGCCGAGCAGCTTCTCTCTACTCTCATCCTGCTTCTAGCCTCAATGCTGATCGACCTGCTACTATGTACAGCAAGAATAGAAACTACACTAGGTACGATTACCTGCGTCCTGACTTCGAGACCAAGGGTAGCCGCGACGCCTACAAGAGATCGGATATCTAATGGACAAAGAGCTCAAGTGGAACATCGATATTGAGAAAATCAAAGACAAGAGGCTTTCAAAAGTAAAAGCTCGATATGATCAAGCTCGCTCGCAGATGATGCAGCGCACGTACCATCACGAGCTTTACGGCCTGCTTGCCAAGAACAAGTCTATTCATCAGTGGTCTACGAAGAAGGGCCAGAGCAAATACTTCAGCGAAGGTTCGACGCAGTACATCCTTCGCAAGGTACTCGCTGATACCATCCAACGTATGCCTGACGGAGAGCTTACTACGCAGTACGACAAGTCTACATGGCAGCACGTGATCACCCAGTACCTGTTTGAAAACAAGGTGATGTGGTCGGAGTACGAGGGAATCGACATGCTCTCGAACTTCACCAATACCTTCAAGATGTCGTTCGTCTACGCCTTTGCGCCAGTGCGGACTGGCTTCGAGAGGGATGTCGATGGGGATATCCGAATCTCCTACAACCTGGAGAACTGGGCGGACGTCTTTGTAGACCGAGACTGTCGAGACATCCGCCGACCAGCTGTCGTCTACCATCGAAGCTACCTCTCGAAAGACCAGGTGGAGGAACTTCTCAATGAGGACGGCTCGGTTAAAGACTCGTCTTATTGCGAAGATACCATCAAGTACATTCTCGATCACGATATGTTCGGCGCTAAGCAGTGGGAGTCTGAAAAGCTAGCCGATAAGATGAAAAACTCCACGGCGCTCCAGTCTATCGAGCTTGTTACGGAGTACAAGCGCGGAGCTTCCGAGTTCGTCACGTTCGTTCCCGGGCTCAATGCTCAGTTTCGCAAGGTAAAGAACTACGACCCTCGCAAGGGTCTGCCATGGAACTTCTTCGTTCTAGAGCCTGACCCCGACTTCCCGCTTGGAGTCAGCCAGGTTGAGTTCCTCTTGTCAGACCAGCAGTTCAATGACCTGTTCCAGACCAGCGCCTATAAGAATCTACTCCTCGCAATGGAGCCGCCTATCATGGTGTCTGGTTGGGAGACTAACCCGTCGTCCTACGTGTTCGAGCCTCGTCGAATCTGGAACCTTGGCAACAATCCTAACCAGGTGAAGGTAGATCCGGTCAAGATCGACAACACGGTTCTCAATAACTGGACGACCACGCGAGAGGCTGTAGCCTCCTCGATGCTCCGGAACCTGAACGTCATGGACGGCACTATTGCGAAGGACTCCGGCACATCGTTCTCCAAGACGGCTCCTGGCGTTAAAGCTCAGCAGGAAGCTAAGACCATCAACATCAACCAATATCAGAAGAGGCTTGAGAACTTCATCTCGCAATGGGCAACCCAAGCTCTCCAGATGTATATCTCTGCAATGGGCGGCGAGCATGACATCACTGTCGATGAGGCAACAAGGCGTCGTCTTTTCGATATCGGATGCGACGATATGATCACCATCGATGGCAAGGTTACCGTTGATTTCGATGAGCTGTCTGCAAACCAGCTTCGCTATCAGGTTCGCGTGGGCTCTCTGGTTCAGCTCAAGGAAGACCAGGAACGTGCAGCGCTTTCCGAAGTTGCGCAGCCGTTCGTCCAGAACCTCAACGGATGGTCTGAGGAGAACCGCAAGGTTATCGAGAACGAGGTACTGCTCCCGATCGCTAAACGACTGCTCGAACTGTCGAACGTTGATATCGCTCAGACGATGGCGGACAGCCTGTCCACGCAGATCGCGAAGACTATGATGGCCGACATGCAGAATCAGATTGACCAGCAGGGTGCCGTGCAACAGCAGCAAGGTCAGCAGATCGCAGACATCCAAAACCAAATGCAGGAGCAACCCGGGGCTATGCCCCAGGAGCCCATACCCGAGGGATCTCCTTCGGGATTACCACCGGTCGAGGGCGAGGCTCTATCGCCAGGTGCCGAACCCTCACCGACCAATCCAAGTGAAATCCCAGGTCAACAAGTAGTTTCTCCTGAGGATTTGCTTGAATTGTAGCGTGAGTGAGATAATATCCTAAAACCTGGCGACAGAGCATAATAGGCTAATAGAAAGGAAACCAACATGGGAGCACAGCCTATCTCGCCGCAGATCTGGAACAAAGCGGCACTTACCGATAACCGCCTCCTTCCGGCGCGGTATTCCATCGGTATCTTTACTGGTAAGGGCGTTAATATCGCCAACAATGAAGATGCGTATGCCTACGACGACATCCTTGTATCCGACCGAATCTTCGACTACGACGACCGTCGTCTTAACGGCCTGACCGGCCCCGGCTCCGACGAGGTTGCTGGTCGCGACGGTTGGGGCGCATCTGCTTACGGCCCGTTCCAAACGGTCCGCTTCACCCGCCGAGTCTTCACCAGCGGTCAGCATAAGTCGATCGCATGGCGAATCTTCGACGAGAAGCAGTATTCCGGCGGCATCGGCGAATGGGGCAACGCCACTACCTCCAACGCCTACACTGGTGGCGAGGCATACCTCTCCACTGCTGAGACGATCAACAAGGCGAAGGCTATCTGGGACAAGGAAATCCTTGGTCCGCATATCGACAAGTACAACTTCTTCGCTATCGCCAACGGCCATATCTCTGGCCGCTTCGTGCAGACTCATGCGAACGAAGGCCGTATGTTCGATGGCGAAGGCCAGTGGATCGCGTCTCCTGGTCCTTACGAGGGTCTGTCCTATCCGCCCGAGTTCGCGCCTATCAAGGCGATCGAGTGGGATAGCGCCAATGTCCGTCCGATGCTGAATGCCATCGACGTTGCATGGACCAACCTGTTCATCCCTGAGGACAACCGCGTCATCCTCCTCGATAAGGCGTACAAGGACGATCTGCTTTCCAACCTCATCGGTATGCCTGGCTCCGTGCCCGCAACCGAGAAGGGTTACGATGCACTCGTCGAAGGCCGCTTCGAGCGCTTCTACGGTTGGGACTTCGACTTCTCGATCCCGTCCCAGTATTACCCGAAGGTCTACCTCGATGCGAACAACAACGTCGTCCACAGCGCAGACGGCAACGCCGCATTCGATATGGTCATGAACTCCATCAAGGCTGAAGACGGTGTGCTGAAGCTTCAGAACGAACTCGGCGCTGCTTCCCGAGTCCGTGCCACGAACTACTTCGGTACCTACTTCGATCCTGAGACCAAGCAGTTCAAGAACGAGGTAACCAACTATACGATGTCCATGCCGTCCGGCGAGCCGTACTATGGCGATGCTGAGCGCTACGACAACGCAACCCTGGCAAACGACTGGAAGGTTCAGAATGTTACCGACTTCCCGTGGCAGGGCTTCCCTGGCCAGGGTATTAAGAACCCGACTGGCCCTGTCAAGCCTATCACCCGTCGTCAGGTTATCGGCATGGCGGTCTATCGTCCTGCTGCTCAGCTCGGCGAGGAATACGGCAACATGGAGACGGAGCGCGGTGGTACCCGTGGTAAGTTCACCGAGCTCGTGTTCGATATGAAGCATGACGCCTGGGTTATCCCGCAGTATTCCCACGGTATCCTGCTTATCGTCGATGCTGAGGAGAACTCCAACAAGCCTGCCATCAATGTTCGCGTGCTTCCGCCCGAGGACGCTAAGCCGCCGAAGGTGACTGGCTTCACCGTTTCCCCGAAGACTGTCTCGCTGCGCATTGGTCAGGAAGCCAATCCGAAGGTTACTGTGACTGGCGAGGGCCTGTACGATAAGTCCTGGACTGCATACAGCTCCGATGCGACCGTTGCTGACGTCAAGCCTGACGGTAAGATCACTGCGATCAAGAAGGGCACCGCGACGATCACCTATCGCTCCACCGGCGATCCGACGCGGACCGATACTGTTACCGTTACCGTCAAGGGGACTGACGAGCCGTAAGGCAAGCGAGCATAGGTTTACTAGGAGGGGGTTGGGAAACCGGCCCCCTCTTTTGAGTGAAGAAGGGAGATGCGATGGCTGACGTTACCGACGAGCAAAGACAAGCTGCGAACAACCTGACTACTATTGCGAACTACAATGCGCAATCAACCAAGAACCAGCTTGCCCAGCAGCTTGAGAACTACGACTTGGCCGATAAGCAGAACCGCGCCCTTGCCGATACGGAGAAGAACCAGTCAAGCAAGTCAGCAGCAGCCGATCGGTTCGCTCAAAACAAGAAGCTGCAAAATGCAACGAGAGGCTTGCTTGGCACTGTAGGAAGCGGCCTTTATGGTTCGACCCTGTACAATATCATGGACATGCTTCGAAACCGCCAGGACCTTGACAGCCAGGCAACGCTCAACACGCTTCAGCAGAACTGGGATACAGCGGAGAACGCATACAACGAGTCTGCTAATGCGAACGTCCTTTCCCGAAACGATGCTGCTACTAATGCGGAATATGCGCTTCGTGGCATCCAGTCCGATACAGCAGCCCAGCTGAACAACATCAATCCTGACCTGTTCGTTGCTCCTGGCGAGGGAGATACCAACGTCGGTGCCGATGGTACGGCTGCGGATAACAAACATGAAGCGAACCTGGCGAGGATGAGCGGGTATATAATGCCAAGTAAGAACCAGATCGAGCAGCAGACCAAGCCTCGATCTGTTACCAAGAATTCTTATTTCAACAAGCTTATGAACGGATACAGGGGGTAGAACAATGGAGAATATGGATGATTTCCTGGACATGTTCCTGTCAATGACTCCTTCTCCGGAGCCTGAGATCATGCACGGCGGCAAGCCAGAGCACGCAGGTCACGACCTCGATGACGAGGACGAGATCAAGATGATGCTCAAGAAGATCATGTGTATGCTCGCTAAGCTCCATCTCGATGATATGCCCGAGCCTAAAGAAGGCGATGGCATCGACGTGCTCTACAAGGAAGACGGAGAGCCTGACATCAAAGGCGCCTTCAAGTCTATCAAGGGCGTCATCAATGGTGACCCGTCTGAAGATAAGGAACCTGAGGAAGGTTCCAAGGAAGAGAAGCCAGAGGACGAGGACAAGAATGAGAAGAAGTCCCCGTTCTGTAAGGCTCGGAAAGGAGGTTTCTAATGGGATTCAAACAGACTATGAAAAATGCTAAGAAGGCAGCAAAGAAGAAGTCTAAGAAGTGCTGCAAGTAACCTGAGGAGGAGCCATGTCGAGAGGGCTTACTATAGCCGAACTTGTTCAGCAAGTTTATTACGCCATCTACAAGGTCCGCATCGACGTGGACGAGGGAGTGGACGGCGCGTTTTCTTCTAAGACCGACAAGTTCAAAGAAGTTGTAATGGAAGCCAATCTTGTCCTTCAGGAGTTTCAGAAGGAACAGGATTGGAATTTCCTTCGAGACCGATGGGAGATTGGCTGGGCATTCAATCCTCACCATGGGATTCAGGAGTTCCAGATTCCTCCCGATGTCTACAAGATCTGCTCTGGATTCAACGACGCCGTCCGCCTGCACAACCACGGAGGCTTCCTCGAGGTTCCGATCACATCTCCGCGCTCTGGCAACCACAGCGATGTAGCTATGTTCGATCAGTACGGGCAGGTCGATGTCCACGACAACCGAGTCAAGGCGTTCGTTGTGGGAGATACGCTCACCTTCTCGCGTCCTTGGCAGCCTATCGAGCTTGGATCGCTTATAGAAACCGACGTAATTTCTACTGTGCAGCCGCTGCACATTTGCGATGACAGATGCTCTGATAACTGTCCGAAGGCGTATAAGGAGCGAGTGCTGACCTGGTGCCCTGATCCTCTGTACTTCGTGTACAAGATCGCATCCTATCGTGCTGAGGGCGATCCGTCCGTATCCGAGATGGTAGAGAGCCTGACCAACAAAGCCAAGATGATGTTGTCTGCGATGCGCGAGAACGATTCGGCTCACACCGTTCCCGATACCTATCAGACTGCACACCTTGGGTACATCGAGGTGATCTGATATGGCAGGCAAGGCATCTTCTAAGAAGAAAGCATCTGGAGGCGGACGACCAAGAAACTCCGAGCCTCAGGTTCAGGTTTTCAAACAGTTCACTGGAATGAACATTCAGGATAACCAGGCGGACTTCGATTCATCTGGAATCTCCCATGATCAGGCCGATCTCCAGATGACCTATATGGAGATTCAGAACAACGTAGCTGTAACCTCGATGAAGACGCTTGAGACAGTGAACAAGACTGTGGAGAGGTTTCTCATCCCTCCAACAAGCACTAAGTTCACTGGCCCCATCGTCAACATCGGGGCTTATATCTATGCAGCCACTGTTAATGAGAATTCTTCCGAGTATGCAATCTATAGGACTGAGGTTCTCAATCATGAAAACTGGACGAAGATCGAAGTCAAGAGCGCCGTTTCAAAACCAGAAACGATTCCTACCGAAACCGAATGGACTTGGATCGGCCTTGTCGGCGGGTACGTCGTAGCGCTTACTAGCTTGAACAACATCTTCATCAGCGAATACAAGGAGAACGAGCCGATTAATGACTTGAGCTTCTATCCGAAGATCGAGTCTCCTAGCGAGAACAAGCTCACCATCTATGCAGACCCTTGGGTATATGGAAGGCAATATGCCCTATACCCACGAGGGTCTCTTAAAATCAAAGAGGTAACTGCTATCGATGAGGCTCCTCCTGCTGATATGCAATACCGTATCGGAATCACCTACACGCTCTGCAACGTGTTCGGACCTACTGAAGCGGCTCCTATCAAATACTATTGGGTGAACAAGCCTACGACAGAATGGTCCTCATCCTGCTACCTAGCTATCGACCATAAGGCTGATAAGGCAGATGGTTTCAATGCGATGGAATTCTACTACGTTGAAGGAGAAGCTCAGGACCCTGCGTTTTTCTACCGTCTTGAGTTCGACCTCGATGGGCCAGATCCTCGCATGTCCTTCCATTGGGATGGCTACAATACCAATACCGATATGTGGGCTATTGCGAACCTTTCTGTCCCGACGAAGAACTACACGGCTGGAGTAGCGGCTAAATACGCCACATCTATCGATGGCCGTGTTTACTTCTGGGGCAATGTCGAGAACCCAGCCAGGCTCTACATCGGAGGCAACCCAGGCAACGAGCTGTCTATCTCCACTGGTACAGGCGGTGGTTTTGTAGACTGCGACCCAGGCCAGGGAAACAGAATCAAGGTCGTTGTCAAATACAAGACGCAGTCTGGCAATAACATCGTCACGCTGCTTTGCGATAATCCGAACTCTCAAAAGGAGTTCCGTTACAATCTCGTTGAGAACAATGTCAGCCTCTCCTCTGAGCAGTCTGTCAAAGGATGGCAAGCCGAACATGTCTCAGGCGCCGTTGGATGCAAGTCTCCTTATGGCGCTGTGGTGGCCGCAGACGGCCTGTACGCCGTGTCTAGGTTCGGTCTGGCTCTCACTACGCTTACAATGGAATACAACTCTCAGATCCGGGCTCAGTACGTCTCAGACGCTATCGAGCCTGTATTCACAGACCAGATTGGGCACGAGTTCTCAGACGCTGTTCTCATTGAGATGAACGACAAGCTCTACCTCGTATTCGGCAGCCATGCCCCCGAATCCCTCGGTGAGAACTATCTCGAGGGAATCATCTTCTGCTACGACATCGATGGCAAAGCCTGGTGGACGATGACGATGCAGAACGAAGATCCTATCATGTCCATCGTGCCGCTCGATTACGAATCTGCTCGCGAAGGTTTGATGTGCCTCACGAAGAACTACGCGAGCTTCATCCCGCTTACGAAACCCGACAAGCCAGAGGATGAGCCTGTCGATTTCTACATGCAGTCCGGTCGTATCGGTGTCGCCCAGCCTCTTAACGGGTTGCAGAACCTTGTGCAACTTGAGTTCAGGTTCGACTACTTCTGCGGTTCAATGGAGATAAAACTGGTTGGAATCGACCAACTTGGTAGGAAAGTTACCACAACCAAGCGAATAAACCACGAAACACCGGTTTATAACATCGCTGAATACATGCGAGTTGATTTGAAACTTGAGAGCTATACCTTGTCTTTTAGGGGCAAAGCACGGTTCAGGATGACTCATTTCATGGCTAAGACCTTCAACCTCACGAACAAGCGAGGCATTGTCTGGGGTTTCGATTCCTCCCAAGGACTGCACTCGGCCAACGACATCCGAGTTTATATAAAAGACTACAACGATCTGAAACAAGCAATCATCCCGTAAGGAGGAAACGAAATGGGTTATCGAAGAATCAAGCCGCCTGAGCACCACCATCGTCGGGATATGGATAACAAGACGACTGGCGGCGTCATCTTCCTGGAACCTGGAACGACGGCCAAGTTCTCCATTCCCTGTTGGTACCGTATTGTAGGCTGGCCTATCCAGGTCCACGGGCATAACCGAGACTTCCACGATTGGCTCGGCTGGCCTACCCCCGACCATCCTGATCATAGCTGCCAGGAGTGGGATTACGACCACTCTTGCTGCCGTCACGGCCACGCTCATTGCGAACCTAAGAGATGCCATGATTACATCGACATGTGCAAGCTCTACCCCATTCATCTCAAGAAAGAAGGGTATTCCGTAAGTTGCGAGGTTTCCGATATTCCCGTACCTCAGAACATCTACTTGAGATATATGGACATCATCAATTGGGACCATCCTGATGAAACCGACTTGAAGAAGGCATTCGATAAGATGAGCGAGGATGAGTTCCATGCTTATCGTAAGTGGTACATCTCAAAGATGATGACCGTCATTGCCGAACCATCGATTAGAAACGGTTCCGACTGGATCATCGATGTCAGGGTCAACGCAACCAAGGCTGCAACCGAGATGCCTCCGTTCGATGAAGCTGAGAAGCTCGTCACTGTTTTTGCTTCGAGAGCTTTCGACGAAGGCGACCATGCTAGCAAAAAAGAAGTTGTCGGAAAGTTTGTCGTCAAGGTTAATGATCCTGGTAAAGTCAGTGGTGGTGCTCGATGAGAGTGACCGATGCCAGACAGCCTATAGTGGTTCTTGGCGGGATCTACCCTCAAGAGCGCGTTGTCGTGAGGAACAACGAGTCAACGACAATCATGTCGATGCTGTACACCGAGAAGCCTTCCTCGCTTATGGCAGTCTCATGGCAGGAATATGGTCCTATCGTTGCAGGAGAGATGGGTTACGAGAGAACTGCCTGGGATGCAGGCTACATCTACAAGATCCCTCTCAACCAAGAGCAATGGGACTACCTCGAAATCTTACTCGATTACAGCGATTGGCCTCCTGAGCTATCTGATCAACATGATAACGTCGATGTTCTTGTCAGTAAGAAAACGGAGGATGATTGGGAGATGTTCATCAAGGTCAAACCTAAGCTTACGAAGAAGCTGAAACGCGCTATGGACCTTCCGTTTTCAGTGCGATATTCCTCGGCAGATGGTATGCTGTCTTCAATAGTTGCTGCTGGAACGATTATCATCTACAACCAAAACGATCCATGGAAACCGTAGGAGGACAATATGAACTGTCAATATCCATCTGAGCACGCAGGGCACGATCCCCACGAGCTCAGCTGCGAGGAATACCACCACCGTCATCCGATCGATCGAGCTGCTCCCGACTGCGACGATCAGCTTCCGATGATCTCTACTGTCGGTCGCGGCCCTCAAGGTTATGGTTACAAGGTTGAGATCTCCGATCCAGACACTTGCACCGAAACATATTTGGAGGGATTTCTCTATGATCCGGTTACGGGAGAGTATAGGAGTGAGTGGAAATCTGAGAACATCAACGGCGGTGAACTGTCGTATCAGTACAATCTTAGGCCACATACGATCCCTCGCACGTTCACAATTACGTTCATCTACCGCAGACCTGGTCGATGCGAATGGTCCTGGACTACTCCTGCCATCCCTTACGTGTGGACTCTTGATCCTGCTGGCGCTCCTGATGAGGATCCTGATCACGTGGTTGGGTCTGGTATCGCTACCCTGATGGTGAAGACTGTCCATGAAGGCGAATGGAACTACGAGCCAACTCCCGATGGGTTCGACAAAGCCACGGGTAACAGCCATCATGAGCGCCTCTGGTATCCTATGGGACCTGACGGTGAACGGACTACCCGTGATCAGTTCAACGCTCCCAAGGCTGGCGAAGGCTGGTCGGCTACGCTCGTGTTCGGTCGAGGCAACGGTGATATGGGAGGCACGATCGATGTTCCCGACTTCCAGGACCTCGCTGATTTCATGGGCATGTCGAAGACGGACATTATCTACAACATCCTTGATAAAGGTGAGATGACTAGGTTCCCCGATGGAATCGATGCTTCCGACTATACCGACTGGGTTCTGAAGCATATGCACAAGGACATGGGCTTCTTTGAAGGTGCCGATCACGATTGGACTGATGACTTTGGCGGGCAGCCGAACATCAAGGCTTATATCGACTGGGCTATTACCCATGCCATTAAAAACCTAACAACGTCTGACCCCAAAAATCCTAATCTGTCCAATCTTCTTCCGAAACCTGTTCGATATGTATCTGGAGATGATACAAAAGAAACTGAAGGAACTGATAACAACGATGGTGACATTCCATACGATAAGCAGTTGACTGATGCCGATGTAGTTGACGGACTCAAAAAAGACGGTCATGGAAAAGTACTTGCCAAGTGGGTTGTTATCCGTTCCGAGATCGGTATGGCTCTCGGTAAAGTTTCCATTACGAATCCGATGAGCACAGGCGTGACGTTTGATATCTCGTTCGATATGAATGCACTCACGTGTTACGAGGATGTTTACGATGCAGAAGGTAAGCCTCTTAAAGGAACTACCCTTCCGATTAGATCCTATCCATCCTGGCAGTGTGGTATGTCACGTGGCGATGGAACTACCTGGATTAAAAACTTCAACGGGACTATCGACGGCTCATGTCCTGACGGTGCAGTATCAGGATCTTGCACCATTCCCTATACTAACAACTGCACTGGAGGATATTATGCCGACTTGACCATCGGCGGCTATCGATCTGGAGACCAAAACGCAACTATGCACTGCAATGGACATCTTCCCGCAAACGGTAAGATCAACCTTACTGTCCCATACTTCTTCGGTAACTACTAAGAAAGGAGGAAACTATGTACCCTTATGAACCCTACAGCGGAACTCATCCGGCTCCGTATTGGCTTCGCGATGATTGCCATGCGAAGCATTTCCGCGAACCAGATATGAACAGCTTCTCCTGTGATGATCAGCTTCCGCTTATCTCCTCCATCGGCCGAGGACCGCGAGGTGCTGGTATTACGGCGAAGCTGCTGAAGGATACCGATACCGAGTACGTCTTTTCCATCGTCGATGACGTGACAGGCGAGCAGGTGTTCCAATCCCCGAACCTAGCGCCTACCATCGTCAGCGTCACCGCTCCGAACCATAAGCCAGTTCCTGGCGAGGCGTATCCGATCACGTTCCATATGCGTCGCGGCACAGACATCTCGGACTATACGGTTGAGATGCCGCCGGGTGCAACCGGATCTCTCATCTACTGCCTCGAGGATCCCATCAAGTTCAAGGTTCCGCCTGACGAATGGACTGACAGATCGCAGGTAGAGACCAACATGTGGACTGAGTTCGGCAAGCTCTACGACGAAACATTCGTCACGACGATCGATCACCTGCTCATCTACGGTCGAAGCGATTGGAAGGGCAAGCCATTCCCGCGTGTCAACGACATTATCTTCTGCCCATACTATGCGGAGAAGCAGGACGGCTACTCGATCGGAGTAAGTTTCGGCACGATTGAGGCTGTCGAGAACGGAACCGTCGTTTGGACTGCCAGAACCTTCGTCCCATCTTCCAACATCGAACTGTCCGAGAACGGTACCTGGATCATCAATGGCAAGGATTCTGGCTTCGTTGCCAAAGGTGAGAAGGGCGACAAGGGCGAACAGGGCGAAGCGGGTAAAGCCCCGGAGATGCAGATCGGGCACGTCTCCAGTTCGTCCACCGCTTCCGCTAATATTCGCCTGGTGAACAAAGAGCTTAACAAATATGCTCTGGACCTTGGGCTTCCACGGGGAGCCAGTGGACCTCGCGGTGAAAAAGGCGCTGACGGTAAAGACGGCGCAAACGGTCTCCCTGCCGATATCGAGCTCGGAGACGTCAAGGAGACTCTGCAACCTTATGCGCAGCTTCGTCAGGTATCTCTCGCTCTCAACAAGTGGAAGCTCGATCTCGGCCTCCCTCGCGGCGCTGACGGCAAGTCCATTAACATCCAGGGCGGCATTTACGAGATCGAAGACCTTCCCAACTTCGACGACACTCCCGTCAACAACGCGTTTATCATCAATGATGGAGACAACCGGTTCGATCTTTATATCCGCGGCTTCCGGCCTGTGATTGCTGAGGAGGGCGGCCCTTGGACGGTTGTCGAGAATTGGCAGGGCATTCAAGGCTACAGCATCCGCTGGCTCCAGGAATCGCACTTGCTTTCCGACGAGCCTTTGCATATCCCAGTGAATCAAGTAGACGCTATGCTCACGCCGTCGCTCAACGTGATGGACGGTGACTTGGTCATCGATAGCGATTTCTGTCTCGGTGTGGTATCTTCGTCTCGTGATCACTCGGGAGACTACATCGTCACCCGTTTGACTTCGCGAATGCAGGAGACGGTCACCAAGATCAAAGAGCGCATTACCAAGGTTGAGCAAGCATTGCTCGAACGTGCTACCGACGAAGACATCGACGAAATGTTTCCTGCGGAATAGGAGTTTGAAATGCCAAATACAGATAAAATAATTTTCCTTCCGCAGTTACAGCGGTACGATGAAAAGATCAAAAATTGGGCAGATAATAGGTTTCTCACGGATGTCGTTATATCCCCACTTACTCCAGCTACTGCTTCTACACTTGGCGGCGTGAAAGTAGGAAACGGTCTGAGCGTAACAAGTGATGGTATACTGAGTAACAATATTTTTATTGTGTCATGCGACTTAAATACATCATCTGCAACCTTTGAGCAAATCAATGCAGCGTTCACTTCGGGCAAGGTTGTTCTTGCAGTTTTTGGTAATGGAAGCGTAGGAAGAGTTTCCCGTATTCGAAATGATTTATACACAGCATATGTCAATGCAAGTATTAGTTCGAAGACAATAACGTCACCGAGCGGTAATTATGAGGTTCCATGTGATGCTCATTCACAGTATGTTATTTGGGACAAAACAAATGGTTACTCAGTCAAATCATATAATATGTTCTGGGACATTGGTACCACGCTAGAGTACCTGAAGAACGGTTCTTATGGAAAGCTCGATGTCAAAGACGGCGGCATCACGTCTACCAAGATCGCGAACGGTGCGATAACCGCAGCAAAGCTTGCGTCAAACGCAGTCACCACAGATAAAATTACAGACGGTGCAATCACATCTGTTAAGCTTGCATCAGGAGCAGTCACCGCAGATAAAATTGCTGATGGTGCGATCACGGCAGATAAGTTAGCAAGTGGAGTTGGGGGTGGGATGCGATACGCAACTTCGCACCCATCTGGAAACGATATACTCAAGTTTGAATTACCTAATTCACTTGAACTTCAATTAAACACAGATTCAGCTCAATATTGGACTGCGGGTCTTCTATACGAATTGCTTGAAATGGATAACTTTTATGTTATAGTATACTATGCTGTTTTCCCCGTTGCATCATCGGATAATTACTCCTTAAGTAATTTTGTTTCAGCAGAAATTTATAAGCAGGGATCAGGCAAAAGATTAGACGTTAAGTCTCCAAACTCCACCGCTCATCCACGTGTAACCCATAATTATAGTGATGCAGGTTCGACTAGTGGTTTATATGTTAATTACAACTCCCAAGCTGTTTTTATCCCTAAATCTACTTCTGCCCAAGCAGCCCTCGCAACGCTTCTCCCTGTACAGGACGAGTGTGAGCAGATGGAAGCCGAAGTTGCCAAGCTCGAACAGGATTGGATCGACAACACAGACGAGACGGTTGCTGTAGATGGAAGTGGTATACCTATTACCATCGCTACCAAGAAGACTGAGCTTGAGAAGAAACAAGCAGAGCTTGAGAAGCTTCGCGAGGATTACTTCAGCAAGCTCGGTGATTGGAAGAATGAAGTTCAAGAATAAGGAGAAAAATCATGGCCAACACAGACAAGATCGTATATCTGCCGCAATTGCAGCGGTACGACGAGAAAATCAAAGGTTGGGCAGACGGTAAGTTTCTTAAGAAGACCGACGCTTACTCGCTTCCCAATGCTACTAAGACCACGCTTGGTGGTGTGAAGATCGGTACGGGACTCAACGTAGCAGCCGATGGAACCGCGTCGGTTAATCAGACTTATGTCGATGGGCGTGTAACCGCAGTAGGCGATAAGAAGTATGCGCTCAAGGCCGACGTTCCTGGTACGATACCTATGGCAACTGCAAGTGAAGCTGGTAAAGTTTACGCAGTAGCCAAGGAAGCAAGCGATACTGTCAAAGGTACTGTCAAGTACAGCGAAGGTACTGGACTTATTCTGACGGATATTGCAGTAAGTTCTATCCAGGAGAACAATCTTAGCACTCCGCTATACAACCAGATTGACAACGCCTCTACCGACGCATCGATTGCAAAGCAACTTGCTATCCAAAACGCAGATGCCATCGAGAACAATATCTATAACAAGTCCCAGACTTATTCCAAGACTGAAGTAGACAACAAGGTCTCTGCGGCCCTGACAGCTGCTATCGTTCCGAAAGGTACTGTAGCATATGCAAGCCTGCCTACTCCTGCAAAGGCAAACCTTGGTTATATGTACAACGTGTCCAATGAATTCACTACTGACGGACGCTTCGTTGAGGGAGCTGGCAAGAAATACGCAGCAGGCGCTAATGTGTACGTTGTGGCAGTCACAAATGGAAGCTCTACTGAATATAAGTTCGATGTGTTCATGGGCTTCGTTGATCTGTCGGGTTATCAGACCAAGGCAGATATGCCCGTGGCTGCAACCAATGAAGATATCGACGCGATGTTCGCTGCTGAATAAGAAACTCTAACCAAACAAAAATACAGGTGGCTCTATTTCTGATGGAGCTACCTGTATTATTTAATCATAACGTCGGGCGAGCTTCGGTTCTTTCGACCGCGTTTAGAAGACAGGAGTCGTTATGAGTTTCAAAGAAGCAGTCAAAAACGTGCAGAAGAGTGGAAAGTATTCCAAGAAGGCGGCAGCTGCTATCGTCGCAAACGCTTCTAGGAACGCAAGCCCAGAGGCTAAGCGGAAGAATCCTAAGCTCAAGAAGGTCAAGTAAACTTTCGTTTCTCGGCATCAGCTGTCATAATCTTCATGTAAGGAAAACCAAGAGTTTAAGGATGGACATGATAGATTTGGTAGCTGTTTTCGGACCGGCTGTGTTATCGGCTGTCGTCGGAGCCGGCTCTGCGGTACTAACCTTCTACGCTCAGATTACCAATCGTCTCACGAAGTTGGAGACGAAGATGGATGATCTGGACTCGAAGGTAGACAAGCATAACAACGTGATCGAGCGAACTTTTATTCTCGAAGGCAAAGTCGATCAGTTGGTAAACCACCAGGTCTAAAGGAGGTGTTGAACATGCTTGACAAGTTTCTGAACGATAACTCCATGGCTATGCGTCTCGTCCGCACCATCGTGCAGGGCATCATCGCAGTCCTCATCGTCGCAGTTCCTCTTGCGATCGCTGGAGTGATCAAGGACCCGCAGTGGGCGGCAATCGCCACCGCTGCGATTATGGCCGTGCTGAGCCCCATCATGGCGATGCTCAAGAGCGGCAAGCCCGAAGATGGGCTCGAAGACACTGAGGAGGAATAATGAACAAAAGCGAAAGCGATCTCATGAAGGAGTTCATCGAGGCAGGACGTGGCTCTGGCGATGGCCCCGAAGATGAGCATGGGGTGAAGGAGGCCGAGGATGTCAGCAGCAAAGAACGTCCTGTACTGCGCTCAGCAGTGGATCGGGTACAGTAGGTGGGATGATCCCGAGCCTGGTACCGTGTTCGGGCGATGGTATGCTGAGCTTGTAGGCGATTCCTACTTCGGCGAATCTGGAATCCCTTACTGCGCAATGTTCGTAAGCTACTGCTTGAACTGGGCAGGCATCGAAGCTGCTGGACTCCCTGGCGCCTACGTGCCGTGGATTCTCTCCGCTAACTCGGATGCTGGTCGACTTGTCGCTAACGAGGATGCGCAGCCGGGCGACCTCGTGATGTTTGATTGGCAAGGTGATGGCGTGGCTGATCACATCGGTATCGTCGAAGAGAATCACGCAGACGAAGGCTGGATGCAGACTATCGAGGGGAACACTTCTCCTGGCAGCGGTGGATCCCAGAGCAACGGTGGCGGTGTCTATCGCCGTGCCCGTAACTATAACTCCATCATCGGAGTTGCACGACCCTATTACGAAACCAAGGAAGAGGAGGACGATATGCTCACCGAACATCAGGACAAGCTGCTCGCGACCATCTATGAACAGGTCACCGGCACTTGCGATCCGACCGGTCGTGGGATCGAACTATGCGACCACGACCACATCAAGTGGATCGGGAAGCAGGTAGCGGACAACGCCGACTATATCAAGGCAGTTGACGCTAAGCTTGACAAGCTCATCGAAGCGCTTGGCAAGTAAAAGAAAAGCCCTCGGGAAACCGGGGGCTTTCTTGTTTTACCAATCAGGAGAATACGACGGAGCGCCGGACCTTGGGTTCGGATTTTTCTTTTGCGCCAGCTTTGACGGTCTCATCCATGCAGGAACTCCGCTGTACTTGTCGTCGGACTCTTCTCCCCATGCTGGGTACCTCAGCGGCATTTCTTTCGGTCCACCGTCGGAAGTGCGTATATATGGTAGTTGCTCAATCATCTCGGCACAATATCTTGTGGCATCCATGATATGACTGTATCTGTCATGCTTCGGTGTCGCAGCCCAGTCATCAACGGAACTCAGTTCCTTATATTCCCACGACTCGAAGCATTCCATCACCCAGTCGCATTTATCGGAGTTGATTACCATGTTAGGCAGCAGCTTGCGAACACGGTTGATCCCGTCTGCAACGTAGGTTCTCTCAAGCTTCCGCCATTGGATATTGGGGAACATCTGACGACATTCCTCCAAAGGCGAGTGCTGCGAACCGGAGCGATCGGAGTCCCACGGAAGGCAGGCAGCCCTGATAAGGTGGAAGTAAGGCCGTTTAGCAAGCTCCTGCACACATTCCACCACAGCCTTTCGGTTATCCTCATAGTAATCGTAGATGAACATCTTGCCATCGATGTATTGGAACACGATGCCGGCTGTCCAGTCAGACTGCTTATCCTTTGAGGAGATGTCCCATGCCATGTATACAGGCTTGTCAGTGCGCAGGTTGTGCGGAGTGAAGCGTCCCTCTGCTCTCAGTACCTCGATGCCAGGGTAGACAAGGCCAGCGTTCACTGCAAGGAACTCGCACATGAACTCCTGGCGGAACATGTTGTCGTTGCCGTGAGCGCGGATGTAGCGCTGCCTGACGTTCTCCAATGCCTCGGGTGACCAGAGCTTCGAGCCGTCTGCAAGCGTAGCCTGGTCTGCGCGCACAACATCAACGTAGACACGGCCATGGGCACCAGGCCACTTAGCAGGATCATCTTCTCCTGTATAAGTGCGGAGCATGTCTGCTGCCACATTGTTCATGCCTCGTGGCGTGAAGTTGAAGTTGACGGATAACGGCTGACCCATTGCAGCCTTGTTCTCCCAAATCGGCATGATGAAGTCAAAGGCGCCTCTTCGGTAGAGAGACAGCTCCGATACGTAGAACGACTCGTAGGATGAGCCGATGAGCGATTCGGATTCCTTGAAGCCGATGAACTGAATGAGCGCCTCGGCCTTGTCCTCTGGGTTGTTCAGGAACTTGATCTGCTGTTGGGTCTCTTTGATGTCCAGCATATCGGCAGGGTAGTTGTCCCAATGCTTGCGACCATCGAGGTATTTGTCCCAGATGTTACGCCTGATCCACTTGTTGTCCAGGCCGACATAAGCAGTCTGGGTACCAGGATGATCCCATGAGAAGTGCATCGCCTTCTGGATATCATCGGTATCCTTGCCTTCTTGTCGTCCCCAGATTTTGAAATAGTAATCGAATTGCCCCGATAAGCGGCGAGCCCAGGCATCCCGTTGATAGGGCCTGGGCTCGTAGTACATCGGGACCTTGAGTCCCTCGGCCATAGCTACTCCGCTTCAGCCATTTTCTTATCAAGCTCGGCGATAGCTTTCTTGGCGTCCTCGTTGAAGTGGTACGCCTCTTGGAGCTGACCATCAAGAGTGCGGGCGATGTTGAGCATGACAGCCTCCATCGCAATGTCCATGATCGTGGTCTTGTCCTGCTCATTGAACTTGTGGTCGATCATAGAATCGAAGAAGTCCTTGTACTCCTCAACGCTTTCGATAGCTTCGAAGCGCTCGGCGATACCATGGAGCAGATCGACCGTGCGGCGGGAGATGTCTGCTACGTCTGCGAACTCGATCTCCTGACCGTACTTGGTATGCTCCAGTACCTCCGAGAGCAGGCGCTTGCTCTCCATCCATCCGTTGACAGTCTCGAAGGAAGACGCCATGTTGTTCACACGAGCCAGGAACTGCTTCTCGGTAGCCTCCTTCTTCTTCTTGAGGTTCTCGAGAGCAGCCTTCTTCTGCGCCTCCAGATCCTTTTTAAGGGCAGCTTTTTTGATGGTAGCCTCAGTATTCTTCTTAACTGCAACCTTGGTCTCAGATTTAGTCTGAGGTGCCTTAGACTGCTTCTTCGTCTCGTTCGTCATAGCTTAATCTCCTTCTCTGATTTCATTTATATAATCGATGGCTTCTTGCCGTGTAGCGCAATCGATGATGTGCTTCCATTCCTCGTTTTCGATAACAAGTCCGTCTTTCATAAGCGTTTCACCGATGTAGATTCGGAACTTGCGCTTGCGATTAGAGCCGGTAGTCTCCTGAATCTTATAACGAAGATACTTCTCAGTTGTCATAGCTTGGTTCCTCTGGCTCATAGTTCGGATCAATGCTAGCATTCAGGTAATCCAAAGCTTCTTTCTTCGTTGCGAACAACTTAACGTTGTGACTCTCTGCCGGCCTAATACGGTAAGCTTCCCTAATTCCATTGTCAGTCTGAATGAAGACTTGCTCGATTTTGAAAACCATTAGCGACCCTTCTTCTGCTTGAGCATCTGATCCTGCGACCAACTCATTGCCTCTGCCAGGCTCTTGAACTGCGGAGGCTTGTTCTCACTTGAGCCTGTGGACTGTGGCATGTCGAGAGCAGGCTCGGTCGGTGCAGGTTTTTCCTGCTTAGGATGGAGAGCCTTGCCTCGTTCGGTCAGCTTGGAGATCTGGCGGTTGACCTGAGCCAGCGCCTTGTCAAGGTCGCAGCTATAGCCAATGGCGTTGCCTTCCTCGTCCTTCACTTCGTAGTCCTCGATGATGGAGTCGAGCATATCCCGCTGCACATCGTTGAGCTTCTTATAGGTCTCAGCGAACTTGAGCGTGCGAACAATAGGCTCCTTCTCTTTCTTGAGCTCGTCGATGCGCTGCTGCGCGATCTTGTTGAAAGCCTGCTCAAGCTCGGCGTTGTAGTCATCAACCCATTGCTTCGCCTGGGCACGAGGATTATCGCCTGTGAATGGACGCCCAGTCTCAGGATTGATGTAGGTAGGAACACCGTCTTCGTCCTTGGTATAGATGTCAGGGTCGTTGATGGATGCGCCGAGCTTGCCATCACGAGTGACTCGGATCTTACCGGAAGCCTTCATCGCATTGGCAACGTCGCTCACAGCCTGGTCTTCGATGGACGACTCGATGGACGAGATAGTTTCATTCAGTTCCTCAGCTGAGTAATCAAACTCTGAAACTGTTTCTCCAGCTGCTCCGTCAACAGCGCCGCTTCCTCCAGTGTCTGTGCCATCCAACTGTGCATCATCGGACTGGCCTTCAGCCACAGGTTCGGCATCACTTCCACTGGTACCTTCTGCTTCTCCGGATCCTTCTGCATCAGGCTGTCCGTCTCGATCGGCTGGAGTCTCTTCAGGTTCTTTCTTATTTCTTTGTTCCAGCGCAGCAAACGCCGCCTCCCACGAATCAATCGTAGGAGCTTCATCTTTCTTTGCATCCAGCTTTTCATCGATTCCATCCATCTTGTTCCTCTCTCTGATCGTTCATGTCCTGCAACTGCTGGATGTGCGTTCTAATCCAGCTTTGCTTCAGCATGTTGTACAGCAACTGCCATCGCTCGACGATGTTCTCGGTGTCCTTGGAATCGAACTGCTTGATAAGCACCTCGATTGCCGAATCAATATCGGCCACCTTACCGAGCGCGTTCCTCATGCGGGTCAGGAACTTGTTGGTTTCCTTGATGACCTGCTTGAACTCCATCAATCTCTGCTGGTCTGTGATTCCATCGGTGAACCTACAGGAATCATATTGTTCGACCAGGGTGTTCCAGCTAGCCACAAGATCCAAGTGCCTGCATTCCTCATCGACCCATGCTGCGAACTGCTTGTTAGTAGATGCCAGCGCGTTCATCGATAAGCTTCTGTCGACGCCACTTCTCCCATTCGGCGTCAGTCAGGGGAATCGAGGCAGCCAAGGTCACGCCATCGATATAGCTCATAATAGGCTTGCCGCTGAACTTAGGGAGAAGCTCGGGAGCAAGCTGGGTGATAAGGGTTTTCAGTCCGAACAGCTGGATCATCGTGTCTTCCACCTGCACGAGCTGAGTCGGGAACGACCACAAGTAGCCAGTCTGTCCATCGTTGCCTAGGACAACAGGCACTGGCATCTTGTGCAGACCAGGCGTGAAGCTGATCTCAGTACCGATCTTTGGGAACGTGGTCTTTGCATAGACAGGCTTCGAGGTGTCCTCTCGCAGGATCTCGTAGTCTCCGACCATGCGGTCTACTTCCTCGGGTGCACCGTAGATGCGGTCGCCGGCGTTGGTCTCGCGGACGATGATGTCATGGCCGACCTGCTCGTCGTAGGCAATGTTGCGTTTCGCGTCGGGTACCATCATCGGTGTGATGAGGATCTTCTTTCCGTACAGCGGATGGTGTCGAGGGTCTTTGTCTAATGCTTTCTTTGGCTTCTTTGTTTGAGGTTCCCAGTCCTCGCCTTTGAGGTACGCTGTAATTCGACTGCACCTTTGCTGATAGGTGAGCCCGTCAGGCTCCAAGCCCGCACGCTCCTCCATCCGCTCCAGCTCTTCCTTCTTCAAAGCTGTCATCCTTTACCACCTTTCGACTAACCATGTAGTAAACATGTAGTTTATTATAGCATGAAAAAAAATAGGGCCGTCCATAAGGACGACCCTAAAAGTTAAATGTTCATTCTTTTTTCCTTCATGATCTCATTCATATAATAGTCGGAGTTCTTTGCGTTTTTGGTATTGAACTCATAGAAGTCGTTCGTTCTTTCAACTACGAAACGATTTTCGTCATATAGGAATTCTTTGAATGAATTCTCTGCTTCTTCAACCATTTGGATTTCTTCTTCGAGATCCTTTCTACTATAGGTTTTAATAGCAAGCCTAATAGTAGAATCAGGATTGAAGAATATGAGATGGGCAAACTGGCAATTCTTGAGCAAAGCCATACCTACAGCAAGTTGCCATCGCTCAGGACAATCTTTCTTATTAGTATGGACTGAGACCATATGTCGTTCCATACCGTAACTCTTGACCTCACCGATGTTTGTTGAGCACGGTGCTCCATTCTTCTTGATATCATATAATGGTGGCTTCTCTGTTTGCGGAATCGACATAGCATCAGGCGACCAACCAAGAAGATCCTTAACTAGGATGATATCGTCCCAATGATATAATCCAAGGTTTGCTACCTTGTTCGCTTCTTCTATAGCAATAGGTTCAAGCAGATGGCCTCTAGCTGCCATGCCCGTAGCAACACAATCTTCATCCGAGATATATTCTGTTGCAAAGCTAGAGGCAATCTTCAGCATGTTCGCTTCTATCTGAGCTTGCGATCTCTTCCGTCCTGTCTCAGTTATAGGTAGGATGTTCTTGATGCTAGAAGCTGTCAGGTAATTCGTTCTAGCCATCATCCATTCCTTATCAACTACGTGTCTCCACATAAACTTATCTCCTCAATCTAAAAAAGGGCCCAGTCATATTACCGACCGAGCCCTTTATGTTACTTGCAGTTACCGATTAGAACGGGATGTCATTGTCGTAGACAGATATGGGAACCGGAGTACCCGGATCGACCTGCGGTGCATATCCCGTAGGCTGAGGCTGAGCGAATCCCGTATCAACAGGAATATCGGCAGCATTGACGCTCACCTGCTGCGGCGTCTGCTGATACTGAACCTGCGTCGGAGCAGGAGAGTATCCTACCTGCGGCTGCATGACCGGGTTAGGCATGGAGACCGCGGGGGCAGTGGAGGCAGTGGGAGCAGCAACGACACCG
>OIEN01000147.1_pt1 | contig 52895 bp, 47 predicted proteins | sample 1581741 | NCBI WGS metagenome assembly OIEN01 (sample SAMN01760944, study PRJEB22395) | human gut metagenome | reverse complement strand
CGGTCTGCCGCGCCCCCACGTCTATGAGCACCGCGCAATCCGTCCTCTCCTCCTCGGGTATTACAAACAGTGAAGCCGAAAGCGGAACGCTTATATACATATCCGCTTCGAGATTCGTCCTGCTCAGTGCATCGGACACCGCCGCTCTGAACCCGTTGTGCATGTACACGTGGGATACTACGGCGCTGACCTCTTTTGCTGCCTGCCCAAGGGGCGGATCGGCGGTAACCGTTTCGCCTATTTTGAATTCCACCGGAGTGGAGTGCATCAGCTCGTACCCTTCAGGCTGCTCGAATGTGAGCGAGTCGTTTATCAGGTCGTCTATAGTGTCGCCGTTTATCCTTCCCGTGCGTGACTTTACCCCGGCAGATCCCTCATGCAGCACCAGCTTTGAAAAGCTTGCGGGTACGCCTACGGAAAGATCCCTTATGCGTACCTTTGCCTCACCCTCTGCCATTGCGATGGCGTCCACCACCGCGCTGGAGAAAAGCTGTTCGTCTATAAATCGTCCGTTCTCAAAGCCCGGATATTCCTTTATGCCCGCGCCCCGGACGGTTATGCTGTCCCTTCCCTGTGCGCTGCATATGAGGCATATCACCTTGGAGCTTCCAATATCGAGTATGGCGGTATTCTGTTTCATTTTTCCTCCATAGCGCCCCTACTCTCCATATGCCATGAGAATATACTTCCACCTAATAGTTGGTCTAAGCATACCACACCACTATATTTTGTGCAATAGGATACAATTATTTTTACACTTTGTAACTGCTGGAAGTTACGGTGCAGGACTGGGTTCGGGCTGCTCCGTCCCGCCTTCCTCGGCCTTATCCGGCGCCATTTCGCCTCCTTCGCCGTCTCCGCCCTCCTGTCCCTCTGTCTCCGGCTGGTACACCTCTGGCGGAGAATATACCGGATCGCCAAGCACGCCAAGGTCTATTGTTCCGCCCTCAAGGCCCATGGAAAGCACCTTGCTCAGCACGGGCGGCAGGTTTTCCAGCTTTCCCGTAAGGTTTTCGGGCTGTCCTATGTTGACCGTATAGCCGTATGTTGTAGTCATGCCTATCTTCAGGGGCTGCGACATATCTATGCTCTCTATTATGTCCAGCATTCCCTGATTGGAAAGCACTGTAATTATCTCAAGCAGCGTTTCGCTGTTGAATTCCGCATAGTCGCCGATCTTCTGGCCCACGGCGTAGCCGCCGGAGCTTACGCCGTAAACCGCTACCAGCCCGTTGTCGTTTGTCTGCGCTATCTCCATAACGCTGCCCTCCAGGTCTATCAGGGCATATGACCCCACGCCTACGATCGCTGCCACAGGCTTGCGTTCCTCTATGGTGATAATGAGCTTGTCCGGATACGCTCTTTTTATGTATGCCGAGCGTATATAGGGGCTGCTGAGCAGCCTGCTGCGGGCTTCTCCGAGATTGGCAAAGAGCATATGCTCGCCTATGTTAAGCCCGGATATGGTGAGCACCTCTCCCCGCTCCAGCTTTTCGTTGCCTACGACCTCTATGCGGTCTATTATGAGCGCAAAATAGAAGCCTATGGCTATGCCTGCCAATACGAGACCGAGCAGCAGCAGGTATACGCCCCTGTGCTCTTTCTTCTTGACATTTTGCGGCTCTTCTTCTCCAAATACGTGCAGTTCTTTTCGGGGCTCTCTTGTAGAGCGTCCGCCATAGCGCTGCTTTACCTGCTCTATGTCGACATAGGACACATGGCTGCGAGGCGGCTTTTTGCCGTCCCTGCGTCCTTCGTTCTTTACCACTCTGGTTTTTCCCTTATTGCGTACCATCTTCCCTCTTTATACAGGCTCCGAGTGAATTCAGCGTCTCATCCAGCCGCTGGTATCCTCTATCGATATATTCCGTGTTCTCTACTGCCGTCATCCCCTCAGCACCCAGCCCGGCTATGGTAAGCGCCGCTCCTCCGCGAAGGTCCTTTGCGTATACCACGGCTCCCGAGAGCTTCTCCACGCCCCTTACTATCGCGGTCCTGTCCTTTTGGGTTATATTTGCGCCCATTTTTATAAGCTCCGCGCAATGGCGGAAGCGGTTTTCGAAAAGGTTTTCCACTATTACACTGGTGCCGTCCGCCACGGTACACAGGGCGAATATCTGCGCCTGCATATCCGTCGGAAAGCCCGGATAAGGCAGCGTTTCTATTAGTTTTATCTCTTTAGGCCGTCCCTTTGCCCGTATCTCCAGCGTATCCCTGCCGCAGCTTATATGACACCCTGCCTCGCGCAGCTTTGATATGAGGCTGCCTATGTGCTCCGGGCACACGTCCGTAAGCTCCGCTTCTCCTCCGGCCATCGCCACGGCGCACATGAGCGTTCCCGCAGCTATCCTGTCGGGCATTATTCTGTGCGCAGCTGCCGGCACTTCTTCCATTCCACCTTTTATGTATATGGTAGATGTGCCTGCGCCACGGATATCGCCGCCTATTGAGTTGAGGAAATTCTGCAGTTCCTCTATTTCCGGCTCCCGGGCGCTGTTGGTTATCACCGTATCGCCCGGGACGGCAGCCGCTGCCATCATTATGTTTTCTGTTGCGCCTACGCTGGGATAATCGAGGTGTATCTCGCCTCCGTGCATGTTGTGCCCGTCGCAAATTATGTAACCCCGCTCTTCCCTTATATCCGCCCCCAGCGCCGCAAGGCCTTTCAAATGAAGGTCTACCGGCCTATGGCCTATCTCGCAGCCCCCCGGGTAGGCGCACACCGCCTCACCAAAGCGTGAAAGCAGCGGTCCCAGCATGAATATGGAGGAGCGCAGCTCCTTCGAAAGGCGCTGCGGCATAGGACTGCTTCTGGCGTTTCTGCCGGAAATTTTCAGCGCGTCCCCATCATAATACGATTCCACGCCCAGCTCACGCAGGATGCTCAGCATATTGTGAACATCCCGTATTTCAGGGCAGTTGAACAGCGTCATCTCTCCCCGGCTCATGACAGTCGCCGCTAGAACCGGCAGCGCGGCGTTTTTCGCTCCCTGGACCTTTACGCGTCCGCTCAGCCTATGTCCGCCCTCTATTATGAATTTGCCCATTGCGCCCCTCCCCTGCCGCCATTGCGGTACAATCCATACTATTCAGGAAGGATGGAATGGGTTAATTCTATATGCTTTCCGTATTTCTCGAAATATTGAGCAGTATGCCTGCCGCAGCCATAAATATTATGAGCGACGTGCCGCCGGCGCTTATAAAAGGCAGCGTCTGGCCGGTAGGAGGGACAGAACTGGTGGCCACGCCTATGTTTACTGCCACCTGTATGGCTATAACGCTGGTTATTCCGGCAGCCAGCAGGCTCCCGAACTTATCCTTGCAGCGGGCGGCTATGCGCATTCCCCGGCAAACGAGGAAAAAGTACGCGGCTATTACCAGCACACAACCTATGAAGCCAAGCTCCTCGCCTATTATGGCGAATATAAAGTCGCTCTCGCCGTATGTAAGAAACAGCAGCTTCTGAGTGGAAAAGTTAAGCCCCTTGCCGAATAGGCCGCCGCTGCCCAATGCGTACAGGGACTGTATCAGCTGATAGCCGTTTCCCTGAGGGTCCTTCCATGGGTTTGTGAATATCACCAGCCTGTTCCAGCGGTACGTTTCCATCGACGCCGCAAGAAAGAACACCGGCACCGCCAGCAGGCAGAGGCCTACCAGATGCCGCATATCCGCCCCTCCGAGGAACAGCATTACAAAGCCTATCATCATGACCACCATCATCATGGACATGTTCTTCTGCAGCAGCAGCAGTATGCAGATGATGCACATTATGATGAGCATGGGTACAATGCCCCGGGTAAAGCTCTTCATCTGAGGTGCCCTACGGGTCATAAAGGAAGCCATGTACAGTATGAGCACGAACTTTGCAAGCTCCGAAGGCTGGAAGGTTATCACATCAAACAGGTTCAGCCACCGCTTTGCGCCGTTTATATCCTCGCCCCAGAACACCGTAGCAAGCATAAGCAGAAGCGTCACCATAAGTCCAACGTTCCTGAGCTTTTCAAGATAGTGATAGTCCACCCGTGACATCACTATCATAACGCCAAGCCCCATGGCCATGTACTTTGCCTGGTTCTTCAGATAGTACAATCCATCGTAATTCAGGCTCGCCTTGTTCTGTGCGTAATAATAGCTGGCTGAAAATACCATTACAAGCCCGAAGGCGCACAGCAGCAGCACGGTAACGTAGAGCAGGAAGTCCATCTGCCCATTCTTCTTTTTGGCCTTCAGCGTTTCCATGCCGCACCTCCCTTCGGGTTATTCTATGCTGGTTACAGCTTATTTACGATATCCTTGAATATCTCGCCTCTCTGTTCGTAGTTGTCGAACTGGCCCCAGCTTGCAGCCGCAGGCGAAAGCAGCACCGTGCTTCCCTTGCCCGCCATCTCTCCCGCTTTCTTTATCATACCTTCAAAGTTGCCGTACCACTCCACGAATTCGCCTTTGTAGCCTGTCTTTTCGGCGGCAGCCTTTATTGCGGGTATATTGATTCCGGAGGCTATAACACCCTTCACAGTGCTGCCGAACGCCTCAAAAAGCGGCGTGAAGTCGCTGTGCTTATCGTAATCGCCTACGCCCAGCATGAGCACGGTGGGCTGGGTCATGGCCTTCACGGCCTTTATGGTGGAATCCGGGTTTGTCCCCTTGGAGTCGTTTACATAGCGGACGCCTTCCACCTCGCGAACGAACTCTATGCGATGTTCAACGCCCCGAAAGGCGCGAAGTCCCCGGCACACCGCTTCTGCATCAAGGCCCATGCACATGGCAAGAGAGGCGGCGCACATGGCGTTTTCAAGGTTGTGATCGCCGGGTATCTGCAGTTCGCTCCGGTGTATAAGCCGCTGCTCATGGCCGTCCAGCCTCCATATCATATAGCCGTCCCGGAGGAGCATGCCGTTTTCCACGTCCTGCTTCTGCGAGAAATACAGCACGCGGGCCCTGGTGAGCTTTGCCATATCCCTCACGGTGGGGTCATCGTAATTCAGCACCGCAAAGTCCTGGGGAGTCTGGTTTTCAAAGCCCCTGCACTTTGCGGCTATGTAGTTCTCCATCTTATATTGGAACCTATTAAGATGATCCTCAGTTATGTTCAGCATGCCAAAGGCGTTGGGACGGAAGCTCTTTATGCTTTCAAGCTGCAGTGCGGCCACTTCCGCTACTATGACGTCCCCATCTTTTACCTCCATTGCCCGCTCGGTTATGGGTATGCCAATATTGCCCAGCACGAACGTGCGCTTGCCCGCGGCTTTGAAAAGCTCGCCTGTCAGTGCAGTGGTGGTGGTCTTGCCGTTGGTGCCGCTTATGCATACGAACTTTGCGCCCCTGTGGCAATAGCGGTATCCCAGCTCTATTTCGCCTATCACTTCTACGCCCATATCCTGCGCTTTCCTCACAAAAGGCTTGAATATAGGTATAACCGGGCTGAGCACCAACAGATCCACGCCGTCCAGCAGTGTCTCCGGCTCCTGTCCCATTGCGTTCACATACTCGATATCCTTGAGCGCTTCCTGGAGTCCGGATATCTCGCTCTTCATGTCGTTGATTATTACCCTGTAGCCGTTTTTGTAGAGCAGTATTGCGCTGGCGATGCCGCTTTTGGCCATTCCGCAAATAAGAGCGGTCTTCTTTCCGTTTTGCATAATCCTGACTCCTTCCGAAACACATATTCGGCCTGTATTTATTTTATAAATTATAGCACACGGGGCGTTCTTGCGCCCACTTCATGCGCGATTCTGTTAAAAAAAGCCCCCCGGAGGTGTCAGGGTGCTTGAGGCAACGAGCCACGTCCTGCCTCAAACGCCCTGCGTCCGCCTGCCGTGCCAAGCGCCAAAGAACCACGGCTGAAATACGGAACCCTGCCACCGGGCGGCAAAATAAACGCTAACGCTTTCGCAAAAATGTGATTCCATTTTTGCAAGTTCCCCGCATATGCTTAATACATATGCTCTTTATTGGAATGCCAAGAGGCATACCAGGCAAAGCAATGTGGTAACTATCATGTATCCCGCAACGATCTTTGTTTCGGAATAACCGAGAAGCTCAAAGTGATGGTGCAGCGGGGCCATCTTGAATATGCGCTTCCTGCGCAGCTTGTAGGAGCCCACCTGAAGTATCACGCTGACGGCGCTTGCCACGAAGCATGCGCCCATTATGGGAAGCAGCAGCACTGCCCGGGAGAACACCGCCATAGCAGCTATTGCTCCGCCAAGGGCCAATGAGCCCGTATCGCCCATAAATACCTTTGCCGGAAAGCTGTTGAACCTGAGGAACCCCAGACAGCCGCCCGCTACCGCCGCCGCAAATACAGCCATAGAATTGAGTTCGGCTGCGTACTGCGTCTGCCTGGCCTGTCCCATGTCCACTGGAGCATCCATTATGGAAGCCATGTAAAGGAATATCACCGTCATGGCCATGGAATATACCAGACTTACGCCGCTCGCCAGCCCGTCCAACCCATCGGTAAGGTTAACAGCATTGACTGTGCCGATTATCACGAATACTATTACGGGTATATAAAACGCGCCCAGCTCCCACTCAACCTTTGAGAAGGGAAGATAAATGCTGGTGCCTATAAAGGGACTGCGCTGTGCATATACGGCGATTATCAGGGCTATAAGGAACTGGGCGATTATCTTCTGATAAGCCCTGAGTCCGTCGGTATTGTGCTTCTTTACCTTGAGGAAGTCGTCCATGAAACCTACAAGGGCGAATGCCACTGTCATCAGCAGCGCCGGCATCACCAGCTCAGATGCCGAGTATGCAAATATCATTGTGGCCGCCACAATGCCCAGTATGAAGGTTATACCTCCCATGGTAGGGGTGCCCGCCTTTTTGAGATGGGTCTCAGGGCCAAGCTTCCGTTCGCTCTGTCCAAATTTAAGCTTGTGCAGCAGGGGTATGAGCACCGGGCCCGATACCATAGTCACTGCCGCGCTCAGCAGCAGGGCGTATATTGCATACTTCATTTGCCAACTTCCTTCCGCGGGCCTTACAGGCCCAGTATCTCCGCCACTATTTCCTTTTCGTCAAAGTGGTGCTTGCCGCCGTTTATCTCCTGGTAGTTCTCATGTCCTTTGCCTGCGAGTATTATAACGTCGTTTTTTCTGGCATTCTTCAGGGCATACTCTATGGCTTCCCTGCGGTTTTCTATGACTACGTATTCGCAGCCCGACTTCTTTACTCCTTCAACTATCGAGTTGATTATGTCCATAGGGTTTTCCGTCCTGGGATTATCCGATGTCACTATGGCGAAGTCCGAGAACCGACCCGCTATCTCGCCCATTATGGGGCGCTTTGCGTGATCCCTGTCCCCACCGCAGCCAAATAGTGTAACTATCCTGCCGGTGGCGAAGCCCTTGACCGTCTTGAGCACATTTTCCAGCGCATCTGGGGTATGGGCGTAGTCGAGGAGCACCGTAAACTCATTTTTGCCGGTGGGCAGCGGCTCCAGCCTGCCGCTCCCGCTCATCATATGCTCAAGGCCATACTTAATTGAGTCGAGGTTCCAGCCGAGGCTCAGGGCAACCGTTGCCGCGCCTATGGCGTTGAACACGCTGAAAAGGCCGGGGATAGGCACATTGAATCGGGAGGTGATGTTCTTATAGTTGAAGCCGAACTGTACCCCTCTGGTGGTTATGTCTATCTCGCTGGCGGTAACGTCCGCCTTTTCCCGTATGCCGAAGGTCATAACGGGTATATCAAGCCCCTCCATCACCCTATTGGCGTAGGGATCGTCCTTGTTTATCACTGCCATCCTGCTCTGCTTGAACAGCAGCTTTTTGGCATTGAAGTAGTTTTCAAAGGTCTTATGGTAGTCAAGATGGTCCTGGGTAAGGTTTGTAAACTCCCCTACATCGTACTCTATGCCATGTACCCGCTTCTGATCCAGCGAATGGGAGGAAACCTCCATTATCACCACGTCCACCTTCTCGTCCTTCATCTGGCGGAGTATGCGCTGGAGGTCAACGCTCTCCGGTGTGGTGCGCTCGGTGTCGATGATTATGTCGCCAATCATGTTGCGTATGGTGCCTATCAGGCCAACCTTCTTGCCCATGCGCTCTGCAATGGCTTTAAGCATGTATGTGGTGCTGGTCTTGCCATTTGTACCGGTAACGCCTATCATCTGCATTTTCCTTGAAGGATAGCCATAATACGCCGCCGCCATTTCAGCCATTGCGATGCGGGTGTCTTCCACCAGTATCTGCGGAACGTCTATGTCCAGCTTCCGCTCAACCACCAGCGCAGCGGCGCCTGCATCCACAGCCTGCTGAGCGTATTTATGCCCGTCCGCGAAGGTACCCACTATACAGCAGAACACGTCGCCATTTTTCACCTTGCGTGAATTGTATATGAGTTCCTTTACCTCTACGTCACGGCCTATAAGTTCATGTCGCGTAGGTCTGGCTAATTCACTCAAAAGCATCGCATTTCCTCCCCCCGGCCCTGCGGCCTCAATTCAAAATTTCTATCTTGGAAAACTCCACAAGCACTTCTGCTCCCACGGGGACTTCTTCCCCCGCGGCCGGAAACTGCCTTATTGCTGTACCGGTCTGATCCTCAGGCTCTATCCTGATCGCCAGTCCCTTGGCAGCAAGGGCGTCGTTTGCCGCGAGCCTGCCCATTCCTATTACATTCGGCACTATTGCGGTCTCGAGGCCGGTATCCTCCTGATCCACGTCCGTCGCCGCCGTATACAGCAATACGTCCGTACCGCGCTGCACCACCTCGTTGGTAGCCGGCACCTGCGCCGTTACCATATCCTCTTCATTATCCTGAAATTCAGCGTACAGCCCTGCTTCCTTGAGCAACGCCTTTGCTTCCAGTATGGTCATGCCCGTAAGGTCGGGCACGCTCACGGTATCCGCGTTTTCGGTTGGCAGATAGCCGTAGTGGCGAAGCGTCTCCTCCATTACCTGCTTTACATAGGGCGCCGCCACAGTGCTGCCGAATATGGTTCCTACCTTTGGCTCATCCACCAGTATCAGGCAGACGTATTCGGGGTCGTCGGCAGGGGCGAAGCCTATGAAGGAGGCTATGAGCTTGCCGCTTGCGATCTTCCCGTCCTCATACTTCTGGGCGGTGCCGGTCTTTCCTCCCACCCGGTAACCGGGTATGGAGGCGTTTTTACCGCTGCCCTCGGATACTACGCTTTCCAGTATCTCCCTCACCTGGGCGCTGGTGCTTTCACCTATCACCCTGCGCACCATGGTGGGCTCATTTTTAAGCATCACCCTGCCGTCCTTGTTTACTATGCTGTCCACGACGTAAGGCTGCATCAGCTCACCGCCGTTTACCGCCGCACATACCGCTGTGCAGAGCTGTATGGGCGTTACCGCAATGCTCTGGCCGAAGCCTATGCGGGCAAGGTTGTTCTCAGTGATGTATTTTTCATGGGTAACTATACCCGAGGTCTCGCCGCTGATCCCGCTTCCGGTAGAAGAACCGAACCCGAAGGCATAGATGTAATCATAGAAGGTGGATTTACCCATGGACAGAGCCATCTGCATGAAAGCCGGGTTGCAGGAATTCTGCACCGCCTTTTTGAGCGTCTCATGGCCGTGGCCGCCGCTCTTCCAGCACTTGATCTTTTCGCCGTTCACCGTATAGCTGCCGCCGCAATCGTATTCGTTGGCAGAGGTCACCTTGCCGCTGTCCAACGCCGCCGAAAGGGTAATTATCTTGAACGTGGAGCCCGGCTCATAGGCATCCGCAACTATGCGGTTCCGGGAAAGTGCGTTCAGCGCCGCCACGTCGCTTCTGGGCGGGTCGTTGGGGTCGAAGTCCGGCTGAGTTGACATGGCTATTATCCTGCCCGTCTTGCAGCTCATTATTATGCCCTGCGCCGTCTCGGCCTTGTTGACCTCAAGGGCTTCCTTCAGGGCCTTCTCAAGGAAGGATTCCACCACGCTGTCCGTAGTGAGTTTTATATCGTAACCGTCCTCCGGATCCAATATCTCCTGAGAGCCGTAAGCTATCGCCTTATGGTTGGCGTCCGTCTCGGTTATCATTCTGCCGTTTTCGCCGGCAAGGTATTTATTGTATTTCTGCTCGAGGCCCGCCTGACCTGTGCCGTCCACCGTGGTAAATCCCAGCAGCTGGGAAAACAGGCTTCCCTCAGGGTAATATCTCTTTGAGTCTATAGCGGTGTAAACGCCGCTGCCCAGCATTCTGGACTTTATCTCGTCCACCACCTCGCGCTCCACCTGACGTTTCAGTATAACTTCTTTATAATACACGTCGTTGGAGTTCTTTTTGGTTGCCTGCTTCATCACGTATTCGCTGTCCAGATCCAATATATCCGAAAGCTCACGCACTATTCGCGGCAGGTCTTCCTGCTTGCGGCTGAGCTGATAAGGGTTGAGCAGCACCTTGTATGCCGTTCCGCTCTGGGCAAGCACTACTCCGTTAGTATCGGTTATGGTACCGCGGGCGGCGCTCAGCGAAGTATCCTGCGTCTGCTGCTCCTGAGCCATTTCAGACAGCCTCTTGCCGTCAATTATCTGTATCCAGAACAGCCTTATTATCAAAAGTATGAAAATTAACGCTATTCCACCCAGGGCAACGAACAGTCTTTTTTTGCCGGATACCGTAGGTCCTGCCATCAGCCGCCTCCAATTGTTATTGCGGCGAGCTCACACTCCCCGCGTCCGTTCCATCTATTTTAACTATCTGGGACGCGGCGGGATAGCCGAGTCCTGCAGCAAGGGCAGCTTCCCGGGCTTCATCGAGGTTCACGGCAGAATTGAGCCTTACCTCAAGTCTGTCCAGCGTCCTTTTGTTCTCCTCGATTGTGTTCTTATATTGGTTTACCACCGCGTACTGTTCGGTTATAGTGGCATAGCGCACCATTATGGCCAGTATCGCTATGGCGGACATCAGTATTCCGCAAGTCACGGCCAGCCTTTGCAGCGGGCTGTATCTGGGCTTTACCGCAGGCTGGGCCACGGCTTCGGCCTGTGGGGTATCTGCCTCCGCAGGCATCCTGTGAGTATACACCCGCATAGTGGACGATCTCGCGTACACGTAGTCGTTATCCAGTTTTCTCGCCGCTACTGCCATGTTATTCAGTACTCCGTCAGGTTATTCTAAAGCTTTTTTATCGCCCTGAGCTTGCTGCTCCGTGACCTCGGGTTGTATTCCAGCTCGTCCGCTCCGGGTACAATGGGTTTTTTCGTCAGTATTTCCGCCGTAGGCTTCTTACCGCAGGTGCATATGGGCGCTTTGGGGTCGCATGTACATGGATGCTCAAATATCTTAAAGGCCTGCTTGACTATCCTGTCCTCCAGTGAATGGAAGGTTATTATTGCCATGACCCCGCCGGGGTTCAGCAGATCATGGGCTCCCCGTATGGCCTTGTCCAATTCTGCAAGCTCGCCGTTTACTTCTATTCTTATGGCCTGAAAGGTCCTTCGCGCCGGGTGAGGGCCCTCTCTGCGGTTCGCCGCGGGTATGGCGTATTTGATTATGTCCGCAAGCTTAGTGGTGCTGTTAATGGGCTCCCTTTCCCGCTCGCGCACTATGGCCGACGCCACCTTGGCAGCGTAACGTTCCTCGCCATAGTCTCTTATTATCCTTGTCAGCTCGCCATGACTGTATCCGTTGATCACATCGTATGCGGAAAGGCTCGCCCTGTCGTCCATTCGCATATCCAGCGGAGCTTCCTCATGGTAGGAGAAGCCCCGTTCCGGGGTGTCCAGCTGATAAGACGAAACCCCAAGATCCAGAAGTATGCCTTCCACGCCGGTGACGCCCTCATTTGCCAGCAGGCTCTTCATATCGAAGAAGTTGCCGCGTATGGCCTTGAATTTATCTCCGAAGGGCTTCAGCCTTTCGCTTGCTGCGGCTATAGCCTCGCCATCGCGGTCTATTCCGTACAGCCTTCCGTCAGTTAGCCGCTTGAGTATTCCCTCGGAATGTCCTCCGCCGCCCAGCGTTCCGTCCACGAATATTCCGCCGCGCTCTGGCGCTAAAAGCTCCAGCACCTCTTTGAGCATTATGGGTATATGGTGGAATTGTATCATATGCCAAGCCCCGCAAGATAGCTGAGAGATTCCGCCATGGATTCTTCCCCGGCGTTATCCATCCTTTCCAGCTGCTCTTCCCATTTCTCGGCGCCCCATATTTCTATGCGGCTGCCCATGCCCACCAGCATGGCATCGGAATTTATACCGGCGTACTCCCGGAGGGAGTTTGGGATAAGTATGCGTCCCTGCTTGTCCAGCTCACATTCGCATGCATTGGCGAACAGCCTTCGCATAGCGTTCTGCGCCTTCACATCGGACACGGCGACCTTTTTGAAGCGCTCCAGTATATCGTTCCAGAGTTCTACAGGCATACCATAAAGACACCTGCTGTCAGCATTGCCCATCATGTCACGGGTAATGATGACGGTGTCTCCGAGATCGTCGCGCCATTTGGCGGGAATAAAAACCCTGCCCTTGGCGTCCACGCTATGTCCGAAAGAACTTATCAACAACGCGGAAGCCTCCTCCTCCTCAATATATTCTCACAGATATTGAGTTAAGCTTATTATAGCAACTTCCCCACCACTTTGCAACACTTTAAACCACTTTTATGTTCTTTTAATGGCTATTTACCTTTATTTTTCGCCACGTTTTGTCCCTTGAGCAGCTTTGCAAATAGTCAAAATATATGAAAACCTCCAAAAAACAAAAAAGCGGCAAAAACCGCTCTTTTATGCTTTTACGCGTTTATTAGGCTTATATCTCCGTTATCAGCTTCGGTACAAAATCCAGATGGTCGGCAGAACACAGCGTGTATTCTATGCCGTTGCGGATGCCCTCGAAGGCGTTGCGGCAGGCTTTGCCGTGAAGATGGCCGTATATCACCCGCTCCACGCCGTACTTCTCGAATATCTCCGTAAAGCCGCTTGGCGCCCGTTTCTCGTTGAATGGGGGGTAATGCAGCATGACGATGATGCGGCTGCCCTGTTTTGCTCCAGATAGCGACAGTTGGAGGCGGATAACCTCCCGGTCGTATATCTTCTGGTCTGTTTCCGGATCAAAGCCAGAGCTGCCAGGACATATCCAGCCGCGGGAGCCTGCTATTGTAACAGAGCCGAGCTCTACGGTGTCGTTTTGCAGTGCGTACATGCAGCAGGGCAGCATATCCCTCACCTTCGAAATAGAGCCCCACCAATAATCATGGTTGCCTCGCATTATCACCTTTTTGCCTGGTAACGCGGCAATATACTCTATATCCAGCCTGGCCTCATCGAGCTGCATGGCCCAGCTTATATCGCCCGGTATCAGCACTGCGTCCTCGTCGGACACGCGCTCACGCCAAGCAGCCGCTATGCGCTCGGCATGATTATCCCAGTTGGGCCCGAATATGCTCATAGGCTTATTCGAGCTGTGGGACAAATGCAGATCACCTATTGCGAAAAGCTTCATTCATCGCTCCATTGCCCTTGTAGTAAGAGACGGGAGGTTTCAGTTCTCCTCGTTCTCTTCTTCCTCTCCCTCGTCCATATCGTCTGAGCCGAGGTTGGAATCGCCTCCCAGCTCCTTATCTATCTCTTCAAGCTCTATTTCGGGGATATCATCGTCTATGGGTACTTCCAGTTCATCAATGCCGTCCATATCGTCCACAACGGAGGATCCGGTAAGATCGTCCGCCCTCTTTTCAAGATTTTCCTGCCGGCGGGCTTCCCTCAGGCACATAGCACACAGCTCACTGCCGCGGACGGCGGGGTTTTCGCCGCACTCTGTGCATATGGTTACTACGTCGTCAGTCTCCGCCTCGCCCTTCATATGGCGCTTGCAGACGTTGCAAAGCTGTTCATCGTCACGAATATAGTTCAGTTCGCATCTCGGACACTTTCTGAGACCCATATAACAATCCTCCAAAACGGCCTTTGATATGGTCGGTTTTATAACTTTATAAATAAGCCTTTATCAGCTAATTTACTATTATGCTGTTACTGCTGCTCTATGTCAATACCGGCGCGCAGGTTTTTTACATCTTTTACCACCTGATCCATGCGCTGGAGCACAAAATCCCTGCCCCAGCCATCCTCCGAGGAAAAAGCTATTGCAGCGGGAGGCGCGCCGAGCTGTTTTGCCGCTGCGTTCGCCATCTGCGCCCGCTTGCTCTTTGCTATTTTATCCGCTTTTGTGGCGATGAGCGTGAATGGCAGGTTGTAATATATTATCCATTGCAGCATAAGTTTGTCGTCCTCAGTAGGAGCGTGGCGTATATCTATGAGCATGAATATATGATCGACGCGTCCGGAGGAAAGGTAATCCTCCATCAGCTTTCCCCATTTGTCCTTTTCGGTCTTCGGGGCTCTGGCAAAGCCGTAGCCCGGCAGGTCGACAAAGTAAAACTCCCTGTTTATCTTAAAGAAGTTTATGAGCCTCGTCTTTCCCGGGTTGGACGAGGTTTTGGCGAGCTTTTTGTTGTTGCAGAGGGAATTGATTAGGCTGGATTTGCCCACATTTGACTTGCCCACTATAGCTATCTCGGCGGCGGTCTTTTCGGGATAAGGGCTGCCAAGTCCCGCGCTGGTAACGAACTCTGCCTGCTTTATGGCAAACTCCATTTTTCTCTCCTTTCCTTTTGCATAGAGAATTGTATCAGCACTACCACAGATACGCAACAACATTTTTTAGTTAATCCATATTTTCTGCAAAGGCGAAAGTTAAAGGGAGAGCAAGAGCCCTCCCTTTATAAAACGCACCCTCACTGGACCGCGCTTACGCCGCTTTCCCTTTGCTCTACTCTTATACGGCCGCTGTGCTTCGGCATATAGGCCAGAGCCTTTTCCATGACCGTCATTGCATTGGAAGCAAAGTGCAGCTCCAACGCCTTCTTTATCTCCTCCGGAACATCCTCCAGATCCTTGCGGTTCTCCTCCGGAATTATTACAGCCGTCATGCCTGCCCGGACCGCCGCCAGAAGCTTTTCCCGGAGGCCGCCTATCGGCAGCACGCGGCCACGAAGGGTTATTTCTCCGGTCATGGCTACGCTGCCCTTTACTGGTATTCCAGACAGCGCACTGGCTATGGCTACAGCCATGGTGATGCCTGCGCTGGGGCCGTCCTTTGGTACAGCGCCTTCGGGCACGTGCAGGTGTATATCCTTCTCCCGGATTGTGGCTTCGTCAATGCCCAGCCTTTCGGCGTTGGCATGCACGAAGGTCAGTGCTGCCTTTGCGCTTTCCTGCATCACATCGCCCAGCTGGCCCGTAAGCATAAGCTTGCCGCTGCCCGGCACCGTCTGCACCTCTATTTCCAGCGTATCGCCGCCGGCGCTGGTCCATGCAAGTCCGTTGACAAGGCCGATTTCGTCCTTATGCGCCCTGGCGTAGCTGTTATACCTTGGCCTGCCGAGATACTCGTTTATGCGCGCCTTGGTGAGACGCACCTTCTTGGCCTTGCCGTCGCCTATGTCGCATGCGGCCTTTCGGCATATGCTGCCCATCACCCGTTCAAGGCTGCGCACACCGGACTCGGCTGTGTAGCCGCGTATTATGTCTGGATACAGCGGGTCGGGTATTGTCAGCATGCTCTTTTTAAGGCCGTTCTTCTCCATCTGCTTTGGCAGAAGATGGCGCTTGGCTATCTCTATTTTTTCCGTTTCAAGGTAGCCGGGTACCTCTATGACCTCCATTCGGTCCAGCAGCGGCGCGGGTATGGCGCTTCTGTCGTTGGCGGTGGTGAGGAACATAACCTTGGAAAGATCGTAAGGCACCTCGATGAAGTGATCCCGGAAGGCGAAATTCTGCGCGCTGTCCAGCACCTCAAGCATGGCGGCCGCCGGGTCGCCATGGTAATCCCCCGCCAGCTTGTCTATCTCATCGAAAAGTATCACCGGGTTCATCACCCCGGCCTGACGCATAGCGGATATCACCCTGCCCGGCATCGCACCTATATAGGTGCGCCTATGGCCCCTTATTTCAGCCTCGTCCCGTATACCGCCCAGGCTCATTCGGACGAACCGCCTGCCTAAAGCGTCGGCTATGTACTTGGCGATAGAGGTCTTACCTACGCCCGGAGGGCCTACGAAGCATATGACCTGCCCGTTCACCTTACCGGTAAGCCGCGCCACAGCCATGTACTCTATTATGCGTTCCTTCACCTTGTCCATGCCGTAGTGGGCGGAATCCAGCGTCTCCCGCGCATGGGCAAGGTCCATGTTGTCCGTGCTTTCCTCGTTCCATGGAAGGTCCAGCATACACTCTATATAATTCCGCGCGGAGGGCGCCTCGTGTGAGCCTGCGGGCAGGTCCCCGTAGCGCTTTATCTCGCGCTCGATTACTGAACGCACGCTGTCAGGCATCTGCTTATGCTCAAGCTTTGCCATGAATTCGTCCGCTTCGGTATCGCTGCTCTCACCCAGCTCCTTGCGTATGGCTTTTATCTGCTCGCGGTAGTAGTATTCCTTCTGGCTCTTGTCAACCTGGTACTTTACTTCGGCAGCTATGCGTCTGTCCGCCTTGAGTATATCTATCTCGCCCACAAAGAAACTCAACAGCTTCTTCATTCGCTCTGCAGGATCCAACTCCTCCAGTATTTCCTGACGCTGCTCCGGGCGCTTCAGAACGGCGTTGGCGGCAGCGTCTGCAAATTCGCCGGGCATCAGCTTTGCCTCGATGTTCGCCATGATGTCCGAGTTGAGTTTAGGGCTGAGCTGGGCGTACTCGCCGAGCTTTTTGTCTACCCTGCGGCGCAGCGCCTCCGCCTTGGCAGGCTTGCATTCCTCGTCCTCCAGCATCTCTATATCGGCGGAGAAGCCCTCGCCGTCGTCCCTTACCTTCACGGCGAGGGCGCGGCACACTCCCTCTACAAATACCCTCGCAGAGTCACCGGGCATTGGCAGCACCTGTCTCAGGGCGCAGAGAGTACCGATTTCATATATGTCGTCCGGCTCGATCTCGGATATTTTTGGATCCTTCTGGGCACTTACGAATATAAGCCCTTCCTCATCCATCGCCCTGTTGAGGGCATGCACGCTTTTGGGCCTGCCCGCGTCGAAATGCAGCATTTCTCCGGGCAGCACCACAAGGCCCCTCAAGGCCACAGTGGGGATATCTTTATACGTTTTTTCGTGTTCTACCATGTCTTCTGCGTTATCCTCAGTATAAATTATATATGTGATTATACTTATACCATTGGATTTTGACAACAGTGTGTATATGGTAAAAACCTTTTTTAAGCCAAATTTAAGCCGTTGTGCACAGGAAGGGCAGCACTCCGTCTATCTCCTCTTCAGCGGGTATATCGAAGGCTATGCGCATCACCTCGGTTATGTCGGCTGCTGCGACCACCCGCGCCTTCGCCTCCTCAAACTGCCGCTCGTAGTTGGCCTCGGGCACTATCACGGTATGCGCTCCCGCCTCTATGGCGGCCGCCAGCTTTTCCCTCACACCGCCCACGGGGCGTACCTGACCGTTTACGGTTATCTCTCCTGTCATGGCTATACCCGCAACGGGGGCCTTGCCGGATATGGCACTCATGAGCGCCACGGCAAATGCTATACCTGCGCTGGGGCCGTCCATGGGGAAGCCTCCGGGGACGTTATAATGTATGTCATACGCCCCGCAGTCCAATCCGAAGCGGTTTTTGAAAGCGCTCAGCACATTCTGCGCCGATGCCATGGCAGTACTACGCCGCTCAAGGCGTTTGCCCCTCATCTCTATCTCCTCCCGCTCCACTGCGCCGCCTATGTCCAGCCGGCCAAGGGCGCCTCTCGCCCGCTCCGCCGCACACTCTATTTCCATTATCATGCCGTTCCCGCCGCCCACTACGCCTATGCCTATGGCTGTGCCGGGCAGCATATGCTCAGGCATTCGGATATCGGGCCGTTTGGGGCAGTTGCTTATTTCGGACACCCACTCCATATCCGAAAAGGTTATCCTGCGCCGGTTCTGAGTATATACCGCACCCCCGGCAAGCTGTATCATATTCACCGCGTCGCGCCCGGACATGCAGCATTGCGCGCAAAGCTCAGCTGCGGCATCATCCATATCGTATCCCAGCCGTTTCGCCGCGCCCCTGGCAATGGTCAGCATGCTTTCGAAGGACAGAGGCTTAAAGAACAGCTCCACGCACCTTGAACGCAGCGCTGCGGGCAGCTCCTCCGGCTGCCGGGTAGTAGCTCCTATGAGCCTGAAGTCCGCCGGCATGCCATTCTGGAATATGTCATGTATATGCTGAGGTATATTTGTGTTGTCCTTTGAGTAATAGGCGCTGTCGAAGAATACCTTCCTGTCCTCCAGCACCTTCAGCAGCTTGTTCATCTGCACCGGGTGCAGCTCGCCTATCTCGTCCAGGAACAGTATGCCGCAATGCGCCCGGCTCACCGCTCCCGGCTTGGGCTGAGGAACCCCCGCAGAGCCCAACGCCCCCGCCCCCTGATATATTGGATCGTGAACCGAGCCCATTAAGGGGTCGGCTATAGCCCTTTCGTCAAAGCGTACGCAGGTAGCGTCCACCTCCACGAATTTAGAGTTTTTGTCAAAGGGAGAATCCTTCTGCCGCCTGGCCTCCTCCAGCACCAGCCGCGCTGCGCAGGTCTTGCCGCAGCCCGGAGGGCCGTATATTATCACGTGCTGAGGGTTTGGCCCGCACATGGCGGCGCGCAGCGCCCTTATTCCCTCCTCCTGACCTATCACCTCGTTCATTTTGGCCGGACGTGCTTTTTCAGAAAGCGGAGTATTCAGGGAGCGCTTGCGCATTTCTGCAAGCTCCTTCATCTCTCTGCTCTGTTTTTGCGTACCGCCGCGCCGCTCAGGTTCGCCCTGTATGAGTTTTCTCGTCCTTCTTTTTTTCCACCAAACATAGCCCCATATGCAAAGCTGCGATATTATCAGCAGCCATACCGCTCCTTTTTCCATACGCAAATTCCTTTCTCAAGCTGTTCTTAGGTGTAGTATGCCCGTACAGGAGCAAAATGTACGGAACTGCGCAGTGGGAAAGCCCGCCATGTATGGATTTATTTATATATTTTTCATTTTTATGTGATACAGTAATTTAAAGTTTGTCAGCCATGGAAAAACCCCATGGTTAATAAGGTGCCGCAGCCCCTTATATTCAATACGGTTCCATGCATAGCGAAACCCGTAAAACTCAAAAAAGTGGCGTTCAGCCACTTTTTCGGTATCGTGAGCAATAGCAGCCCATTTTATCATTCTTTTGTTTATCCCTCTCTGGCTATAACCCGGCCCATGAGCACTCCCATGACGGAGGCCATCATAAGGCCGCGGGTCCAGCCGCTGGAATCGCCAAGACAGTGGAGTCCCTTTACGCTGGTGTTGAAGTCGGTATCCATCTTCACGCGGTTGCTGTAAAACTTAAGCTCCGGCGAATACAGCAGCGTTTCGTAGGACGCGAAGCCCGGCACCACCTCGTCCATGGCCTTTATGAAGTTGATTATATTTATCATGGCCCTGTACGGCATGGCGGCGGTTATGTCTCCAGCCACCACATCGGGCAGGGTAGGCTTTACGTTGGACTGGGCCAGCTCCTTCTGCCATGTGCGCTTGCCGTCCAGTATGTCCCCGAAGCGCTGCACCATTATGTGCCCCGCGCCCAGCATATTGGTAAGCTCTCCCACCTTCTGAGCGTAGGCTATGGGCTGGTTGAAGGGCTCGCTGAAGTTGTGGGATACAAGTATGGCGAGATTGGTGTTGTTGCTTTTTATGTCCTTGTAAGAGTGGCCGTTTACCACAGCAAGGTCGTTGTCGTAGTTTTCCTGGCTCACAAATCCGCCGGGATTCTGGCAGAAGGTGCGCACCTTATTCTTGAAGGGCTTTGGATAGCCTATGAGCTTGGACTCATAGAGTACCTCGTTCACCCGCTCCATTATCTCGTTTCGCACCTCCACGCGCACACCTATATCCACTGTTCCGGGCTGATGAGCTATGCCGTGATCGGCGCAGAGTTTTTCCAGCCAGTCCGCACCCCTGCGGCCGGTAGCCACAACGGTATGCTTTGCCTGTACGGCGCTGCTCTCCTTGCCGTTAGTGATATACACTCCCTTACATTCCTCGCCTTCGAGTATAAGGTCGGTGCATTCCCAGCCAAACAGCATCTCTACGCCGTTGCTTTGCAGATACTTTTCTATGGCAAGGTAAAGATCCTGAGCCTTTTCTGTTCCCAAATGCCGTATCGGGCAATCCACAAGGCGAAGTCCGGCCTTTATGGCACGCTTGCGAATATCCTTTACCTCCTCGGTATTACCTATTCCCTCCACCCTGGTGCTTGCTCCGAATTCAAGATAAATCTTATCCGCATAATCTATCGTTTCCTGCGCAACGTCCGTTCCTATGAGACTTGGCAGGTCACCTCCCACCTCGCAGCTCAGCGACAGCTTACCGTCAGAAAACGCGCCCGCGCCGGAAAAGCCTGTGGTAATGTGGCAGTATGGCTTGCAGTTCATGCAGCGGCCGGTCTTCGCTTTCGGGCAGCGGCGGTTCTCGATAGCCTGCCCCTTTTCCACGATCAGTATGCTCTGCCCGCTTCCCTTGCGCAGCATTTCAAGCGCGGTGAATATGCCCGCCGGTCCCGCGCCGATTATCACTACGTCTTTTTTCATTGGCAATACCTCCGTCATTAAAAAATTAAGCCGGCAAAGCGCCCTTTAAAATTGGCCTTGCCGGTTGTTGACTTATGTTCCGGCCCCTGTTTTATACGCGGGGATCCTCGGTTCAGCAGGCGTCGCCCAGCTCAGGGGGCGGAAGCTGCTCCTTCTGTTTTCTGTACCCGAACACCGGAGGCGCCTTCTTTTCGATGACGTCCTTGGTTATGGTACAGCTCTTTATATCGCTCCTTGAGGGTATGTCGAACATGATGTCCAGCATTACGTCCTCAAGTATGGCTCTCAGACCTCTGGCGCCGGTCTTGCGCTCTATGGCGAGATCCGCAACCCTCTCCAGCGCGTCCTCGTCAAACTTGAGCTCCACGCCGTCCATCTCAAACAACCGCTTATACTGCCGGGTAAGGGCATTCTTCGGCTTTGTGAGTATGTCTATCAATGCCTTGCGGTCAAGCTGATGCAGCGTGACTATCACGGGCATTCTTCCCACGAATTCCGGTATAAGGCCGAACTTGAGCAGATCCTCCGGGAGTATGTTCTTCAGTATGGAGCCTACGTCCTTCTCCACCTTGCTCTGCACGTCCGCACCGAATCCCATTACGCTCTTGCCCGTGCGCTTGCTTATGATATCCTCAATGCCTGCAAACGCGCCGCCGCAGATAAAGAGTATGTTTGTGGTGTCTATCTGTATAAACTCCTGATGGGGGTGCTTGCGGCCGCCCTGAGGTGGAACGCTCGCTACCGTCCCTTCCAGTATCTTAAGCAGCGCCTGCTGCACGCCCTCGCCCGAAACGTCGCGGGTTATGGAGGGGTTCTCGCTCTTACGGGCGATCTTGTCGATTTCGTCGATGTATACTATGCCCTTTTCCGCACGCTCAACGTCGTAATCCGCCGCCTGAATGAGCTTGAGCAGTATGTTTTCTACGTCCTCGCCTACGTAGCCGGCCTCCGTGAGCGATGTAGCGTCAGCAACGGCAAATGGAACGTTGAGTATCTTCGCAAGGGTCTGGGCCAGCATGGTCTTACCGCAGCCGGTAGGCCCCAGCATGATTATGTTGCTCTTTTGCAGCTCCACGTCGTCCTTCTGCTTGCCGGCGTTTATGCGCTTATAGTGGTTGTACACGGCGACGGCCAGCGCACGCTTGGCGGCTGTCTGACCTACCACATACTCATCGAGAGTATCGGAAATCTCCTGGGGTTTCGGTATGTCCTTGAGGTCTGCCTCCACCGTGGAGAAGTCCTCGTCTATTATTTCCTGGCAAAGCTCTATGCACTCATTGCAGATGTACACGCCAGGGCCCGCGATTATGCGATTCACCTCGTCCTGTGGCTTTCCGCAGAATGAGCACTTTATCGTGCCGGTGTTTTTTTCTTCGTTTTTCGCCATCAATTACCTCCTGGGCGGAATTATCTCGTCTATGAGACCGTAGGCAAGCGCCGCCTCGGCATCCATATAGTTGTCGCGCTCGGTGTCAGCCTGTACCTTTTCAATCGGCTGACCGGTACGCGCGGAAAGTATCCCGTTCAGTTTCTTCTTGATTTTTACCAGCTGTTCAGCCTGAATGGCTACGTCGGTGGCCTGGCCGCGCGCGCCTCCCAGAGGCTGGTGTATCATTATCTCGCTGTTGGGCAGCGCCCTGCGCTTGCCCTTTGCGCCTGCCGCAAGCAGAAAAGCGCCCATGCTTGCCGCCATGCCTATGCATATGGTAGATACATCGCATTTGATGTACTGCATGGTATCATATATCGCCATGCCCGCAGTGACGGAGCCACCGGGGCTGTTTATATACAAGCTAATGTCCTTATCCGGATCGTCCGCTTCAAGGAATAGCAGCTGAGCCACGATAAGGTTGGCGGAGTCGTCGTCGACCTCGCCGCCAAGGAACACTATACGATCCTTTAGCAGGCGGGAATATATGTCATAGGAACGCTCCCCCTTGTTTGACTGCTCTACTACCATCGGTATAAGATTCATAGTGTTCATCTCCTTTATTGTCTGAATACATCGTGCCATTCGTTATAAATGCCTCGCCGCACGGCACGGTGCGGCGAAGCAGTACAGGTGACAATTATCGGAAGATACTCGCGCCTTACTCAGCGTCCTTCTCCTCAGGCTTTTCCTCGGCCTTCTTGGTCTTCCTGGCAGAAGCCTTCTTTGCAGGCTTCTTCTCGGCCTTCTCTACCTCTACGGCGGTATCGGTCATTACTGCCAGAGTCTTGTCGACCATTATCTGATCCGCAAAGAACTTCTTTTCGTCCTCGCTGAGGCCCTTCTTGAATTCCTCGGCCTTGTCGCCAAACTGTGCGCAATACTCATCTACCTTAGCGTTTATTTCTTCTTCGGTAGCCTTGATGTCCTCAGCCTTAGCCACGGCGTCGATCACCAGCTGGCTCTTTACCCTGCGGGCCGCATCGATGCGGCTCTCCTTGCGGAAGGACTCCATATCGGTGCCGGTGTACTTCATGTAATCCTCAAGGCTGACGCCCTGCATGCTCAGGCGGTAACGGATATCGTTGAGTATGGCGTCAATCTGCCGCTCTACCATGATATCGGGTATGACTACCTCGGCGTTGTCAACGGCCTTGGCTACTACGGCGTTTTCCTTCTCGGTGGCGGCGTCGCGCTCCGCCTTCTTTTCGAGCTCCCTGCGCTTTTCCGCCCTCAGCTCGTCAAGAGTGTCATATTCGGATACGTCCTTGGCGAACTCATCGTCCAGCTCCGGCAGCTCTTTTTTCTGTATGCCGTTCACCTTTACGTGGAAGGTAGCATCAGCGCCGGCCAGGGCTTCGCTGTGATACTTTTCGGGGAACTTGACCTGAATATCCCTCTCCTCGCCAATGCTCATACCTATCATCTGTTCTTCAAAGCCGTCGATGAAGGTGTGGGAGCCTATCTCAAGAGTCTGGCCCTGAGCGGAGCCGCCTTCGAACTTGATGCCGGATACGCTGCCCTCATAGTCGAGGTTTACGGTATCGCCGTTCTCAACGGGGCGCTCGACATCTACCATGCGCGCGACCTTTTCGCGCTCGCGCTCGATCTCCGCAGCCACGTCGTCATCCGTAACATTATACTCGCGCTTTTCTATTTCTATACCCTTATACTGACCCAGCTTGACCTCGGGGCGCACGGCAACCTCTGCGGTAAACACCAGATCCTTGCCGTCCAGTGGCAGGTCAACTATGGAAATGTCAGGCCTGTCGATCACTTCTATGTCGTGCTCCTTTATGGCTGCCTGATATACCTCGGGGTAGACGATATCGAACGCATCGTCAAAGAAGGCCAGCGGGCCATAGGCGTTTTCGATCATCTTGCGCGGAGCATGTCCCTTGCGGAAGCCGGGGACGTTGAACTTCTTGCCGTTGGTATGATAAGCCTTCTCAACGGCCTCCTCAAACTTCGCCGCAGGTACCTCGATAGTGATTTTCACCTTGCCGTTTTCCAGCTTTTCCAAAGTTGCCATTTATAAACCTCCGAAACCACATATATATGTGTATCAATTTGCGGGCACACCGCCATTAGCATATAATAGCATACAACATCACCGTTTGCAATGAATCATTGTGTATAAAATATAATAAAACGGAAAATAAAAACGGCGGGATGCCTTTGCCCGCCGTTCTTTGTCTGTGTTTTACCTTTCGCTGCCCCAGAAGAACAGTGCGATGGTGCCGGGGCCGGAATGGGCGCCTATAACGGGGCCGACATAGTTTATAACTATATCCTGCACGCCTGTGCGCTCACGTACCAGATTCGCCAGATACTCCGCGTCCTCGAGGCTGTCGCCGTGGCTGATGAAGATAGTCTCGTTTCTGCCCGGGAGCATAGTGGATTCCATGCTGTCCGCCAGTGCCTTCAGCGCAGCCTTCCTTCCCCTCGCCTTTCCGACGGCTACCAGATGGCCCTCATTGTCCATATGCATAACAGGCTTTATGCTGAGCATGGTGCCTATCGCGGCGGTGGCGGCGGAAATGCGCCCGCCCCGCTTGAGGTAATTCAGATCGTCAACGGTGAACCAGTGGCACATGTGCAGCTTTTCGCTTTCAACGAAGTCCCGCACCTCCTCTATGGTCGCGCCCTCTTCCTTTTTCTTCGCGGCATAGTATGTTATCATGCCCTGGCCGAGGGACGCGGCAAGCGTATCCACGGTATAGATCTTTCTGTCGGGGTACTTTTCCCTGAGCTCGCGCGCGGCGGATTCGCCGGAATTATATGTGGTGCTGAGTCCTGTGGAGAAGCCTATATAAAGTATATCCTTCCCCTCCTTGAGAAGTTTTTCCATTTTCTCCTCGAAAGCGGCGGTATTCACTGCGGAGGTCTTGAGTTCCTTTCCTTCTCTCGCCAGCTTATAGAACTCCTTAAAGCCTATCTCCCGTCCGTCCAGCCAGTTGCGGTAATTCTTCCCGTCCGCCATGACCTCAAGAGGCAGCACCTCAAGGCCAAGCTGATCCGCCAGTTCCTGAGGCAGGTCGCAGGAAGAATCAGTCATTATCACATATTCTTTACTCATATAGCATCGTTCCTCCCGGTAATATTCTTTATTAACGGCAACATTATACCTTGACTTTTGGCTGTTTTCAACAAATCTGCCACAGTTCACCGATTGTTCAAATTTTAAAACTATTTATATCTATTTAAATATTTCCCTCTTGCTGAGCGCCCGGTACAGCAAATAGCCAAGCAGTCCGCAGCACACGGCCTCTCCCACTGTTACCGTCAGAAAAAAGTACCAGTAGCTTCCGGGAAAGGCGTATACGTATTTGAGCACGAATGGCACTATCAATCCGTTTGACAATATAGGGAACACAGGGGCAAGCTTAGGCCTGTTCCGGAACCTGTATGTCAGGTATGCGCCTATCAGCGTCGCAAGAGATCCTATGGCCACGTCCCACGGCAGCGCGCCGGTGACGAGATTTGCTATTGCGCACCCTATGAACAAACCCGGAACCGCGGCGCCCGTAAACACAGGCAGCACCGTCAGTGCTTCCGAAAGTCTGAACTGTATCACGCCGCCGGACAGTCCGGCCGCTGCCGACACCAGAGTCAGCACCACGTATATCGCGGCTATAGCAGAGGCATAGACCATGCCTCTTGTATTACCCTTTATCTTCATCATAAGGTTATTCTCCTTTATCCCTCTCGTTTGTTTTCCATATGGGCCTTATACTTTTTGCCCACATTCGCGCCGGAGCCCATAACTGAGCCGCGCATTATTGTATCCGCGCCGAAGCGGCCGCGTATGTCGTCCACCGCCCTATCCAGCTTTCGGGCCCTGTCCTTACCTTCATCGCAGAACATACACTGCTGGGCGTATTCCTCTTTTGTCACGTTCAGCAGCCCTATGCCGAGCAGACGAAGCGGGGTATGCTTATCCCACAGCTCATCAAACAGGCTTCGGCAAAGCTTATATATTTCGTTGGTTATATCGGTAGGCTCCGTCAGCTTTTTCTGGTGGGACCTGTTTTTGAAGTCGTTGCCCCGTATGGTGACTGACACGCCGTATGCCTTCGCCCCTTCGGAGCGCATTCGGGCCGCTACGCTGTCCGTAAGGGCCAGAAGTATTTTATACGCCTGATCCGCCGTTACAACGTCCTCCTCTGTGGTGGTGGATATGCTGTACCCTTTTGCCTCCTCCGCCTCTGTAAGCACGGAGGATTCGTCCCTCCCGTTGGCATACTCCCACACCTGCCTGCCCATTTTCTGCCCAAGCAGCGCCTGTATGCTTAAAAGGCTGGCCTTTGCCAGTGCGCCAATTGTAGTTATACCCGCCTGCTCCAGCTTTCTCGCCGTAGCCGGGCCTACCGTAAAAAGCTCGCCTACCCGCAGTGGCCATAGCTTTTCCCGTATCTCCCCGTCAAACAGGGTATGGACCTTATCCGGCTTCTCAAAGTCGCTGGCCATCTTTGCCAGCAGCTTGTTGTTGGCAACGCCTATATTCACGGTAAAGCCCAGGGTAGCCCGTATCTCGTCCTTTATTCTTCGGGCAAGTTCTACCGGGTCGCCATAAAGTTTTTCCGTGCCCGTCATATCCAAAAAGCACTCGTCGATGGAATACTTTTCAACGGCTGGGGCGTACTTACGGCATATATCCATGAACGCTCTTGAGTTGCGTTCATACAGTCTGAAATCAGGCTTGGCAAGAAACAGGTCCGGACATTTGCGCAGTGCCATGGCCACAGGTTCGCCCGTGGTAACGCCGTATTTCTTTGCGGGTATGGACTTGGCAAGTATCACGCCGGTGCGCTTATCCCTGTCTCCTCCTATGGCCGCGGGTATCAGACGTATATCCTGTTCGCCCTCTCTTACCCGCTTTGCCGCCTCCCATGAAAGAAAGGCACTGTTTACATCCACGTGGAATATGATCCGCTGCATGCTCGCCCTCCTTTTTATTTGCTGCTCAGCAGTTTTTTCCTCGCCCTCCAGTCAGGCATGAGCGTCTGCATCAGCGCGTAGAAATCCTTTGAGTGGTCAGGATGGACGAAATGGCAAAGCTCATGCAGCGTCACCATTTCCGCCGCCGCTATGGGGTAGGCTATGAGCCGCTTATTAATTGTGATGCGCCCCTTTGTATAGGCGCAGCTGCCCCAGCGGGAGCTCATTGTGCGGAGCTTGATTTCAGGCTTTTTTACGCCCCAGCCCCGTATAAGCGGATACATTCTGTCCAATACCTCACAGAAAATCTCCCCGCACAGCCCATCCAGATATTTTTGCATCAGCTGCCGGCGCTTATCGCCGTCAGAGATATCCTTCAGCGTGACATATAGCCGGCCGTTCTTCTGCTCAACGCCCTCTCCGGCGCCCTGTATCACCGTCACCGGCAGTTCGCGTCCAAGCACTGTTATGCTGTCGCCCGCCGGGTCATTAAGGGGTCTCTGCGCCAACTTTGCCCCTTCTATGGCTGACAGTATAAGTCCTGATCGGCTCTGCATGAATTTTTCTATTACCGTAAGGCTCACCGTAGGGCTTGCTGAGACGTATACCGTGCCGTCCTGCCTTATGCGGAGGTTTATGTTTTTGACCTGCTTTCGCTGTAACTCGTACTCTATGTCCTGCCCGTTTAATACTATGCGCCTTCGCGACAGCCCCTTGTTCATGCCCTCTTGTCTTCTATTGGCTTTACGCCGTAGGCAGCCCCTTCCTTTACGGTCTTGAGCCTTTCCACAAAGTCTTTCATGGCCTCGGATATCTTTATCTCCTGGGGGCATACCTGCTCGCAGCTGCGGCAGCCTATGCAGGCGGAGGGCTGCTTGTCGGCGGGTATGGAGGCCAGCCACAGAGGCGCCCTGAGCCCGCCTTGAGAATACACATGCTCGTTGTAATGCTCGATAAGCATAGGTATATCCAGCCCCTTGGGGCATTTAGCTGTGCAGTAGCGGCAGCCTGTGCAGGGGAGCGCTATCTCACTTATCATCTTATCGGCAACGCCTGTAAGCGCCGTCAGCTCACGGCTGTCCAGAGGCTTATCCTCGCTGAATATCCTTATATTATCCGCAAGCTGCTGCAGGTTTGACATTCCGGAAAGCACCATCGTCACCTCGGGTATGCTCTGGAGGAACCTGAATCCCCAGCCCGGTATGCTCTCATCCGGGCGCAGCGCCGCAAGCTCCGCGGCGTATTTATTCTCCACAGTCGCAAGCTTGCCGCCCCTGAGTGGCTCCATGACCCATACCGGCAAACCGTATTGCTTTATGAGCTCCACCTTTTCCTTTGCGTGCTGGAACTTATAGTCCAGATAGTTCAGCTGTATCTGGCAGAATTCCAGATCCTTGCCGTAGGCGTCCATAAAGCGGCGCATCACATCCACCCGGCCATGGGTAGAAAAGCCCAGATGCCGTATGCGGCCCTCCTTCTTCTGCTTCAGCAGGTACTCCATCACGCCGTACTGCGGATCCATGTAGTTATCCACATTAATCTCGCACACGTTGTGGAAAAGATAAAAGTCAAAGTAGCCCACGCGGCACCTTCTGAGCTGCTCCTCGAATATTTCCTCTACCCTGCTTATGTTTTCCCGTATATTTCCCGGGAACTTCGTGGCGAGGTTAAAGCTCCCTCTAGGGTAGTCAGCGAGTATTTTGCCTATCATCCTTTCGGAATTGCCGCCGTGATACATCCATGCGGTATCATAGTAATTTATTCCGTTTTTCATGGCAAAGTCTACCATTTCCCGTGCTTTTGCCTCATCGATGCTCTCTTCTTTGCCGTTTACCACCGGCATACGCATCGTGCCAAGCCCCAGCGCGGAAAGCTTTTCTCCATTGAAATCCCGGTATATCATGGTCGTCCTCCCTATATGTTCTGTTCAAAGCAAATCGCGTGCATATAGATTATACTATAATCCCCATATATTTTTAACAAAAAAATACCGCCCCGGTAATTCGAAGCGGTATGAGAGCTGCTTTTTACTTTCTGTACCAGTCCAGTATTCTCAGGCTTCTGTCTGCCTTATTGAGGACCTCGGTCTCGCCCTTTTCGTTTATGCAGACGATGTTCTCAACGCGCATGCCGAAGCGCCCGCCGAGGTACACCCCGGGCTCTATGGAGAAGCACATGCCCCTTTCAAGGTGCCTGTGGTTTATCTGATTGATATAAGGCCCTTCATGTACCGAGTAGCCTATGCCGTGGCCCACGCGGTTAACAAGGGTATGTGCGTAGCCTTGCTCGTCCAGCACATTCCGGGCTGCCTTATCTATATCGGGTATGAATGCGCCTTCCCTGGCGGTGCTCTGGGCAGTCATCTGAGCTCTGTCTACCAGCTCGTATATCCTGCGCTGCTCGTCGCTTATACTTCCTACGAATACCGTGCGGCTCAGATCCGACATCATCTCGTTTATGGCGCAGCCCCAGTCCAGGACTATGCAGTCCCCCTCCTGTATAACCCTGTCAAAGCTGTTGTAGTGTGGATAGCCGCTGTTGGGTCCGGAAGCAACTATGCAGTCGAAGTTGCAGCCGCCCTGTTCCGCCATAGTACCTACTATGACGTCCCTCACCTCCGCCTCGGTTATGCCGGGCCGTATCATGGCGCATGCCTTTTCAAAGGCGCTGTCGGCCACCCTTGCGGAAAGGCGCATATTTTCCAGCTCCTCATGGGTCTTGATTATGCGCACCTCTTCAAGGAGCGGCTTGCCGTTTACAAAGGTTATGCCGCAGTTTTTGCCTATATCCAGCACGTTGAAGGCCTGGGCGGTGGAGTTCACGCCGATGGTCTTTCCCTCAAGGCCCTCGTTTTTCAGTATCTCATAGGCCTTATCCATTCCCTCGTTGTCGTGCCAATGGTAAACCGGGCACTGATGCTTCAGCCCCTCGGCTACCTCATCGGCATAGAGGGTGTTGCAAAGGTAAAAGCACTCGCCGCTCTTCTTTACGAACAGCGCCTGAAACCTCTCGCACATCATGGGCGAAAAGCCGGTAAAAAAGCGCAGCTCCTCGGAGGGGGATATGAGCATCGCGTCGTATTCCATCATATCGGCGAGCTTTTTTATGTATTCCGTTCTCATTCCTCTTCCCTTTCCTCGATTAAAAGCATAAGGGCTGCTCCGGCGAACAGCCCTTGTCCTTTTCCCTTATATTATCTGATGGTTCCTGAATTTATCACCTGATCCCTTGCGTTTTCCGCGACGCGGGGCTCAAGGGTGAGCTTGCTCTGCTTGTTTGCCTTCCAGACATACAGGCCGAGGGAGAGTCCGATTACGCCGTATACCATGAAGGTACGGAAGTATTCGCCGAGTATGGCCTGACCGAACACGGCCTGGCCGATCTCTGGGCTGAGTATGAACATGGAGTGGAACAGCAGGGTTCCCATTATTGCCTGAGATACAGTCGCCTTGTTTACGGAGGCGCCGCCTACCAGTATCGCCGCCACGGAGAACAGGCCTATCTGGTTATGGGCGGTATAGACGTTAAGCGTGCCTATATTCTGTATGTAGATTATCTGGCCCCACGCGGCAAGCACGGTGGATATTATGGTGGCTATGATGCGGGTACGGTCCACGTTTATGCCGTTGGACTCCGCGATGTACTGGTTCTGGCCGCAGGCCCGGAAATCCTGACCCAGCTTTGTGGTCATTATCCACTTGGTGAATACTGCCAGCAGCACTATCATTATCACAGTGCCCATAGGCACCTTGCGAACCATGGTGAGCCTGCCCTTAGTCGCGGCCTGATACGCAAATACGGCAAGTATCACAACGGCAATCGCCGCGTACAGCGCGAACTTGAAGTTGCTTAGGCGGGCCTGGCCGGGCTTCAACTTGCGTATGTACTGGCTCCATATGAGGTACAGCACCACCAGAGCAGATGCCACTATCATAAACACAGCAAAGGGTATCTGCCATATGCCTTCAAGGGCATACTTGATGGTATCCATATCCACAGTCATGCGGATTCCCACGCCGCCGGGAAGTATTATCGGATGATCCGGCTGAACGGGGATAACGCCGCCGATGAGGAACAGCACTATAAACATGTAGATGCCGGTGCCGAAATAGCCGACTATCAGCGAGGCTATCATTTCCTGACCGCGGGTCTTGTTGTAGAGCGTACCGGTGAGCCAACCGAAAAGCATCGCTATCGGAAGCGCTATCAGCATACAGAGCAGGAAGCCGCCAAAGCCGCCGATATAGTAATAGCGGACGAGAATTATGGCAAGCTGTCCGGCGATAGCGCCGACGACTATACCGAAGTTAAGCCCCAAGCCGGCGATTACCGGGATTATGAGGGACAGCACCAGGAAGGCGTTGCGGTAGAAGCGGTTGCTCAGCTCCGTGAGGAACCAGTTGAAGGTAACGCTCTTCGCGAGTACGAGGCCCAGTATAATGAATACCCAGAAGATTATGGTAACGATATTGTCCAGCACGAAATCGCCGAGGTTGAACTTACGCTCGTTCTTTTTTACCAGATCTGACATTACCTGTCGCCTCCTTTCTTAACCTGAGTGAGGGCGTAGAGGATAACGCCGTTCTGTATGACCTGACGCATGATATCCGAAAGGTCGGTGCCGGTGAAGAGCGCGTTGGCCACGGGCATTGCAGCGGTCATAAGGCCCTGGAATATGCACACGCCGACTACGACGTTCACGCAGCTGGCTTTAGTCGCAGTAGCGCCGCCGCTAAGTACGGCCGCCACGGCAGGGAACGCCATGTTCAGCGGGCCGTTGTATATCTGAGCGTAGCCATAGCCCTGAGAGTAGATTATGATACCAATGCCCGCAAGCACGGTGGAGATTATGTTCGCTATTACGCGGCTGCGGTCGATGTTAAGGCCGGCAGCCTGTGCGAACTTCGGATTCACGCCGCCCGCATAGATAGCGAGGCCGGTCTTGGTCTTGAAGAACACGCTGACTACGAAGCAGGTCAGCAGCAGAAGCAGTATCATACCGGTGGGTATGGTGACCTCGCCGATATTGAAGGACAGGAAGTTGGAAACTATCTTGTCCGCGGCAAAGCCGTCCATCTGTATGGTCTCGCGGAGGCCGTCGCCCAGCATCCAGCCCATTTTGCGGTTGGAGAAGGGAAGCGACAGCCAGAGTATGTTGAAGAATGCCACGATGGAGAAGCCGGTATAGGTGGCTATGGTCATCTCGGCGCCCTTAACGGCGTTCATCAGCTTGCCGTAGGCCCAGCCCATCAGGCCGCAGATGATTATCGCCAGCAGTATGGAGCAGCCTATGAGGCTCCAGCCCATAAGGTCCATCTGCATACAGCACATGAGGGCGAACAGCCCGCCGACTATGCCGATAGGCAGCGCAAAGTTTGGACCCACGCCGGACTTGATAGAGGGTACCATTGCCAGCACCAGTATGCCGTTCATGCCTACGCGGCGCAGTATATCGGTGAAAAGCACGGGTAATGACTGACCCATGACGTAAGCCGCTATAAGCACAACGAGGAGCAGCGCGGAAACGGCAAAGGTAGGTATACCCATTCTGCGTATCAGTTTACCCATTGTTTATGCCTCCTTTTCCTTTGATACGTGGGCGGAGGACATCATAAGGCCGTATTCCTCATCAGACGCCTCGGGCTTGAGCTCGCCTGCGACCCTGCCCTCGCATATAATGAGCACCCGGTCGCAAATGCTGCGAAGCTCCGCAAGCTCGGAGCTTGTCATTACTATAGTCATGCCCCGCTCTTCCGCAAGACTCTTAAGAAGATCCAGTATCAGCTTCTTCGCGCCTATATCTATGCCGCGGGTAGGCTCGGATACCAGTAGCAGCTCAGGCTGCTGTGTCAGCGCCCTGGCGACGCACACCTTCTGCTGGTTTCCGCCGGAAAGGGCTCCGGTATTCTGGGCTGCGGAGGTGCAGCGAATATCCAGATCCTTTATCATCTTGTCCGCGTGCGCCCTTATGCCCTTCTTATCAGCCAGCTTTATTGGGCCATACTTCTTGAGGAACCTGCCCTCGGTTTCCATGGCCGTAAAAGCGATATTCAGATCGATAGGGCTGTTGAGGAGCAATCCCACGCCCTTTCTGTCTTCACTCACAAAGGCTATATCGGACTTGAGCGCGTCCCTGGTGTCGTTGAGGCTCAGCTCCCTGCCCTTGAATACGACCTTGCCGTCGGCGGGATAAAGGCCCATTATGCCGTTGGCGATGCCCAGCTTGCCCTGTCCAGCCAAACCGCCGATGCCCACTATCTCGCCCTTATGCACCTTGAAGCTCACGTCCTGAACCTTTTCGCCGGGCATATTTACGCGAAGATGCTCAACATCGAGTATTACCTCATCGCTTACCTTGCGCCCGCTCTCATTGCGGTCGAGGACAAGTGCGCGGCCTACCATCAGCCTCGCTATTTCAGCGGCGGTGATGTCCTTGGTATCCCTGGTAGTTACCAGCTCGCCGTCGCGCAGTATGGTGACGCGGTCAGAAAGGCTTATTATCTCCTCCAGACGGTGGCTTATGAATACGATGCCTATGCCCTGCGCCGCCAGGCGGCGGATAGCGGCAAGAAGATTCGCGGTCTCGGTCTCCGTAAGCACTGCCGTAGGCTCGTCAAATACGAGATAGCGTATGCCGGTCTTATCGATCTCACGGGCTATCTCGACGAACTGCATATGGCCTACGGGCAGGCCGTGAACCATCGTATACTCCTCAATATCCATCCCCATGGTATCCAAAGCCTTGCGGGCGTCCGCATTCATCTTGTCCATTTCCAGTTCCTGCAGACGCTTGCCAAATATCTTTGAAAGCACAGTCGGCTTGGTGATTTCGCGGTTGAGTTTTATGTTTTCGGTTATGGTAAAGCCGGGAATCAGCATAAACTCCTGGTGTACCATACCGATGCCTTTTTCCATGGCATCATGGGGCGTCATTATATGTGCATCCTCGCCGTCTATCTCGACGGTACCTTCAAAGCCGCCCGTGTCGTGAATGACGGGCATTCCGAAGAGGATGTTCATCAACGTGGACTTACCGGCGCCGTTTTCGCCTATAAGGGCATGGATCTCGCCGGGGCGAACGTCCATGTTTATTCCTTTAAGGACCTGATTGCTGCCGTATGACTTTCCCACGTTTGCAAAACGTAAAATTGATTCGGCCAAAGCTTGTAAATCCCCTTTCTATACGGGTGTGACGATTACTGATTATTGCTTATTGCTTGGGTAAGAAAAGGGGCGGCGGAGCTGAACGCTCACAGCCGCCCCGTTTTGTTAGACGATCGTCTCAGTCAGCTTCAGGATTACAGATCGAGATAGCCCAGCTGATATACAAGGTAGTTGTCGGTGACTTCGCCGGTACCGGGATCAACGAAGGGAGTGAGGGCAGCCTCTGCGCCGCAGTAGTCGGTCAGCAGGGCGCTCATGGCGTCGGGATCACAGTCGCCGATGAGGCCTGCCATCCACAGGAAGGCATACTCGGTGCCGGCAACGGTGTTGGCTATTGAAGCGGGGACCGCCCAGGTGGAGAAGTGACCGGTCAGACCGGCGTCAGCGACGTACTTCTTCTCGGCTGCGATAGTGGCCTCAAGGCCGCCTACCAGATCTTCAGGGCTCTCTATACCGAAGGCGCTGGGGAATCCATGATAGGGGCTGGGGCAGCAGGGCTGTACATAGTAAGCGCCGGCATCGTAAACAGCCTTGATGAGAGGAACCTGCATAGCGCAGTTGGTGGTGAAGAAGGCGGTCTCCTTGCCGTACTTTTCTACCATCTTGGGTACATCCTCAAGGATGAACTGCTGGGAGCCGGAAAGGCCGGAGTCGCCGGTGGGATCGGGAGCGGTGGCGTCAACAAACTCGATGCCCAGCTCTTCGCACTTAGCCTTGATCTTATCGCGGCAGCCTGCCAGGGTTACCTGAGCCATGTGGCGGGGGAAGCTGTAATGCACGAAGGTCTTGCAACCCATCTCGTTGGCCTTCTCTGCCATAAAGGTGCCCTTGCCAACCTCGTCAACGGAGATGGTGATGTCCGCACGGGTGGTGATGTCGGTGGGGTTCTCCTGAGGAGTGCAGTAGATTACCAGCAGGTCCTTAAGGTCGCGAACCTCGGCTACCTTATCGATACCGGGGTTGGAGCCGGGACAGGCCTGGTTGATGATGATGCACTTTACGTCGGGATCGGTGCCGTACTTGTTGATAACGGAGATGAACTGCTCCTGCTCTGCCATGAAGTTATCGGGCATGGTGTCATGGATGACACGGTCGCCGTACTTTTCAACCATGGCGGCTGCGGAACGGTATTCTTCCTCGTTCTGGGAAACGGTGTTGGTGATGATGGCGATCTTGCCATCGGTAGCAGCAACAGCCGCTTCTACGGACGCCTGTACGTTAGCAGGATCCCACTTGAGCTCGCCGGCGGGAGCTGCTTCAGTGGTGCCCTCGGCGGGAGCAGTGGTTCCTTCGGCGGGAGCAGTAGTTCCTTCGGCGGGAGCAGTAGTTCCATCAGCAGCGGGCTGAGAGCAGGCCGCAAAGGAAACTGCCATGACCAGAACCAGCATCAAAGCTATAAGCTTCTTCATGTGTTTTCTTCCTCCTAATTATTATATGAACTAAACGGGCATAGCCCATTGTTCAAGAAGTGGAATTTTGTATTTGTATGTAATACAAATACAAAAGGGGACGTCCCCTTTTTGTGTATATGATTGCACTAAATGTTAAACTGTTTCAATAATGCCAACCACGCAATACCGATCATGCCGACTGTAAGAAAAACTACACATGACAAGTAAATACCAAACATCAAATATATATTAGCAGTATGTTTTATCAATGTCAATCGCTGTTTTTGGGGGCTTTTGCTTAAATATCTTATGGGAATCCTATCCGAGCACCGGAAAAGACATTTATTTTTTTAGTTATTTAGGTTCATATGCTGTTATTTTTAAGGTGTCGAAAAGAGTTTAATATTAGTTTTTCTCATGCTGTCTATCAATAATTTTCATTTATCAAAACAGTCATTTTATTCTGCCGCGGTACGCATTTACCCTTTTCGCCGCTCATATCCTTATTCCATGAAATTCAAGCTGAAACTTATCGCCCTGTGGGCTTCGCTGCTCCTGCTTTCCGGCTGCAAGGCTGCTCCCGTTTACGATCCGGATCCGGAACCTGTGCCGCTGCCTGCAATAATGTACCACAGCATACTCAAGAGCCAGTCCCGGGCCGGCACATATGTCGTCTCCCCGGCGGTATTTCGGGAAGATATGCAGTACCTTCTGGATAACGGCTACGAAACGGTGTTTATCGAGGATCTTATCGAATACACCGAAGGGGACGACCTGCCCGAAAAGCCCGTTATGGTGACTCTGGACGACGGATATCTCAATAACCTTACATACATATTACCCATACTTGAGGAGCTGGACATAAAGGCCGTCATATCCGTAGTGGGAAGCTATACCGTGACCTTCAGTGAAACGCCTGATCCAAACCCAAACTATGCTCATCTGTCTTACGAGGATATAAATGCAATAACCGCAAGCGGACACGTGGAGATACAGAATCATTCCTACGATATGCATTCCCAGTCCCCCCGCTTCGGCAGCAAGCGCAGGCAGGGCGAGAACAGTCAAAGCTATAAGGCCTTCTTCTGCGGCGACTGTATAAAGCTGCAGCAGCTCCTGAAGGATAAGTGCGGCATAACCCCCACCGCATACACCTATCCCTTCGGGGCAATAACGCCCGATACTACGGAGTACCTGAAGGAGCTCGGCTTTAAAGCATCGCTCGGCTGCGAGGAGAAATGCAACTACATCACCCGTGACCCGGAGTGTCTTTTCCTTCTCGGCAGATACAACCGTCCCAGCGGCATATCTACCAGGGAGTTCATGAAAAAGGCGCTGAAGGGCTCAGTAAAATAAAACCGCAATGCAGGCGTATTGATTTCTTTTTCTTTGTGGTATAATAAAAAAACTTATATTTCCACAGGAGGAAAACGAAATGGATCCCGCTGCATTGTTGAGAGAACAGCTTGACGCACTGAACGGCGGCATAAGCCACGCCATGGTGACCATAGTAGAGGCAGACGGCTCTGCCCCCCGCAAAAACGGAAAAATGCTGGTATTTGAAAACGGGGATACCCTTGGCACTATAGGCGGCGGTTCAGCTGAATGCCTCGCCGCGAAAGACGCGATGGAATGCATACGCACAGGCGAGAACGCCTTCAAGATATACGACCTCTCCTCTGCCGCCACAAACAACACCGGCATGACCTGCGGCGGGCACATAAAGGTGCTTATAGAGTCCTTCCCATCAAAGCCGCTGCTGGTCATGTGCGGCGCGGGCCACGTCGGCTGCGCAGTGCTCAAGGTAGCCGGATTTATGGGCTATAGCACCCTTCTCATAGACGACAGGGCAGATGAGATAATAGATAAGAGCATAGCCGTTGCGGACAGGTTCGTCCGCGTGAAAGATTTCGAAAAAGATATAACCGAAATGGATATTCCCGCAGGGGCATTCATAGTCATAGCCACTCACGGCCACATAAACGACAGGGCGTCGCTTTACGCCGCCCTCGCCAAAAAAGCCTCCTACATCGGTATGATAGGCAGCCGCAAGAAGATAGCGGGATTGTTTGAATATATGCGCAATCGTGGAGTGACGGACGAGCAGCTTGATACCGTGTTCACCCCCATAGGTCTGGACATAGGCGGCGAGACCCCGGAGGAGATAGCCGTAGCCATAATGGCCGAGGTGCAGTCCTCCCGCTACCACGGCAGAAGCTGCCGCCACCTCAGAGAGCTGCGGGATCAATAATAGGATAAGCAATATAGGCCGTCGCATCAAATGCGCCGGCCTCTCGTTTTTATTCAGGTTTTGCCCCGGGAGCCTGAGTCTTTTCTTCTGCTTGATTTGGTTTTTTTATCACGTGTATTATTCCATCGTCGTCCAGCTGCTTTATTACAGCCAGAGCTATGGGCAACGCAAACACGCCTGCCGCTCCGAACAGCGATGCTCCTGTCACCATGGCGAGCAGCGTTGCCAGCGGGTGCAATCCCACCTGCTGGCCTACTATCTTGGGCTCGGCGATGTTCCGCACTATGGCTATTATTACATATAATACCAGCAGGCTTATACCAAGGCCCGTCTTGCCTGTCACAAGGCTGACTACCGCCCAAGGGATAAGCACCGTGCCGCAGCCCACTATTGGCAGTATATCCAGAACCGCGATACCCGCCGCCACGCCCCATGAATTGTCAACGCCAATTATCAGCAGCCCTATGGCCAGCTCCGTAAACGTCATCAGCATTATCAGGCCGTAGGAGCGTATATACTTGCCTATGGTCTTTTTCAGCTGGCTCCAGCCGTCCTTCATTACCTCCGAGGCCTTTTCCGGCATTTGGCCGTGTATGAACTTGCCTATGGCTTCCCAGTCCAGCAGTATGAACACAGTGGACACTATACATATTATTGTATTAACCAGCTTGCCCGGAACAGACACCGCAAAGTTGCCTACTAACGCCACAGCCTTTGCGGAAAGCGTCTTTATGCTAGCATCTAACGTGGCCAACACCTGATCCATGGCTATGTCTATCTCAATATCCCATCTGGCGAGAAAGGCCGTCATACTTTCCCATATGGACCTAAGTGCGGGCAGCAGTGTGCCGCTCCACGTCCTTGGCGCCAGAACTATCATCCTCTGGACAAAGGCCGCTATCTTATCGCAGAGTATTATGCCTAAAAATGCCAGCAGCGTATATACCAGCACTATCAGCACTATGCCCGTGAGCTTATGGGGAAGGCGGCAGCGCTTTGTGAGCTTGTCCAACAGCGGGTGTATCACAGCCGCCACTATAAAAGCTATGAAGAATGGCAGCAGGCTCGACATCATGTATCTGAACAGCACTACCAGCACCGCCAGTATGGCCGTGCAATACGCAAGGTTTATAAGAAATCTTCTCCGGCGCTCAGTCTTTTCCAATTAGCCCTCCCATACACCGCTTCCACGGCGTTATTATTCATTGTATCACGGCCTTGTTTTGCCTGCTGTGAACTAAATTTAAACATTGCCGTTTTTGCAGGCAATATGCCCCATCTTTTCTCTCCTTGCCCGGTCTATAGGAAGCAAGGCGAATGCCTTACGCTCTCATTTCAAAATGTCACCGTTTATGCACATTTGGAGCACTCTTTTTAATATTCTTTTAACAGTGTAAATGTTATAATTAAACATTATGATATATCGACGCCTATGGAGGGGCATTATGCGGGATTACGTAGTATTCAGCGACGTTTCAAAGTACTATCAGATGGGCCAGATGGTCATAAAGGCCATAGACCATATCAATTTTTCTATTGCCAAAGGGGAATTCTGCATAATCGTAGGCCCGTCCGGCGCCGGTAAGACCACGGTGCTGAATATGCTGGGCGGCATGGATACCTGTACCGAGGGCACCATATCCGTGGACGGCACGGTTATAAGCGGCTTCAGTTCAAAGGAGCTCACCACTTACCGCCGCTATGACGTGGGTTTTGTGTTTCAATTCTATAATCTGGTGCAGAACCTCACCGCACTGGAAAACGTAGAATTGGCATCTCAGATATGCAAGGATCCGCTGGACGCAGCTACTGCCGTGCGCGAAGTGGGCCTTGAGGACCGTATGGACAACTTCCCCAGTCAGCTTTCCGGAGGCGAACAGCAGCGCATATCCATTGCCCGCGCATTGGCCAAAAACCCCAAGCTTCTGCTTTGCGATGAACCTACCGGTGCGCTGGATTACGTCACCGGTAAGTCCATACTGAAGCTTTTGCAGGATACCTGCCGCCAGAAGGGCGTTACCGTGGTTGTGATAACCCACAACAGCGCCCTCACGCCCATGGCGGACCACGTTATACATATAAAAAACGGCACCGTTGCCCATGAGGAATACAACAACAACCCAACTCCGGTAGAAAGCATAGAATGGTAGCCGCATCTTATAAAAAACGCAGAGGAAAGGAGACGGTACTGTGACTGCCTTAAGAAAAGATCTCATAAGGGAAATAAAAAACAGCAAAAACCGTTTTCTTTCCATAGCCATACTCATAGCTCTCGCCGTAGCGTTTCTCTCCGGTCTCAAGGCCACAGCGCCGGATATGAAAAACACCGGCGATGAATATCTGGATAAGCAGCAGCTCATGGATATACAGGTGCTCTCCACCCTCGGCCTGACCAAAGGCGACATTAAAGCCCTGGGGGCGCAGGACAACATAGAGCGGGCTGTAGGCGCGTACTGCATCGACGCATGGGCCGGCGACCTTGTTGCAAAGGCGTATTCCATAACAGACGGCATGAATCTGCTCACAGTCACCTCCGGCAGAATGCCGGAAAGCCCCGACGAGTGTATTGTAGACAAAAACCTGCTGGAAAAAATGAAAATTTCGGTGGGAGACAGCATAACCATAGACCCCAGCGGCGACTACGAGGACTGCCTCACACACAAGAATTTCACCATAGTAGGCACCGCCGTCAGCCCTTACTACATCAGCGTAGAACGCGGCTCCGCTTCGATCGGCTCCGGCAATGTAAGAGCGTATGTATATCTTCCCGAAGGTGCATTTGACCTGGATTACTACACCGTTGCCTACACCAAGGTAAAGGGCGCGCAGGAGCTTACCGCCTTCACGGACGAATATGACGACTATATCGACGACGTTATGGATTCCCTCAAGGACTTCGGCGACAGACGGGCAAAGCTCCGCTACGATGACATAATAGACGAAGCCCAGGGAAAGATCGACGACGCTCAAAAGGAGCTGGACGACAAGGAAAAAGAAGCGGACGAAAAGCTCTCCGACGCGGAACAGGAGCTTAAGGATGCCCGCAGAAAGCTGGATAAGGGCTGGCGGGAATACCGGGACGGCAAGAAGGAGCTGGAGGAATCCCTCCCAAAGCTGTGCGATGCGGAGTGCGAGCTTGCCGACGCCCGTCAGGAGCTAATAGAGGGCGAGCAGGAATATCAAAAGGGCCTTGATGAATACAACTTCGGCTATGCCCAATACGCCGAAAACAAGCGCAAGCTGGACGCGGCGAAGGCCCAGCTTGACGCCGCAAAGCAGCAGCTTGACGCCGCAAAGCAGATACCCGACCAGATTGCCAAGTTAGAGGGCGACATTACCGCTCTTGAAGCGCAGAAGAAATTGCTTGATCCCAACGACCAGGAGTATAAAGCGATAGAGGCGCGGATAACTGAGCTTTCCGCAAAGAAGGCCGCCCTTGTAAGCGCCAGTATGTCAGACACCGAAATAGCCGCCGCTCAGGCAAAAATAGACGCCGGTATGGCGGAATACAACGCCGGAAAGCAGGATCTGGACGCGGCGAAGGCCCAGCTTGACGCCGCAAAAAAGAAGCTGGACGAGGGCTATGAGGAGCTTCAGGATGGCAAAAGGAAATATCGCGAGGGCGTGGAGGAGCTTCAGGACGGCTGGAAAAAGTATTACGAGGGCATAGACGAGCTGCCCAAGGCCTATAATAAGCTCAAGGACGGCGAAAAGGAATACGCCGACGGCCTCGAGGAATACGAGGACGCGAAGCGGGAGGCCGAGGAAAAGATAGCGGACGCCAAGAAGAAGCTGGCGGACGCACGGCGCAAGGTAGCCGATATCGAGACCTGCAAGTGGTACATACTCTCCCGCGGCTATAATCCCGGCTACACCGGCTTCGGTCAGGACGCGGACAGGATGGCAAACCTTGCCTCGGTATTTCCCGTTATCTTCTTCCTCGTAGCGGCACTGGTCTGCCTTACCACCATGACACGCATGGTGGAGGAGCAGCGCACCCAGATAGGCCTTATGAAGGCATTGGGCTACGGCAGATGGGATATCTCTAAAAAGTACCTTTGCTACGGTCTGTTTCCCAGCCTTGCCGGCAGCCTTCTCGGCATCATTATAGGGCACATAGTATTCCCGACCATGATATACGTCTCCTATCAGATAATGTACGAGATGCCTAACATACGCCTCAGCTTCTACCCCGGAATCTGCATATGGGCGACCATTGCAGCGGTGGCCTGTACCACCCTGTCCACACTTTGGGCCTGTATTTCCACCCTTACCGACTCCCCTGCCAACCTCATGCGCCCCAAGGCGCCCCCTGCCGGGAAGCGTGTGCTGCTGGAGCGTATAACCCCCGTATGGCGCGCGCTCAGCTTCAACTGGAAAATCACAGTGCGCAACCTTTTCCGCTATAAGAAGAGGTTCTTCATGACCGTGATAGGCATAGGCGGCTGCACCGGGCTTATAATCGCCGGCTTTGGCCTGCGTGATTCCCTCATGATGACCATGGATACCCAGTATGGCGACATATTCCGCTACGACGCCCAGATAACCCTGAACGACGGGCTGCTGGATACCGAACATGCGGATATAAAAGCATATCTGGACAGTTCGGATAACATAAGCGAATACACTGAGATATATGCGGGCAGCGTCACCGCGGAATCCCCCGCCTACTCTACCACCGCCTATGTGGAAGTATTCGACCCGGAGGATATAGGTAAATTCGTAATTACCCGGGCAATAAGCTCGGGCGATGAGATGACCCTGCCGGAAAGCGGCGTGATAATAGATCAGAAGCTCAGCGAACTGCTGAAAGTCAATGTGGGCGACAGCATAACCATTGACAGTGACGGCCGCCACAGCGCCAAGATAGCGGGCATATATCAGAACTACGTCGCCCACTTTATCTACCTTACGCCCACGGCATACGAGGATATATTCGGCGATGAGGCCGAAATAAACACCGTCATACTCAACCTTGAGGATAACTCCAACGCCGCCTGCGAGGCCACAATGGAGGAGATGCTGAAGCTTCACGGCGTTTCCGCCGCCTCCCGCACCGCCGACGTCAAGGACACCTATATGCACAGCATGGAGCGCGTGGACTTCGTAGTAGTGGTGGTAATACTCTGCGCGGCGGCTCTGGCCATAGTTGTGCTTTACAACCTCTCCAACATAAACATGACCGAGCGCATACGGGAGCTTGCAACCATAAAGGTGCTGGGCTTCTACGATATAGAGGTTACCACCTACCTTTGCAGGGAAAACATAATACTCACGGCGGCAGGCATAGCGCTGGGCTGCGTATTCGGCAAGTACCTGCACGCGTGGCTGATACGCTCCGTGGAAATAGACCTTATGATGTTCGGGCGCAGCACCACCGCTATGAGCTATGCCTTCTCGGCGGCGCTTACAGTGATATTCTCCGCTATAGTAAACGTGATGGCCCACGTAAAGATGAAGGGTATAGATATGATAGAATCCCTAAAGAGCGCGGAATAGCCCATCGGCTTGGGATAATATCAAAAAAGCGGCTTAACGCCGCTTTTTTGATATTTTGCTATATCGCGCCGCTATCTCATTTTCCTTTTATACGCCCTCTCGGACAACGCTACGGAGGCCATATTCGCCGCCAGCGCCAAAGCGGCTATCGCCACCGCGCCGGGGGCAAGGTTGCCGCCTGCACTCGCTTTGTTTATGCCATCGGCTATTTTATCGCCAAAGCCCACCACAAGGAATACTATTACGCCTATCATTGCCATGAACAGCAGCCTTCCCTTTTCAACGCCCAGACGGAACATGCAGGGCAGGTTCACCGCTAAAAATATCAGCGCAAAGCAGGCCATTACCGCGATCTGTGCAATGTCCTCGCCCGATACGGCCGTTCCCTTTGCGGCGGCGGTAACATACAGCGAAGCTATGGACAGCGCCCCCGTCGCCAGCAGGCAGATATAGCCGAACAGGTACTTGCTCAATACTATGTCCCTGACGCTGTACGGCATCATGGCTGCAAGCTGATCCCACTTGCAGTTTTCATCGTATGCCAACGCGCTTATAGGCATCATGGCCGCATATAGCATGGCGAAGCTGCTCCCCGAAAAGCTGGGAATGACGGCAAAAAACAGTATAAGTATAAGGAATGCCTTGGCCTGCTTCGCTATTGTGAGCATATCCTTCATTATAAGTCCGCGCATGCTATCTCTCCTCCCTCGCCATATAGAGCATTATATCCTCTATCGTCGTGCGCTCCGGCACCATACCCGCAGGAATGTCGCTCCTCAGCATAAGCACCTCAGCCCCATAGCTGTTCTCCCTGCTGCCCAGCACGCTGCCCTTAGGCATACCCGAAAGCTGCGCCTTAGTCATATTCACGAGGGCGTAATTTTCATAGAGCAAATCCTTTTCCTCAACGAACATAAGCCTGCCCCGGTGCAGAAAGGCTATATAGTCACATATCTTCTCCAAATCGCTTACTATGTGGGAAGATATGAGTACGCTGTGGCTCTCATCCCGGGTAAAGTCGTTGAATATGTCGAGTATCTCATCCCGCACTATTGGGTCCAGGCCTCCCGTTGCCTCGTCCAGCACCAGCAGCCTCGGGTCGTGGGACAGTGCCACGGCTATGGCCAGCTTCATCTTCATACCTCGCGAAAAGTCCTTGAAGGCCTTCTTTTCCGGCAGCCCGAATTCCTTTATGTAGCCGAAGTACTTATCGGGATCCCATTTTTTATAAGTGAGCCTCATAATGGTATTTACGTTTTTACAGTTCAGGCTTACCGGGAAATATGCCTCGTCCAGCACCACGCCTATGTCCTCCTTGGCCTCGGCAAACTCGGGGCTTTTATTGTCCATGCCCAGTACCTCTATGCTGCCGGAATCGGGCAGTATGGCGTTCATTATGAGCTTTATGGTGGTAGACTTGCCTGCGCCGTTTTCGCCTATGAGGCCCATTATGCTGCCTTCGGGCAGACTGAGGGTAAGGCTATCCAGCGTAAAGTCACGATATGTCTTTGATACGCCTTTAATGTCTATAGCGTTTTTCATCTGTTTTCCTCCTGAAGTACCCTGTACATTTCGATCAGCTGCCCCTCGGTTATACCGCTGGCTCCGGCAAGACGAGCTATTTCGCCCATATGCTCCTCAATTTTTTTCAAGTGCTCCTCGTATACCATGCCGGAGCTCTTTTGCGACACAAAACAGCCCTTGCCGGCGGCTGTGTATATGTATCCGCCTCGCTCCAGCTCCTCATACGCCCGCTTAGTAGTTATCACGCTTATGCGCAGATCCTTGGCAAGGGCTCGTATGCTGGGCAGCATATCCCCCTCGCGGAGTTCTCCCGAAAGTATGGCGTTCTTTACTTGATCGTATATCTGCTGATATATTGGCCTGCCGCAGGAGTTGCTTATCAGTATATCCAAGGCTTCCTCCTTTCAACTGTATATAAGATTATATATACAGTATATACACAATATACGCTTCTGTCAACAGCAAAATAAAAAGCGGGTATCTTCGCCGCATAAATCGCCTTCTATCCCGCCATACTAAAGCAAAAAGGAGTTTAAGTCATGAAAAAAGCTAAAACCGGCAAATGGAATGACTATCCGGACATCTCAACCACTTCCTCATTTACCGATACTACAGGTATGATGCCCACGCCGCCCCTGACTGACGAGCAGTTTGAAGCGTATCAGGAGCTTTCCGGCATGGAAATACCCAAGAAAAAGAAAACGGACAAATAACAAAAGAGCCGCCAGATTGGGCGGTGTCCGCAAAACAGTTAAGCATCCATACCGTAAGTATGATTATGGTATACAGGGCAGTGCTGCGGCTTTCAAGCCATCCAAGCTGCGTTCCGAGTATGGCGTTGACTATTCCCAAGGCGGGGCTGAACATGGACTTAAACACCATACACGCTGCGGACATGGATACCGCCATATGAAAATTCTAAATAACATATTGTAATGAAATATTTGCATATATGACAACGGTCCCCCGGCGCTGCCGGGGGACCGTTATACTGCGTTTTAAGTTTAATCCACCTTGGGGCCGGCATCTACCAAAGCCTTACCCGCCTCGTTGCCTTCGTACTTGGCGAAGTTCTTGATGAAGCGGGAGGCCAGATCCTTTGCCTTTGCATCCCAATCAGCGGGATTGGCATAGGTATCTCTGGGATCCAGAATGTTGGTGTCAACGCCCTTGAGCTCGGTGGGTACCTCGAAGTCGAAGTAAGGTATCTTCTTGGTGGGCACGCCCAGTATGTCACCGTTGAGGATAGCGTCGATTATGCCGCGGGTATCCTTTATGGAGATGCGCTTGCCGGTGCCGTTCCATCCGGTGTTGACCAGATACGCCTTCGCGCCGCTCATCTCCATGCGCTTTACCAGTTCCTCAGCGTATTTGGTAGGATGCAGCTCCAGGAATGCCTGGCCGAAGCAGGCGGAGAAGGTGGGAGTAGGTTCGGTTATGCCGCGCTCGGTACCAGCCAGCTTTGCGGTAAAGCCGGAGAGGAAGTAGTACTTGGTCTGCTCCGGAGTCAGTATGGATACGGGAGGCAGCACGCCGAAAGCGTCAGCGGAGAGGAAAATAACGTTCTTTGCGGCGGGCGCGGAGCTTATGGGGCGCACTATGTTCTTAATATGGTCGATGGGGTAGGATACGCGGGTGTTCTCGGTAACGCTCTTATCGGCAAAGTCTATCTTGCCGTTCTCATCGAGGGTTACATTCTCGAGGAGAGCATTGCGCTTGATGGCGTTGTAGATATCCGGCTCGGATTCCTTATCCAGATTGATAACCTTTGCATAGCATCCGCCCTCGAAGTTGAACACGCCATTGTCGTCCCAGCCGTGCTCGTCGTCGCCGATCAGCAGGCGCTTCGGGTCGGTGGACAGCGTGGTCTTGCCGGTGCCGGAAAGGCCAAAGAAGATGGCGGTGTTCTGGCCGTTCATGTCGGTATTGGCAGAGCAATGCATGGAGGCGATACCCTTGAGGGGCAGATAGTAGTTCATCATGGAGAAGAGGCCCTTCTTCATTTCGCCGCCGTACCAGGTATTGATGATGACCTGCTCGCGGCTGGTGAGGTTGAATACTACCGCGGTCTCGGAATTAAGCCCCAGCTCCTTGTAGTTCTCTACCTTTGCCTTGGAGGCGTTGTAAACTACGAAATCCGGCTCAAAGTTCTTCAGCTCCTCTTCGGTGGGCCTGATAAACATATTCTCTACAAAGTGAGCCTGCCAGGCAACTTCTACGATGAAGCGGATTGCCATGCGGGTGTCCTTGTTGGCGCCGCAGAAGGCGTCCACTACGAACAGGCGCTTATTAGAGAGTTCTTTTCTTGCGATATCCTTGACGGCGTTCCAGGTCTCGATGGAGGCGGGGTGATTATCGTTCTTATACTCATCGGAAGTCCACCAGACGGTATCCTTGGAGGTATCGTCAACGACGATAAACTTGTCCTTGGGTGAACGGCCGGTGTATATGCCGGTCATGACGTTGACAGCGCCCAGCTCGCTGAGTTGGCCCTTTTCATAGCCCTCAAGGCCGGGCTTGGTCTCTTCCTCAAAGAGCATCTCATAGGAAGGATTGTAGACTATTTCCGTAGTGCCGGTAATGCCGTACCTGGTAAGATCGATGTTTGCCATTTTCTTTTACACAACCTCTCTGTATTATTTATGCAGGAATTGGCAGGGGATTATTCACTCCGTGCCAAATCCAAACTACCGCATGATATTTTTATGATAAGTCATGGCCACGTTAAAATCAATACAAATTGTCAGGAAATACTCAAATAAATCCTTAGTATACCTGCCTTTGCGGTAAGCTTATCTTATTCCGCAGGCAGGTTGCAAAAGCAAAAAGCAGAAACGCCACGTTTCCTTTTCAATGTCGCTCAAACGCTTACGGCATTGCATATGGCGTTGCCGACACGGCTTTCACACGTTGAGCACATCTTTATTACAGCAGCATAGGTTAAATATCCTTAACCTATGTCACTAAAATAAGCCGCCCTATTGAGCGGCGCAGGCTCTTACTTCATGTGTGCCCTCGCGTGGGCGCATATGGCATTGTAGGTCTTGTCGCTGAGGTCGTGCTCCATTTTGCAGGCGTCAGTCTCGGCAGTGATTTCGTCCACGCCTATTGATACCAAAAAACCGGTCAACGTCCTGTGCCTGTCCAGCATCTTGGAAGCTATCTCCATTCCTGATTCGGTAAGGGTTATGAGCCCCTCCCCGTCCATCGTGATATGTCCGCTGGCCTTCAGCCTTTTCGTGGTATATGTTACGCTGGGCTTTGTAACGCCAAGATAGTCCGCCACATCAATGGAACGAATATAGCCGTGCTTATTGTGCATCATCAGCATCGCTTCGAGGTAATCCTCGGTAGCTCTCATTATTTTCAAATTGTACCGCCCTTTCGTATTTTTATTGCAATATCATATAAAACTGATCAATGATGATTATATATTATACATAGGTTAGCAAACTCTAACCAAAAATGCAAGGGTAAAATTTTGTTTAAATTTTCAGATAAAAAAGGGTTGACAAAGTCAGTTAGAGCTGTTAAATTACTCGATAGTTAAGGCACTTAAACCCAAGTGTAGAAACGTGGACCCGCAAGTAGCACATAAAACGGAGGAGACTGAGTATGATACCACTTGATCTGGCAGATATAGGCAAAGAGAACGTGATAAAAAAGATCGGCGGCAGCCCGGACGTTAAAAAGCACCTTGAAGATCTTGGCTTTACGGCTGGCGGCCCGGTGACTGTGGTATCCGCGATGGGCGGCAACGTAATAGTAAAGGTCAAGGAATCACGGATAGCCATAAGCCGTGAAATGGCTCGCAGGATAATGATCTAACGCCTGTTTTGACATTTATTTATAGAAAGAAAGAAAAAAGGAGAGATAGGACTATGAAGACATTAAAGGAAGCCAAGATCGGCGAAACCGTCAGGGTGGTAAAGCTTTATGGCGAAGGCCCGGTAAAGCGCCGCATAATGGACATGGGTATTACCAAGGGCGTTGAGGTGTTCGTCCGCAAGGTTGCCCCTTTGGGCGACCCTATCGAGGTAAACGTGCGTGGTTATGAGCTCAGTCTGAGAAAAGCCGACGCCGAAATGATTGAAGTTGAATAAATATTTTTTGAACCATAGTTAAAGTATATTAACTTCAAAGGAGTTTTATCATGAATAACCAAATCAAGATAGCCTTAGCCGGCAACCCGAACAGCGGCAAAACCACGCTGTTCAACGCTCTGACCGGTTCCAACCAGTTTGTTGGCAACTGGCCCGGCGTTACAGTAGAAAAGAAAGAGGGTCGTCTCAGGAAGCATGAGGATGTGGTCATAATGGACCTGCCCGGCATATACTCCCTTTCCCCCTATACCCTGGAGGAAGTAGTTGCCAGAAATTATCTTATCGACCAGCGCCCCGACGCCATACTGAACATAATCGACGGAACCAACCTGGAGCGCAACCTCTACCTCACCACTCAGCTTACCGAGCTGGGCATTCCGGTAGTCGTTGCCATCAATATGATGGACGTTGTGCGCAAGAATGGCGATAAGATAGATACCGCCCAGCTCTCCGAAAAGCTGGGCTGCCGGATAGTAGAGATATCCGCCCTGAAGGGCGATGGCGTCATGGAAGCCGCAGAGGCCGCGATCAAAGCCGCCCATGGCGCAAAAACCGTCCCCATGCATACTTTCTCCGGCCCCGTTGAGCACGCTATCGCTCATATCGAGGAGGCTGCCGTACATAACATGCCCCTTGAGCAGCAGCGCTGGTACGCCATAAAGATATTCGAGCGCGACGACAAGGTGCTTGAGAAGCTGGACATCTCCAAGGATGTTCTCGATCACATTGACAGCGACATCAAAGCTGCCGAGAAGGAGCTGGACGATGACGCTGAAAGCATCATCACCAATGAGCGCTACGTATATATCGCCGAGATAATCAAATGCTGCTACAAGAAAAAAAATCAGGGTCGGCTTTCTGCTTCCGATAAGATCGACAGGGTGGTCACCAACCGCTGGCTGGGCCTGCCCATATTTGCAGCGGTAATGTTCCTCGTATACTACATCGCCATGGTCACTGTCGGCGCATCTGCCACTGACTGGGCAAACGATGGACTGTTTGGCGATGGCTGGCACCTGTTCGGCATCGGTTCAGCCGCTTATAATGAGGTAGCAGAAGAATACGGCGAGGCCGCTGCCATAGTTGACGGTTATGAAGTGTATGTCGAAGAAAACGGCGAGCCTGCTGACGGCAAATTTACCTACGAGATAGAGGACGAGGAGACCCTTGCGGTTTCCGAGGAAACTGCTACCCTCGAGGATTATGAGGCTGCAAAGGCCATCCTTCAGGAAATCGGCGAAGAGCCTGATCCTGCCGACTACGGCGTATGGGTCCCCGGCGTCCCCGTCCTTATTGAGAGTGCTCTGGACAAGGGCAACTGTGCCGAGTGGCTCCGCGGCCTGATACTTGACGGCATAGTCGCCGGCGTCGGCGCGGTTCTCGGCTTTGTTCCTCAGATGCTGGTGCTGTTCCTGCTTCTTGCTGCCCTTGAGGACTGCGGCTATATGGCCCGTATCGCGTTCATTCTGGACAGGCTCTTCCGCAGGTTCGGCCTTTCCGGCAAGTCCTTCATCCCCATGCTGATCGGCACCGGCTGCGGTATCCCCGGAATCATGGCCTCCCGTACCATAGAGAATGAGCGCGACAGGCGTATGACCATAATGACCACCACATTTATTCCCTGCGGCGCTAAGGTTCCCTTTATAGGAATGATTGCCGGCGCCATATTCGGCGGTTCCGCATGGGTAGCTACCTCCGCTTACTTCATCGGCATGGCCGCGATAATAATCTCGGGAATCATGCTCAAGAAGACTAAGAGGTTCGCCGGCGAGCCCGCGCCCTTCGTAATGGAGCTGCCCGCATACCACTGGCCCACCGCAGGCAACGTGCTCAGGAGCACCTGGGAGCGGGGCTGGAGCTTCATAAAAAAGGCCGGTACCATCATACTGCTTTCCACCATCTTCGTATGGTTCACCACTTACTTCGGAACCGTGGACGGTACCTTCAGGATGCTGTCCGAGGATGAGATCAACTACTCCATATTGGCCTCCATAGGCGGTGCGATAGCCTGGATCTTCAATCCTCTGGGCTGGGGCAACTGGCAGGCGGTCGTAGCCTCCATCACTGGCCTTATCGCCAAGGAGAACATAGTAGGTACTCTGGGTATACTGTACGGCGGCGGCGACGGCAGCGTATACTCTAACCTTGCAAGCGCTTTCACACCCATTACCGCTTACTCTTTCCTTGTATTTAACCTGCTGTGCGCACCCTGCTTTGCGGCAATAGGCGCCATCAAGCGCGAGATGAATAACGCCGGCTGGACCTGGTTCGCCATCGGCTATCAATGCGGCTTTGCATATGTGATAGCCCTGATGATCAATCAGTTCGGCAACCTCTTCACCGGCAATGCAAACTTCCTTGGCGTAGTCGTTGCCGTGATCTTCCTCGTGGGCATGGTATACATGCTATTCAAGCCCTATAAGGAAGCGACAAAGCTAAACACCAAGATGTAAAGAGAGCTGAAATGATGTAATATGCCAGAAGGAGGAATTGACCATGTTTAATTGGATAAGCGAAAACATCGGAAACATAATCGCGATAGTTATACTTGCAGCAGTAGTCGCAGCCATCGTGATAAACCTTGTAAAACAGAAGAAACGAGGCAAGTCCTCCTGCGGCTGCAGCTGTGGGTGCTGCCCCATGAACAACTCCTGCCACAGCAATTCCTGCAGTACCAAATGATAAAGCATAAAGAGTAAAAGGTGGGCAAAGCGGCGTTCATCCGCTTTGCCGATACTCTGTTTTGGGGCAATTTATTGCAATTAGGCCGGGACGGTGCTAACATATCAGCATGGATGCCTTTTTAAGGCACGCCAAAGTTAAAATCAAGGTATGGGTAAATAATGTGGAGCTTAAGGACGCGCTGCTTCTGCACGCAAACATGTATCCCAGGATGCGGCCTGCCGACGCTGTAAAGCTGGTGTACCAGAACGAATTTGGGGGCGGCCATATGATCAAAAGCCCTGAGGCTGCCCTGATAAGACTGCGCAACGAGTATGCGGCAACAGAGCACGACGCCATGCAGCCGCTCATGATACCCATAGGCAGCGGCATGGCGCGAGTACAGCTTAAGGCGCTGAAGGAAAGCGGCATAGCGGGCTTGAATGAAGCGTTTGTGGAGACCGCCAACGCCTCAGAAGGCACGCTTGCGGAGTTTTTGGAAAAGCTGGACGTGCTCCTCCATTTAACGTTGCAGGGCGTCTTTGCGTTCCAGGCAGCCGAGCTTGAGAAATACCTTTCGGAATATAAAAAGAAGGGCTATCCCGCCGTATCCCACAGTGATGAGTATAGGGAAGCCTACCTCCCGGCATACAGGGTTGTAAAGGAGAGCATATTCAGGGAGAAGTGTAAATGAATATACTTGTAATAGACGGTCAGGGCGGCAAGCTGGGCTGCCAGATGGTAAGGTCCATAGCGGAAAAGTACCCCGGTGCAAGGCTTATGGCGGTCGGCACCAATTCAGCCGCTGCCGCGGCTATGGCAAAGGCCGGCGCCCATCAGGCGGCTGCGGGGGAAAACCCGCTTATAGTCGCCTGCCGCAAGGCGGATATAATAATAGGCCCAATAGGCATAGTCATAGCGGATTCCCTCTTTGGCGAGATAACGCCCGCAATGGCGGTCGCCGTTGCCCAATCCGATGCGGTGCGGATACTTCTGCCCGTAAACAGGTGCGGCAATATAGTGGCAGGCGTTCAGGAGCTGTCACTGACGGCTCTCATATCGGACGCTATGGCTAAGCTCGAAGGCGTGATGCAAGAGTAAAATGTATCTTGTCAACCGACGGCTTTTCGTGTACAATAGGCTTGTGCCGGTCAGAAGACGGCGCAGGAACAGAAGTTCCCCTGAATAAACCTTGTATCAATACCGTTTTTTGTGATGTCATGAAGGCGTCGCTTTCCCAGAAGGGATCGCGGCGCTTGTTTTATGCCATCTGGAAGGAGCTTTTATCATGAAAAACAACAACATAACAGTAAGGACAGTGGTATTTGCGGCGGCGTTTCTGGCGCTGGCGCTGATGCTGCCATTTTTGACGG
>OIEN01000146.1_pt1 | contig 53163 bp, 58 predicted proteins | sample 1581741 | NCBI WGS metagenome assembly OIEN01 (sample SAMN01760944, study PRJEB22395) | human gut metagenome | reverse complement strand
GACTCAAAAACTAGTGAAAATTCAAATCACACAAGTTTTTGAAAGTGACAAAAAAGAAGATTAAAAAAAACATGCAGTAATCCGCTGCATGAAAAAGAATTTAAATATTTTCTTTTATGATTTTAACACATGTTTCTTTAATGGCTTGAGCTTTTGTGCTGTCTTTAGACTCTAAAGTTATTCTAATATAATCTTCAGTTCCTGAAGGCCTTACTAAAACCCAGCTATCATCATTGAAAGTTAATCTGACTCCGTCAATAGAATTAATTTCCTTAATATCATCAAAACTGTCTTTTAATAAATCTTCCATATTTTCCATAACGGCTGTTTTGGCTTCTTTAGAACAGATTATTTTTTCACGAATATTTGGGTAAGACGGAATCTCTAAGAGCAATTCGGACAATTTGCCTTTGTTTGATACAAGTTCAGCCATCCTTAAACCTGAAAGTATGCCGTCAGGACACATACAAAAATCAGGATGCAGCCAGGTTCCGGAAGGTTCCCCTCCAAATGCAGCATCTTTTTCTATTATGACTTCAGCTACATTTACATCTCCGACTTTAGTTCTTAAAACATTACCTTTTACAGATTCATCCATACATAAACCTGCATCTACAGTAGTGACTATGTCTCCGTCAAATTCTTTAGACATTAATGCAAGTAAAGAGTCGAATGGGGAAATATCACCATTTTCATCAATTGTAATCATTCTGTCTGCATCTCCGTCGTGTGCAATTCCAAGGTCTGCACCAATGGCTACTACAGTTTTCATCAGATTTTGCAGGTTTTCTGCATTCGGTTCAGGATTTCTTCCTGGGAAAAAACCGTCCGGCTGAGAATTAAGAGTTGTTACCTCACAGCCCGCTTTTCTAAATACCAAAGGAGATATTTCACTTCCTGCCCCTGAAGCACAATCAATGACAACCTTTAAACCTGGCTTAATATTTACCATACCTACCAGATCATCAATATATCTTCCTTTAATTTCCTCATTAACTCTTAAGCTACCTACTTTATCCCAGCTTACTGAAGTGTAAGATTCATTTGAGTAGATTTCTTCAATTTTAGCTTCCTGAGCTGAAGTGTATGCCATTCCGTTAGCATTCCAAATTTTAATTCCGTTGTACTGTGAAGGATTATGTGATGCAGTCAGCATTACTCCGGCATCAGCACCTAATTTATCAGTAGCATAACCTACCAAAGGAGTTGGAACCATTCCTATTTTAATTACATCTACTCCGCTTTCAAGCAAACCTGCACAAATAGCCTGGTCAAGCATTACATTAGTAGTTCTTGTATCATAACCTAAAACTACCGTTCCCTCATTACCTAAATAACAAGCTAATGATTTACCGACATTTAATGCAAGTTCACATGTAACTTCAGAATTTATTTTCCCCCGAATTCCAGAAGTTCCGAACAGTTTTTTAACAGCCATTGAATCAACTCTTTTAAGCTCCAAACTTATGAGCATAGTTCATTAAATCCATCATGATGTTCATAACGTCTGCTCCTCTAATTCTGCAAAGCCCTCCTTTTGCAACAGCTACTTCAGAGTATTCACAAACATCATCCACTCTTACTTCAGGTCCTGTAATAATAACCGGCACAGGATCTCCTGAATGGTTTAAAACAGAAATTGGAGTTGAATGATCCGCAGTCAAGAAAATATAAACATCTTCAAGTTTTTTAAGTTCACTCATAACAACCCTGTCAACTTTTTCAATGAAGTCACGTTTTTCAACAGCCTGCCCGTCATGACCTGCTTCATCTGCCCCATCAATATTTATCAGGAAAAAGTCATGGTCTGAATTTTTAACCTGGTCAATAATTGTGTCTCTGATATTTTCCAAATTGGTGTCAATTCCACCAGTAACATCTTCCATTTCAATAATATCCATACCGGCAAATCTTCCTATTCCCATAATAAGACCAGTTTCAGCAATACATGCAGAATTAACTTCATATTTGTCATTTAAAGCTTCTACAACCGGAACTTCACCTGCACCACGTGGAATTATAATATTTGCAGGAGGTTCATTGTTTTCTATTCTTTCCAAATTAACAGGATGGTCTTTAATCATTTCATAAGATTTAACTACCAATTTATTTAAGATATCTGCAGTTTTTTTAGCTTCAACTGAATCATCCAAAGGTATAACTTCTTTAGGTTTGTTTCCTTCCACTTTAGGATCAGCATCACTTACTTTATCAGATAGACCTTCACCTCTTAATACTAAAACTGCTCTGTGACCAGTTGATTCCTTAAAAATAATTTTAATATCAGGATAATCTTCCAAAACCATTGTATTTAACACTTCAACGATTTCATGAGTTCCCTCTCTGATTCTTCCTGCACGTCTGTCAGTAACTATACCATTTTCATCAGCTGTTGAGAAATTACACCTAAATGCAATATCTCCAGGAATAACATCTACTCCAACACCAGCCGCTTCAAAAGGGCCTCTTCCTGTGTATACTTCGTAAGGGTCATAACCTAAAATAGACAAATGAGCAGTGTCACTACCAGGTATAATTCCCGGAGCTATTGAATCCATAATTCCAGTTATACCATTTTTAGCCATTTCATCCATATTCGGAGTATTGGCTGCTTGGAGAGGGGTTTGATTATCAAATTCTTTAAGTGGACGGTCCCCCATACCATCCATAACTAAAACTATTCCCTTCATAATGTCACCTTAATATAATACTTTTAAATATATTTTTCAATAGTTATAAAATTATTTAAAAAAATCAGATTTTAGAAACCTATTAAAGGTTTAATTAAAACTTTAATTAAATTTGCAACAAAAAACAGCACAAGTATCTTAACCCAGGTACGTTTATCCTTAAAAATCTCATCACCATACCTGCGTTTATAATATACTGCAATAATTACTGCAATAAGTGTTGAAACAGCAATATCAAAATTAAACTCTACTACAGACATGATTTACTATCTGTTTTAACTTATTAAAATAATTAATTAAACAAGTAAAATACCGATTAAAGCTCCAGTAATAGTAGCTATAAGATTTACATGTTCATTTGTAAGCAGATCTTTTCTTTCAAAGACTGCTCCAAGGATACTGTCCATAAAACAACCTAATGTTCCAGGAATAACTGCTAAAATAATAGCTAAAACAGGATCATTAATAATTCCAAGCAAATAAGCACAAATACCAACAATAGCTGCACCAATCATACCTGCAACAGTTCCCAAAACAGATACTGCGCCGTCAGTTCCCGGTTCGACCTTTTTAAAAGTAGTAATTAATCTAGGCTGATGCAATACTCCTATTTCACTGGCTAAAGTATCTGCTGTTGCAGTAGCTATTGCCCCAATAAATCCTCCGACAAATGATAAGTAATAACCTCCAAATGCAGCCATCATAACTGCTACAATACCATTTGAAATAACATTTTTAGAAGTTCTTCTACCTTCAAATTCCCCTAAAGATTTTTTATAGGATTTTGAGAATTTTGTAGCCGCCAGACTTAAAATAAGGAATATTAAAATTAATAATAACCAGTTAAATCCTGCTGAGAAAATAATGATAACTCCCATAATAATCATAACAACTGATCCAAGAGCGTCTAAGGATTTTCTTTTGTATGTTAAGAATCCCAATAAAAACAGGATTAGAACATAACCCCAATTAATCATTATTAACTTTTCAACCATATTATCAACACAATAATATTTCTAAAGGATAATATAAAAAGCTACCTAATTTAACCATATAATTAATATAATATATTAACCATAATTTATTCTATGAGAACATTATATAAAATAATTATCGTACTGGCTATCTTATTTGTAAGTTTTGAAATTGAAATTGCAATTCCAGGAAGAGGAAGTTTCATTTATGCTTTAATTACCTTAATAATAATTGCAGGAATCATTAACTACACCATTTCAATTTACAATGACTTAGTAACTGAAAGAAACAGGGTAAAAAATTCCTGGAGTAAAATTGATGTTCAGTTAAAAAGAAGAACCGACCTAATTCCAAATCTTGTGGAAGTTGTTAAAGGTTATGCAAAACACGAACATAACACATTTACTCAGGTAAGTCAGGCCAGAGCTTCATTAATGAATGCAAGAAATATAGAAGACATACAAAAATCAAATTCCCAGCTATCCAGAAGTCTTGTTAATTTATTTGCAATAGCTGAAAAGTATCCTGAACTAAAAGCCAATTCAAACTTTTTGGATTTGCAAAGACAAATAAGCGACAGTGAAGATAAAATAGCCATTTATAGAGAAAGCTTCAATAATTATGTTTTAGTCTACAACAACAGCTGTGAACAATTTCCAAGCAATTTAGTTGCACAGTTATTCGGATTTAAAACTGCAAACTTTATTGAAATTCCTGAAGATGAAAAAACTGTACCGAATGTGGAGTTTTAATTTATTATTTTTTTACAATGAAATATAACATTGTGATATAATGAAATGAAAAAAAATAAGTAAAAGTATTTAGTTTAATACTTTACTTTTGATAATTTCCACTCTTTTAAGAGGGTAGATTTTTTTAGCATTGTGATAAACTTCAGATGCTAATTTACCGTTAACAACAAGTTTTATTAATTCATCGAAAGATTTTTCTGTTGCAGTTTCAGCTAATAAATCATTGATAACTTGTCTCATGTATTTTTGTTGGGAAGATTTAGCTCTTCTGGTAGTTACTGCAAGTACATGAAGTTTAACTTTACGATCATCTTTAGTTTTAACAACAGAAGAAGCATCGATTCTACTGGTTCCTCTTCTAATCATGCTTCTTACATAATCAGTAGTAGTTTTGTGACCAGTAAATTTGGTGTTTGCAACATCTCCTGCCACATTATCAATTTCAAACCTGAGTTTGATGTATTGTTTGGAAAAGTCACCAGACAATTCCCTCATAGTAACTTCTACTCCCCTACCGATGAGATAATCAGGGTCTCTTGCTGGAGTTTCTCCAATTTCTTTGTCTTCAAAGTTTACTGGTGTTTTAATAGTATACCAGGATTTTTCTTTCCATGTGTCACGTACTCTACGTCTTGCTTTTGCTTTTGCCATTATATCAACCTTTTATAGTTTTTCCGTAAATTTTATTATCGTTAAAAATATAGCTATCGCTATAGTAAATTTAAAAATAGTCCACCAAATACCGTATCTGTTAAATTAAACACAATACAGAATATAAAATAAGATTATAATTGATTATAGTTTTATAATCCGTTAATCGACTACTGTGAGTTTTACTCACTTATTTTAAAGAATAATACATTATAAAGTTTTAAATTATTAAAACCCGCCCTTAAAGGTTATTATTACTTCTTTTCTTCATGATATATAAAGCTTGTTAAATGACTAAACATTTATTCCATATAATTTATAACCTTAGTTATTACAAACTTAAACAAAAAGAATGATTATAATATCATTTTAAAATAGTAAAAACACATTAAAACAAAATAAAAATATGATTTCATAACACTAGTTGGAAAATAAGGAGTATTAAAACTCCTTATTCCATACTAGGCAAATATTTCTGGTCTGAAGCATAGCTGGACCCGATTAATTTTCCGCTAGACGTATTGTACTGTCTAAAACCACCATCAGAATAAGTTACTTCACGATAATAGCTGCCGTCATCTGCCTGATAATTATATTTTACCACTTCACTTACAACATAAACTCCTGAATTCGGCTTAGTGTTGTCACTTGTGTTTGCAGTTGTATTATTGGTTAGATTTTCAGCAGTGCAGTTAGTAGACACAGTATCGTCTTCATCATCATGGATATCATCAGCAAAAGCAATTGCAAATGCTATAATACATGCCCCGACAATAATTGCACAAATTATTATAATCAAATCTTTAGATTCCATTAAAGCAACCTCCAATTGATTTTTTAAAAAGCCCACATGGGGAATCGAACCCCAGACCTATTGATTACGAGTCAATCGTTCTACCTTCTGAACTATATAGGCTTAACTATTATATTTGTAATTAAGTAATATACAAACATTCCTATAAAATAACACACAACATCCCACCAGTCAGAAACACTTCCAGGTCTTAAAAAAATAGCTATGTACTCACCTAAAAAAGATAGAAATATTGTAATTAAAGTCAGATATTTTAAGGATGTCACCTGCATATTTGACCTGTATAATGAAATGCTGTTTATTAAAGCGAAAAATAATGGCACAGCCAGCAGATCATTGAGATAATTATTGAAAAATGGAATTCCCAAATTCTTCAAAACCAGCTGATTCAAGCCATAAACAGCTAATACAACAACCAATATTACAATATTTGTTTTATTTTCCATATTATCCGCAAACAGAAAATATTACAAGTGCAATAAGCACTCCCAAAACAATAGTACATAAGTCTTCCATAATAATAATATCGTGACTATCATATATAAAACTTGTTAAAAAAATAAAAAGAGAAAATCAGCTATTCATGAAATTGTAGTGATCAATATATCTTTGTAAAACTTCCTCAACAGGACCTTCATCACTAACCAGCTTAATTCCTGCATCCTCTGCCTTAATTTTGGATTTGAATCCGTATTTTGTAGAAATTATAACATCACAGTCATTGCATTCTTGAATAACATCACCGCCCTGATGTTTGGCGTCCTTATCAATAGCCAATTTTCTTGTTTCAACAAAATCAAAGTCATTGTCAACTACATCATAAATAACTAATGATACTGCTTTTCCCAAATGCAAATCAACAATATCTCCATTGGAAGATGCAAGTGCAATTCTCATTTTAATCAACTAATTTTTTAATTATATTGGCAACATTCTGACCAAATAACTTAATAGTGGTTATTCCTTCACTGTCATCTAAAGCTGTACCTTCAGGACCTGCAAATACCATGTTCCAGTAAGTACTTCCGGCTATTATCATATTGTTAATCGGGAAAAACATTGTCATTTCCTGTAAGGTTAAAGTCTGTCCTCCACGTCTTGCAACAGCAATAGGGCCTCCAACCATCCATTCTAAAAATTTGTCGTTTCCTCTTGAAACTTTACCTATCCTTTGAAGAGCAGCCATTATGTCTCCTCTTGCAGTTCCGAAGTAAACTGGTGCTGCAGGAATAAATCCGTCAGCCTGTCTGATTTTTTCAATGATTTCATCCAAACCGTCATTTAAAACACAATTTCCTGTTTTTGCACATCCGTTACATGCAACACATGACTGTATCTGTTTTCCTCTTAAGGATATGATTTCAGCTTCAACACCATTTTTCTCAATTTCTTCAGCACAAACTTCCAGAACATCCTGAGTGTTACTGTTAGCTCGAGGACTGGAATTTAATAATATAACTTTTGCCATAACATCAACCTAAATAAAATTTTGTTAAATAAATAATAAATCTTTTTGAAAAAAGAATTTAAACTTCAGCACCATTTAAAGCATGGCGACAAGGACAATCAAAATCGTCGTCTAAATTCCTGATGATTTCATAAATCAATTCAAGCAAATCTGATTCTTTAGCCTTAACCATTTCAAATACTTCATCAATGGTCAAGTTATCTTCAGAAATGCCTGATGCATAATTTGAAACTATACAAATGGAGTTGTAACAAATTGCCCTTTCACGAGCCAATGTTACTTCAGGAACTCCAGTCATACCTACCAAATCCCCTCCAAGAAGTTTGAACATTTTGATTTCAGCAGGTGTTTCAAATCTGGGTCCCTGTGTACACACATATGTTCCGCCAGTAATAACTTCACCACAGTCAGCCATTATATCCCTTAGACGACTACAATAAGGTTCAGTTACATCTACATGAACAACATGGTCTTCAAAGTATGTCTTATCCCTGTTTTCTGTAAAATCTAAAAAGTCATCGGGAATGACAAATGATCCAGGAGGCATTTCCAGATTCATAGACCCAACAGAATTGGTAGCTATTATCTGTGTAACACCCACATTCCTAAGTGCATCAATATTAGCTCTGAAATTGATTTTATGTGGAGGAATGCTGTGTCCTGCAGCATGTCTTGGAATAAAAGCTACTGTTTTATTGAATATATCCAAAATAGAAACTTCAACTTCTCCATAGTCTGTTTTGACTAACTTTTTTTCAACACTGTCTGCCTTCTGAGTTATTTCATAAACTCCGCTGCCGCCAATAATTCCAATCATCTTATCTTATCCTTTTGTAACAGCTAACGGTTTTACTTTTGCAACAAGTTTAGCTATTCCTGTACTGTCAGATATTTTAACTACACTGTCCACGTCTTTGTATGCACCAGGTGCCTCTTCAGCTATTACATTTTCAGTTGTAGCTCTGATTTTTACTCCGTTTGCAGCCAAAGTGTTTTTGATTTCTTCAGGTTTGTAGTCTTTTTTAGCCTGTGACCTTGATAAAACTCTTCCTGCACCATGTGCAGTGGATCCGAATGTTTCTTCCATTGCTGTTTGTGTTCCATGCAATACATAAGATGCTGTTCCCATTGTTCCAGGAATCAATACTGGCTGACCCACTTCCCTGTATTTTTCAGGAATTTCTTCACTTCCAGGTCCGAATGCACGGGTAGCTCCTTTTCTGTGTACCACCAGTTTAATGTCATTGCCTTTGAATTTGTGTGTTTCCTGTTTAGCAATGTTGTGAGCTACATCATAAACAATGTCCATTTCCATATCTTTAGCTGATTTTCCTAAAATGTCTTCAAAGGTTTCCCTTATCCAATGAGTCATCATCTGTCTGTTTGCCCATGCATAATTAGCTGCAGCATACATAGCTTTTAAGTAGTCCTGAGCTTCCCTTGAATCAAATGGTGCACAGGCCAGTTGTCTGTCTGCAAGATCTATTTGGTGATTTTTATAAGCTTTATCCATTACTCTTAAATAATCAGAACATACCTGGTGTCCGCAGCCTCTTGAACCACTGTGAATCATTATTACAACCATTCCTTTTTCAAGTCCGTATACACCAGCCACTTCATCATTATATATTTCATCAACAACCTGAATTTCTAAAAAGTGATTTCCAGAACCTAAAGAACCAAGTTGAGGTATTCCCCTTCTTTTAGCTTTGTCACTGACTTTAGCTGAGTCTGCTTCTTTGATTCTTCCGTTTTCTTCTAAAACTTCCAAATCTTCTTTCCACCCGTAGCCATTTTCTACAGCCCATTCAGCTCCAAAATTTAAAACATCATCTATTTCATTTTCTTTAAGCTTGATTTTTCCTTTGCTTCCTACACCAGACGGAATGTTTTTAAACAATGCTTCAATTAATTCATCAAGCTTGTCTTCAATGTCTGCTTGTTTAAGATTGGTTTTTATTAATCTGACTCCGCAGTTAATGTCAAAACCTACTCCTCCAGGAGATACAATTCCATTTTTTTCATTGAATGCTGCCACTCCACCTATTGGAAATCCATATCCGAAATGAATGTCCGGCAGACCGATTGCATATCTGTGAACACCTGGAAGACATGCAATATTTACAATCTGGTCAATGGCCCCCTCTTCCAAAGCTTCAAAACTTTCATCATCAAGATACAATCTTCCAGAAGCTCTCATTTTTTTATTAACGCTTCCTGGAACTTCGTAGACGTTATCTCTAACTTTTTTAATGTTATCTTTAATACTCATAAAAATCACAAACTATTTTATAATATTTATAATAGGACAATAAATAATTTTTTGGTAGAAAATAGAATGAAATTAATAAAAAAATTACTCCAAAAGATAAAATCGGCAGCAAAAAACCTCTTTTTTACAGTCTAAAAAAACAAGTTAAATGAGGCCATAAACCTCACCGGCAAATTGAGAAAAATAAAATCTCTTAAAGATTAATTGTTTATTTACAAAAGCTTTATTAAGAAAATTTTTATTTTCTAAATAAAGCAGATATTCCTGCAACCAACAGCAGCAATGCTCCAAGAACACCAAAGAAAGTAGATCCCAGCAGAACCAAGATTGCAGAAACAATAAACAGGAATCCTCCAACATCACTATCTTTAAATACATGAATAGATGCAAAAATACCTAAAAATGATCCAAGAGTAGCTATAAGTCCTAAAAAGGATGTTGCTCCAAATCCAAAACTTCCAATCAATAAAATAAATGAACTAGAAACCAAACTTACAAGTGCGCCTAAGCCACCTACAATTAGTTCAAATATTCTTGAAACTGATTTTCTTCTTTGCATATTTAATTATTTAACTATAATTCATTATATATGTTTTCATAAATCAACAATTGCTGAAAGTTTTACAGCATTCCCCTCAACAATATTCATTTTGTGAAATGTTATTGCCTTAACTTCATCGCCGCGGTAATGTTTATCCCAATTAATCTCTTCGCCTTCAATTGTTGCATTTAAGTGATATCCGTCATCTATTTTATCAATCATGACTTTAAATTCTGAAAATAACATGAATTCTATTTCATGCAAAAATAAAAGTTCCTCTAAAAAATCATATAATAATGAAACTTTGTCTTCTGAGGTTATTTCAAATGATTTGGAAGTTATTGGATTTATATTATCTGTTTTGGAAATTATATTAAATAATGCCAATCCTGCATTTTCAAAAGCTTCGTTTAAGTTGTTTCCATATGCATAAAATCCAATATCTGCAGTTACATCAAAAAATTCAAATTTTTTCATAGTTTTTTTCCTAAAATATTACTTTTCAAATGGGGTGTCTCTCTTTCTTTATATTACACTTTCAAACAATATTAATTTAGCGATGTGATAGAAATGTTAAAAAATTCAGATACCACAATAAAAGCTGATTTAAGAAAGAAAAGTTCTATAATGGATGAAATAGAATATAGTAACTATAATATTCAAGCTTGCATGGTGATACTTGTTATAATGATGGTATTGCTTTTATCAATAATCTCTGTTGTAACTGCGCAAAATCCCAATTTAGTATAATTGGTTTTTTCTGATTATATGCTACCAAACCCTTGGCGCAGAAAAAGCATTAGATCAAAACAGGTTGACCCATGCAAAAATCTAATGTTACAGAGATGATTAATATGAAATTTGATTCAGATATGAAGTTTTGTCAGTCATGTGCAATGCCTATGACTGAAGAATTATACGGCAGCAAAAACGAAGATTACTGCATTTACTGCTATGAAAATGGTGAATTTACAGCAGATATATCCATGGAAGAAATGATTGATTTTTGTGTTCCGAAAACTGTCGAAAATACAGATATGGATGAAAAAACAGCTAGAAAAATGTTAAATGAAGCATTTCCACAACTTAAAAGATGGAAATGAATTTCATAATTTGAAATCACATGGGTTAAAACGTAAAATAATTTCTCTGGAATTTCCTCTTGATCCTTTTCCTGTGAATTTTGTATCAACTAATCTTAAAAACTCCAATTTTTCAAGGGTTCTGTTAAAGGTAGCATAACTTACATTTTCTTTTTCTTTAAACAGTTCAGATAATTCTCCAGCTGTGAAAATCTTATCTGAATCTGAAATTATTTTTAATAATGCCTTTTCGGTGTCATTTAATGATTTTAAAGTTTCTGAGATTTGCACTGAAACTAAAGAATCAACTGCTTTTTGGAAATGTTCTTCAGTGATTTCTCTAGAGGCATCAGCCTCAGCAATATTACCGCAAGAGCGTAAAAGATTGATACCTACTCTCAAATCACCTACATCATAGGTATGCATAGCTACCAATTCCAATATTTCATCACCCATTACTCCAGTGAAAAATCCTGCATTTACCCTGTCTCTTAATATATCTTCAATTTCTGAGTAAGTATATGGCTGAAATGTAATGTCCTGAGGTATGAAAACCGTGTTTACGTTTTTATCAAAGGCATATCTGAATTCCAGATCAGATAATATTGCAAAAATTCCGGTTTTAACACCAGGATATTCTTCATATGCTCTTAACAAATCATAAAATACTTTATTAGCTGCCTTACTTTGGAACAAATAATTGACATCATCCAATGCAACGATTAATGCTTTTTTATCTGATTGAAGTTTATGCATGATCTGGTCATAAATTCTTGAAAATGGAACTCCTGTTTCCGGAGGAATATGGCCAAACAGCTTTTTGTATATTTGTGAAAATATTCCAAAACGTGTTGTATGAAGCTGACAGTTTATATAAACACAAACAACTTTTTCTGTAGTCTTTTCAACTAATTCAAATACTTTTCTGATAGCTGTTGTTTTTCCGGTTGCACATGAACCTAAAACAATGGAATTTGATGGCTGACCTCCACTTATAGCCGGTCTGATTGCCATTGCCATAGCTTCCATTTGCCTGTCCCTATAATTATAATTTGGAGGCACATAATCTGGATCAAAAGCATTTATATTTTGAAAAAGACTTTCATCATGCATTAAAATATCTTCAATTCCCATACTTATCATTTATATTTAAACTATTATAAAAAAATTATTATGACTTTAAATTAATAATTTTAACGTCCTCATTATCGTCAATCCACTTTGTAAACAATTTTGCATACTTCAATTTTTTTGTTTTGATTTCATCAGCCTTTGCAGTCTCTTCTGCAATATTCGGTCTTGAATATTTGGTTACAACATCTCCAAAATCCATTCCTGCCAATGTCAATTCACTGGCTCCAAGTGCAATAGCTAAAAACATTGCTCTGTCCCCGTCTGTAAATCCTCCAAAATTATAGAGGTTTCCATGTGACTGAGCTTGTGTTGTTCCTAAAACATTATCGAAAAATGGAGTGTAATTTCGTACTGCATCCATGTTATTTCCATGACCGTGAATAACTAAACTTGCACCATGTGCATTTGCATATAAAATATCATTTATTTTACCGTCCAAATCAGTAGCTATTATGTCCGGAACTATTTTTTCTTCAACCAGAGCTGTTGTTGCCCCGTCTGCAGCTATTAAAACATAATCTATCAAATCATAGTTTTCTTTTATTTTTTTAATATGCTCTTTTAGAGAAGGACCTGCTCCAAATACTATGAATTTAGTGGAAAAATCTACTTTTTCATGCAAATCCTCCAGTGTTAAACAGCCTTGCTCAAAAAGAATGTCATCCAATACCTGGGCAGTTTTTTCATCATCTTTTCTTTCAAATCCGAAATCATCCAATATTTTCCTATAGTAAGTTTCCCAAAGACCAAAATCCATTTTAAAACACCTTTACATATGAATTTAGTTGCAAATTATTAATATTTTTTATTCCTTATTAACAACTCTAATGTCCTTACCTGTAAAATATCTGTACAAATCATGAAACTGCCTTACAACAAAACCTGTACATGCCGCTGAGATTATTGTACCTGCACTTACACTTCCCAAAACATCACCTAAAAATATCCAGCATAAAATAACTGTTATTATCACCATTGATGAATCAATGCATATTTTAACTGATGAGAATTTCCTATCTGCAGCTATGGCTATTGCCTCTATAAGACCTTCTCCCGGAAGAGGTGCAATATTTGCAGGCATCATTATTAAAATTCCTACAGCTATAAGAACTATGCTTAATGCAAGCATTAAAAATTTGCCCATTAATGAAAGGTTCTGAATCGGTGCCATTACCCACAATGAAAAATCGACAAAGTATCCGAATAAAAAAGCACTAACAAGCTGAAGAAGTCTTTTCGGATGATACTTGTCTTTCAAAATTGGTTTTTGTATAAAAATAACTACCAGATAAAATAAAACTGATGAAAGCCCCACATCAATATTTGCAATTAAAGCTATTGCATAAGGAATTGAATTGATTGGAGTAACTCCCAATTCAGATTTGATTGAAACCCCTACTGCAAAAGACAGTATGCATACACCAATTATATAATATATTATTCTTTTAATTAACTCTTTTGTAATTTTAATTCTTTCATGCCCCTAATTTTCTTTATTAACTACTGTAATTGACTTTCCAGTTATTTTTTCATACAATTCTGTAAGATATCTTATAATAATTCCGATGAATATTGCTGCAAGAATTGTACCTATATTCACACTTCCAAAAATATCCGATGTAAAGAGTCCGCAAATGATTAAAGATAACACAACCATTGATGTATCAAAACATACTTTGACTTTGGAAAATCGTTTATTATATGCCAAAGATATGGCCTCCACAACTCCTTCACCCGGAAGAGGAGCAATGTTTGCAGGCATATATATTAAAATACCGACAGCTATTAAAAACATACTTACAATCAGCAGTGTAAAGTTAACATCCAAAGGCAGGCCCGGCATCGGAGATAAAATCCACAGTGAAAGATCTGTAAAATACCCGAACATAACTGTATTGATTAATTGCAAAAGCCTTTTTGCTTTAAATCTCTTTTTTAAAATTGGTATTTGCAAAAATACAAGAATTGCATTAAAAATAATTGTTGTAATTCCAATATTTGCACCTGAAGCCAGTGTCAAAGAGTAGGGAATTGAGCTGATTGGTGTAACTCCCAAACCAGACTTTATTGAAAGGCCCACTCCAAGTGACATTACAAATAATCCTCCAACAAACAACATAATTCGTTTAATCCACATTAAAATACCTCACATCTGTTTAAAATCTATTGTTTTTCCTGTCAAATAGCTGTTAAGTTTATGGATATATTTCAAAACAGTTCCAACAAAAACAGCTGAAAGAATTGTTCCAATACCTATGCTGCCTCCAATTACTCCTAAAAATACAAAGCAAAGCACTACAGAAATAACAAGCAGGCTAACATCATAAACAACCTTGGTTTTTGAGAAAGGCATGTTAAATGCAATGGCCAATGCCTGAGTTACCCCGTCAACAGATACAGGAATAATGTTTGTAGGCACATAGAAAAATAATCCCAAAGCCACACTGAATATGCTTAGAAATGTCAGAAGCAGCTCAGAGAGGATACTGGTCGGATCCGGAATAAATCCCATCAGCCCAACTGAAAAAGTTGTGAAATATCCGAAGAGCACCCCCACAAAGACCTGCAGGAAGTGTTTAATCTTAAAGTCCTTTCCCAACAGTATCAATTCTATCAAAACTAAAACTGCATGAAATATAATTGTAGCTTTACCTATTTCAATTCCCCAAATTAAATTTAAAGTATATGGAATTGAACTGACCGGCGTTGCTCCCAAATTAGATTTTATTGAAAAACCTATCCCCAAAGTTATGAACCATAATCCCAAAAGATAGTTAAATACCCTTTTAAAAGTCAATTTGTCATTTCCAAAAAAATCCATGTTATATTATATGTACTACACAATATTTAAAAACTATAAAAATAAGACATTTATATAGCTTTATCATAAGCTAAATCATAAAATTTATTTTTACATACGGAGGAAATTTTAAATGGATGAAATTTTATTAATGCTTCCAGGTCCAACAACAGTACACCCAAGAGTACTTAACGCTATGTCTCAAGCTGTTGTAAATCATAGAGGAGCTAAATATGGGGAAATCTTAACTGAAACCAGTGAATTAATGTCTGATGTTTTCCAAACCCCTAACCAATCCTATTTATTAACTGGATCTGGAACTGCAGCAATGGAAGCAGCTATAAGTAATGTAGTAAATTCCGGAGAAAAAATCTTAAATGTTGTAGGAGGAAAATTCGGAGAACGTTTCATGAAAATAGCTAATGCTCATGGAATTACCACCGAAGAATTAGCAGTAGAATGGGGAACTGCAGTAACTCCTGAAGCTATTAAAGCTGCTCTTGATGCTGATGAGGATATTAAAGCAGTATCTGTTGTTCATAATGAAACCTCAACTGGTGTAGCAGCACCTATTGAAGCAATTGGAAAAGTAATGAAAGACTACGACGCCCTCTACATTGTAGATACTGTATCTTCCCTTGGAGGAGACTATGTTGATGTAGACAAATTCGGAATCGATGTATGTATTACAGGATCCCAAAAATGTATTGCAGCACCACCTGGAATGGCTGCCATTACATTAAGTGACGATGCATGGGCTGCTGCAGACAAAGTAGACTCCCACACTTTCTACTTAGATATGCAGGCTGCTAAAAAAAGTGGAGACAAAAATCCGCCACAAACTCCATACACTCCTTCTGTATCTCTAACTTATGCTATGAACGAAGCATTGAAAATGGTTATGGAAGAAGGATTAGAAAACAGAGTTGCACGTCACCACAAAGCTGCTAAAGCTAGTGTAGCTGCTGCAAAAGCATTAGGTTTAGAATTATTCGCAGATGAAAAAGTATCCTCAGCTACTGTAACTGCAGTTAAAATGCCTGAAGGCGTAACTGATGCAGAATTCAGAGGAACTACCCGTGACAAATACGGAGTGGAATTAGCTGGTGGACAAGACCACTTAAAAGGAAACATATTCAGAATAGGACATATGGGAAATATTTCCTACAAAGAATTGGTACAAACCTTTGCAGCTATCGGAATGACCTTAAAAGGTCTCGGTGCAATTGAAGATGCTGGTGCTGGAGTAGCATCCATTACAGAATCATACTTATGATTCTGCTTTTTTTCTTTTTTTAAATTTGATGTTAAAACAAATCATTATTTTTAGAGTTGCATATCATCAAAACATGACTGATTCATTTTTCAACAGCTATGAAAATTTTATCGACTATACTCGATAAATTTTAAAAAATAGTAAAAATTTCTTCTATACTCGATAAAAACCAATATTAGAAAATTGCTTTAAATTCATTATTTTATTGATTTAAGAATGTAAAATTGTTTTTAGAAAAAACTGACCAATTTATAAACTATAAAAATCAATAAGATATTGGATATCCAATAAAAGCAACAGGGGGTTTTAATCATTAACTATCACTTACTGGACATAACATTAAAAGAAATAGCAAACTCTTCAATAAATGAACTGTTGGACTTTATGAACATCGATTATGAAATTGTAGAATCCGCCAAAACAGAATTTACGGAATTAAAAAATAAAAGATATCATCTGGACTATGTAGGCAAAACAAAAGACAAAATTTATATCCATATGGAATTTCAGGCCAGAGTTCCAACAAAAAAGGAACTACAAAGAATTTTCGCTTATGCTGCATTGCTGCATGAATATACCGGCTGTTTTGTTGAAACCTACATTATCTGTGTTCAGGCAATATCAAAAGACCCGATCATCCACCAATACAGCAAAGACAATGTTTTTAAAATTAAAATCATATCCTTAAAAAACATTGACGGAAATGAAAAAATAAATAGTATAAGTAAAAAAATAGAAAACAACGAAAAACTAACCAGAACAGAAATACTTGCTTTGAAATTAATGCCTTTTACAAGCTACAATGAAACAACAGAAGAAATAACATTGAAAACCGCTCAATTAACTAATAAAATAACAACATTAACTATGGACGAACTTAACAACATCAAATACATTCAACAGGCAGTATGTTCCAAAGTAATAAAAAAAGAACACCAACAACCAATAATGGAGGAAATAAAAATGAGAAACACACTATACGACCAAGCCAGAAAAGAAGGAATAAAAGAAGGAAAAACTGAAGGAATAAATATAGGAGAAAACAAGAAAGAAACAGAAATAAAAAACGAAATAAAAACACTAATTCAAAAAGGAAAACTACCCCAAGACACATTAAACCAATTAAACTCATTAAAAATGTAAAAAAACACCCCCCCCAAATAATAAAAAAAACATCAAACACCAAGAATGGATGGAAAAATGAGAAACACACTATACGACCAAGCCAGAAAAGAAGGAAAAAGTGAAGGAAGAAATGAGGGAAAAAATGAAATGAAAAATGAAATAACAAACGAAATAACAACACTAATTCAAAAAGGAAAACTACCCCAAGACACATTAAACCAAATACATTCCTTAAAAATGTAAAAATAATTCATAAAATAGGCTTGATAATAGCTAAATTATTAAGCCTGAAATTTTTTTTAAATAAACAAAATATTTAATATTTGATAGTTAATATTATAATTAACTAAAAAAAATGGATGTGTCAAAATATGGCTGAAAATATTAAAACAAGTGTAGAAGAATTACGTAAACTTATCAGTATTGAAAATGTTGTCGGAAAACCTATTGATGCAGGAGACCAATTTTTAATTCCAGTAATGAGAATGGGAGTAGGTTTTGGAGCCTGTGAAAACATACTGGGCAATGACGGAAACGATACTGTAGGTGCAGGTGCAGGTGTTGAACCAGTTTCCATGGTAATTATTCCAAAAAATGCCAAAAGCGGAGAAGGAGTTAAAGTTGTTAACTTAACTAAAGGAACCGAAACCAACAAAGCATTGTCTGATTTAGGACTGATTGTTTCTGACCTTGTTAAAAATTACTTCTCAAAATCTTCAGATGACTACGATGAATCTGAATATATTGAACCTGAGTTTACAACTACCGAAGACGAACAATAAACTTAAAAAAGGGATATTTTGAACACCATATACATCCTAGGAATGATTTTACTTATAATCATCCTAATTCTTATTATTTTTTTATATATGGGTCTTAGAATATCACTTAGCTTTGAAAAAACCGGAAGCAAAGTTTCAGCTATTATTAAAATAAATATTTTTAAAAAAATAACTGTTTATAATTCTTCAAAAGAAAAAGAAACCTCAAAAGATGAAGATGATGAAAAAGAGTCTAAAAATTTAATGAAACCTCTTAAAAATGCCCTGCCTTACATTTCAGATTTTTTAAAAAAAACCGTCAAATCCCTCAAGGTATCAAAATTAGAAAATCATCTTAAATTTGGACTGGCCAGTTATGCAGACACTGCGCAGTATATAGGATATATCTGGGCTGTTAACGGATTTATTAAAACATTATATCCTGTTTCTAAAGTAAGTGCCGAACCTGTTTTTGGAGATCCTGTAATTGATTTTAAAGGATGCTTGGATGTTGACATTAATCTTTTAAAGCTGCTTTTGCCTGTTGTCAGTTTAATTTCCAAAAAAGAAATCAGGATTTTAATTAAAACCTTCAGAGGTGATAAAAATGAAAAATGATTTTTCAGGATTTGCAAAACACCAAAAGGAAAAGCTTGACAAATACTTCAAAAAGGATGAAGAACTAACCTTTAAAAAAATAGCTGTTGGTGATGATGACTTTTATTTTATCTATAAATCAAAAGCAGTTATCTTAAAAGATAAAATAGCCAGTTATGAACTGATACCAGTCGGATTTATCCATAACCAGGATGAGGAATACTATTACTATTCATTTGACGGCAACTGCCAGGGGTATGAAGATATTGTAAAAAAATTTGTTGACAAATGCCTTATTTAGGAAGGGGAATATCTTCAAACCTTACAGCAACATCTACAATATCATAATCATCCACATCATGCAAATCTTCAAGTTTTTCTGCCCTTTTTGCTTTTAATCCGTATGCTTCAGCTACTTTTACAAAGTCAGGATTTTTTAAATCTGTCTGATAGGGTTCCATATCATATTTATTAACTTCATGCTGCCTTATAATGCCGTATTGTGAGTTGTTTATTATAAAAATTAAAATATTCAAGCCATATTCTTTTATTGTAGCCAGTTCCTGAATATTCATTTGGAAATCTCCGTCTCCGTTGATTACAATTATTTTTTTATCAGGATTTGCAACTGCAGCTCCGATAGCTCCCGGAATTCCGTAACCCATTGGTCCAAGTGCTGACTGAAACAGCAGCTGGCCAAAGTCAGAGGATTTTTTAAGCAGAGTTACCCATGTAATATGACTTCCGGCATCACCGATTATAATATTGTCCTTATACTGATTTAGAATTTCATTAATAGCCACCTGAGGTCTTAACGGAAGTGTTTTATCCTCCAATCCTTCAACAGCTATTTTGTTGTCAATTTCCAACAGTTCATCTAGCCAGTCTGCTTTTTTAAAGTCTACTTCATATAAGAAGTCTTCAACACTTCCCTGAATCGGATAATTTCCTTTAAGATGCTTTTTATTAATATTTACATGAATCAGCTTATCTTCAATTTCATCCAAAGCAGCAAATGTCCTTTCAGAAGCTCTTGCACCTAAAGCTATGATACAGTCTGAATTTTTTATGGCATAATTTGCTCTGGGAGTTCCTCTTGTACCTGCCATTCCCAGATTTAAAGGATTGCTTTCAGCTATGATTCCTTTTGAATTAAAGGTAGTTGCTACCGGAATTCCATTACTTTCAGCTATCAGTTTTAAAACTTTTCTTTGTGATATTGCTCCTGAACCCAATACAAAGAGCGGTTTTTTAGATTTGTTTATTAATTTCTGGGCTTTTTTAACATTTGACAGGTCATTTTCACACAAATAACATAAATCAAAGTCCTGAAACTCCTCGCTTAACAGGACATCATTTGACAAGTTTATATGAACCGGGCCTTTTGGGTCGTGCCTGATTTTATAAATAGCTGCCCTTAGTGCATATACCGCTTCAGTTCCGTTTAAGGGATTGAATGTTTCGTCAACAATATTTCTAAAAATTTCAGATGTCTGAAGTGACTGGAAAACATCCTCATTTCTCAAATCAGTGGGATTGTCTCCTGTCAAAACCAGAAGAGGCACATTGTCCTTATATGCTCCTGCCAGAGCCATTGTAAAATTAAGTGCTCCCGGTGCTGCAGTAGCTACACATGCACTTAATTTATGAGATGATTTGTAATATGCATCTGCCGCATGCATAGCTGCCTGTTCGTGTCTTACCAGAATATGATTTATTTTGGAGTCTTTAAGAGCCTTATAAAACGGCAGAATCTGTTCTCCAGGAAGTCCGAAAATATTTTCCAGACCTTCCTCTTCAAGGATTTTAACCAAGTATGCAGCTACATTCATCATCTATTCCTCTTCTTGATAAGATCCGCTGTATTGCCCGGAGCCTTCAACTTCAAAAACAACTCCCTGAGCTATTCTGTCCCCTTTTTTGATTTTGTATTCATAATCTCCGTGATTATAAATCATAAACATTAAAGTTCCGAAAAAACCAGGATCTCCAACAGCTGTCTGAACTGAGACAAAAGACCTCAGTAATGTGGATCTTGGCAGATATAACATTGAATAGCCCTTCGGAATTTTGATTTTCCTGTCAATTGAAGCAAGATAAGCAGTATGAGGTTTTAAAGTGTAAACAGGCCCTTCCAATTCTTTAATTTCAGGAAGATTTTTTTCATTGTCAATCAAAGACCCCTCACTTTCCTGAATATAAATTTTATCTAAAGCCAAATCAATTCCTGAAGGCTGAACCAAATCTTTAAAATCCGGAAACAGTTTAACAAGTTCATTTTCACCAAGCATAATAATCACTTAATAGATAGTTTATTATATCTGATTAATAAATTTTAAAAACAGGGAAGAAAAAATTATGCCTGTAATAACAATAGCCGGAAATGACACAATCAGTGTTGAAGATAAAAGAGAAATGGTAAAAAAAGTAAGTGAAATAGTAGCTGACAGTTACGGATTGCCAATAGAGGCAATAACAGTACTTGTTCAAGCTTATCCGAAAGAAAGCATCGGAGTAGCTGGTGAATTATTAAGTGATAGAAAATAAATTTCCTTATCATTTAATCATAATATTCATACCATCCGCTGCCATCTTCTGTATAATGAACTTCCCTTTCACCACTGGGGACTTCATCCATACTATGCATCTGCTTATGAGGTCTTTCATCCAAATACCATTCAGTATCCGCATCCATAGGGTCGCTACTATAATCAGTTTCATAGTGGCTTTGATCTATAGTCCCAACATTGTTTGTTATGTTAACTGCTGGAGGATTCTTATTTTCTTGCATATTAATTGATAAAAACATATAAGCAATTGACAATGAAAGTACAAGCACCATAACCACAATTAATATATTAATTTTCTTATCCACTTAATTCACCTATATTTTGTTCTCAAAATAATCATACAGCTCATCTTTAACTGGAATATGGAGATTATATTTAATATTGACAATCGGCAGGTCTCCGTCTTTGCTTTTGATAGTTGTCTGAATAAAATCAAATGGTTCGACCTGACCCATATAGTAGAAATCCTTACCTTCATCATCACTTTTCTTAATGAACAAATGTATCTTTAAATTAGTTTTCTGATAATTTTTAATAGCAACTACTTCTTTACTATCTAATTTAAGCCTACTTCTAGTCATCCAGCTGAAAACATCCTTATTTACAAACTCATCTAGATACTTAGTACTATCTGAAATGTCTTCTTTTTTATCATAAGTTACAAAAATCGGACAGGTATTGTGTTTTACCCTATATCCATATAATGTGGAGCTATCATCATTTGGCCAGTTTAACAGTCTACAAACATCCCTTCTTGAATACTTGGCATATAATGTTAAATTTTCACCTTCAACTTGAGCATTATATTCTGTTTTATATTTAAGCAATCCATAATTAATTACATCCAAAATATGTTTTCTGTAAGTTTCATGAGCCAGATACTCTTTAAATTCATTTGAAATTTGAAATTCATTCATAAAAGATAATTCAGGAAAATCTTTTTTATCTTTTTTACTGAAATCAAGATTTAAAACATCGATTGCACTTTCAATTGATTTTACATCATTTTGAATATCATATTCTGTTTTTAATAATTGTTCAATTGATTCGACTGAGAAATAACCATTATAAATTAAAGATTTTAAAATCAGCAACTCATGAGGTCTTTTTCCACTGGCTAAGTTTTTGGATATGAATTTTAAAGATGAAATTTCCTCTTCTGAGAGATATTCGTCATAATCTTTATCTGCCTTTTTTAAAAATGAATAATAGCAATCCATTGCAGTATGATTTAAGATCAATAAAGGATCCATTTCTCCATTTTCATAGAAATCCAAAAGCATTGGAATTCTGCCTAACTTAAACTTCAGATTATTGTATTTTTCTTTAAAAAGAGCTATTCTTGAAAATGAAGTGTTGTTTATAGAATTATAAATCCTCTTTTTAGAAACTTCATCAAAACTGATTGAAGAAGCTCCAGGAATTACTTTATTACCCTCCATCAGATAACGGCGAATATTATCCTTATCATAGGATCTGTCACCTGAAAGAGCTATCGGAATCATGAAATTGTTTTTATAATTTCCGATAAAATCCAGTATAACAACATAGTCTTTGTTTTTAAATTTCCTAAGGCCTCTTCCCAATTGCTGAATAAATATAATTGGAGATTGTGTCGGCCTTACAAGTAAAACCTGATTAATTTCAGGAATATCTACCCCTTCATTAAAAATATCAACTGTAAAAATGTATTCCAACTTGTTTTTAGCCCCATCATTAGTCAGTCTGTAAATTGCATCTTCCCTTGTCTGCTGTGAATCATCACCTGTTAGGACAGCTGACGGATGGCCCCTTTTATTGAAAGCTTTTGAAAGTTCATTTGCTTCCTTTTTCCTGCTGCAAAATACCAAAGCTTTAATTCTCTCACCGGAATATCCGTAATATACTGATTTTTCAAGTAAATAATTTACCCTGTCATCTGAAACCAACTGATTGAATTCTGTTGAATCATCAACAGTTTTTCCGTCAATTTCCAAATCAGATATTCCAAAATAATGAAAAGGACATAACAAATCCTCCTCTAAAGCGTCTTTAAGTCTGATTTCACATGCCAGATTATGGTCAAAGAGTTCATAAATATCAATACCGTCAGGCCTCTCAGGTGAAGCAGTCATTCCCAAACAGAATTCAGGTTCAAAATAATCCATGATTTTTTGATAGGAATAAGCACCGGCTTTATGAACCTCATCAATCACAATATAATCAAATTCATCTTTTTTAAACTTGGTATAAACATCATCTTTAGACAATGTCTGAATTGTTGAGAATAAAAAGTTGGAATCATAGTCTTTAGAATTACCAGTCAGCAATCCGAAATCTTTTGTATTTTTAAAAACATTTTTATAAGCATTAATAGCCTGTTTGGCGATTTGTTCTCTGTGAACTACAAAAAGAAATTTTTTAGGATTGAAATCCTGAACAGCAAAAGCAGAAGCATAAGTTTTACCAGTACCCGTTGCGGATACCAGAAGTGCCTTTGATTCGCCACTTTGAATTAAAGACCTTAAACTTTCCATAAAACCAACCTGCATAGAATTTGGAACCAAATCCTCAGAGCTGAGTTTTTTGTAGTTTTCTTTTAGCTTTGTAAAGTTCTTTTGAGAATCATATAACTTTTCATAAGCCGGAAGAACATCTTCCAGATTGTTTGCTTCATCCCACAAGTTGTTAAATTCAGATAATAAATTATTCAACACTTCACCGTCATGTAAAGAGGTAAATTCAACATTCCACTCCTTGTTAACAGTTAAAGCGTTTAAAGTCAAATTAGAACTGCCTACAATACCTTTGTAGATATTGCCTTTTCTAAAAACATAACCTTTAGTATGAAAACCGTTCTTTTCCTGAGCATACAGCTTAACTTCAATGTTATCTAAAGACTGAAGCTTTTTTAAAGCCTTAGGATCTGTAAAATTAAGATAATCAGTTGTAAGAATCTTACCTTTAATACCTCTTTGTTCAAGTTCCAAAAAATCCTGTAAAAGAGGAGTCAAACCACCTAAAGTAATAAAAGCAGAGCTTATGAAAAATTCATCGCAATTCTGCAGTTCATCCTTAATGGAATTTAAAACCTTATGATTAAAGTTGTTTGAAAGGAATTTAGGTTTGAAATCATTTGCAGGATTATAAGTTTCATTGATAAAAGCAGTTTTAGCTCCCTCTAAAATATCATTCTGATTATCCATAAAAATCACATGTTTTCTTTTAGATAATTAACTGCATCAATATCTGCCGGAAGCCAATTTAAAGTGTTTAATTCTTCTTTTGTAATCCATTTACCGTCATTATGCTCTAAAAGTTCGATTGAACCTTCCTTAATTGAACACATAAAACAGGACATGAATAAATAAAAGTTAGGATACTGATACTCAATATCTATGGCGAATTTATCAACACTAATTTCAATGTTTAATTCTTCTTTAATTTCACGAACTAGAGCCTGCTCTTTGGTTTCACCTGATTCGATTTTTCCTCCCGGAAACTCCCACATGTTTATAAACTCGCCATATCCTCTTTTAGTAGCTAAAATTTTGTTTTCTTTTTGAATAATAGCTGCCACTACTTTTATTTCTTTCATGTTTTTTACACCTGAATTAAAATATTAATTGAATATATTGGCTGCTTTGTATTTAAATGTTCTTAATTTAGTTTATAAATTAATTAATTAACAATTAAACTTCTTATTACATTTTTAATAAAAATAGATAGATTATACTCCTCCTCACCACCATTTCCAGGAGCTAATGGAAAAGCACCAACAGACGGAATAATTAGATCATTATCTTCTTTAAACAATTTATGTACATTGCCAGGATATAATACGTATGATCCTTCAGTTTTTAAAATAGAATCTTTGTAAGTGTGCATTTTATAAATATCACCATTTTTGAAAATCCTATATTTATTTTCATTAGAATCCCTATTATTAACTTCATTTTCAACTTCAGAGAATGTTTTATCCTGAATTTTATTATAAAAATTAATAACATCCAATTCAGAGCGATATTTTGCATCAAAGTGAATAAAATATCTTTCCCCATTTAAATAAATAAGTAATGAATAATCTGGCCTAAAAGCTAAGGAATATGATTTATATTTTGTATTATTTGAAAATGTTTTATTATAAAATAACTCAATGAAAATATCTTGATCAAATAAATTTAATTTAAATTTTTTAATTGATTTGTGCCCTCTTTTAATATCCATTGACCAATTATTCTTATTAATTTCAAAAACATCCTCAAAATCAACTTTAGAAATACTCATCTCATTTAAAACTTTTAAAATTTTGAAATAGCACCAATATTCATATAATTCACTTAATTTCTTTTCAAAACCTTTGAATTGATTGTTAAGTTCATCCCAACTTAATTTAAAAGAAAATTCGAACATTAAAAAGAATTGAAAAATATCCCTATAACCTTCCCTCTTTTGTAAAACTTGTGAATTAAATGGAATGTAATCTAAAGTACCAATATCTCCAAATAATTTATTGGAAAGATAATATACAATTTCTTCATTGAAAAAAGTTAATTTATCCTTAATATAACCCTCTTTTGAATTGTCTAACAACTTTTCAATCAAATCTCTTACCAATTCTAAAAAATATTTAAAAAATCTATTTTCAGCAACATCAATTGAATCATTATAGTCTACTTCTCCAACTTCAATTGGTAAAAATCCCCCAAGATAGCTGGCTAATTTTATATCAGAATTTGTTTTTTGCAACTTATCAGGATTGTTTAAAATATTAATTAACTCTTTATCGCCAATATTTGATGCAAAAGAAGTTGGAACTACTTCATCACATTCTTCTAACTTAGAATATAAATTCTTAGACAAGTATTCAAAAATAGACGGCAAATTCTCCGGTCTGAACAAATATTCCAAAAACATGAAATCTTCATAATATGTTGTTTTATTTTTATAATCAATTTCAAATTCCTGATAAAGAGGAGAATTACTTTCAAAAATCAAACCTAATGCATATTGAGATAATTCCGCTATCATAGCAGAATATTGATTAAAATAATCTATTTTTTTAGATCTAACTTCAATTGGAACCCTATTAGACAAATAACCATTCTTTTTAACATCCAAAAATGATTTACCAACATAACTTCTAAAATTTAGAGTTCCAACAACTTTATATTTTTCAAATTCAGTTAAAGAAAACCTAAATTCATTAAAAAAATCATTATTCATTTTAACTAATGAATATAAAATATCATAAGATGAATTTACATCTTTTGATTCAAATAAAATTTGATAATCAGTTTCTTCTAAAAGCATCAAATTTGCAAAATGAGTTGATGCATCAACACAATATTGAATAGGAGTTAAATTATCAGGAGTTTCAACTAAATCAATATTTTCTAATGTTAAATAATCATTTATAATATGTTTAGAATGATTAGTCATCTGAGGATTTAGTGCACTAATATAAAGAGTACCTACTCCCCCCAGATTATTTCTCAATTCAATAATAACTTTTTGCTCGATCATTTGAATCTGAATTTAATTAATGAAAGATACATATCTTTGATTAGATAATATTTTAGCCATATTTTGAAGTTTAACTGCAGAAGTATAATATCTACAATCATCTTTAGTTAAATCAACAAGCCTTGCATCTGCATTATTTTTTCTTTCAATCAAGCATGCATTAAATAATTCGTTGATAGTTTGACCAATAGCTTTTTGTGAACCGTGCAATTTTGGAAGAATTTTTTGTTTGACCTGGGCATCAAAATATCTCTCCCAATTTTCCCAATTTTGCGGATAATCTTCATATCTCCATGAAACAAACATAAAACGAAGAATTTCATTAATAACTCTAAAACCAAAATCAAAATTTATTTTTTTAAGAATACTTTGGAATAAATCCAATTCAATAGATAAAACATCCCATAAATTCCCCCTAGAACAATTAATAAACATGAAAATATCTTTTAAATCATGAACATTCATATTTCTCACATCCAAATCTTCAAGTGGATTCATTAGATAGTTTATGTTTTTAAATTCAAATTCGTTGAAATCAGAGTTCATATATTCTTTAGCAGACATTGTTGGGAATTCAATGGTATTTGCCCTATCTAAAACCTTAGGTGAAAACATATAAGTTGTTTCATCAACATTAACCGTACCTACTATCAATAAATTATCTGGAATATCTAATTCATAATTTTCATCATCATTGGAATACAATGGAATTGGTTGTCCACTTTCAATAGCTGATAAAAAGTCAGCAAAATACCTTTCAACATGAGATAAATTCATTTCATCCAAAATTAAAAAATATGGTGAATCAATATCATTTTTAGCAAGTTTAATTAAAGAATAAGAAGGTGTTTCATTATATTCTCCAGTAATTACATTATAGAATCCCAAAACATGCCTATTTTCCGTCCAATTAGCACCCACAGGAACGATCTTATAATTTGGATCTTTTTTATGGTTTGTTGAATCTTCTTCTTTTTCCCATATTGGATGGAAATTTTCAAAATTGAAATTGTCTGTTTTGATTTTTACTTCAACTTTTTTGCCTTCATTTTCTTTTAAATAGTCTTGAAGTTCTTTATTTTTCTTAAAAGATAACTTAGGAATTATCCTAATTTTTGCTTTAGCTTTTATATCATCAACAACAATATTTACTGGAATAAAACCTTGTTTAAATGGAAAATATTTAAAAATTTCTTTATTCATAAACCACTGTCTTTCTTTAAATGCAGATTTATTGGAATTTTGATGAACCAATATAAAATCTTGAACAACATCATAATCATCTAAAATATTTTTAAAATCATTTAGCTCTATTTTTAAATTAACTAATTGATTCTTATTATTATCATATAAATCTTTAAAATAATATTTTAAATTATCATTATCATAAAATAACTGGATAAAAAGACGAATTGAACCTTCACCATGAATACCATCAACCAAAATAATACATTCTTTTTCACATTCATTAATAGGAATTACATCAATTAAATCATCATTACTAAGTGTCCACCCATTATTTTTCCAAGAGGAATAATTTGCTTTAACATTGGTAGATAAATACTCCCCCCCTCCACTTATAAAATGAGCATTAGAACTATTTTTAGAATTAATATACTCTGCAACTAATTGAGATAATTTTGTTTTACCCGTTCCAGAATTCCCAGTAAAAATAATAAAAGGTTTTACTTTTATTGATAATAAATAATTTTCAATTATTTTTGGATCAAAGAAATATCCTTTATTTAAAAGATATTCTTGAAAATTCAAGTTTTCATGACTATAATCCATAATCTCCACATCTCCATAAACTTACTATTAAAAAACACAATTAATTAGTACATCATTTCATAATAAACAAAATTTAAGATTTCTCCAATACTTCATAAATTCCATGCCTAATTTTATCATAAAATAATTGGCTTGTATATCCTAAATTATCAACATTTAAATTTGTTTTACTGCCCATAATTTGCTTTACAAGATTATTTAAGCGCCTTCCAGTTACCCTATGAATAACTCTTATTTTTTCAATCTCTTCAAACATATATTCATAATTTTCCATAATTGTAGAATTATCAATTACTTTTCCTATTAAATACAAATCATGTGCAGAATTAGGTCCTATAGTTTCACCTTTAACCCACATACTAGTGGCAGGAACCGTTTTATTCCCACCCATAGCTTTAAATTCACGATTAAAGTCAACATACTTCAAATTATTTATAGTAACGTAATGCATTAATTTATTCTTCCAAAATTCAATTATGTTCTTATCTACAGCCAATTCTAAATCATAAACTTCAATAATTAACTCCAGTAATGTTTTTTTATCATTATTATCAATGAATATTAAAAAATCACCTTTTTTAATAGTTTTAGGAGAACCTTCCATCAATTTATTAGATTTATTCAAATAATTAAATGATTTATCCAAAGGCAATTTTTTATTAACCACCTCCCCACTTTCCAAATTTTTTAATGTAAAATTTAAAGTTTCAGAAGGAGGACTATCTACTTCATAACTCAATTCATCTTCAGCAATTTCTTGGCTTAATTTCTCTGAGATTTTCGAGTCAACATAATCTGAAGATTTAAAAATATTATTTGCAAGATTAGCAATATAATCTTTTTCATCTGACTTGTCAACCAATTTAAAATTATTAGGACCCCCAATATTAATAATTGAATTTAAAAAAGCATCATCAGAAATATCTAAATACTCATATATCTCACTAAAATAATTAATTAATCTTAATTCATCCAACTGTTTTAATGTATCAATATCTTCAATTTGCTTAGAAATATTTTTAAAGTTAATGCCCTCATACGAAAGAATTAATATTTTCGCATAAGGCATTAATAATTCAGAAATATGTTTTAAAGGGACAATACCTGGAAGTAACAGATTATACTCTTCTTTATTGCTTAATAAAGATTTATTCAACCAATAAATATTTTTAACAACAACATTATTGATATTCAATCTTCTTAATTCTTCTTCCAAAATTGAAACCTCAACAGAATTATAACATGCAATAATCAATTTTTTATCGTTTTGAAAATATGTTTCAGGATTATTTGCTATATCCAAAACCAAATATTCCTTACCTACTCGATCAAATGAATCTTGTTCTCCATAGTGCTTAGTTTTGCCTAGATCAAATACCATGCTGATTAAACAATCAATATAATCTCCCAATGATTGTTTAGTATGTGCATCATCTTCGTAAGATAATGATTTTTTGAATAATTCCAAAAAATGAATTATCGAATAATATCTCCAGTTTTCTCCATACCCATACTTAATTTTAAAACGAAGAGGATTTACAGTTAATGACAGTAATGAATAAAATAATTTCTTAGACAATCTAAACATTCTTTGATTAATCACTTTTTTGTTATCAATCCCTTTTAAAATATTTTTAGCAAAATTAAAATAATCCTCAAAATTTCCTATTTTTAATAAAGGTTGAATGATGTTTAAATGTTCCCCTTTATATTCTAAAAATGATTCATTAAAATAATTACTAGAATCCAAATTATAATTTTTGATGATATCTTTCCTTTTAGGATAATCGGTTAAATAATTAGAGTTATATTCATTAGATTTTCCAAATAAATAATATTTTGAAATTAAATTCACATTAAATGGAATTACAAAAGAATCTGTTTCCTTTTTAATCAAATCTATAAATTTTGAAGTAGGATTAGAAAAATGAAATAAAAAATGAATATTTTTATCTTCATACTTCTTTATCCACTTAATAAAGTTTTCATAAGTATATTTAGAATTTATATATAAATCAACATTTTCAAAAATTACTAAACCAACATCCAAGAAATTTTCATCAAAAACATTAGATTTAGAATCAAATTCAATTTCAGAGATAGAATCAACAATTTCTAAATCATCATCAGTACATAACAACACTATAGGCTTTGAAAGATCTAAAACTTTTATTAAATTACTAACTATTTTTTTTGTACGCCTTTTATTTGAAGATTTAGGAAACTTAATATTAAATTGTACTTTGTTTTTACTAAGATTTCCAATAAGAATATTATAAGTAATGAATCTTGTATCTCTTGCCAACATACAATAATTTTGATTATGAAAATCATTTATTGAAACATTATTAAATCCTTTATGATTAGAAGTAAATACTAAAGAACTTCTTTTAAAGTTCTCAGAAAAAATATATGTTAAAATAGGAATTGGCCTAAGTATATTATCTGGAAATGTAACAATTAAATTTTTCTTAGAAATCAAATTAGAAAAAAGATTTAAAAAAACATCAGTTAATGGACTAATATTTTCTTCAATTTTTATCTCATAATCAGGATCATGAACACTATCTGACTTTGAATAATAATTATAAGCCCCTAATAACGATGCAAAACTTGTCCAATGTTTCATTTTACCAAAATCCTTTTTTAAATCTACTAGTTTTTCCAATTAAAATATCTCTATCCAAATCTGAATTAAACTCAGAACAAACATATTCTGGAAGATATAAACAAGAAAAACATGCTCCTGATTCATCAATACAAGACGGATCCAGAACACAGTCATCAATTTCTAATTTAATTCCATCAAACCACTCCATTAATGCATTTTCAAAAATAAATGAAAATCCACCAATATTTATTGATGACGAAGAATATATTAAAATAGATGCTGAATTGACAAAAAGCATTTCAGAACAAGAATCCTCATCCAAACCTGTGTATAAAGAAGATCTCCTAATTAAAATATGAGATAATGTATGAATCAACTTTTTAACCAGATCATATTCTTTATCTCCCACCTGTAAACTCATCAGTAGCGTTGATGCTTCCTCATCATTTGTAACATAATCTTTTTCAATATATTTATTATCAATTAACCAATTAACAACTTCGCATTTATCTAAATTAATCATAATTCCTTCAGTTTCAAAAGGACAAACATAAGATTTGATCGCTTTTTTCTCATATGTCTCCCATAATGGTTCGAAATGAGGAATGAAATTCTCATCATAAAACTTATTAAAACCAATATCAACCCCAATAACTGCAGAAACCAAATTAATATTCGAAAGATACCTAATTTGATCAATTTTATATTCTTTTTTAAATGATGCAAACTTGCTTTTTAATTGAACATCATCATCTATGAACTCATCAAAACTAATAGAATCTATAAGATTTTTAGATAATGTTCCACTCAACACCAAATAATCATTAATATTAACAAATGAATAATCATCGAACTCCGTTTTTAATAAATCGATTAAATCATTTAATTTTAGAATATCTTTTTTCATTTTTTCTGGAATTGCATTCATTGCCAATTCATTATTGGATATGTCAAGATATTCTTTAATTTTTAAAATTAAATAACCATAATCACCATTGCTCTCAATATTCACTTCATTAAAAAAATCATCAAAACGATGCAGATATAAACCAAAAATAATATAATCCAAATCAAAAAAGTCAATAGTTGAATCAGGAATATCCACCATTGTTAAAACAATTGGCTGATAAATTGAACCTTCAGTAGCCATTAATAAAGTAAATCTAGAGGAATCTCTATTTGAACGGTATTTATGATTACATGGGTATCTTAATATATCTAATGGTTCATAATTTGGGTTTTCAATCCTACATTGTTCACAAGATAATTTCCAAGTTATTGGCTGGAATCTATCTGGACGAATTAATTTCCATGTTGCATTTTTACCATGTTTTTTGCAAAAATGTTGTATTGGCTCTAAATTTCCACAGGCTTCGCAAAACTTCATGTTGAAAATTTGTTCATAACTTCCACCACAGCCTAACTGACATTTTTCAACATCAAAGTTATCAAATTCTGAATCATTGCCATTTTTAAAAGCAACAAAGTGACCACATTTTTTACAAACAAATGTTCTTGGAAAAACATTACAATATGCTGAAAATGATGAATTATCCCTAGAACTTGAATATTCATATAAATTAAATTTTTTTATATAACTTGAAGGCAACTTATAAACTGATAAACCATAAGCATTAATTCTAGAGTTATACTTCTTGGAAATCTCAGAAAACAAAAAACTTCTTAATCTTGACACATTATGTACATTTTCCATCCCATTTTCATTAGGAAAAATTTTATTAACCTTAAAAGAAACCCCGTCTCTGGTAATTATTAAATTATCTACAACATGAAATAATGCACTACGTAACTGATATTGTATGTTATTAATACTCATAAAATTACCTCCCCTACATTTTAAAAGATTTTGGTAATGATCGTTTAACATTGACCGAACTTTGAATACCTCTCATCCCAGTTTGTGTTTTAAAATATTCATTAGAACAATCAGCTAAAACATTCGTTATAAATGTTTCTGGACCTGTATAATTCCTTAAATACTCAATCCTATCAGATGTTTCAGATTTAATATTTTCTCTAAAATAATTTGCCCCTAAAACATCTGAATTTACAATATAGGCCTTTTCAATGAAATTTATTAAAATTTCACGATTATTCTTATCTGAAAGAATAGAATTAACTTCTTTAATATTTTTAATTTCAATCCCTAAATAGTCTGACAAAAAGTTAAGAATTGTAGCAGTAAATATTGATGTGAATGTCTGTTTAAATCCTAACTTCGTCCATCTAGCAATAGGTACTTTTTCGACTTTATATTGTAATATATCATGATATTCATTGAAATTCTGATAAAAACTAAGATCTCTAACTCTATTAGGATAAAACCATAAAAAGATTAATCCATGATATTTCCTACCAACCCTACTTAATGCCTGAATATATTCTGCAGTACTCCTAGGTATCCCCTGAAAAAACATTAAATTCCAATTATCAATATCTACACCATGAGAAACAATATTAGTAGCTGAAGTCAACTGTAATTTATTAATATTGTTATTTGAAAAAGATTCAACTTGACCAATAATGCTTTTGATGTCATCTAACGAGTTATCGCCAGTTAAAGTCATAGAATCAATTTTATACCCATTAAAATTAGAATCATTAATATTTCTTTCAACAAAATTTCTTGTATTATGTACATCTGAAACCTTAAGATGATAAGATAGTATACTTTTAAAATTCAATATAATTTCATTTAAATTATCTTTATCAAAATTATATTCTTCACAAAATGTCTCACTTTTTTCAACTGATTTAATAAATTCAGAAACATATCTTAAAGACAAAATAATTGCTGTGTTATTATCTACATTATTTGGTTTTAATCCAATTATTTGTCTATTATAAAGTAAATCCCCATTTTCTTTTTTATTTTCAAAGAAAAATTCATCACCATCATTATTTTTTAAGTTTGGTGGAAATATACGTGACTTTTTACCATATAATTCTTTAATTTGTTTATCAACACCATTAACTGTAGCACTCATAGCAATATTCTTAAAATGTTCTCCAGAAAACTCAACAGATAAAGATTCTAAAAGTGATTCAAAATGAGAATCAATAGTTCCAAATCCTTCTTTAATCAAATGCATTTCATCTTGAATAATAATAGACGGTCCTGTATTAAAATCAACATCAACAGAGATATTTTCACCATCACAACCAGGAATCCCACTTAATAAACAATCATAATTTTTAGGGATGAAACCATGCCCATTAGAACATTTATCTAATTTACCCCCAAATAAATTCTTAATTCTTGATTGAGAAGAAACAGCGGCTAATTTATCCACAGTAGATATTATAAATGTGGGCAATACCCTATAGATTTCATAATCCGTATAAAATAATCCAAATTTACGCTTACAATTAGAACATGCATGCATTATTAAATATTTATCATGATCTGCAATTAAAAAAACATTACTCCCACATATTGGGCATTTATCAATAATTTTCCCAGGAATCTTCTTCTCAGAATTGTCAATCATATCTATTAATTCAATATTATCTTTAGGAAAATCCTCGTTTTGATTTCCAACATAATAAGCAATAGTAAATGGATCTCCTTTAATATTTTCTTCCAATCTTATTTCCTCAGCCCAAATGAAAAGGCTTGCTACTCTTTGAAGTTGTTGAATAGATAACATTCTTAAAGGAAATTTAGTTAAAGCCGTGACTCCAAACAATTTACCGATAATACGATCATAAAAAGCCGCAAAAATAACTACTCCAAAATAAGCCTCAGATTTTCCCCCACCAGTCATAACATGTAACAAGTCGCACACATCCCTCTTATGGGATTTATCAACGATTTCAGGAATTAAAGAAACAATAAACACAATCTGAAAAATTCTCCAAGTAGAATATTTATCTTTTAAATTCATATAAAAGGATTTATTCATTAATTTAAGTGCATATAAAGCATTCTCATTTTCTTTCAAACAATTAATACCATTTAAAAAATTTTGTTTAGATAATTTGAAATTTTTAAGATCATCATTACTCTCAAAACAGGTGCAATCCTCTTCAAAATTACACATTAAAGAATATAAATGCTCAAGATTACTCAGACAATCTTTACCCATCAACGATTCAAAAGTTAATTTAAAGTCCCCAATATTATCTTTAGGTTCACATCGAATATTATTAAACCTAGCATAATGTTTAGTAACAATTTTACCTCCACCATAATCCGCATGGCAATTTAATGTTCTTAAATTACTAGTATAATGTTTAATAAATCCATTTTCATCATACGAATAAATAAAAGGCAATATTTCATTTTTATTTAAATTAATTTCTAAATGACAATCAAATAAAAATGTTTCATAAGATTTATTTTCTTCAGATAAATTGACCATCCCTACTTCAATTAACTCCAATCGTTCATTATTTTGAATGTATTTAGTTTGATTTAAGTAAATTTTACATTTCCATTTGAATTTTGGAGGATGATTAGTTTTTAACAAACCAAGATTCTCATAATACTCATCTTTGTTATCACATAAAACAATTTTATCCCCTGCACCCGCTGAGAAAATTAAATCATCCGAGATTATTCCTTCAATAAACTCAGTTAAATCCAATTCATATTCATTAATTTCAGAATTCAAAGAAATTGATTTACCCTCGAAAGTTTTTCTTTGCCAAATGGGAGCAATATCATATTCATCTGTATCCTCCACACTCTCACCAATATATTGTTTTTGTTCCTCAAATGTTGGAAAAACTTTATAAAAAAGGGAGTGTCCTAAAACTCTCAAATTTTTTTCTTTTTTTTATTATTTCTTTTTATGGATTATTTTAATATTGTGGACTGTTGCTTCGATATTTAAATCAACAATGCATTTTCTTTTTCCTAATCTTTTTAAACCATTGTAATTGCGACCTGTTTTTAAAACACCAAATATTGATTCAGTTATAGGTGCTCTTTTTTTGTAAATTTTTTGCCCATAATCAGAGAAATAATCATCTTTTAATTTTTCCTTATATGGGTCTGCTACTTCAGTTATTTCTTTAACCCTACTAGAAGTACATTTTTTAAGTTTAGGGCATTGTTTACATTTTGTTGTTGAATATATTTTATGTAATCGTCCATTTATTTTTCTATAATTTTTGAAGGATAATTTTTCTCCTTCTGGGCAAATGAAGTAGTTTTCTACTCTATTTTCTATAAATTTGCATTTTGCATATTTCTTTTTTGGCCTGTCGCTTCTTCTTTCTGCTTCAGTCCTATCAGGAATTATTATTTTTATATCATGCTTAAAGCAGTATTCTAATGCTTTATCTGTGTAATATCCATTGTCTGCGGTGAAAAATTCTGGTTTTGTTTCCAAACTCATGATTGAGGATTCAATCATATTTATTAATTGCCCATAATCGTTATTTTGAATATTTACTGTATTATATATTATCATTTGGTTTTTGGAGTCTGTTGCTACTTGATAATTATAATTGTAACCATATACTCCTTTTTTATCATTCATAAATCTGCATTCTGGATCTCTTAAATTGATGTCATAATTAGTTTTTGAAGAATGATAAGTCTGTATTTCTTTTAAGAAATCTAATATATGTCTTTTATTCTTTTTTGATATTGTACTTTGTTCTAATAATTTTTTTGCAGGATTATTTAGTTTTTTAAGTATTTTACTGATTTCAGAGGTCTTAATTTTATTTTCAAAGTAATTTTTAAGATCTTTTTGAAGTGAATTTTTTTGATTTTTGAAGTCCAATGTTTGGATTGTTTTTTCCAGTAATTTTATTTCTTTTCGACTAGCTCGATTGTTTATTCCTGCATTTGCTTTTAAAAATGTTCCATCAATTCCAATTACTTCATTTAAGATTAAATTTAGTTCTTATCCTTTTTTAACTGTAAAATAGAAAAATTCTGAAATCAATAATTCAATTTCATTTTTGAATTTTGAAATTGTTGATTTACTTGGTTTTTTATTATTTAAAATGTAATTTAATGATTCATCATTGTTTTTCACTGCTTTCTCGATTTTTATGCAGGTTCTTATTTCCCTTTCGTGACAAGCGATTGCCAAACCCAATAATTCTTTTTTAGAATAAGTTTTTGGCCTTCCAGTTTTTTGAGGTTCATGAAATAAATATTCAAATTTATCCCAAAATTCTTTAATTAGTTTTTTAATAGTAAAAATAATATTATTTTTATCTAAATTAGAACCAGTTTTGCTTAAAATAAAAATAGGTTGTTGTACAGTTATTAATGTCATTTTTATCACCGAATTTTCAAAAAACACAAAACAACATTTTTCATCAACAAACCAAAAGATTTAATTGTTAAAAACAATTAAAATATTAATTGAAGAGAGGTTTTGTGTTTTTGTGGTTATTAATACTTTTATCTCTCTTCATATTTAAATTTATTTTATAATTTTAACCTATTTACAATAAAATTTTTTGATATAACTATTTTAAAAGAATGAGCAATAATTTATTAGAATTAGATAAAATAGATAAATTTAATGAAAGTTTGAATTAAAATAAAAAAAGAAAAAAATTTGAGAGTTTTAGGACACTCCCAAAAACAGAAAATTTTGGAACAACCTCAATACTCCCCACAAATTTATCCAATAAAAATTTAATAGACAAACTATTATTTTTTAGGCTTGATTTTGACTTATTATAATTAATATTAGTATCAGAAAGGGACCCCAATATCAAAGATCTTGATGGTTTATTTAACGATAAAAATCTATAAAAATCATCATGAGACCCCTCCAACTTAGATAAAACATCGTTTGCTAAAATATTCGCAAATTTATTATATTCTTGTAACATGAAAAACCTCTTTTATATTATCATAATGCTTAGTTACTACTAATTTATAAACGATAGAATATAAAATTTATTGAATAATCTCAAGAATAGAGCATACTTTAAACAAAAATATAGAAATAAACTTCAAAAATAATCATACATTAAATAATAACAAAAATATATGAATATTAATATATAACTAGTTACACAATCCATTATTAATATATTAACATCATTTAAATAAAATATTTTTAATTTTATAATAAATAATGACCATAAGACAAATAAGCAAAACCCTATGTATCTTACAGCCATATTAACTAAACATCAATTATAAAAAAGATTTTTTATAATCTAAATTTAGAACATGATATAATTAACAAACTAAATCATATTCTATAGTATAATATACCATTAAACACTATATAAATCAATATCTTTTATTTTAAAGCAATATTACATAATCAAATCAATATTTTCAAATTCAAACAATACTACTTAATTAAAACAAATTAAACTCAAAAATAAAAAAACAGCGAGAATCTATTCTCACTTAAACAATAACTTTTTCATCTTAAACTGTAACTATACTGACTTTAGCATCTCCAATATATGTAAAAAAGTATAATCCCACATCATTATCACGATCCAATAACACATCACAACCTTTTATGGTTTTTTCAACTTAACCAGATTTTTTCAAATCATCTAAAGATAACAAATTAAAAACACAAGCTATAAAAGCAACCAAATATGAAATTAAAAGTATGGACATTTTTGACGAATATATTGTCGGAAACCTCAGCTCCATCAACTGGTGCTTTGAAAATACCCATTTTATTCAGAGGCTTGATGACAACGGAATCTCAAGAGACTATATTGTAGACACAGTATTGAATGAAGAGCCTTTAAGATATGAACCTAGCGGAAATCACCAGTATGAAGTTATTTTTCCGGCTCCGAAAACTAAGAAATACTCTGAAATCAAGGTTGTTTTTGCCTGTGACAACAACACGATAAATTTGGTAACGGTAATGCCCAATGCCACTACAAACAGACAAAAGAACACCTACAAATCCCAGAATTATAAAAATCTGGAAAAAAAGAAACAGAAAGCCTATTCCAAAAGAAAGAAACTTTATTAAAAGTGTGTTTTAAGGAGTATAAAACCCCTTTAAAACACGTGAGAAGGTTTTAAACGAATCAAAAAAATAAATTTTTTTGTTGATATATTAGAATATGATTTAAAAAAAACCATATTACACCTTACTATTTGTCATTAACAGTTATTTATAATCTTCGAATTTTGTCAGCATAACACTTGCTATTAAAATGCTGAGTGTAATAACAACATCAACAGCCAGTTCCAGAAATCCCCCTGTTTTAATCAGGTCAATAATTCCGAATGTCCAAACTATGAAAATTACACATGGCAATATATATTTAATAATTGTAACCCATAGTTTTCCAACATGCATTACAGAATCCTTGTTTACAACTTCAATTAAATCATCAATTCCTAAAATCCATCCAAATATAATACACTGCAATGCGATTAAAAACAATATTCCGAACTGGTTCAAAAATCCGTCAACTATTTCCACAAGATAGCTGGAGATTCCGCATGTGAAAAACATTGAAATCACAAATCCGACACCACATAATATACTGGCTGATTTTTTACGGGTAAATCCAAACTTATCACATACAGAATTAAGTAACGGCTCTAAAAATCCCAGAGCAGAAGTTATTCCTGCAAATAATATAGCCAGGAAAAACAGAGGCCCCAATATCTTACCTGCTATACCCATTGTATTGAATATTGTCGGAAATACAATAAATACAAGACCTGTACCCTGTCTGATTAGGCTTTCAATCGGAACGCCTGATGTTACTGACATGAAACCCAGTATGGAAAACACTCCAAATGCAGTGAATATCTCAAAACCTGAGTTTGAACTAACTACAATCAGCACATTATTGATTAATTTTGAATCTTCAGGTAAATAACTTGCATATGTAAGTGCAATAGCCATTCCCAAACTTAATGAAAATATAATCTGTGAAAATGCAGCAAGCCATATGTTTACATCAAAAAGCACTGACCAGTCAGGAGTCAGCAGTGTTTCAATTCCCAAATTATGGCCAGGCAATGTCAGGGAAAATATTACAATAGCTGCCATTATAACAAACAATAATGGAATCAGCACTTTGGATACTTTGCCTATTCCTGAGTTCAGCTCTTTTTTTGAAATAAACCATATCATCACCCATACAATAACCAGTCCCGCCACTGTCGGAAGTATCAGATGTGACCAGTCAGAAATTGTAGAGTCTCCACCAACATAATTTAAGAAAAATCCTGCAGGATTCTCTCCCCATGCCAGAAACGGACTTGCTCCAAGATAAACTATATCCCATGCAAGAATAACCATATAATATGTTACAACACCAAATGCCAGAAGACCTAAAACCCATCCTATTACTTCAAACCTCGGCCTTATCTTGTGGAGCAGATTTGAAAATGATGTTTTGAATTTAAACCCCAAACCATATTCCAAAATAAGAAATGGAATTCCCAGAAGCCCGATAGCTACAAAATAAGGAATAAAAAAGGATCCTCCACCATTGGAGTAAAGTACATAGCTGAAACGCCATATATTACCTAATCCAACAGCAGCTCCAATCATTGACATTAAAAACGCAAGAGAAGAGTTCCACTGGCTTTTATTATCATGATTCATTGGTATCACCTGTTAAATTAAAATACAATTTACCGGTACCCTCCGGTGTTATTTCCAAATCATCACATTGAGGAGACAATGAATTAAGTAAACTGGTTCCCTCATCAGGTCCCATAAAGTAAGGCAGGTATCCTGAAATAATCACAGGATAAACTGTACACTCTCCGGTATCATTGACAAAGTCTATTTTGACTATATATGCAATGTGAGTTGCTGAATTTGACATGTCAAATATGAAGTTTCCCAGACTGTAGAATATAGGTTTGCCTTTATACATTTCAATTCCCTGTGTTACATGAGGATGTGAACCTAAAACAGCATCTGCCCCATAATCTATTACTTCATGAGCCATCTTTTCCTGATCAGGATTTGGTGAACGAGAGTATTCATTTCCAAAGTGGAAATAAACAATTACAACATCTGAACCATTTGCCTTTGCATCCTGAATTTGACATTTTGCAACATCACTGTCATATGCGGAATAACCGGGATTAGAACCGTTAGCCTGAGGCATTACATCAGTACTATATTCTTTAAAGTTGTTTGAATCCATATAATTGATTATAGTAATATTTCTTCCGTTTATATCGCTGCTTGCAGTTTGGCGAGCCTGAGATTCATTATTTCCTGCACCGATATGAGTGATGTCTGCATCATCCAAAGACTTTAAGGTATCTTTCATACCGTCAGTGCCGTAATCAAATAAATGGTTGTTAGCCAGTGCTGCAACGGTATTGTTGTTGGCTTTAGCTAATGGAACATAGGAAGGATCGCATTTAAGCGGAACATCACCTTTTACAGCATACCCTGAAGTTGTTGCAGCATTTTCAAAATTGATTAATAATAAATCTGCACTTCCGGTCACATTTTCCACATGTCTGAAAGGACTTTCATCCAAACTTAATACTCCAGCCATATTACGTGCAAACATCACATCACCCGTTACAACAACAGAAGCATTTCCCTTAGGTGTTTCTATTATCGAATTGTTGCTGGTAAATGTGACTGCACCAGCTATCAAAGTCAACACTGCCAAAATAACAATTAAAATCAATGTTATTTTTTTAAGCTTCATTAATGTTTACCTCTTCTCCGCTTTCAGAAAAGAGCTGATTCAGCATCCAGTCAGCATCATATTCCTTAATGTCATCATATCCCTGACCCATTCCCAAAAAGAGAATAGGTTTTTTGATAACATAACCAATAGATAATGATGCTCCTCCTTTACTGTCAGCATCTGCTTTAGTTAAAATAACACCGTCAAGGTCAATAGCTTCATTAAATTTGGAAGCCTGCTGGGTTGCATCATTACCTGTTAGGGCATCCCCTACAAAGACAACCAAATCAGGTTTTGCAACTCTCTTAATCTTTTTCATTTCATCCATAAGATTGGTGTTGGTCTGCATCCTACCTGCAGTATCAATTAAAACCAGCTCTTTACCCTGAGCTTTTGCATGTTCAACTGCATCAAATGCAACAGCTGCAGGATCTGAACCCTTCTGGTGTTTGATAAGCTTAACTCCAACCTTGTCTGCATGGTAATTAACCTGTTCAATAGCACCTGCTCTGAAAGTATCTGCAGCAGCTATTACAGGAGTATAACCTTTTTTAAGATAGTAATTAGCTAATTTACCGATGGTTGTTGTTTTACCTGTTCCGTTAATACCGACAAACATTACAACAAGAGGTTCGCCCTGTGCTTTTTTGGCTTCAATCATTTCAGTCATTGACTTGCCCGGAATATCAATAATTTCAGCTACAGCATTTCTTAGTGCTTTGTATGTATATTCAGTAATGTCATTGCTTCTTTTGATTTTACGGCCAACCAGATCATCTTTAACAGAATCCACTACTGCACTAGCTACTTCCATAGCCACATCCCCTTCCAAAAGACCCATTTCAAGTTCCCACAAAATATCTTCAAGGTGTTTTTCTGAAATGGTTTTGGCAGTAATAAATGAAAACATTCCGCTTGGTTCTTCATCTTCATCATTTTCTTCAGAAGAATCATTATCTTTATTTCTGCTCCAGAAATGAGATTTTTTAGGTTCTTCTTCCTCTTGAATCTCCTCAGCCGATTCTTCTTCCTCTTGAATCTCTTCAGCTGATTCTTCTTCCTCCTGAGGCTCTTCCTTATTATCACTAGATTTTTTACCAAAACTCCAGAAACCAGATTTTTCATCTTTATCATCAGAGGTTTCATCATCTGAAGTGTCAGTTTCTTGAATACTTTCAACTTCCTGAGGAATTTCCGCTACATCACTTTTAGAATCCTCTTCTTCTTTTTTATCTTTCCTGCCAAATGAAAAAAAGGAGAATTTTTTACCGGATTCCTCTTCAAGATTGTTTTCTTCCTGTGCTTCTTCAATAAGCTCTTCTTCTAATTTATCACTAGTTCGTGAAAACTTCTTTTTCAAAGATTCAAACAAATTTTACACAACCTTATGGTTTAATTAGAAAATAATATGTTTTTTATAATATTTAAAAAATAAGCAAAATATGGAAAAATAAATTAAATAAAAAAAGTAAAAAAAGGAAGTTATATCTAGTTTAATCCGGTAGCTGACATGTTTCCTTGAGCAACAGCAGCTAACTGTTCTGCCTGAGCAGATAAAGATCCGATAATGTCAGACACCTGTTGCATATTAGCTAACATTTTATCTAAACTGTCTTCCAGATCTTTTTTCTGTCTTGCAATAGTTTCTCTTGCTCCGTCAACATCTTTTTTAACAGCTATTCCAGAACCAATACTTACAATAACTTCATCGGTGTTTTTAAGTTCACCTTTAATGAAAGAACCAGCACCTACAGGTACGAAAGCTTCAACAGAATCTTTACCTTCCAAATCATCTAAAGTGTTGGTTAATGCATCAACTTCAGCAATGGAAGCTCTGACTAATTCAATTTGTTGCTGAATTAAGTCTCCTTGCTGTTTGTATACATTTATTTCATTAAGTAATTGATTAAATTTTTGCTGATCTTCCATAGTAACACCCTTATAAAATTTCTTTTAAAATTGGGTCTACAACATCTTCAGGTGCGATTTCAGCAATATCTTTAATAGAAATTTGGTTTCTGTTTAAACCATGTTTACTTCCAAAACGTTCATAAATTTTTTCTTCTAAATCAGCTACATTGGTAGCTTTGTATTCTTTAGTAAATTTATGATATGAATCGCCCATTACAAAAGTACCTTTAACTCTGTAAATTTTTGTTATCATATTAACTCCTCAGGATATTATTTATAAATCGTCTAAAAAGCCTAATGCTTCTTCAACTCTAGCCATTTCAGGACCTGTACTTTCTTTAGCTACAATAGCTCCGCTTGAATTTGCAAGAGAGCATGCCCCAACTAAAGAAATACCTCTGCCTACAGTACCAATATCTCCTTCAACACCAAATACATCACGAGCAAAGTCTACTTCAGTTTCAGTAGCATTTTTATCCATTAAAAATCCTTTGTTGGTAACTGTAATCAATGAACCTATAATATCGCTTCCGACCATGGAAGTTGATTCAACATTTACATCTAAAGTATCTTCAATGACTTTAACTGCCTCATCAGATAAAAACGGACTTACAATAGCACCAGTATCATTAGCTGCAACAATATTACCTACTGCAGTATAATTTCCGGGAATTGTAGCTACATTTAAACCTAATTCTTCAAACTGTTTAACTTCTCTATCTAATACATGTGGGGAAACAACAATACCGTTTGAATTAGCTACAGCTAAAGATCCAATAAGGTTACATCCGGAAATAGAAGATTTTACAGCATCAACTTCTAGTGTTTCTTCAATCAGCTTAACCTTTTCGTCAAGAAGATTGTAAGGAACAACAGCTAAATCATCAGTTGCTAAAATAAATACTCCTATATTAGGATTATCTACAATGTTTATTCTTCTTAACATATTGTTACCTCACGTAGTATTGAAGTAGTATTATAGCTATTCTGCTAAAGTAGCTTCTACTACGCCATCATCATCTTTAACTGCTTTTACAGTAATTTTAGAAGGTATTTTTTGAATACCTCTTGCCCAAATTTCATGATTAATAGATTCATCGAGCTTTACTTCTTCAGCTTTCATGTGTTTGAATAAGAAGTTTTGTACTTCTCTGATAGCTCTAGGAGCTCTAATAGTCCTTTTGACTTTTTTTGCGTTTCTAAGTGGAATTGTATAAACTCTTTCCATGAAAAATCCCCCTTATAATTTAAGACTGTTTCTTCTCCAATGTCTAGGTTTAGGTCTGTATCTAAGTTTACGGTTAGTCTTAGCATAAGCCCAGATTGGAATTCTTCTGTTTTGTTTATTTGCTTTTGCCATTCTCAATTTTTTAGCTAATGGTTTATTTCTACTCATTTTCTCACCTTATAATAATAATTATTTTTTATACCCAGTAACACGAGTTTGATAATGCTCAGGGAAAATATCCAATGAATTTCCTCCTTTTTCATCAATTAAAGTCCTTATTTCAACCTCATAATCAGAGCTGTTATCCTTATTGCTTTTTTCATGAGATATTTCAAATAAATTAGATGTGATTAATTTAATTGTCTTGTGACCAAAACTATCCAAATTAATATACTGAACATCTTTTCTATCTTCAAGACTTTTAATTTGATTTATATTAAGTTTAGGAGTTCTATCATCCCTTCTAGTTCCATCGGCTATAATATCATACATTTCAGAAATCTCTTCAACAACACTTTCATGAAGGAACTTTATTCCGTCATTGGGAAATCCGTCTTCCATAATCATGTCACAGGTTTTGTCTAAAAGTTCAAAATCCAAATCAAGAACCCTATGATTAAACCCGAGAGATTTGGCTGAAAGGCTTGCTGGAATATAAGAATCGTAAACACCGAAATTGGCAGTGCACAATTCAACATCAAGACCAAGTCTTTTAAGCATAACACCCATAAAAGAACTGTCTTTTCCTCCACTGTATAATACACAAGCTTTCATTAATATTATTTCCTTGTAATTTTAATTTCTCTTTTCTGACCAGCTATTTGTCTCAAGAGTACTTTTAACTGTTCATCAGTTACTTTACCTCTTAAACTGCCGGCCTGAGCAGATTGAATTAACTGAATTTCAATTTGATTAACAAGCTCTGGCTTAGTCAATTTAAGGTTAGCTAATCTGGAACGTGCTTCAGTAGTCAAAATTTGAGCTATTAAAGCTTTCTTTTGCTCCTCAAATTGTCTTTGTGCTTCTTGCTGTTGCATTTGTTGTTGTGCTTGTTGTTGCATTTGACCTTGTGCAGCAGCTTGTCTGGCTTCTAATTCCGCCATTCTTTTGCGGCGAATTTCATCAAGATCACTCATATCAAACTCTCCGAATAATTTAATTAATATTTTGCAAGATTAGGAATATCCTTAATGATTTCAGCAGAAATTTTATCTAAGAATGATCTTCCTGCTGGAGTAACAACTCTTCCACCTACAACTTTTTCAACATATCCTGCATCTTCTAATTGGTGTAGCGCGTTTCTTACGATAGCTCCACTACCTTTTCTGAATACTTCAGGAGTTACTCCACGGTCTTTTTTACCACCGTAGAAAGTTCTTAAGCTCATAACTCCTACAGGTCCGTCCATGTACACTCTTCTGATGATAGATGCACATCTGGTATACCACCAGTCGACATCTTCAGGTTTTCTTTCTTTGTGAACACCGGTTTTTACAAAATTGGACCATGCAGGGGAATTGATTTTATCATTGTTTTTAAATTCTTCTGCGACTTTTTTAATTAATAAATCTGCAGGTACATCAAATACAGTAGTCATATTAATTCTCCAATATTTAATTTTAAATAATTGTCCTCATAATCAACTGTAAATTTAAGACCTAATAAAAATAGGGCCTGTAACTCTAAATTTAAGCAATGTTTTCTAAGGCTTTTTTTTATAAATGACAGCGACATTTCCTCTAACATCTATAAGTTTAGATCTGGTTTTCTGGACAATGTCAGCTATATAATCATCTTTATTTTTAGCGATATTTTTTGCAAATTTAAGTTTAACAATTTCATTAGCTTTAAGTTGGCGTTTGATTTCTTCAATGACATTGTCATTAACACCAGCCTTACCAATATTCATTGTCATAGCGGAAAGAGCTCTATTCATCATTTCTTTTTTTGATTGACTCATATCTAGCTCTCCTTTTATTTTTTTTCTCCTTATGATAAGGAATTTTCATAACATGCCCACACTCGCCACATAAAATGTTAACTTCTTCGTTAACCAGCCGGACTGTAGCGTTGTGACCAAGGTAGAGAAACTTATTACACCTTTTACAATACCTTCTTGCCCATTTATCGGGAATTTTGGTATTGTACTTGGTAGATAACTTCTTAGCTAATACAACATAACGGTTACTTCTTTCCGGGTGCCTTTCGAATTCCATCTCAGCACGCTCAAAAAGAATATTCATACGTTCAATAGCTATTTCAATCATCCATTTTGGTCTTTTTCCTCTACTCAAAGATATCCTCCTCATAATTATAATAATAACTATTAAATTAGGATATAATATTCAAAAATTGAATTAAAATGATTTGCGCATATTAAAACAAAAACCATAGTTAAAATAACCTTAGGTTAATATGAATATTAGGAATAAATTTGTTTTTCTATATTTATAAAGGTTGTGTTAAAAACAAGTGTTATATATACACATATTAGAAATTCATTATAAAAAAAGATTTCCACATCATCTAAAATTAAATAGTAAAACATTAAAACATTAATACATAGGTGAAAACTATGGCATTTTTAGATAAAGTAATCGGATATGGTGATGTAAGTGAAGAGATGGACAAAGACTATGTATCTGAATTCTTTTTTGATGATGAAGAAGTAATTCAGTCATACCAATTCATAAGAGACCAAATAATTTTAACCAACTATGGAATCTATGAAGTAGACGTTCAGGGATTAAGCGGTAAAAAAGTGGAAGTCAAATTTTTCCCAAAAGACACAATCAAAACCATTTCTTTTGAAACTGCAGGAACCTTAGACTTTGATGTAGATATTAAAATCGGAGTGACAAACAATACTGTTGTTAATGTGGACGGAGCAGCTTACAGTGAACCATTATCATTTAAAGTACCTTCAAGTCAAGCTGCAGAAGCAAAAGAAGTTGTACGTTTAGTAAAAGAACATTATTTATTTTAAATAATGTTTTAACTTTTTTTATCACAAATAATACAATATTTTAAATGGAAAAAAAACAATATAAAAATTAAACAGCCATTACCGCTCTTTTTAAATGTTTTTTACTGCGTTCCAAATTAACCAAATCATAGCCCGAACACATTATATAAACTGTTGCTCCAGTTACAATTAAACCTGAGAGCCAGTACAGTCGGACTAATTTATAAATGCCCCGGACAGCTCAAAACAAACTAAATAAAAAGAAATATTATTTCAATTATAAAAATAAACTGAACCGCAAAAGTTTCATCATCCAATCAGCCAGTCCATAAAATCAATCACACCAAATGGAAAGTCTTTTTTATCAAAAATAACATCTACCACCAGATTAATTGTCTCATCAATAGACAAATCACTTACATCTATTTCACAGACATCTTCACCATATGCCTCGTATGCTTCAGCTCCACATACGTCAAGTGCCTCTGCTTCAAGGTTTTCACGAATTTTAGAATCAGAATATTTGCGCCCAGCCAGCCTTTCTTCCAAAATACTTGGATGAACTCTTAAAATTATTACTTTATCAGCACCATTACACAAATGAGACAAATGCCCTTCCACAATAAGTAATTTATCTGAATCAAGATTATCAATAATTTCTCCCAAAACTACATCTAATTCAGGTATGTCAATTATTTTATAACCCTTTTTATTATCGATTCCCAAAACTAAATCATTACTAATAGCCAATTCATTAACTCTAACTAAATTAGCACCCAATCTTTTAGAAAGTTCACTAGCTAATGTAGTTTTTCCAACACATGGAGTTCCACTTATAAAAATAACTTGATTCATATTACCCACAATTATTTCTTAAGAATAATCCTTAAAACATCCTCATCTTCCAAAACATGATCAGGACCTACCTTCTGACCTGGGAATTTAACTGATGTTCCCCATATTTTAGCATGACGGAAGTTTTTCACAAATTCCTTGTGCAATTTGTCACATGCATCAATGACTGTTGAACCTTTTTTAATAACTAAAGGATCGTTCATATCTGCTTTTCTTCCTTGCGGTTTAAGATAAACACGAACAAGGTTTAAATTTTCAAAGATTGTTTCCTTAAGATTATCTATATTTAATTTTTTATCTGCAGAAATTGGTATAAATTCAGGAAGCTGTTTTTTCATCTCTTCAAGATAAGCTTCATCTACAAGATCCACTTTATTTAATAGAATCAACATTGGAACATATGATTTATTTCTATCAAGAACATCAATAAACTGATCCATTGTTACATCATCTCTAAAAAGTACGTCTGCATTATGCATACCATACTCATTTATGATAGACCTGATTGTTTTTTCATCCAAATGTGTAAGCGGAACTGTTGAAGACACATGAACACCACCAGTTCTTCTCCTGTTTACAGTTACATCAGGAGGCCTTTCATTTGGTCTGATACCAATATTTCTTAATTCTTTTAAAATAACATCCAAATGCTGCGGATTTAAGACATCCAAAACAACCACAATCAGTTCTGCTGTTCTGGCTACAGATAAAATTTCCCTTCCTCTACCTTTACCAGTACTTGCTCCGGTAATAATCCCCGGAATGTCAAAAACTTGTATTTTAGCGTTTTTATACTCCATAACCCCTGGAACAATGTCCAAAGTAGTAAACTGATAAGCTCCCACCTTACTTTCAGCATTAGTAAGTTCATTTAAGAGGGTAGATTTACCAACAGAAGGAAATCCAACAAGAACAACAGTAGCATCACCAGATTTCTTTACATGAAATCCCTGACCTTTTGTTCCGGAACTACTTCTTTGAATAGACTCCTCTTTCAATTTAGAAAGTTTAGCTTTAAGTTTACCAATATGGTGAGAAGTAGCCTTGTTATATGGTGTCTTTTGAATTTCATCCTCAATATCTTTTATTTTCTCCTCTATTCCCATTAAATCACCATATTATAATTAAAAAAAGAGATTAGGATTAAAATATCCTAATCAAAATTAAGCCCTGTCCGGACTAGTAGTACCAATATTTCCATCAGTAGCACCAGATGCAGCAGGTGTACTAGTTCCGCCAGCAGCCGTGTTATTATAATTTACTTGCCATAATGAAACTCCATTTTCCATATGAACCATGGAGAATACATTCTGACCCATACCACCTAAAAGGTACAATCTGGTAAACATTGAATCAGCCAATTTATTATGCATTATAATAGGTGTGTAAACATTATTTTCACCCATCAGGAATAATGTATAATTGGAATCGCTAGGAGCTCCAGCTATTGATTCATTTTTCACTAATTGATTACCTTCAATTACCATGATACGGGATACATTCAATGGATTAAATTCTGATCCGTTTATTTTAAGTAAAGAACCGTTATTTGAATATACTGCTTCAGTATGACCAGTAGTAGTGTTGTTTCCAGTACCTCTAGTAATAACTGCATCATATTCCAAACCGGATTCATTAATTAAAGCTAATCTGCCAGTAGATCCAGGTTCAACAGTTACTTGCTGGGAAGGCACGTAATAATTGAAGTTTGTGGAATTCTGCTTATCAAAGTCCCACGCACCAAAGTAACTCCACCAGCCAGCTTTTTGCAGCATATCTGAACTTGCTACAAAGATAACCGGTCTTGGATTATCAGGGTGAGTAAGCGGAATAATAGTATTAGCCTGCTCAGTAGTTAAACCATATGTATTAATTAATGCATTTTTAGCATCCTGTGCGTTTTTCGGCAGGATATCAATTAAAATATCAGTTGATTTACCCGGACTGCCAGTATAATCTGTTAATGTATTAGTAGCGTTTTCACCGGAAGTTCCCAACATTCTAAATATTCCTGCAGACAAATCCATATTATCCGTCGTCATCGCCTGACCTAGCCAGAATGCCCTACTGTTACCACTTTGACTACCTCCATCAAAGATTACCTGTCTGTCAGCAGCAATCTCAAAGAGGTAACCGAAGTCCCACCAGGATGCAACAACAGTATTATCAGCAGTATTTTCATTAATCCATGCCATTGAATCCCACATAGCATCACTAGTACCAGGCACTACCTGATTAGCAGTCTGATAAGCACCACAAACAGTAGGTGTTATCAATGCAAGAGCAATAGCAATAATAGCAACATACTTCTTAACAGGTACTTTAGTAGATGCAGACTTACTGGATTTCAGTCCGTATATGGTTATTCCACCAGCTATAGCAATTAACAGGAATAATATAATACCGAATATAGGTACTGTAACTGCTGCTAATGGGTATGATGCAAAGAATCCTGTTACCAATATAACTGCCATTAACATTTTGTCATTATCAAGTTTAGTTTTGACATAGTCAGAAGCATATCCTACAAATATACCTGCCATTAAACCGAATGGCAATACAATAGTGGTAATGAACCTTGAACCTCTACTTACTGCAAGTGCTGTAATTACTACCCATACTATAAATAGAGTAGCAAACATTAAGTTCAAACGTTTAGCTTCAGTTACTTCATTATCTTTGGCAAATTTACTTACACTACCTAAAGATATTTTAAATTTACGGTCATCATCAATTTTTTTAGAAGATGCCAATCTTTGGGATTTAGGCGGTTTTTTAGTTGTGTTTCTGTCTTGTTTAACATTTCTATAATCATATATCCTTTTTGCAAAGATAAATAATACAGTTAAACCAGCGAAAAATACGAAAATTCCACCAATACCGTTTATTACACCATTGGAATTAGCAAGCAAGAATGAATCCATACCTGCTCCAAGCATACTTGGCATTTGCAATTCCGCAACAGAAATAAGTACATTAGGGAATCCACCTACAACAGTTGAAGTTGATTGCAAGGACAATAAACCAGTTAAACTGCCAAATATTCCAAGTACGCCGTCTACTCCTTTAAATGCTGCAAGACCGATAAATCCAATAACACCCAAAATAACAATGGACATTAAATCCTTCTGGTGTACGAACCAAGCAGCCTTACTTGGATATAACTCTCTTTCACTATCACCAATGTTAAATACATAACATAATATTAAGTACACAACTGAAAAGATACCCATAAGACCTACATAAAAGATGTATCCTGTCCATGATTGGGAGAAAAGACCAATAGATACAATAGACAATATTGCAAAGACAACTTTTGCAATAAGATTTTTAGACCTCAAGCTCTCCATAAAGAACATTATGAAGAATAATGAGAAGATATAGTAGAACATATCTGTATCAAAAAATCCAGGGAATGTGTGCGCAAAATAGTTTGGTGCAAGCACAATTATCAATGTAGCTGTTATTGCACCCAAATCATTAGTCAGACGTCTAGCAAAGATAAATGCAGGAACAACTGCAAGAGATGCTACAATAGCACCGGTCCAGAATGCAACTTCCTGAACAGTGTAATCACCGAAGAACTGGTTTGCTATATTGTAGAAAAATGACGTTACCCATACAATAGCTAACTCATAATTAATCTTATCTCCATCCGGGGAATTCCTATGCATATCCCAGTTTGAACCATCGACTAGTTCATCTCCTACATAACCGTGATCAACGAAATTTTCAGTCAACCTTAAGTTATAATATGAATCCATTTCACTAAAATAAGGAAGACCTGAAGCATCTTCATATTCAGCCTTCAAATCACCGGTAGGCAAAATATTAAGGTCCGCTGCAGGAGCTCTTAATGCAAAAACAACAGCTAACAGAATCAAAATAATGATTGCTGATTTACTTATTGTTAATATTGTTTTTTTATTCATCAAAAATCCTCGATATTATCCAATTAACATAAAAATAGTTACATCAACTGAATTTATTATTTAAAAAACTTATTTGAAATTTATAAGAATGTTAAAGAAATAAAAATATTTTTGGGCAAAACCATCAATACTTTTATTAATTTATATCTATTATTTTTAACATTATTAAAGATTATGCATTTAAAAAAAAATGGCTCTTTCAAAAACTTGTGTGATTTTTTTCTTTTTCATTGTTTAAATTCCAAT
>OIEN01000143.1_pt1 | contig 53690 bp, 40 predicted proteins | sample 1581741 | NCBI WGS metagenome assembly OIEN01 (sample SAMN01760944, study PRJEB22395) | human gut metagenome | reverse complement strand
GTGAGTTCGTCGTTTTCATTTCAATGAGCCACAATTCTTTTATGATAAGGTCAATTAAAAAGTCGTATTGCTGATAGCCTGCACCGTTCGCTTTACATCCGTTACGGTAGTCATCCATTTTGATAGACACAAGCGGAGGTTGTCCCGACTTCGAATAAATTCTGGACGATGTGCCACTTCCTTCGTATTTGCCAACCATTACATAGTCAATCTCGTTTTCTCCGATTTTGAACAAAGTGTCAAAGCCCTCGTATTTCGTTCCCGAAAGTTGATGTTTGTAAGTTCCGTCCGCATTTTTCGTGATTTTACTGTAAAACTTCGGTATTTTAACAAAAACATTCCCAAATTTGTCTGTCACCTCTTCAATATCGCTCCAAGGATAGCAACTATCAAAACCGCTGTCAATTGTCGAAGCACCAACTGTTACATTGCGTCCTACTGCCGCATCTGTGCGCACCAGGGCATGTGGATCTGCAGCACCAACAAGGTCGACGCCGTAAATTTGTGTTATATCTCCTTTCATACCTTATCGCCCCCTTGTAATGTTAAAAGTTCTTCGGTAACGCCAATGAAATGCGTAATTTATCTGTATTGCCAAAACGGTCACCGATATCAACCACATATGTGAAGATGTCGCCACAGAAGTTGGCATCCAACTCCACCTGTGTGTGGAATTCTATATTACCTTCCTTATTGGCAACCATTTTACTGGGATTTTGTGTAATGTTGTCAATTTGGTTAGTTTGATATTTAAAGAATCGCTTAAGTTGTGCTCCTTCTAAGGGAAGTGCCATTTTTGAAGCAGCCTTCCACGAGAGCGTTTTCGCGTCGTTTTCCCCCTTATCAACCCCTTGTAAACCAACATACGATGATGCATCTTCTGTAGACGTTACCACCCCATCAGCATCACCAAGTTTGATCGCTGTATTATCTTTATCCTTTGATAGAGCAGGATAACCACAATCTTGAATACCCAATTTAACCGAATGTGTCTTACAATCAAACTCTCCTGAAAACTGTGCTATCAGTTCGGTGGGATTAATCGTAACCTCAATCTTAATACCCATTAACAACACGTTGCCAAGTTCATCTTCTACAATTAATACAATATAGTAGACATTGGGTATCGCCTCATATTTCGCAACCGCAGCAGACGTAGGTCCATCTAATCCATAGAAGGTCGTCCTAATGGCACCATCATATTGCTTGCCTGTATCTTGAATGATATTACCATATGCGTCAACCAATAACCAACGATATGAAGTCCAAGATTTATTTTGTGCTTGTAAATATTGACCGCCGACTTCGACATAACGACGATCAACTTTTTGTGAACACAAAATCGGCACTGTTAAAATTTCTCCACCGGATTCTAATAGAAACTCGTGTCCATGCTCGTTTGCAACCGCTAGATTTTCTAAAACCCAAGGTACGAGACGCGGCGAATCATAAGCATAAAACGGCGTTTCGTCACTTGATTTAAAGTTAGTGCGAATTTCATATTTTAATGGATTAATTGAGGAGTAGGGCTCTGTTGATGCTGGCGAGTCTGGTATATAAGTGACAGCCCAATTGGTCGTATCAACTTCTGTCGCTTTGATAACCGTGCCACCGGAAACATATAATCTCGCCCCCGCTTGTAGTCCAACAAACGGAGAAACATAGACTTTCCCTGCACTATTTTTGAAAATTTCACCATGGAACTTGTCATCTGCATCAGGGTAGATCTCCAAAGGCTCTTCTTCTGTAAATGTAATCGGGGCGCCTAAAGATAAGATGTTGTTGTCGCCGGTTGCTTCTGCTTTGGAAACGATATTTTGATTTGCAAACGAACCATCTTTGACGAAAAATACTTTACCAATATACGAAGAAACCTTACGATAGGCGTAAGCCATCAAAAATGTAAACTTAGGTATATTCTTTCCGTTAGCTCCTTTCGATGTGGTGAAATTAATCGTAAAATACCCCGTCAACGGGTTGGTCGATGAGTCTTTTTCATTCCAAATAAGCACCGACTGGCCGCCATAATCTGCCGTATAACTATCTTGTTCTTCGTCGTATTTATAGTTGCACAGTGGCGTTGTCTTAAGTGCTGTACACTTGTTGTTAAACGTATCGATATCGTCTTTGCCCGTAACCTCGTAAGAATAATTTTCAGAAGTATAACTTGCTCCACTTGCTGTCAATTCAAAATTGATTGACTGATCGACAGAGTTTTGTGAGGTCATGTGTTCTGGATCGTTGGAATATTTATATACTGCGAAATGTGTGGCGGGATTTACTCCATATAGGTCATCATTGCTAAAGCCGCGCGAATCCCCCGAAATAGGATAAATATGTCCTAGACTCTGACTGTATGATTCTATATACGTTCGTGTGCCCACCTGGGCATATGAACTAAACAGCTTATATTGTTTAGGAGATTCAGACTCAGAGGATTCAGAGGTTGTTTCGGGTGTCTCAGAATAGTAAAATTCTTCTCCGTCGGTCCAGATTTGTTCCCCATCAAAGCTTTTTAATCCATTCCAACTATCACGGATCCATGTCCATGCTGTTCGAGCAGCATTGAGTTGATATTGTTGACCTCCCTTGGAATAATATATGTCCACACCCGCAGCCCAAATGTTCAAACCGCTAACATCAAATAATGCACCCCAGTCTTTTTTTACCCAATTACCATTCACAAGTTGATATTGTGAGGTGCCGTTGGAATAATATATATGGTCCCCATCGGTCCAAACATAATTGCCATTGAACGATTTTAATCCTGTCCAGGTTTTCGGACTCCAAGTAGAGGTTAATTTGTCTAATTGGTATTGGTCGGTAGCTGATGAATAATATATGTTTTCTCCATCGGTCCAAATATAGCGCCCATAAAAAAAATGTTTTCTGCTCCAACTCTGTTCAAACCACTTGGAATCTTGAATAGAATAATAAAACTGTTTGTCGTTATGAGCATACCAAAGGTTGACCCCATCAGTCCATATATCTTGACCATCAAAATCCGTCAACCCATTCCATTTTTTTGATTGCCACTTGCCGTTAATTAATTGAAGCTGGAGTGTACCGTAAGAATAGAAAACCTCGTTTTGATAAGTCCAAACGTGTTTCCCATTAGCCGAACCAGTTGTGCCCCAGTCTTTTACTTCCCAAGTCTTCTCGTATATTTTCCGTAACAACTGCAGCCATTGTTTAGCATAAATCTTATCACTTATCGGACCTTGAATTCTGTCTTCGGTTGAGCCCAGAATTGTTCCACTAGTCAACAGAGTGTCAAATTCAGAGTCGGCCATTTCATCATAATTAATGGTGCGTGGCACGAGGGGTTGAGGACCTGAAGGTTGTGATTCGGTGATTTTTGGTTCTATGGTGGCCCCTTTAGAACCGGAATATAAGGTTATTTGCCATTTGTAGGTTTTGCCTTGGTTAGACAAAGATAGTGGGTTACCATCACAGTCTACCCACACACCTTCTGTGGACTGGATTAGTGCTCCCCCTTTATGTTGGAAAATACTCCCAGCATACGTATATCCACTCTTCACGTAAACAATATCATTGTTTGTGAGCTCAACACCATCTGACAAGCCCTTTGTGGTTACCGTGTAAATGCAAACAGTATCGTTTGCGCCAGGCGCTAAAATCGTATCTCCAACAAATATGAGAGACCCATCAACCACCATTGGTTTGTAGGTTGTGGAATCTTTCTCTTTTACACAAAGTTGGTCATTGTCACCTATTTTGAACTCGCGTCCTTCCTTGACTAACGGTTCTAACTGATAATAATCCACATACTGTGTTACCTTAAAATAAATAGCATTATAGGAATTGGTAATTTTTGGTTTAAAATGTTGAATAAATGGAATACGCAATTCGCTTCCATTTAAGCCATCTATATTTGTTACAATTGGTAACTCATTCACGGGACTAATCTTATTTTTATTATCCTTGTGTGGAAATACCAGTGTATTGTTTTCGTCGTAAACCTCAATCTTGTAACCCGTGATTGCAATATTCGACGTGTCGATTTGGCAAGTAAAATATTTCTCACCATCTGGGATGGTTAAATCCACGGGTTCAAGATAAGGGTAACAATAATTAGGTTTATAAACTGCCATTTGTTTCTCCTTCAATTACCGAGGAATCCTCGGCTGTTTTACCTTTTTTACTTTGAAATTTTTTGCACTCGGTTGGGCAAAATGAGATGCAATTCTTAATGCGGTCGCTTTCAGTTGCGGCACACAAATAAAAATTCCCATCGGGAATTAAAAATTTACATTTTTTATTAAATCGATTTGTGTCTGGCATATCATTGCCTCCCGAATAAAAGTATTGTTTTATTTGTTGTCTGGGGGCCAAGTAATTCGGCCACCCAGACATTAAAAATGAATGAAGTTTTGATTACGTTGACTGAGAAGGTTTATAGCAAAGGCGACCCCCAACATAACTGCGCGTGTCCGATGTTTCCGATAAGTTTAATGTTCAGTTCCATAATTACTCCTTGTATTTGTCCGCATACAAAGCCTACAGACGGGCTTGTCATTGATATGTTTAAGTGCTCGATTGTGCAATTAAAGCTCAAAGTATGCTCCTTTGTCGCTACCTTCACCAATAGCCACGAATTTATTAGCCCCATAAGCTATTCCAAGCCAGTTAATTCTATAAGGCATTGCCATCGTTATCCAGTTTATACCATCAATTGAGTATACACCGATGTCACTAATACCTGAAACAGCTAAGTATTTACCATTGCCATATGCTACAGAATGAATAAAACCAAGCGGGATTGTCGTTTTAGTCCAGGATATGCCATCAGTAGAATATGCTCCGCCGTCTCTAATTGAAGTTGCTACAAACTTTTCACCATAGGCTATACAATTCCAGTCTGCTGTGGTAGGCATACTCATTGTTGTCCAAGTAATGCCATCTAATGAATAAGCTCCAGCAGTGGTCTCGTATCTAACTGCTATGAATTTACCATCTCCATATGCTACACCGCGCCATTGTCCATAGCTAGGCATGTTCATTTCGGTCCAGTTTATACCGTCTACTGAATAAGCACCCACACTTGAACTACCCGAGATTGCGACAAATTTACCGTTGCCATAAGCTATTGATGTCCAATATTTTGAGGACGGCATATTCATCTCTGCCCAGTTTATACCATCAATTGAGTATACTCCTTTGTCTGTGCCACTTGCTATTGCAACGAATTTGCCACCACCATAAGTAACACTACACCAATCTCTACTTACTGGCATCATCATTTCTATCCAATTTATACCATCGGTGGAGTATGCACCAAATTCGCTATCAGATGCAATAGCAACAAACTTACCATTACCGTAGGTTACGCTACGCCATATTCTACTCGCAGGCAATGTCATTTCACTCGCTTGTGGAGGTTGTGGTGGTTCTGGAGGTTGTGGGCTTATTGCTTGTAAGCGTAATGCTACCTGTCCAGTTCTAAGTTCTATATATCCCATGGCGGTCTCCTATTCTTCCTTTGTGAAGGTTTCAATAATATATTTTATGTTAAAAGTTGCTGGCAAGGTGTCTGTATCTACCTTAAAAGTAAACTCACCACTTTCTTCGGTAATTATACTTGATAGAGTATGTTCATTAAGCCAGGTTTCAGTGTTTTCGTCGGCAGGATAAAGACGAACAAAAACTGATGCAGATACATCACTGTCTTTTACGGTAAATAAATACGGTTTCGAAGAACCTGTAATCGTTACAACTTTGTGTCCCAACGAGGTGCTTTCGTTTGTTACATTCTTTTCTAATGGTAGTATTTGTTGAGGGATGTAACTGTTCACTACTGTAAATTGACCTTTTCCATCAGTTTGTTTAACTTTGTATGTGAAAGGAATATCCTCTTCTGCTTTATCGTTAGAAACTGAAAGGGCAAATATTCCTGGCGCAAAATCACCTGTAATCTCTTTCTTATATGAAACATTGACTATAATATCGCTGTTCGCAGTAATGTCACTATCGGTTACTTGTACATAGTTCTCTCCTTTTGGCAAAGTCCCAGTTTTAATAGCACTTGTTTTTTGAAGCAATGCTGTCGGTGCATCTGGAGGAATATACCCATTTACAAGTTCAAAAAGTCCCTCCGTATCAGTCCCAACGATTTCAAGGCTGTAAGGTATAGCGACCGTAGGAACGCTGTCGGCAACCAATGTTACACTTCCGTTTGTCTTTTCTCCAACAGAGATTTTTTCGCTTGTGTTCACGTATAACGTAACTGCTGAATTAACTTTAATCGCACTGTCAGTAATGGTTGCTTTACCACTTGAACCAAAATCAACACCACTGAATGCTGTAATAACTAAACTTGTTACCGTCTCAGGAGCCTCGATAAGTGCAACAGAACCAACACCGGGCATCATTACTGATATATCGTCGTATATTGCAACACACAACGTGTTGTCGTCATCCAAATAGAACAACAACACCTTCATACCTCCTTTTTGTGACGGGTTAACCATTTGTGCGGTTTTTGTATAAATTTGACCGTCAACAGTAACTGACATTGTGTAATCTACTCCGCTTGTAAGACCGATGATATCGTTTGACCGTTTTGCGCGCAACTCGAATGCATCGTCTATCGGCCATTGCATAGTATCTTCACCAACAAAAAATGCTTGTTTTGTTACTTCCTGCCAATCGCTCGGTGTAAGCGTTGCTTTTATAGCCTTGTAGGAAGCGGCACCACCGCCGCCCACTGTATTTAACAATTCCACATAGTGATATTGAGTGATTCCCAAATCGGAAAATGTGGATTCACTGTAAGACAAATTCGCCGCGCCGGAATTAGCACTCGAAACCAGATTAGTTGATTTTAATCCAGTCAACTTGCCATCCTTCACTGTAATGGTCGCAGACTTAAGCTCGTATGTGGACGTGCCGTCTGTTCCCTGCTGGGTGCCACCAACAACGTTGGCATCAATAGCGTCCAGAGCTGCGCTCATTGTAAAGATTGCGGTCAGCGGATAAGGAGTGGTGTCAAGTTTAACGACATAAGTCTTCCCGTTTTCTAAAGCGGTGGTAATAGGCACCGTTGTCCAATCAGTGGGTTCTGGGGTGACATTACCAAGATCTACCAATCCAGCTGTATCGGGTGCTTTGATTTCCCCATTAACCTTTACTTGTGTAATTGTGCCAATATTCGTAGTAAAACCACGATCGTTGGCAAGTTGACTAACTTTAGTTGGGATAGCAGCCTGGGTAATAAACCCGCTGTCGTTCGTCAGTTCGCTTACTTTTTGGGGCAACTGATCTGTTCCCACAGCACCGATATTAGTTCTCGCCTGTGCCTGTTGATTACTTTCGAGGTCTTGTTTTTGTGAATATAATACGGCGCCGGTCGGAATCTGATTTTCGGCGGCGGCACCTATATTTTTCCTTGCCTGTTCTTGTTCTTTTTCTTCGAGATTTTGTGGGGTATACAACACCGCATCAGTGACTTGTGATTGCCCACCATTCTTAATCTGATTGAGCAACGCTTGAACTTCTTGCCCCGTTTGGGTTAGTTTATAACTCATGTTTCACTCCTTCGGGACTAAGCCCCCTAAAGTATTTTGGAAGAGACGTTTTTTCGAGAACGTCGCTAAAAACTCGTGATCAACCTTCAAATAAAATGAAGATTTTATTATTTCAACGCAGAATCCCCTAATAAATGGGGAATCTGCGTAAAATAAGTTAAAATACATTAAGAATGTCTAGTGAGATTACGCGCGGCTTGAAGTTGTCGCACAAAGTCATCCATATCAAACCCAGGTTGAGCAACCATATGAACATCCAGATGTTCAACATTAAACGATTCGTCGGTTCCGAACCCTGTTGTGTGACTGAACTTACCATTGATGTCCACAAGTTGTTTAATCAGGTTAGGAGCAACCTCGCCCAGTTGCCATACGTTGCGCGTAAGGTCGGCGGGAACAACTCCAGACTTCGACGGAAGAGCCGTCAAAGTACCTTGAGGAGTAATGATGCCTTCAAGACCATATTGAGGATCGTCATTGACGAGAGAGAGGCCACCGGCGGTAGATAGAGTACCATCGGCGTGTGCCCCAAAGCCTTCTAATGCTAACCATTTTTTAGTGCGATCGAGATCGTAACCTTTGTTAAAACCGCCCTCTAGAGTAGGGAACGAAACGGGCGCGCTATCATCAACACCTTGTGTCTGCGCATAATCCTTTTCGTTTAAAGAGGCTTTGTACATGCCATTCCCAGAATTCCAAAAAAGTTGATCTTTGCCCTTAAGTTCAACAAAAAATAGCCCAGCATATTTAGGTTCGTCCAACCCTTTGTTTTCCGAAATGCCAAACGCTTGATCTACACGAGCCCATTTTCCGCCGTTTAGTAAAACGTACGTGTCTTTGGGCTTGGCTTTTCTCCACCCTGCATCGGTGGTTTGACTCGGTTGCCAAGTCGCATAAATATTTTTCCGCCCGGCGCAGGCAAAATATGCTCCTCGAACAGGCGCCAATTTCACTTCTTCACGATTTAGCATTGCGTCGAGTTTGTCTACTGCAGTCCCTTTATCATCCGTTGTAAGCCCCAGTTCTTTTGCCAATTCTTCTTTTGAACCACCAGCTTCCAAATACTCATCAGTACTTTTTTTAAACTCTGATAGTTTCTTATTGTACTTATTAACTTGCTTAACGGCGCCCACCGTATAGTCTTGTCGCGATGTTGGTGCTTCAGTGATGCCTGCTTCAAAAGCTCCCTTGGCAGCACCCAAAGCTTGAATGCGTTTGTTTGAGATGTTTGTTAGATAATCCTCTGTCTTCTCGCCGTCAGAGCCTGTTTGAGTTGTATCAAGGTTTAATCGTTGGATTTTAGTATAAGCCTCAGCAAAATAATGTAATGCCTGTGCCTGTCCTGTGTTACTAATGCCTATTTCTTTTTGCCAACTTTCATAAACCTTTTTTAATCCCTCAAGCTCTTGTGTACTGACAATGTCCCCAAGGTATTCACGCTGCGCCTGCAGTTCATCAATTTGGGTTTGTAATTCGTTAATTTTTTTCTCATTATCCAAATCTTCCAGCTCTTTTTGAGCATCTGCAATTGCGGCAGTGTCTGCCTCGTAAACCCAACCAACGCCTTCTCTCCACACTTTCTTCTTTTCGTTTTGAGCGTTCTCAAGTTTAATTTTAGCCTCAATAAGTTTATTTTCATATTCCCGTTGGCTGTTGATTTGCTCTAGTGCAGATTTTTGTTCTTCTAGTGCGTTAATTTGTTTTTCATAAGATTTATCCAAATACTTGTTGACACTTTCAAGTTTCTTAGAATTATCTAGCTGTTCGGCTAAAGCTGTAGCTATAGCCTCATGCTTCTTCATACCTTCTGTAATCTTGTTTTTTACGGCATTTAAAACAGCCTCGTTCTCGTCATCGGCGTTGAGCAGGAGCTCGATGCGCTGAAGCATTTGTTCAGGAGTACTAAGTTCGCCAAAATACCTTTTGTCAGTAAATAAGCCTTCATATGTACCATTTTGGTAACTCTTGAGAAAATCACGTACGTAAATCTCGGCATTTTTTTCGTTTTTTGCCCAATCGTTTAAAGAGTTTCTTATATGCAACTCTTTCACACCCGCCGTTATTTGGTTAATGTGGTCGACAATCTTACTAGGATCTGAAATGAAATCAACATATTCGGGATAATTAGAAATAATTTTTTCCTGAGCATCTAAGTCTAAATACCCCGTTTCGTAATAACTGTCTAGAATGCTGTACAACCCGTTGAGCATTTCGCGTAACTGAGAAGAGGATTTAACCAAAGCAGATAATTTAAGCGCCCCCAGTTGCTTCGACATCTCTTCAAGACGCGTCGTTGAAACCCCCAAAGCCGACACGAAAGATTCTATCACGTTGGCGTTTTTGTCCTTATCTTGTAAAGCCTCAGAAAGCGTCAAAACAGAACCTAGCAGTAACTCCTGCATCCTGTCGGATTTACGCAATTGATCGGTAATATACTTCGCAGCCTCTTCTGTCACATTTCCTTTCGAGTCATAAAGAGCAAACGACTTGGGCGTAAGTTCCAATTTTTCAAATTGTGCGGCAACTTGTTTGATTGCGTCATCAAGATTTGTTTGAGACAACTGACGAAGCGACATTTGCTCCAGACCAGATGTAATAAACGCTTGTTTAATATACTCTTCGTCTAATGCCCGCCAATAAACTCTCTTCTCATCATATGACATATCCGACACTGCCTTGGACTCTTGCGTTGTTTGTACTTTGGCCATACTTTGGGCTAAGTCAAACACCTCTTGTGCCTTTTGACGAGTTTTCTCATCAGCAGCGGTTAATAGCTCACGAATATCTTCTATAGTTTGAAAATCCTCACCCAATCCAAGTTGGGTAGCAGCTTGTTTAAGATAATCGTCGAAACTTAAACCACTTGTAGCCATCTGCTCGTCAATAGAGTCAACTCGCTCTTTAATAGCTAAAATGGCCTCTGAAGTTAAATACTCTTTCTCGGTATAATCATGCACTTCATCAAATGTATTGTTTAATGAATTTAAAGCATCCAATTGTTTCTGAGCTGCTTCTGCACGTTGTTTACGTTCGTTTTCTTCTTTGTCAACCAATTTAGCAAAAACCGGTCCCAATATTGAACCCAAAGTGGAACCTATAACCGCTCCCATTGGACCAAATAATGCACCAACACCTGTCAAAGCACCAGCTGTAACTCCAGCAGTCGCCTTCGCCCCTGCGGAACCCTCTTGGTTAAACCCCGTAGTTAATGCAGAGGTGACACCGGCGCCAACCGCACCTGCTACGTTCCCTGTAATTTGCTGGCCTAAAAGTGCTTTGGCTTGTTGTCGATCTTCTTTTGCTATTTGTTTATATTTTTGTTTAATATTACTCGCGTCAACAGTGGTTATGCGACCACTTTGTAAATCTTTACGAATTTTTGCCCTATTAAGTCGTCTAAACCGAGAACCTTTAGCATATTCATCTACACTAGACCACTCGCCTGCCTCAGTATATACCAGACGCCTGGGATCTACCACAGACGTCTTCGATGGTGCTTGAGAAGAGGTTGTGGACTGAACCGGTGAGCCATTTATGGCACCAGTAAAACCACGTACCGCTGTAGACGCATCATTCAACACATTAGTAAACGACGAAAGCGCAGTCTTGAGTGATGTTTTCCCCAATAACCTGTCAACATAAGTTTGGTTACTGCCCTCTTTCTTTTTATAAAATTCCTGTTGCCACTCTTGTCTTCGTAGTGCCTCTTGTTGTGTTTTTTGTGCAAAAAATCCCAGAGAGGCTGCGGAAGTTGTTTTACGTTGGTTTAAACTATATTTGATTTGTTCTGTTAATTTAAACGAATTTCGCGCCCATAGCATAGAAGCAAGCGCGTTAAACCCAGGAACAACCATTTTAATCAAAATATTAGCCAACTTGGTAAAGGCAATAAGTAATCCACTATCTTGTATTGATTTTGCCAAACTTTGTAGTGACGTCTGTAAGTCAGACTTTGCTGCCATTAACGTCTGTTGGTAAGCAGCATATTTTGTGTCGGCGGTGCCCCTTGATAAAGACGACACGTCTTCTAACTCGTCAGCCCTATCTTTGTTTTCCATTAAAACCAAGAAAGATTCACGTTGACGCACACCAGCCATAGCAGTAGCAATCGCGTTTTTAGTAACAGAATCGTATTTTTGCCACTTTTCACTCAGTTCATCAATTACGTCTCCGAAATCTCTAAATTCTTGTGCGTTTTCGCGAATGCGTATTCCTACTTTGCCTAAAACTTTTTCAATATCGTTAACATTTTCTAAATCAGCATCGGAACTTTCTATACCCGTCATATTTGTGAAAGTCCCTGCTTTAACATTACCATAACGCGCTAAAACCGTGCGCAAAGCCATACCCATAGAGGAAGGGTCTCGTTGGGTAACTTCAATCATGGTGGACAAGTAGCCAATTGTTTTATCAATGGATAACCCCGCTAGCTGAGCAGTTGTTGCAACGTTTTGCATTGCTGCAGCAATACCACCAGCGCTAACAGCCGCTTCCATATCAACAGCGGTTAACTTATCAACAATATTAACTGCATCGGCAGCCTCTAATTTGAAGCCCTTGATCATAGACGTCAAATAAGTTGTAGCTTGGCCGGCCTCAATCATACCTAATTTGCTCAAATATGTTGAAGCTTTGATCAGCTCGTTAGCCTGTCCTGCTTCATAACCTTGTCTAAGCCACTCGTTTGCCGAAGCGGCAATTTGAGTTGTAGTAGTGTGTAATTGTTGAGCAAGTTTGCCATAATCATTAATTAATGATGAAACTTCTTGGCGACTGTCACCACTGACAACTTGTAAGTTGAACATTGCAACATCAAGTTCATTCACCTGTTGCACAAGCTGACGCAAACCTTGTGTTATACGATTCAGAATACGATATACACCATTGTAATCGAACATTCTCGTAATGGTATTTTTAACACCGCTTCCAATAACATCTAACCAATTCCCGGCGCCCTTTGCCATTCCCGCAACCTTAAGCCTGTTTAATTCTCTCTTGGTTTGAAGTTGAGCATCAGCTTCGGCGGTTTCTGCCTGTGTCAATTTATTGTTTTCAACAAGCAGATTACGTTTTTCAACTAACTCTTTAAGTTCAGCCTTTAGTATATCAATTTGTCCTCTATCGGCTTGAATTCCTCTTTCGAGTTTACTCGGTGTGGTTCTAGATTGTTTGTCCAAAACCAACATGTCCTTTTCCGTCTTAGCAATCTGATCGTTATAGCGTTTGTACTGGTTCAATACGGCTTCTCGTTGCTTTTGGGCAAGTAAGCGCTGTTTCTCATCATCTTTGAGAATTTTTTCATACCCAAAGTGTAAATCTCCCGTTTCGAGAAGTTGTTGAACTTGATTGCGAGTCGTGCGTGTCACCGACCCCTTCATACCTTTGGTAAGTTTTAATTCTTGAACCTGTCGTTTGCGAATTTCTTCCAGAGCCTTAATTTCTTCGAGAAGATTGTTGTAATATTGTGTGAGTTTCTTAAACACGGTTGATTCTTCGCCTTGCTCTGTTTGAACTTTATTTAATTGTTCCTCAAGAGCTTTTTGTTCAGCTATTTTTTTCTCATAATCAACCGTATTTTTACTATACCCATCTACCCCAAAAATTTCACCGGTGAGCTTATAATATTTTTTTTGGAAATCAGGCGACATGGTTTGTGTCAGTGGCGACGACGCTGTGGCAGCATTATTTATAATCTTTTGTTGTTCTGCCGTTAAAGAACGCCCCTCCACCAGAGCTTGCGCAATGTCTCTGGGAACATTTGCGACATCATACACTTTGGTTTTCCCTTGATAATTTTGGACAATTTGAGCACTAACATCCAACGATTCGTGTAATTGGCGTAATGTATCAGCCGACAAGAGTGTCTGCTTGCTCATTTTTTCCAAAGCAGCGTCTTCTCCAATTTCTCGCACCAATTTATCCAAATCTTGTTTAATACGGCGGTACATCTCGACATAAATCAAGACCTGTTCTATACTATTAGCATCAACTTTAGCCTTGTTTTTAAAGTCAACAACATTAAACACTTGATATTCTTGACCACTTTCAGCCATACGCTTACTTGTGTAAATGGCGTCAGTCTTACCTTTTACCACATCAGAATTCTCATTTAATCGCACCCGTTCTTCCGCCGCACGATACGCGTCTGGTCCAGCTAATCGGTCGTATGCGTTATAACCCCTTTGTGCATATTCATTTGCAACAAGTAAATATTTGTCGACATCCTTTTTATCAAACAGCATTGATAAAGCTTGTGTAAAATCCTTTGTTGCTTGTTTAAAAATTTCAGGATCCTGTTTAATCTCACCTTCAGAAAATGCGTGAGCTAGTGTTCCTATAAACGTACTAACTACACCTTCTCTATCTTGTTTAAATTGTTCTATATCCGCGTAGCCAAACTGTTTTGCCTTTTCTTTGACATTTAGTTTTGTCCAATCGATATTTGAACCCTTAAACCCTAAAATTTTTCCCTGTAAATAACCCCAAGCCGATTCATCGATCGCAGAAGGATTTAAACTCGAGACAATGCCCGTTGGTGTCATATAGGTCTGCCCATAACGTCCGTTAAGACCTCCTCGGCCTTGTTTAGCAAGCAAGTCTCGAATTTCTTCTAATATACTAACAATTCTGGGGTCGAATCCTGTCTTATCACCTTTTGTCTCTGCTACCGTTAGTTTGTTAATAGCTTTGATAAGTTCTCCAGCTGCCGTGCCAAGCCCTGTAGGACCTGTTTCTTCACGGAATCGCCCGTGTGCTTGTTTAGCCTGCGCTAAAAAGTCATCATCTAAATTACCACCAAACGCCTTTAATGTGTCTACACTAAAACCAAATTGATTAAAAGCGCCTTGATTCAGTTGGTTCAGTAACTCACTTTGAAAGTCACCTTTTCGACCTCTGAAACTTTCCCAATTCTGGCCCGGTTCAATAATTTGAGCAATTGCTTCCAAATCACCTGGGGAAATACCAGACTCTTCCAAAGCTTCGTACGCTGAAACGTTTTTGCTCATCGCCAAAGTGCCCAATATTCGTTGGGAACGCCAGGCCTCTAATTTGTTGTCTTTATAGATTCCCTGTTCCGCACCGGCTTGAATTACATCGTTCACATTTGCTTTATTTTTGTAAACTTCATCAATAACTTTGTTAATCGCGATATTAAAAGACTTGTCAAGTTGCTCAGCGAACGTTTGTTCATCAACTTTGTCCAAATCGGAACCAAGCGTGGTTTGCATATCTTGGATTGCAACGTCCCAAAGTTTCTTAGCAGAAATCGCATTTTGCTCAGCTTGTTCTAGTGCTTCAAAAACAAACGACCCCTTAATAAAGTCGATAGTTGAATTCAAATCTCCGCCTACAACAGCACCCGTACCCAACTTTTGTAACTCTAAAACATTTCGAGCACCTTTTGCAACGTTGGACCAGTTACCCGTTTTGTCTTTCGCCTGGTTTTGATAGGAACGCACTATTGCCATTTGCTTATCATTTAATACTTGATTTTTCGCCAAATCAAGAATTACCGATGAGTCGGCGTCGGATGAGGTAATAGCCGGAATATTCTTTCCTATAACTCTATATAAAAATTCATTATAACGTTTGACTCTTTCCAAGGTTTCGTCTAACCAGCCAAACTGTTCGGGAGTAGCGTTTATTAGCTGGGCAGCCTGTCGAAGTTGAACTAAAGCGGTGTATAATTTATCACCGTCAAAGTCCCCCATGATCAATTTGTTGAGACCACGGTTACTTTCGATTACGTTTGTTCCTAGGCCCTCTTTACCAAAGACCAACCCTCCATATTGTAAGTTAATGGCTTGGCTATAAGGCTGCCTCCCCAATACAGCTTCAACACCGCGACTTAAAATAGGATTCGTGCCGCCATAAAAATTCTCATGTTCTGAGGTTCCCGTGGTAAAAATATTGGTCGCAAAATCGACCATTTCGGCAAAATTCTTAAAGTTTTGATTGGCGAGAGCTGATTCGATAGCTTTGTCTTGCCCCTGTTCTGCAAAAAGTTGCAAATATTGCGCTAAGTTTGTTACAAAGTCGTCGCTCTTGTAAGCGTTCAATCCAAGCGCGACACTTGCTCTAATATGTTCTTTATCGACATAAGTACCGCTATCCTTCATGCGTTCTTGCAAGGCGTCAACTTCATTTGTAGTATCTGTCGCTACAATATTGGTATTTTCGCCATAAAACGTAGAGTACGATAAACGTTTCTTATATCTCTCTTGAGCCGCTCGTCTTGCTTCTTCTTGGTTGTGAGCCATTTTTGCCAGGAATTGCTCATTGACCGCCCCGCCAGTGTTTTCAAAGTTGTAAGCCTCTGCCTTTAAGACAGCGGTTAGCAAGTCTTTCTTTTCGGACGCTGTTTTCCCTGTTCGAACCGCGTCAAGTAAACTTTCTAAACTTTCGTTATAATCTCCAATTTCATCAGTGTATTTGCCCAAATCGAAATATCGCGCTTCTCCCATATCCGCGCCCAAATCAACCAAAATTTTTGCTTGAGTTTGGTCTATAGATTGCAACTGCTCATCAAGTTTACCCCAAATGGTTTCACCTCTTTGTTCGGGATCACTTTGTCCGTTGTCTAATTTCTCAGTGCGACGAAGTGCGTTTATGTCAATAAAGTGTGCTTGATTGCCATACATGTCTCTCGAGCCAACAACGATTGTGTTAACACCCGCATTTCGATTGATATAATCAGGGTTTAACCCCGCTCGCGAACCTATTAGTTGAGCTTGACGCTCAATATGTTCATTATACTCTCGTATACGTTTCTTTTTTTCTTCGATATCCTTTGCGGTTGCTCCAAAAGCGACAAGTTGGACAGTTTGTAAAAAATCACTATTCTCGGGGGTTATTTCCACACCGGCTGCGCGAGCCGAACGTTCAAGATCTTCTACTTCCCAGTTTGTTGGCAAGCTGGCCGCACCTCTTGGTTCATATTCACCATAACGTGCGCCAACAACATCAGTAAAGCTAGACGCAAGGGCCTTAGTTTGTAATTTCCCATCAACAATTTCATATCCATTTTTTCCGTCCGTCAACTCATCTAACAGATATAAGGTTTCACCCGTAAATTTGGTACGAGCCGATACGTTTGAGCCCACGTACTTGTCCAAAGCATCGCTAAAGCTCAATTTTTTCAACAAAACGTCAACTAAGGCTTGTCCAATGTTGGTCGACAGGTTTGTGGTATCAAGGTTGTTCACACTGGCTTCAATCTGACTCTTATCTAGTTTATTTATCGCGTTGTCTATAGCTCGAGTCACAAGTGGCCCAATATTTCTTGAGCTGATTTCCTCTCTTGCTGATATTACCGTCGCGCGCGAGTCTGTTTCGGGCATTAATTCAACTCCTGTTATTGTGGAAATAGCCTTAATAACTTCTGGAACTACTTCACGATAAACGACACGTAAGTTACCGTAGGCACTATTGGCTTTTGTGCCCGTATGCGCCATAACCAACTCTTTCCCGGTTAAGGTTACATCTCCTGTCTCAGGATCAATATAAAAATCAACATTATCATCCGTGGCCTCTCGGCCTTCGGCCGCCAAAAGTTTTTGATAGGCTTTTCGTCTGGTTTTAGCACTTTTCTTTTTCTTACCCTCTAGCCCGTATTTTGACAGGTCAGCTTTAGAAATCTTAACCGATACGCCCTCTCGAATTGTGTTCAAATTTTCAATTTGATCTTCCGACACCAGGGCCATACCATCAACCAAACCCTCGATTAAGTCACGATTTTTATCAAGGAGTTCCGCCGCCTCGCGTTTTTGGTCGTCTGCGCTATTAAGCAAATCGTCAATTTGACCAAACAGTCGGTTGACGTCAACTTCTATGTTTTGTACACGTTCGGGTTTACCTTGTTTAGCGTAAGGCTGGATATCACGACCTTGTATTTTACGAGTTACGAGGGCCATTTTGTCCTTCATTTCTTTGGCGCCCCACAGTCGATAGTGGCCAGAATCTTCCTCACCCATTGAGCCAACCAAAGGTAACCAAGAAAAGTTTTTATTAAATTCTCGTATAACTGCGTCTGAGAGACCGTTTTTCATTTGTTGGTCTCGTAAACTCTTTTGTACGCCAATATCCCGCTCCCCAAATCCAGCAAAGCTAACAAACATTTGAGAAAACAACTTAACGAGTTCTGCTTCAGTAAGAGTAGAACCTTGCGCTTTCTCAAATTTTGCTAAACGTTTCGCCTCATTCTCAAAACGAGTTCTGCTTTCAACTAACGCTTTATCTGCGCCAACACCATACAAGTTGTCTTGTCGATCAAACTTTGAGGTTGATTTGTGAACAGTTTCGTCTTTGATGTCCCCAATCCGTTTACGCGCACTTGCGATTGTTTTGGGAGCATGTTGAGACATCTCTACAAATTTTTGCGCTTCAGCATCTGAGACCTTAACCCTATTAGCAGAGACAACCACATAGTCGTCATTTCGTTTATCCAAACCGCCGATAGCAAATGAGGCAGTAGCCGCATTTTGACGATTGACTTTCCCGGTTCTGTCAAAAGCATTAGCACTATTTTTATCATAAACAATAACTTTAATCTCTTGAGAACCCTTATCTCGAGCAAAACTGACGCCATATCCCGCCTTTTGCATATTAGCAGCATATTCTGCTGCTTGTTTGGCACGCTTTTTGCCCTCTTCCGTAATTTTACGGGGATCGAAATATTTAAGAACTATAGCTTCTGCTTCTTTCTGCGTCGAGAAAGCGTTTTGTTGTATTTTTTCTGCGACCTTTGTTACTCTACGAGCACTACCACTAACATCCTTGTTGGTGATTGTTGGATTGTAATCAGGATTCTTTTGTTGTTTGGCTTCTTTTGCCATCTTTAAGAATATGGCAATTTCTCTATTCACCGCTTGCGAACCGCTTGTGGCCGAAAAGTCCGCCAAAGTAGTATTAGCGAGTGTTTTCTTAGCTTTTTTAAATTGTTCACTGAGGTCAGTAGAATCTTTTAAAACCGATTTGTACTCTTTGTTAATTTGTTCAAAGATGGCTCTATAACCAGCAGAATATTTATTTAAGTTATTTAAACCTAAACCCTGATTTATCTTCGCCATAGCCAAGCGGCCAATTTCATCATCGTTTAAGCTACCGATAATTTTATCAACCAACGGCAACACTAACGTTCGAGTAGCTTCGTGGACTACAGCGGGAGGCAATTTGGCCATCTGTGTTGACAAACTCGAAAAAGTGTCTTTAAGAGTTTTCCTTACTTCACCAGGAAATTGTTCAAAATTATCTCGAATCCAAGCAAGCGCCTTTTGTTGGGCTTGTGTGATTTTTTGTTGTTGAACTGCAGCCTCTAACTGTTTATCAGTTGTTGTTTTTAAAGTGTCTGTTAAATATGCGGCTGTCGTCCCTAAATTCTCTGCGGTAAGTTGCGAATCTTCGAGCATCGCAATAATTGCACTATCAGCCGAACCAACGCTTGTTAAAATGGGAGTGTATTCCATTCCTTCCATAATAGCCTCCTCTCTTTATGAATGAGCGCGGGGCAATGTGGTTCCAATCCGCCCTTAATCCCGCTTCTCTTCTGTTATAATTTCTTCTTTACTTTGCAAAACTCCATACCTATCCAAAGCATCGGCTACCGCCAATGTCACCGGATCGTTAATGTGAGCAATTTTAATCAAGTTTTCAACCACTTCGGGTTGCAATCCTCCCACAGTGTTTTTTAACTCTTTTGTAACTGTTTGTAATTGCTGCGGGTCAAACGTCGCGATAGAATTAATCAATTCTAATCCGGTCCTAAAGTTCACCGCCCGATCGGCCATCGTGCACAGCCGTTCATAATCTTTCTTACAAAAATTTAAAATTTTATCTACAAAACCACACTCATATAATATGTCTACAATCGCCGAGCTTAAAGCCGCCATTTGTAAATCGTTTTCAATAGTCGTATAGCCCAAGAGACCATATAAAATTAAACAAATTTCAAAATTGGTCATATAATCTATATAAGTCTCGTCTGCTTGTTTATCAAAAGTATACCATACAATTTGTGCAACCAAGTTTTCTTTTTGGGCCATTGGTAAATAATCTTTTACCAAAATTTGAGGGAAGATTTTGTCAAAGTCTTCCGCTTGCTCGGCGGTCGCTTCCCCCTTTTGCAACGCTTCGCGATACCGAAGCCATTTTAATACTATATCTGATAATAAAACCTTGTTTTCCATATTTACTCCTCTTCTTCTCCAACAAAAAATTGAGCCCAACGCTCTTCTGTCGGAATATCTGAATATCTCTTGACCATTTCAAGAGAATCCCAAGATTGGATTTCAGCAATAGCCGAATCCGAAATACCTTCTTTTTGCATATTAGTTGTCCACAAATGTCTCATACAGTGAAAATAAAAAGGCACATTCATCAACGCACCAATCTTCTCAGCGTACGTATTCATTTGCGACACCGTTGCTTGAACAAATTTGCCATTACTGGCAGTAACAAACAGCCATGGCGACTCTATTCCGCGTTCCTCGCGCTGTTGCATCCAAGCATCAAAATAGGGTTGAAATTTATTTTTTAATACATATTTAGGAATCTGCTTTCCGTTTGAGCCGCGTCCTTTTGTCTTAATAACACCCGTTTTATACATTTTACCATTAAGAATTAAATGTGCGTCATCAAAAAACTCAACCTTCATCCTGGTCAATTCGGCCTTTCTCATTCCCGACGCAAAACTTAATGCAAGTGCGCAGGCTATTTGACACTGACCTTGTGCCAAGAGTTTATCTAAACACTCTTCGACTTGTTCGTCGGTCAACACCGTTTTTTCGCGTACTGGTTCTTTATGCACCGGTTCAAGGCTTTTGATTAGATTCCTAAAATTTGGATATAAATCTTCGTCCAAAACCTCAATACAGTTCGATAGACTGCTGATGGCAGACTTTAAAGAAGCCACCCTATTGGAGCTCAAACCGAGCCCGCGCAAATAACCAATGTATCTCACAAAATCTCGCTTTTTGAGATCGATGAAAAATTTATCTTCATTCTCGGTGTAATTCCAACAGAAGAAAACTTTCAACTGAGCCTCATACTGCTTGATGGTTTGCGCACTGCGGTCATTTGCTTTACAATAATCTATAAACTCTTTAACTAATTGTCTGTTTGGCTTACTGACTGAAGGCCAAGCTTGAGTGAGATTTGCGTTGTAAACTGTTGTTCGTCCCATTTGAGTCCCTCCAATCTTTCTATTTCATTATCAACATCTTTGATGGCGTGATTCGCTGTCAAAGTTTTGCGATGTTTTTTTTCAAGTTTAATTTGGTCGTCTATATCTTTATTCCACTTGGCACCTCGAAGACAGAACCAAAGTGCGATGGCATCTGATTCGTCGCGCGTAATCGATTCGGGATCGATGTCATAGTATTTACATACCGCCGCACGGATGTCGTCTTTTTGCGGTTTCTCAATCCCTAGAAGTTTCTTGAAATATGTCTTCACAGAAATCGAATGAATACCGTTGGAATAAGTATAGAGTTTTCTTAAATAAGTGTTGATATTGAAAACTGCGTGTGCTGCCGCCAGCGCTTGCAACGTTTGAGCCGTTGAGTGCGGTCCGCAGTTAATAGGCAGTTGTTCTTTAATAATAATTAAATCTTCTGTCTGAAGATTGTACCTATCCAAGAAGTCGTTGACCATCTCGTCGAACATTTGATACATCTCGCCGGTAGGCTGATCTGTCGTTCGAGATACAGATATCTGTTGCACCTCTATAAGGGCATTTGTTGATACATCTAAAAGAGCAAAGCCGCTCTCGTATTGCGCCAAATCGCATACGAGAGCGTACTTATAATCACTTAACCGTTTGAGGAATTTTGCTTCCATTCGTTTCTCCTTGTTTTCCTTGTTTATTACCTTGTGTACTATGTTACCTTAGAAGTTGATAATTAACGTATCTCCCGAAAGTTCGAAGGTGGGTATATCGCTTGCCTTGGCACCGCCAGCTTCGGTCAAAATCTCGCTCGGTGTCCTGTAATATATCCAGCCTGAGCCGTCAAATACACAAACCATTCCAGTTCCCCTACCGTAATTTGACTTAACTCCTGATTGCAACCAACTGCCTTTTACATATCCGCTTGCGTTTACCGAATATCCGTCAGAAGTTTGCCCTGTTATTGTTTGCCCTCCTGTGAACGTGTTATTTCCAGCAAGGTTTGCCTTTCCGCTTATATCTTGATGACTTGTGAGAAATGTTGAACCTTTTGTTAAGGTTAATTTTCTGTTTGTAGCGTTGTAAGACGCCGCAGTAACAGCATTACCTGTTCCAGTCACTTCTACACTCGTGGCACCAGTATCAGTAGGAATTGTTGGTTTGTTTAACAAGTCGTTGTAAGAACCCGTTTTGGCAACTTTATGTAAGTTAATTGTTCCCGTACCTGAAATAGATTCACTCGCACTCACTGTTTGTGATGTATTGTTGTCTGTGTTTAGTGTTCTTATACTCTGATGTGATGTTAAAACAGTTCCTAAATCAACAACACCGCTAGTACCCTTGCTTGCACCATTCATCTTAATTTCAGTAATAGTACCGGTTTTCTTCAGTCCAGGAAATGCGGATTCTGTGACACCAACATCACTTGGGTACAGCGTAATGTCTGCACTTAGAGCCTTATTGTTAACTTTTCTTGTCTTAGGCACAGCGTTATCTGCTTTTGTGCCTTGTGCTGCGGTAGCAAAGAACCCTACGTCTTTTTGAGCAGCAGTACCTAGTCCATCGACCGTGTTTTCGAGGCTAGTGATTCTATTGTCATAGTCTATAAGGGCAAACGGGAGATTGTTGATTGTTCTCGAACCGTCGCCAATTTTAAAACGCACTGCTTGTGTCTGGACTCCGCTGGTGTTATATTCCGCATCATATATCACAATTTCTCCCTTTTTGGGGATAAAAGTCGTTGCGTTTGCCCAGTTGGCAGCAGTGTCGTGCTTTTGTTGTATTCTAGAAGTTATTTTTTTTTCAGTAGCCATTTGGGCCTCCTTTATCATTTTCAAATTAAGCCGAAAATAAAAGCTTTAAGATCGTTTTCACTTAAAGCTCGACGGGGTTGCCACACCCCGTCTATTGTTTAAGTTTATGTGTATTTATTGATGTTAATTATGATTTCGGTATATCTCCGTCTGTGCAGTGGATTGTATAGTTACCTGTGTTATAGTTCCATTCGTTACCTTTTGAAATTGCGTTCCATTGAGTTGTCGTTCCATTAAAAGTAATGCTCGTAAGCCCTCTGCAATTTCGAAAGGTATCCTTGCCAATGCTCGTCACGCTGTTGCCGATTGTTATGCTCGTAAGCCCACTGCAATTATAGAAGGCATTACTGCCGATGCTCGTCACACTGTCGGGAATTACCACGCTCGTAAGTTTTTTGCAACCAAAGAAGGCAGACATTCCGATATTTATAATATCGTTACCGATTGTTATGTTCGTAAGATTGCTGCAAGTATTGAATGCACCGTCACCAATGTTTATCACGCCGTTGCCGATTGTCACGCTCGTAAGCCCGGTGCAATTATAGAATGCACCGCTAAGAATATTCCCACCCGTTACTGTCACAGATTTCAATGATAACGGAATGTAATATGTTGTAGACGTCATTGAGGATGTGCTGTTTCCATAATAATACTGCGTTGTTGCAACACCACCGTCATAACTTGACGTGCCAAAGATATATCCAAACGGATATTGATAGGCATTACTGCTTGTAACACCCGCTTTTGCTCCAACAAACGGAATGCTTATGCTTTCAAGAGACGAACAACCAGAGAAGGCGCCTTCGCCAATGTTCGTTACACTGTCTGAAATTATAGTGCTTAATATTTTAGTTTTATTTCTAAACGCTAATCCGCTAATTGAACTCACGGATTGATTGGATATTATATTTGGAATGGTTATGTACGCCGTTTTTACTTCAGGTTTTAGCCCTGTGATTGTCACCTTATTATCAGTTATTGAATAGGTAAACATCTGGTCGTAAGGTATGGATGTATCAATACCCCATACGCAAACAGCATCTTTCCCTTGTTCTTTAGCGTAAATTGCTTTTACTGCTTTATTATTTCTTATAGCATTTGTACTAACTTGGCTATTACCTTTATAAATATAAATAGGCATAATTCACCTCGTTACTGAACATCAAAGGTTGTCGCTTTAACTATTGTATTAAAGGTAACGGAATCATTAGCAACAGTTAGTTTGTCTAATAAGGCAATAAGTTTGTTTAATTGTGCAGTTGTTAGTAATCTTTGGCACATTTCATCAACAGCACTCTGCAAATTCGTAGCCGTAAGCCCTGAATTAGCATTATTATAAACTATATGGTCAGCGGTAGAAACAAAATTTACTGTTCCTGTCTCGCCTTCAATTAAATATAATTTATCATCTTGTAAAGTGCCCGCAAGATACGCTTCAGAAAATTCAGCCTCTGTCATAACAACGACATCAGCGAATGTGAGAGGTCCCGAACCGCCACCCAAGTTCCCTAAATCAACTTTACCTGTTGCGTCAGGGTTAAAATTTGTTCCATTGGCTTTCACCGATGTGACAGTACCAACCTTGTCTAAACCAGGCTTGCTCTCAAGAGCAGTGATTCTATTGTTATAATCTATAACAGCAAATGGGAGATTATTAACCGTTCTAGTGCCATCACCGATTTTAAATCTAACAGCCTGGGTTTCACTTCCACTTGCATTGTATTCTGCGTCATATATAATAATTTCCCCTTTTTGAGGAATAAAGTTTGTCGCTTTTGCCCAATTGGCAGCGACGTCATGTTTTTGTTGAATTCGTGAATTTATTTTTTTTTCAGTAGCCATTTGGGCCTCCTTTATCATTTTCAAATTAAGCCGAAACAGGGCTTTGAGATCCATTTCACTCAAAGCTCGATGGGGGTTACTACACCCCCCATCGATTATTTAAGTTTTTGAGTTTAGAAAAAATTAGTCGATATTTACCGTAGCTGAACCACAGTCAAACACGAACACTACCGAATTGTCAATTTCGACTTTCGGAGAAACGCTTGCAGTACCAGTAACTTTCAGGCCTACACCGGCGCTAACATTAGTAACGGTACCAACTTTATCAAGACCAGGTTTGCTTTCTAATGTAGAAATCTTGCTTGCATAACCGTCATATGTAGTTACTTTTCCACTCGTAATTCCCGAGTTGACGGCGTTCTGCTGTGCGGTCGTAAGTTTATCTTGTTTGCCAGCAATAGTGGTTGCATAACCGTCATAAGTGCTAACTTTTGCTTCGGTAATACCAGAGTTGACTGCATTAAGTTGATCAGTGGTCAACTTGTCTTGTTTACCCGAAATGTCTTGGTGAGCGGTGATAACAGTACCAAGGTCAACAACACCAGAAGCAGGATTCTTTGTTGTGCCATTCATCTTAACAGCAGTAACAGTACCAGTTTTGTTCAAGCCAGGGAAGGCTGCTTCGGTAACGCCAACATCGCTTGCGCCCAAGTTAATGTCACTTGAAAGTGCTTTGTTGTTGATTTTCCTTGTTGTAGGAACATATCCAGAAAGGTCAATGTCTGTATTGCCAATACGCTCCCACTTATAAGTTGACCCAGACTGAACTGTTATGAATTCGTCGTAACTATCGGGCTGTCCGTCGCTCGGATTGTGCGAATGAGCCTTAAGATAAATCTTGCCCATTGTTGCTTGTGCAGCAGTGGGTAGCTCAGTAACAACTTGATATTCAAATTGTTTAACAGCATTTATTGCGGTATCAACATACTGTTTGGTTGCAGGGTTCATTTCTGCCGTAGGCGCTTGAACCGTTACAGCACCTGTAAACGCGCCACCAGCCTTAGGCATTGCATTGTCAGCTTTTGTACCTTGTGCCGCAGTTGCATAAGCAGAGCTTTCAGTATAAGCCGCGCTCTTAAGACCTTTAACAGCAACATTGTCAGTAGCAGTGCCATTAACAGTAATCTTTACTGTACCGTTGTTAGTACCAGACTCAAGAGTAACTGTCTGGTGATTCTGAAGAGCAGTGTCAGCTTTACCTAAAGAGGTTTGAACAGCTTGTGCTAAATCTGTTTTAGGAATGCCACCCTCAGGTTTTAAATATTTACCGTCTGCTGTAGATTGTGCAGCCTGTGCAGCAGCTGCGGCAGCAGCAGCGTCATCGACACCTTTCTGAGCTTTGGCAAGCAGCGTAGCCCAGCCTTTTACAACAGCATCATCACCAACTGCGACACCGTCCTTTTTCAGAACAAGCGAGCCATCAGCGGCTCCGGTTTCAAGCGTGTATTCAGCTTGTGCTGGAAGAGCCCCAATTTGTTGATCTGTGTAAGCTTTAGCGCTGGCTAATGCACTAGCCGCTGAACCAGCACTGTCGGCACCAACTTCACCTGGGGTGTAGGATGGTTTGGTCGCCGCTTTGGCCCATCCATAAACATCGGCAGCAAGACCGCTCGCCCACGGAAGTTCTCTAAATTTGTGAACACCATCGCCCACCTTTAACAATACCGCAGGAGGCGTGGATTGTTCGGCAGTCTCACTATTCGCCAATGAACAAATTGCGACCTCACCCTTTTTAAGGATGAATTCGGAAGCGTTCCAATTGGTTAAAGTATCATATTTTAAAGCAATTCTTGTATTAAGTGTAGTAGTTGCCATTGTTTTTATTCCTCCAAATTATTAAGCGTTTGCGGTGCCACCATTAAGAATGAGCTCATCTCCGTCCGTCTGGACAAGCTTGTTCACATTCAACGCACTAATTTTTGCGTCAGTCACTTGACCATCCCCAATCATCGCCGTCAACACGCCACCGGGAGCAATTGAGAACTCGCGTTGCTCATTGATGGCAAGACCACCGTTGGCAAGGACATTATACGTAAGGGGTTCAGGTACGGGAACCGTAACATAAGCTTTCCCTTCTGCGTCCAACACAACCGCGTGTTCGTTTCCGCCTTCCGTGTGCCCAAGTTTGATACCACCAAGAGCATCGGTTGTGGCTTGGGGGATCTCGGTCAGTGCGCCAAGATCAGCAGCAGTAATTTCAACAGCTTCAGAGCCGTTATAGGTTTTACCGCCGGCCGTTAAAATGTTTTTAACCGAATCAGCAACACCCGCGTTCGCTACGGCTCCTTCAATCAACGCACCACTCAATTTGTGGTCAGCGTCGATAATAGATTGTTTTTTATTAATCTCGCCTTCGAGTTCAGCCTTTGCTCCGCTAACCGCTGTGCCGATTTCACTCGTGACATCTGCTGATTTAGCATAACCATCAAGAGCTGCCCCAGTAATGTATGCAGAATTGTCGACTTCGTAACCGTCAGCAGTTTTCTTAACAAGACCAGTACCAGTTATGGCATTTAACTTGTCGAGATTTTCGTTAGCAGCCTGTTTACCTGCCAACGCGTCTGCCAACCCTTCGACCTGAGCTTGAGTAATTGCAATATCTTGAAGTTCAACTGTAACCTTACCATTTTCTTGTTTAATAGTTTTGAGTGTTTTACCGGCCCCAATAGCTACTTGTGCAAGAGTTAGCTTATTGATTTCTGCTGTAAGTTCGTCATCAGTTACATAAGAAGACAAGTCAATATCTGTGTTACCAATCTTTTCAAACTTATCGGTTACCCAGATATATTCATCATATATGTCGCCCGTTCCATGTGCATGCGCTACAAGATATATAATACCCCTTTCGCCAGTCTGAGGAAGTGCATCAACAACGCTGAATTCAAATTCGGTTATACCGCTAATAGCATCATCAACGTATTTCTTCGTTGCGGGGTTCATATCTTCCGCCGGAGCTTGAATTGTTATAGCGCCAGTGAAAGCACCACCTGCTTTAGGCATTGCAGCATCTGCAATGGCTTGCACAGCCTCAACTTCCGTAGTCTTAGCATAGGGACTTAAATCAATGTTTACTTTTTTGTCGACTATTTCAACATCAACGCCGTCGACCTTAACACCTTCAAGAACGTTAACTTGTGCGCCAGCGGCAATACCGTCAAGTTTTGCTTTGTCTTCTTTCGACAAGAAACCATCTTTTTCCGTTGTCGCAAGAATGAGTTTACCTTCGATAATCGTGCAGCGTGCTTCAAGTGCGCTAACTTTAGTTGCAAGTTCGTCTGCGCTAGAAGCTTGACCAAACTTCGTAAGGGTTTTACCTGCATTGATTTGATAAAGACCAACACCTTCGGTGGTATCCTTAACGATCAATAATTGACCAATATAATATGCACTATCTGCACTGCCTACTTCTGCGGCACCCGCAGCAGCAGTGACAGCGTCATTATAATTCTCAAAATAGCTATTAGCATCCAGTGGGAAAGCAGAAGTCCTATTAAAGCCAACAGCAAAATTTAATTTACCAAAATCCATTGACATAGTATATACCTCCCTCTATTATGCTACGGTGAAATGCCACTTATTCGCTTTGTCACAAGCTGCAGCATTATCTTTGTAATATACGTTATACGACTTAGCCTCATAGCCGTTCGCGCCTTCTACATCCACAGTAACATGGGTAAATGCGCTGAACGCTTCTGCGTTCAGTCCGTTAACGTCTTTGATTGAATTGATGGTTCTCGGTGCAGGAACAGCTATGATAACACGCATATCACCAACAGCCTCTTGAGCATCGCCCGTATTACCTGCCGCAATTGCGCCGCCTTTCTTACCAGCCAAACCTCTAATAATCGCACTCGTGGGAGTGCCTTCTTTAGATTTGACACCACCCCAGAAACTGTTCCTATAACCAGTAACAGCACCCGAAGTAGCATTCTTTGTGCCAGCCGCAATTTTACCAGCTACACCCTCAGTCGCACCAAGATTGTTTTTAGGATCGGCGCCGGCCGTGTGTGTGGCAACAACACTGACCTTATAATTGGTGCTGTCACCAACTGTAAACTTGGCAAACGAACCCGTGGCCGTAGTAGCCGTGTGCGAAGCCGTATCACTGACCGCATAGGTTGCCGTAATGCCCGTATCAGGGCCATATTGATAACTACCTTTATTAAAACTTACCGTATATGCGGGAGTGAATTCGCTACCAACTTCTTTTGCCCCCGCTCCAGTCAAACTGATTGAAACCGACGGTTGTTTCACCGTGGGAGTGTTATTAGCCTTTGCGAGCGCTCCTTTTAAGAATTCTTCTACAGACTTACCGCTTGCAGGCAACACAACCGAACCGGATGCGTCAGGAGCATAAATACCAAACGCTGTGGTTGCTGTGATATCATCTTTAAAATAGACATTACCTGCGTCGTAATTGCCATCCATGGCTTCCCAGTTGGTCTCGCCGCGTACATATGCGGTATACTGATATTTTCCACCAACCAACGCTTCCCTGATGATCGCAATGTCACCTTTTACAGGTGCTGTAATTTCAGCAAGCGCTGCCGCTTTGTCACCACCCAACGCGATGTCTTTCTGATAAACATCGGTTGTGTGCAAATTTTTGGTAGCATCACCGATTGCTTTTTCGACGGCTGCCAAATCCACAAATGAAATGGTAATTTCGCTCCAAGTTTTGGTGCCATCTCCAACCTTGAAAATGTGTAAATCGGTATCATAACCAACTTCACCTTTTTTCAAAACAAGCTTGGAAGCAGCCCAATTGGTGCTGGTGTCATTACGTAAAATTAAAGTAGTACGTATTTGTTTCTCCATAAACTCTCCTTTTTGAAATAAGTTTGTCATTCATTCAACGCGTCTCCGCCATTGAAAATAAAATGCTCGTAATTTTGTCCCATGCTTTTATAAGATTTTTCTTCCTTATCCCAGCAATAGGTTGCTTGTTCTGATAATACAAAGTACACACCACCAACATCGCCCACAGTGGGTAGTTGTTCGCGTGTACTCACTTGAACAGCCCCTGCGGTAACGCCCGAAGCAGAAATAACGTTATTTTCGTCAATTGTAATTCCAGAACCAGCTGTTAATTTTTGTTGATACTTTTGTAGTTCCTCGGTTGAATCCAAGGCTATCCAATTAGAACCATCTGAACGATATAGACCGTTGTGTTCTAATTTCTCCGTTGTGGCACCAAGATGATGATAGATTTTATTATCGCTTGCGTCCTTCGGAGAAAAAGAACTCAGATCTTTGTTCTCAATTGGAGTGTTAAGCAGCTGATTGTAATCAGCAATCATAATTCTTTGAATCATCTTTTAACCCTCTGTAATTATATAGTAAGCGTTTTGAACATATTTTTCCGTGGTCGGTCCCACATACTTAACAAATTTGCCAAAAAACTCACTCACATTCAGCTTGTTCATTTCTTCTTCGGTTTTGGCTATAATGGGGTTTTCGATCGAACCAAGTTCTCCAGTACCATTAATTACCTTTCCATACGAATCGTAAGCTGAATAACCCTTTAAAACCTTGGCCGCATCTGCCTGATTGCCAAGAGGGGTTAATACATAATCTCCTGTTGGACTATAATTATCATTAGTTTGGATAATTAGCGTCCCCTCGTATTTTTGTCCCATATTCTCTCCTCCTGCCAAATCACCCATAACCAACATTGTGGATGCTTTTGCGATAGTTGTTTACGCCGCAGGTTCAGGTTCAGGATCTTTCTCCGGTGCGACATAAGACCCGTTCAATACCACGCCCTGTGCTCCATAAGCTTTTTTGCCTTTCAGGATGTCTTCTTCGGATGCCAGATCAGGTATCGATTCCAAACGATATTCGCCCGTAGGACTATAATTATCGTTGGTTTGAATAATCAGTGTGCCTTCATATTTTTGTCCCATAATTTTCCCCTCACTTCTTATTTACTTTTTTTGAAAAATCAATAATGAATTCGATTGCGTCGGAAATTTGATCAACCTCATATTGGATGCCTAATTCCTTCGCAAAAGAATCCACAGCTGCCATAACAATTTCTTTTTTTTCTGCCCCAGATTGTCCAGTAGCTTCAGCATCTGCCATAGCCCGTAAAATCATAGGATACAGTTTTTTCCAATTGCCATCTTTGGCTAATTCGCCAAACTTCTTTTTCAGTTTTGTAAACATTGCAACCATAGCAGTAATCGCAGCGATGACAATACTGACAAGTGAGACGATTAATCCAATATCTACATTACTCATGGATTCCACCTCGTTAAATAAAATGATATTTTTATTTGTACCCACAAGGCGTGGGATTGTTTTCATAGTTGGAATAGACACGTGTCTATTTATAAAAGAGAAAATTGGGGCCATACACAAATGTATGACCCCAAAAATCCTTTCGTTAGTCTTTTGACTGGAAATATTTGCAATTTTCTTTGCAACCATTTGGCACCCAGCATTTTTCATTGTGACAAAATCGTTGGAAAGGACAAACCTCTCCTTTGAGTTTTTCACATACGTATGTGTCTGCACCACATCCTCTTGCAAATTGGCAAGGATGCAAGGTCCTTTTTGGAAATTCCATTATGCAATCGTGAAGGAATCTGTTTTGTTGCCAAATGTAGCAGAAAGAACCTTGCTTGATGCAAGAGGCGTGTTTTCCTCTGCTGCCGCATTGTCATATTTGATTTCGAGGCCCTCTACATCATGTTTAAGCAACAGCAGGCTCTTATCGTTATACAAAGCATAAATTTCAACATCCGAAACCTTATTGCCCACAACGGCGCTTTCGGGATTGATCGCGATAGCAACCAAGCCGTCGGTAAGACTTCTACCTTCAATAACTTCAATAATACGGAACAGTTTACCACTGCCAACATCACAGCCCTCGTTCATAACCATAGCGGTACCATTGAGGTTCATGGTTGCATTCGAGCTCATGTTAAAGGTGAATTCTTGACCACCATCAAGTTGGAATCTCGGAACTTCAAACGTGAGGGTACCAGCTTTGCTGCCTTTAGAAGCCGCACAAGCGTCGCCAGCGAAAATTGGCACGGTGATAACCAACATAAGTTCTTGAGGAATAAGGTCGCTCTTTACAACCGCTTCTTTGGCTTCGTTGCTGGAACCATAATAACGCACGCAATAAGTTTTACCTTCGATACCATCTTCAATAGTTACCTCTTTACCAGCAATTGCCGTGCTGACTTTATAATCGTCACTACCTTCCAATGCGTACCACACCATTTTGGTTACAGCGCCGCTATCACATTTCAACATAGGAATATCAGCAGGAGTTTGTTTGAGGGACAGTTTGTTCCCATTGCAAACAACTTCTTCGCCTTGATACGCGTTGAGACCACGCGCAAAAGTAGTACCAAGTTGAGCTTCAATATAAGATTCTTTATAAAGAATGTCCGTAAGGGTGATTGCTACAGCAGGATCGTGGAAGAAGTTTGCAACAACAGGCGCATTCGTGCCACCACGAAGTTCATCTTTCGTGATTGTGACAGAAATCGAAGAATCCGTCAATGTCTTAGCAACAAACGCCATCGTCGGTTTCCCATCGACCAAACGGAACGCTTCAGCCGTACCAACAGAGCCTAAAAAATATTTTGCCATATTAGTTTCTCCTTATATAAATAAATTATGTTTTTAAATTTGAGACATTTCGCTCTTGAACGAATCAAGAGATTTGTAAGCATCACCCAAAACATCTGTCTCTTTTTTGTATATCCAATGTTCGGGCGGTTCTTTCATTGAAACCATTCCGGTCATCATACCAACACGAGTAGCCTCATATTGAATTACATCATCAACCGTAGTTAACAACATCAAGAACTTTCTGATGGGCATATCATACAGCTCACTCAACTTATAGCTGGTTTTCGCTGAAACACATACCATCTTTTTCTCAGTGGTCGCTTTTCCACTCTTTTGGCTTTTGATTCTGATACGTTCTGCGTAGTCAGCCTTCAAGTCAGGATCAATCTTGCTGTCATCATAATAATCAGGTAAATTCTGATACATTACAATTTGCCTTAAACGCTCAAACGCCGCAGCGTCGATTGAATGTCCCGCTACGACTAACTTATACTTCTTCGTTTCCGGATCTGCAGCATATCGTATCATTGCCTCAAGTTGTGTTGAACCGCACTTGGGGCAAGCCACCAACTTCTCATCTTCTGGTTTTTCTTGAGTGAGAATTTCTCTGTGTTGAGTTATAAACTCGGCGTAAGTCATCGTGTTGCCACATTGTGGGCACCACACCCCATCTTTTAAATGGAAAATCAACTCAAACAATTTACTCAAGCGAAGAGTCCAAAGCTGCCCTTCTTCTTGATCGTTAAGTTTTCCGATCAAAAAATCTAGATGAGTTTGTTTAAGGCCTTCAAAGGTTTCATTTTTATTCAATGTTAAACACGGATTCACCAACATAAAATCGTTGTAATTCCGCATTGATATTGGATAAATTTGTAACCCACAAAAGGGAACGGGTTCGTCATAGGTAAAATACGTAGCCTCATATTGTTGAATTTCGTTGGCTATTTTTTCGCTCAAACACCCATATCTGTCCATTCTATCCTCCTTCTCATCCTTATATTTCAGTAGCTATTAATATATTGCGCTCATTTTAAGCTATTGAAATCCTTTAGAAATTGCTATTCGGTCCTTCCGCTAATCCTGATACCAACATTGCCATCTTGGTAACGTGGCCCAGATAGGTTCGACCATTCCACAAATTTTGTTGTGAGTTGTTATAATAATTTGTTTTTTGGTTAAACTGGAAGTACCCAATTCCATCCAAATACAAACCGTTCAACTCTGCAATCACGCTCTTTAACAGAACACTCTCGCGATTTTTATATAAAACCACCGCTTCTCCTTTTTTATCCGAATCGTTAGGATTCGGATTGGGAAGTAAGGGGTTTATATCTTGTGCGTCGGCATCTCCCATAATTTTAATAATTTTGCTGTGTGAAATTGTTTCTAACGCAATATTAACTACAGCGACCTCATGGTTAGTCGGGAAAATGCCGTCTATATAAATATGGAGATGTGCACACTGTTCAGTCCACGCGTCGTCAACATATCTGGATAAAAACACTCTTTTATTTGTTTCTTGACCCTCTTCAGTGTCGATTAGAGCATAACGCTCTTCGAGTGAAACATTGTCTTTAAACAAACAATCCATTGTTGGATACTTTAAGATTTTCCAAATATTTTGAGCATTTTTCGTTTGACTATACAACAAATGGGATATGATTTTCCACTCGATGCTGTCAAGGTTGGTAAACCTATTATAGTTGCTCATCTCATCATAACTACCTTGATATCCTGCCATAATACCTTATAACCCCCTTAGTGAAATATTAAATTTATATGTCACGTCCACACCTTCAAGAATTGCCTTACAGGTAACTTCTAAATTCCCCGCCGGATAGAATTTTAATTTTTGCAACGAAAAGCTATTACCTTCCAATTGCTCAAATTTGACATATTTGTCTCTAACTGAATCATCAACGGGTTGTGGTGGACTAGAGGCATTCATAAGCTGATACGTGGTTACAACCGGCGTATCGGTGGATACACCAGAAGCATATACCACAGGCTTAAATATCAACGGCTCATTTGAAAGCGTTTCGGGAATAACAGATGGTTCGTCTAATCGGATTTGATAATCCGTTTCTGTTCCAGTTTCTTCAACAACAACGCTTTCTTTTTGGTTATACGCAATGCGCGTTTGAAAATTATCGTATTCAGATTTTTGGACAACTTCAAAATACAGAATAATTGTTCCTAAATCATCATCCACAAATGTGCGATTTGAAGCAAATTTACTAATTGCTTGTATACGATAAACTTGGTCATATCCAACAATAAACCGTTGGTTGACATAATATTTACGCGTAAACTCATTGTGCTGCACAATTACGGTTAAATCCGATGATTGGCTTACCGCTGTCTGATTATACACTATGTTAACGCCAGCAAGCTCTTTTGTTTGAACTGCAGGCTCATAATGATAATGTGTTATACCTTGAGCGTCTAAGTATTCGCTACCTAAAGTACCGTTGCATCGCGCAATAATAGCACTTGCGGTTGCATCACCAGTATTACGGTTAGTCGTTAACCAAACACTTTTGTTTTCCTCTGGCTCATCAATATCATATTGGAATGAAAATTTAAATTTTAATCCCAAAGGACATTGATAGTGAACATCGCGAAATACCACACGACGCCAGTCGTCAGAAATCGGAACGCCTTTATCGGTTTTAACTGTTTGTAAAACGACCTCCAAGGGGACAAACTGATTTGTCCCAATTGCCGTCTCTTGTTCAATCAATGCACGATTGGGACGGTAATCCCAGTCGGCATCTACCTTATCTTGAATCTCTTTTAGCCAATAATTTTGAGGTACGTAATTGCGTGGAGTTTGTGAAATCAAATTATAAGGATTTGGTCTGTTTGTAGTATCATAAACTTTACCCATTCGCACCACCTCCTCATTATCACAAGCTTTTTAACAAATGATCGATAATGCCTTTGGTTTCAAAAATTTGTTTCCGCACCAACGAATAAGGGAGATTTTTATAATCTCGAATACCGTTTAGTTTTACAATTACATCAACCAAAGCACCATCAAATAAAATATTGGCCGAATTCACCTCAAACAACTGGCTTACAATATAATCATCCGCAGTGATCCTATGTTCATCTTGAACAGTGTTTTTAGTTTCATCTTCAATAAGATACAGAATTTTTATACATCGCTTACTCAGTTTGTGAAGGTAATCTTTTTTTGCCTCTAAGGGTAGTATTAACTTATTTGCCAATTTGTTTACCTCCAATTGCTCCTGACCATAAATCCCATGATAACTTCTGTGTCAAATCATTTAAACCTTCACGGATATTTTGGTACCACTCGGTTTTTGCTCTTACAGAATTGGCCGGCGAATGTAATTTAAAATCTGTATCAGTTAAAATATTGCGAATATCCAACATGAAGTTCTTTTCATTCTCAGCCCACCCCAAAAGCAAACAGTGTGCTAAAATATCTTTCGTACGCGATTCTATAAACGCAGACGAAATGTTTGACGAAAACCCTGTGAAATCTGCCGCAAACTCACCAGCATAATACCACTCAGCCGAACAAGGTGTTCCATTTGGCACGTCGCGCGAGAATGTCACGACTTTGGTTTCGGGATTGTACTCCGCCAGTGGATCGGGTGTTTTTCCAATGAAAAAACTCATTACCGCATTATCCAGCGGAGTCGTAGACAAAGTATAACTGGCACCACCGTTGCCGTCAAAAACCTCTAACTTGCCTTGGGCATCTGTATAATTAGAAAACCTGGAGGAAACCGTTGTGGGATTTGCAAACATCCCTAAACCGTTAATCAAGTATGGTCTCATTGTTTTTGAAAATTCAACGGGGTTGAGTTCATAAGCACGTAAAATATCGGGGTCATCGAACAAATTCACCGCGCGATTAAAAATATCTTCAAATAGAATCATAACGACCCCCTATTAAAAATTATTTGTTAGTAGTTAGCTCGAGGATTTCGTACTCGAACGCGTTGTTGGTAAAACCATTAAGAATCTGCAACTTTTTCAAATCTCTGAATTCGGGTGCTTTTTCAATGAATTTACGCTTCCAGTAACTTACAATGAAATCTTTTTGACCATCGCAAACTTTTTCGTAAATATCCTGCACTTCATTCATGGGAAGTGTGCCAAGTTTGCGAATAAACTCAGAGCTTATCAACGACTCAGACGCCATTTTAAGATTGTTACGACGTGCATAGTATTCCGAACCAGCACCGACAGCAATAATACCACGGTCAAACCAAGAACGATATTTACCAACAAGTTCTTCAAATTGTTGAACTGTCAAAGTACGCATTTCGCCAAATGCCACCATATCGATGGAATAGTTTGACAGCTGTATGTGAGTGGTGATTCCAGGTGCATTATCAAACAGGTGTACAATAGTAACCTCATCGTTACGATCGTAGCTTTTATTTTGAGCCGTGGGCATCCCCATATTGTTTTTCAACTCTGCAAATTGAGCCATTAAAGACTTTATCGAATCTTCGAGTTGTGCGTTTTGATTACGCAAAAAATCTATTTCTTCCTGCTTATTATCAGGTTTAATTTCAGTTTTTACAACCTTTTCTTCTTTGATTGCCTTTTCTACCGTCTGGGTAGCTTCCTTGTTATTTGCCATAATAAGTCTCCTTGTGAACTAAAAATCTAAGATTATAAGTCTCAACAAGGGCCCCCAAAAGGAGGCCCGAATTAGACTTTAAATTAATTATTAAAGATCGATACGACCAAATTTCGAACCAACGATCGCCGAAACACCAACCCTCATTTGGATACGAATGCCGTATCTCTTATCGGTGGTTTCATCGGGGATTTTTTCAACCGTCATCGAAGTGCCTTCGAAAACGATCTTGACAGGTTTGTACGCATCTGCCGCAACCAGATAAATCTTGTTATCGGGAACTGCGAGGTCAGCCGTCGTATTGATGGTTGTCGGAACGAGAGCGGGATCAACGGGAATCATTCTCGCACCAAGGAATTTATCAAGATAACCCTTGGAGAGATAATCTTCGCCAACAAAATATTGAAGGCCAAGGCCGTTAGCACCCGTGGTGTTGACTTTCATCAACGCACCAAGCGAACCAATTGCATAAACGGGAGCGCCACCGTTTGCCGCCGAAACTTTCTGAATAAGGTGAGTCCAGTTGTCGGTGGTATAGCCGTTAGCAATATAACCAGCACCCATCATATCGCCCGTGACCGAAGTCATAGCAGCAATAACTTTCAGGAAGATATATGCTTCGAACGAACGGCCAGCGCGGAGACCGAAGTCACCCCAATCGAACACGCCAGCTGCGACTGCATACCAGTCAATAGCGGTTGCGATTTCGATCGGCGAGGGGTTAACCGTAACTTCGTTATCGAAGATGGGTTGCAAAACACCACGGTTTACACCTTCTGCGATTTCGTTGACTTTGAAGAGTTCGTTAGAACGGATAATGAAACGACCAGTGTCGCCCCAACCGATTTGACGAACTTCAGCAAGGAATCTCGAATAATCCGCACTGGTAACCGACGGAGCGATCGCATTGACTACTTCAGCGATAACAGCTTCGAAGTTGCTACGAACGGTTTCGTTTTTCGTGATTTGAGGATTCTTCATGCAAGCAAGGCCTTCCTGCTCGAATTTAGCTTCGAAACGGGTGCCTTCAAGCGCGTATTTAACGATTGCTTCGTTTTGGAGTCTGAGGTCGTCTTTCGAGGGCTCAGATTTTGCTTCATAATGAGCTTGAGCACTTTCAACGATCGAGTTGATGATTGCGTTGAAATTGTCGTCTTGACTATTAAAATTGAAATGTTCCATCATTGCTGTAGTCCTCCCTTAATTAAAGTCCAACGACTTCGCAAAGATAGAGTTTGCCATTGGCCGACTGGCCATAGTTGAAATCTTTGCCGAGGTGAATTTTGACATTGAGTTGACCCTCAACAATAGTTTGCGCACCACTGTCTTTAAGGGTCGTTTTGTTTGCTTCAAGACCTGCGATGTTGCCAACGACAACAGCACCATTGAAGTTGCCTTCGCCAAGCCAGAATCTGTCATGGAGAGCAAGTCTGCGAGCACGAACAGGACGGCCAGCAGGTGCTACAAGGTCAAAAAGTTTGACGCCAATTCTATAAGAGTTACCAGAGATAGCTCCTTCAGAAACGCCAGGATAATCGATAACAACAACTTCGTCGGTCACAGCGGCCGGCGCAGCAGCGAGATAAACGTTGTAATCTTTATCGCCAGCTGCAACATAAGTTTTATCATCTTTGAGTTCGCCAAGTTTAACAAACGCGCCGTCTTCGATAGGAGCGTCGACGCTGTCAGCTTGGTATTGGCAGGAAATTACATAGGACTGAACGTCTTCCGACATCATTTCAGCCGCTCTAAACACTTTTGCCATAATAAGTTTTCTCCTTTATATAATTAAATAAAATGTATTATTTTTCGTATGCTGATTATTCTCTTCCAACATACAGTTTTAGTTTGTCCATAGCACTCATATTCTTCTCAGATTTGATTTCTACGGGTTTTGCGATAGGTGTGGTAAACGTCTCTTTTTTGTGAGTTTTACTGCCCTTGTTCGCGTTAAAGACTGCCAATGCTACTTCTGCACGCAATGCGTCAGACGAAGCATACTCGCCACGTGCGCACTTATCGAAAATCGCATCACATTGCTCTTTATTGACGTTTTCGTCGTCCAAAAGCTCGTGCGCTTCTGCCACACGCTTCTCGCACTCAATAGCAAATAGCGCTTGGTTGGCTTTAGCGAGTTGTTCTTTGATCTCGTCATAATCGAAATATTTAGAATAAGCTTCTTCTTTTTCGGCCATCTTACACTCAAGCTCTTCAATGCGTTTCATTAGTTCGCAATTTTTTGCTTCGAGTTCGCCGCATTTCATCAAAAGCTCTTCTTCTGGATTGGGAGCAGGTTCGCCTTCGCCTTCGGGTTCTCCCGAATAAGCAGGTTCTGCGCCTTCTTCACCAGAGGGACATTCCGAATATGCAGGTTCAGGATTATCGGAACCTTTGTCGTCATCTGAATCGTCATCATCTTGATCGTCATCTTGATCGTCGTCTTTATCGTCGTCTTTATCGTCGTCTTTATCGTCGTCCATATGGCAATCTTGACACTGAGCGTCTTCTTGTTCCGGTGCAACTGGGCACTCTTCTTGCGCCACTTCACCTTCACTACAGTTCACGACTTGGGCTTCTTCCTGTAAAGTCAATTCATTGTCCAACTGCTCGCTATCCTCCTTGTTAGATTTTTCGACTTCCACTGCGTCGCCATCCAATTCTTTGTAGGCAAAACACAATGCCGTCTTCTGTCTGTTGAAAACCTCATTATCGATGATATCCAAGACTGACGCCGATGCACCCTCGATACCTTCCGTAACTGGTTTCCCGTTTTTCGAACCTAATATAGTGATGCCCAGAAGTTCAAACTTATTGATATATCTGATACCATCCCTATCCTCGTAGTCCTTTATATCGATCTCAACAGAGACTTTCTTTTTCTTATCTTTAAGCAACCTTTTAATTTGAGGCAAAGCGTATTGTACCCACAGAGCGCATGTAAGTACAATCCAATTTTTCCCCTTATTATCGGGCTCTATAGAGATAGAATCAGACTCTCTGATCAATCCTAATATTCTCTCACCGTTGGGCATAGTTGTGTCCCAATAAGGTGTGTCGGTCTCAGAATCTCTTTTCCAAGTGCCGTTGTGAGATTCAAAATCTTGCTCTTTTGTATTAAAATATCCCAAAATTGGTTTGTTTCTAAAACTGGGAAGAGCACCCTGCATCGCTTCCAAAGAGAAGCTACTGTGATTACGATTTTCGCCTTCTGAAATAGCTTTCATCTCAAGTTGTAAGAAATTACCGCCAAGGATTTTCTTTAACTTGATTCTATCAGCCTCAAGGCTAAACACCATTGGATTCATACAATTTAATCCCCCCTACTCTATTTGTTGTTCAACATGAGAAAATTGAAGGGCTCCGGAAATGCGTTGAGCTTTTTTACTCAAGCATATTTTTAGAGCTTCTTTATCCTCAGGCGTTTTCGTATTAAATTCAGCCGCAATGAACCCTAATACAACATTGGAAACGTTGTCCACTAAGGCTTTGAAATAAATAGCATCGCTACCCCAACACTTTAAAAAGTGATAACTACCAGGGTTTTTATTTTTTAGCGACTCAATATCATCAATATAACATTCGCCTCTTGTGGCTAACTCATTATCCAACTCAATAAACAAAGCCCGCTGGATATTTTGGTAATCCATCAGAAATGGTCTTGTTTGATTGTCAACAGCTTCTGCCACAATACTACATTTAGAAAAATTACGCGCATTTAAATATGTGCCACCATTATGATATGCTACACAAAAGGCACGATTTGCGCCATTCTCCTGAACGATTGCGGTTAACTGAGATTTAATATAAGTCGTAACCTTACGATTCTCAGCCTCTTCTGTTGGGTTATGTTTTTTAGAATCGTGTATTGCTAATTTAATGCTCGAATCGATAAGAGCTGTTAATCGTTTCTCCTGTTCTTCTGCGGCCCGATTTTGCCGTTTTTGCATAGCTAAAAGCAACCATAAAAGAATTCCCATAAGAACAGGATAAATACCATATTCAATAATTGATTCTACAATTTCTCCCGGACCCATACTTCACCTCATTCTACGATGGGAATGAAGTGCGTATAATCGCTAAAGTGAATATCAAAATGGTACGCCGGTACGGTTTTTGTAACCTTAAGCCACTCGTCTGATTGTTTTACATAATTCAACAACACACCGTTAAGCAAATTTTCTCCAAAAATTCTGATGTCCACATCGTCCAGCATGTCCGCCAAATCTACGATTTCCTTACACTTCTTAAAAACCTTATTAACGGCAGCCGAATTGACGGCCATCATTAGTTCCAGATTGTCGTATTCTTCATTTGCCCCCTCCACGGGTAGCCTAATTGGTCTAGCGTTTAATTTGAGCATTTCGTCGCTAATCATATCCGCAACTTGACCCCAAGCGTGTGCATAACTATGATGGAATAACTCTGCTGAATGATTATAATACAGATTTGCCATATTATAGTAGATATTGTCAGCAACAGCATTCATCTCAAAACACATCTTCATTAGCTCATTTAACGCATTGTAAGTTTCTTCGTGTAATCTCACAATTAGCTTCCTCCTTTATTTAGTTGTGCTCTTCGAGATATGCCTCGCAACAATCATCGCAAAGAACATCATCTTCGTTATCTAATTCTGCCCCGCAAACTGCACACCGTTTTGCGGCATATATATCCTTATTCTCGCTTGTGTTTTCGCCTTTTTCGCGTGACGCAGCAGTCTCATCAGACTCTATATCTTCATCTTCTAATGCAGGACGTCCAACTTTCTTAGCTGAACCATCTTCGTTAGTGTTTGAGTCGGCTGACTTTTCTTGTTGTGTATTTAACTTTGAGGCCGCAACTTGAGTGAGCGTTGTTAAATTGTCATAGAATCCAATTGAGTCTAAATACAATTCTGCTGCTTTAGAGTCTTTAACAGTTATATCCTCGTAAGCAAGAAGTTTAGGAACCAAACCTTTCATACCTGCGGTAACCAGTTCTTTCAAATACTTTTTCTGATTTTGTTCAGAGAAAATATCCCCAAAGATATCCACTTTCCATTTATAGTCGGCACCTATACATTCTTGGACAATATTGTTAAGTGCTGATTTAAACTGTTTCACCACAAAATCATATTGAGCCGCCGAAAGCATATTGGCAGTTTTTACCTGCGCAATACTTGGTTTTTCGGTAGCGATAATATTACCGCCTTCACCCGCGCCACTAATAAAGTTTGAAAGTGCTTTAGTCTTGATTTCACTACTGTTAGGAACGTTGTTGAGACTTTGCAATTTCAAATTCTTCAACGGCGCAAAGAACGCTTCCGTATTGGTGCTCGTCATACTGTTAAACAGGTTTTGGAATTTTAAAACCGTTTCAGGGTTCATTGCCGTCTGATCACGACCGGTTGATGGATTAGGGATCAGCTCAATTTCACCCGTCAGCAACGACGTCAAGGGCGTACTAGCAATAAGCCCTGCTAGTACCGAGTAATCCGTCAATTCTTGCAAATCCATAAATAGACCTGCGGTATCAGGCGCTGCGGTAGCTGTAGAGGTATCGCTACAGAAAGTATAACACAAATCTTGAGGTAATTGGACCCAGAACATATATGTCCTTTTTTCAGTCCTCTCCAGCAATGTATCATAAGAATTGCCGTCCTCATCGACGAACGCGTAGTTAGCCGCTTTTGCAACATCCAATCTGTATGACTTTTTCTTAGGATCGAAGATTGCAATTTTATTATTGATCATATCACTCCATACTCTTTGAATAAAAGCAGGGTATTGATCAGGAACAAATGCTGGATTCATAAAGACCATTAAATTAAAACTTGCTACAAAACCATGTTCCCCAATTGCCGTAAGTTTGACAAATTGTGGCGGGAGTTTTTGCAACGTCGCATAATCTACAATCTTTTTACCACCTTTTTTTGTCACATGACTACGCAACAAATAACTCGGCTTACCTTCGCGTTTCACTTCAATCGCAATGCGTTTAAAAGTGTTCACTATATCGAATTTTTCGAGCCACTCGTCCACAAAGTCGTCATCTTTTTTGAATTTTTCCGTTTTATATTCAGATGCTTCCAACAAAGGCGGATATTTAACATACTTCATTAGAGGGATATCACCCGCTTGACGAAGTATTTTATAATACAAATACTGACTTGACGACAATGAAGCCGCTGCCCCACGAATATCTTCCTCGTGGAATTGAGGATTTTTTAACGCATTGATAATACCATCTTTGCTCATCTCAATTGGCAGACCCGCCAACGTCTTCAATCGTGTGTTTTGTAAAAATGGATTATATTGATTTAAATTATAAATACCTTGACCAAGAACACTGTTGGAATCAACATCTCCTAAAAACCGATTAAAGAAATCCGTGCAGCCTTGCAACACATCTTTAACTTCGGTCCCAGCGCCTCCTGTCGTCATCAACAACTTGGAGTCTTGCGGTTGTTCTTGTTCGGTAATGGGAATTTGTTTCTTTGGACGGCCACCTTTGTTTGTGGTCTTATTGGTTTCACCCATTGGTGCAATCCTCCTTTTGATGTTTCGGTACTGCGATTAATTGGCCGGAAGCCAAGGCTTGGGCTAACTCAAGTTTAAGTGCCTCGATTTCCATTTTCTTCCGATATTTCTCGCTATTTAATTCGTCTATCGCCCGTTTGGTCGCAAGATTAGTAAAATACTCACGCGCCCAATCAGCAACGTATCCGCCCTCATTACAAAGACCGTCTTCTGTAATCTCCAAAATTACACAATCCGACACGCCACTGCGTTTGATAGCAGATTTTAATTTTTGTTTAGAACACTCTCCCAGCGTTTGGAAATAAATTACTCCTTTTATTAGCATAAAAGAGCCCATTTTCCCAATTTTATCTAAGAGATTTTCTATATCAATCCCCGTATGATCGAAAATTATCTTACAAATCATAACCTTTCCTTCCTTTTGCTTCTATCTTCTCCGCCCAAATGGATTAGTGAACCCACTAAACGGATTGGCGCTTTGTCTTTGCTTGAATCCTTGAGCAATTCGATTGCTAAACAAAACATCCATATTTGTGGTTGGTTCAGCCGAACCTAAAATTTCGTCTCTGCGCAATTGTGCTAGATGATGCGCTGCCAAAACACAGGTGTAGCATCTATCGTCATGCATTTTACGAGACTTGTCGGGTGGCAGTCCGTATTTTACGTCACCACTCGGGGTCTTCGTTTTCACAATTGCTACAAGTTCTTCTTTCATAAGATCGATTTCAAGCAATGCTCTTAATTCTTCTTTTGAAAGTTCATATTTTTCGCCATCTTTTTCCCAAACACCTTGTTTTGGTACGGGCATAGGAAAAATAAGATAATCGTTAATAATCATTTCAGCGCATTCGCTAAACATAGTAGGACGCCATTTACGAGGCTCAATGATTCGACAAACATCCTTAGCTTGTCTGAATTTTTCTGCCTGTTCTTTGGCTGTGTCATCAGTTAAGTCGATAATCCCCGCGTGCTCTATCCCATCGCGATCTGTCCAAGGAAGCATTAGGTTGTCAGCATAACTACGACCACCACCACCGGAACCAGCGTCAACATAAAACATAACGTTTTCGTACTCGGGTGATTTCCCGTTATATGCTACAATGAGTTTGCGAATCCACTCTAATTGTTCGGGAGAACGTAAAGGCTTCTTATCGCCGTTTGGTAACTTTTCGATAAGGTTAATACCATTAACGATTTTACCCATCCATCCGCGTTTTTTGTCTTTCCAATATTCAACGATAAGCACAAAACTGTTATCTTGTTGTAATGCGGGGTCAAAAAACAAACCATAATGGTGTTCTGGACCTTCTGATTTAAAGATTGGTAAATAGTCTTGTTCGTTTCGTAAAATATCTTGTCGTTTTACTAACGCATCAATACCACCCGTGTTATCGAATATGTTATAATACTCGCGCATTGCTCGAGACTCATTGCTTTTTAATGCGTCATCTATCTCACTTTGTTTAAGCAATGGTGACATTGGTTTCCCGTTGAGTTTCGGTGCAAGCGGAATATCACAGTTGATATCTGCACAAAAATACCCAGGTATACCCATCATCATGTTGGTGGCACAAAGTTTGTACATTGACCATAAATGGGTATTAATATCTTCGGCTGACGACGAGTAAATACACTGTGTGGGTATATCCTTTGGATAAACCGACGCATCAAAACCAGAACCCGTTTTAAAGTCACGGTTTTGCGCTGTAAAAGGTTCTGTCAAATCAAAAAAGGCTTGGGATATTTTACCCGCTTCGTCATAATAGTTAATATTCGAACGAACACCGACAACAGTTTCTGGCTTACCCACGAGAGCTCTAATCTGCGAGCCATTATACAGATTGCATTCATAGCCCTTTTGACTATGAGTAAATCCATCGGTGTTCGCATTGCTTTTGATAAGTTCATCAAAAAACACATCGGTCGTATTCAACAACGAAGCGATATTCTTCTTGGCAATATCTTCGATCTTCATAAACGTATCAAAAGACTGACGTCCCGAAACGTTCATTATGTTTATCTTAAATTGGGGGAACAAGATGGCTTTCGTCATCAAATAAACCGCTCCCAAAAAGGTTTTACCTGCGTTACGAGAACACACCCACGCAGCTTTCTCTGCTGTCCATGTCCCCATCACGATCCATTTTTGATAATCCAACAATTGTATTCCAAGAATTTTTTCAATAAATCTAGTAGGGTGCTTGCGTCCCCATTGGATCAAACGATTGTATCGTTGAAAATTTTCTTGCTTACGAATGTTTACTTCGTTATCTGTGAGATTCCCATAGACTGAAATCATGCGCCACTCTCCTTAAACTCAGGAGCAAGCAGTTCCTCTATTTCTTCTGAAGGAATCCCTTTGCGTTTATATTCTTTAATAAGTTCAGCAATCAACTCTTGTTTACGCAAATATTCTTTGCACATTCGCAAAGCCTCTTCCGCTTGCTTACGCGCCGCAATCTCTCTGCGTACAACCATTGCTTGTTCCTCAACCATTTGAGCGTAATCAGAATCTGACAACCTCAATTGTGCCATAATTGATTTTGCACTAATATCAGAACACTGTTGGATACTTGAACTTGTCTCAATATCGTAAAGATTGGTTTTACCATCGTCATAATTGCTCTCTTCCATATCGCGCATAATACCTGACAACGTACCAGCGCCTCGACTCTTAGAGTTAGCATATTTTGCCGACAACCCGTGATCTTTACATAACATTGAAATATTTTTATTAACATCTGATTTCATTTTTCGCAAAACTTCCAAGTCTTTGGCGTTTTTTACAATGTCATCAGGTGTTATAGATAATTTTGCAATCGCCAAATCCAATCGGTCAATTTCCTCATAGTTAGTAACTATTTCAATTGCCGCTCTTTGACGCACCAGGTCATTATTTAAAGTCGGATCAATCATTTGGCTGAGTGAACGATACAACATTGAACGTTGTGCTATAGGTTTAGATTCAAACGGATCGTAACCAAAACTTTTTTTAATATCATTACGATTTTGTTTGTCATCTTCCGTAAGCTCTTCTTCACCCTCTTTGAAACTAGCCATCTTTGTAAACACCGACCGGCTTAACTGTTTGCAAAAAGATTTATTACAATATTCTTCATTTGTAAAAATAATCTCTAAATATTTATCTGGCATTATTTCAGTCGCATCCAATGATGTTGCCACACTTGACGCAAGTAAATCATCATAATACCAGTCATTAATTGCGCAGAGTTGGAAAAGTGCCTCAAGATGGTCATTTTCACATTCTGCTAATATTTTATTATATAATGCACGAGTACATTCTTTACATAATAAAGATTTGTGCTCTTTATCTTTCACCGTTCGAAGTGCAGATATTGTCCCATTACTGCCCCAAAACTCTTCGGGGTCCAAACTGGTCTTGCATCCTACACAATATAACTTTTGGGCTATTGTGCCAAAAGCTGATAAAATCTTCCTTTCAGTGGCCATAAGCCCTCCTTACGATCTACACACAACCATTCAAAAAAGCCCCCGCAACAGCGGAGGCTCTTTGAACAGTATATCCTTGAATTATTCCTGAATGTCTAAGTTAATGCTATGATGCAACACGTTGTCACCATCAAAGATTAACAGGGTTTGGCTTGGTTTGCCAAACAGGCGTTTGCTAAACGCATATTGATCTACGCCAACAATACTACCATTTACATAAACTTTGAAATTGTTGAACGTTTTAAGTTTTTCACAATGATAATGGCCGACAAAAGCATAATCTACCACTATCCCAGTGTAAGCAGTCATATTTTGGAAAAGCGTTGTAATATTATCATGGTGTCCATGAACAAATACGCCGGTCTTCCCGTTTTGGAAATTAATCATACCAATTTCCTGATCGAGAACATTTTCCTCAAAAGTAATGTTAGTATCTCTCAACCTTTCTTTTAGATAGAAAGTAATAAGCTTGCCATAATTTTCAGCCTCAATACTTTCTTTAAGAGAAGGTGTCATTCGTGAATGATTATCGGTAACAGAATAATATCTCACATCTGGTGCAGCAGCCTGTAGTTGATTGAGCGTGTCTGCAATAATCTCAGACGCAACCATGATTTGTTCAACAACGTCGATTTGTTGCTCCAATCTGGCACTTGTATGAATATGCCCTTGGCAATAATCACCAAGCCCTAAAATATTTAATCTTTGAACATTGTTGTTTACACAATATCTAATTACATCTTGGATTAGTTTATTCACTCTTTTACGAGCGATGGTAATATTATATTTATTATAATAATTATCAATCTCTACCCCAATATGTAAGTCCGACAACATTAAAACCGCTTCTGTGTAAGTATTTCCAACAGGATGATACACAACTTTGGGAAGTTTGGTAATATCCACAACCAACTCTTTCATCAAAGCTTTAAAATCATCCAAACGCGCTTCTTCTCTCATCATTCTTCGATAAGCATTTAAAGAATCGCGTGTTTTTACTTGTTGTTTATACAAATCTTGAATTTGTCCCTGGATTTCGTCTTCCATTTCTTGGGTGGACAAATCTTCAACTGTTTTATTAGATAATAATTTAGAATTTCTAGGTAATTCACCGGTGCGTGCAAGTTTTTGCTTTACCCAACAACGATAGTTTTCGCCCGTTGTAAAAGGCATTCCCAACATCTCGTTCAGGGCACTCCAGTTCTTTACTCCTAATGGTAACTCTTTGTGGGTTACCCCTATTTCAAACAAATCGTCCTCAGTTAAGTTTTCTTCATTAAACTTTTTGAGGAACTCTAAAAAGTCGGTTTGAGTCATGTATTTCTCCTTGTGCTTCTAGATAGTTCAATACTATCACAATCTCTATTTTTTGTCAAATTTTAGTGACATCCCAATTCTCTAATGAAGAGCAAAAAACCAACTATAAAACTATTATTTTACTCTTTCCATAGAATATTAGAACACCGTACCTTTCGACATCTACCCTAAATCAGGTTTTTTTGGCCTGTCGAGAACGCCGTTTTAACTCGTTTTTGCGCTGTGTTAATTCGGTTTTATAACAATCAGGGCATAAATCCTTATATTTCTTTTTCCCCACGATAAACCTCTTACCACACGACCTACAAGTACCACTATATTCGCTAAATTGGAAATCTGTCTTAACCGTCCCTTTATTATCAAAAAAATTTAATTCGATTACGTTCCCGTAAACAGGTTTCCCGTCTCTGAAATAGGCTTTCTGGTGCATAGTATATAAGTTGTATTGGGCATTCCACTTGTCCATTTGTGCAACTCTATATGGGCGGCGCTGGCGGCGGGTACCTTTAATCAACCCTTCCCAAACTTCCTGGCTACAAAAAAATCCATCGGCTCGTCCAAAGGAGCGTTGGCACTCAACTAAAATTCGCAAAAACTCTTTGTATTCTTTGTCTACATCTAAACCTTCAATAAAATTATATTCTTTTGCTGTTAGCCCATAAATATATTTTCTATTAAAGCCGTAATGTAACGCCTTCTCCCAAAACTTGTCAAAATACTCACGAGTTTCTTCTTCACTAAAACACCCTACAACTTGCGGTGACTCTAGTTCCACCCAAATCTTATAGGCGGTCTCTTTAGTCACCCCTTGTTCTTGCCAATATTGACAAAGGTGTGTTTGTTCAGTGTTAATACTACGTCGTGTGTTATAATACCCTTGTTTTAACACCGCTTCTGAATTTTTATTCCAGTCCAAAATTAACATAGATTAACTCCTTGTCATCACCGATGTGCGCAGTACAGCTAAGAATTCTTGTAAGGAATAATCAAGAGCGAACAGCTCATCTTCGTTTTCTCGCACGAACACCGGGAGTTTAAAACATAAGATCGGATTTTTACTACCAACCACTCTAAATTCTAATTTAAGCTTCACGGCCTGATGCACCAATTCTAAAAACTTCTTATGATCCTTCATCCCCAACAATTGCATAATTTGTGGTTCGTCGTATTTGATCCACCCTGAGTCGTGCCAATTTGTTTTAGCCACGTATATTAACACCCCAAATAAGGCTCGAACTTCCTCATTACTAATATTTAATAAAAAGCTCCATTCGTCCTCATAAACCACGAAGGTTGTTAATGTGTTTTTGGTATCAAGAGGGGCTTTTAATAAACAGTCCACAATTTGTTCAAAACATTGGTTATTTAATTCAAACCCGCGTTCGCATTCGAGTAGGAATTCTCGTATAGAGCCGTCGGTCATGCCTTCGGCTCTTAACGAATTAATGATTTTTACAACGCTGCTGCCTTTCTCGATCGATTTGTTACAAATTTGTTCTTCAATTGTCATAGTCACAATCTCCTCCAAATAAGTTATCAGCATCGAAGTCAAAATCCAAATCTTGCCCTAAAATTTCTTCCCACGCCGCTTGATTCCAATCGTCATCATCACACAACTCGCTGACGCGATCTTCGTGAATTACTTGTAAAGTGTATCGATTACCAAGGTATTCAAATCCAACTTCATTTTTCACGGGAATTTGAACAATTCCACGAGGGATTAAATCCAACACGCTTTCGTCTAAAATGTCCCAAGCAAAATCCCAATTAAACTGTTTGTATTCTTTTGATAAACAATGGCAGTAGTAAAGCAATTCTTTGCCACTGAACGACGCAGACTCAATCGCCTCTTGAATTTCCGTTCTGATAAATGTCATTGCTCCGAATCTAATCTCATCATATTCGTCACGATTCGGTAAATCAATATTATCAACAATACTCTCCAAGGTTTTTACTTGTTTACGCGCTGTATATTTGCGATACAAATCTTTAACAATAGCAAACCGTTCTTGATCAAATTCAAAACAATCCTCAAAGGTGGGCAACATACTTACCGCGTTTTTGTTGAAATTAATATCAAAATCGACATTTTCAAATTCCTTACACAATATATTCATTATGCACGGTGCGGTGATTAGCGGCGAATACTTTTGATAACGGCGTACTAAATTCATCTCGTCTTCTGACTTATTGGGTTTGGTTAAAAGTTTTTTAAATTTAATACCAAACATATTTTTGGACGCCATATTGTAACTGTTTTCGTATTGCTTGAACTGTTGGTTTAACTCTGGATATAAGTATCTAAAGAAATATGGTTTTTTAGAAATAACCATCGAGTTTCTTTTATATTTATCCGCCTTAACCGCATCAGTGTCATCATCATTAATTCGGATGAATTTCTTCCACTCTTTCGGCAACTCCGGCGCGGCTGTTCCTTTGATTCTATCAATTTCTTGACCAACAATTTCTCGAAGCAATTTAATACGCAAAGTGAGTTCGTCTCTTTGTTCTTTTTGGGTGTCTTTTTGGAAAATTCCCTTCATTGCGTGCATTATTGTTGCGCAGTTAGAAAAACCTCCAACCCCAGTTCCCAATCCGCGAATATCGGTCGCGATTGAATTCTTTAAACAAATTTTCTGAACCGGCACCGCACCTTTCTCATATGTGATGACATTGTGCCATTTTTGCGCACCCTTGATAAAGATTTTATTGTCCGTGGACATTACTACATCTCCGTCAAAATCGCTGTCAGAATGTCGTAATGTTGAAGTATCATATATACTGTAAATGATTCCACTCTTAATATATTGATACCAATAGTCCATATCTTCGGACGATACTACTTTACAAGGGTTGTGTTCGTGCGAGTCAATCATCGGGCTTCGACATAGGTCAACACAATCCACGTTTCTCTGCCTCCAGAAATTTGAATACACTTGGTCAGGCCCAATTAACCCCACCGGTTCCAACCCAAGCGCCGATTGACACTGTGCCACGGGATCGGAAATCATAAAACTATAATTTCCTCTCACCCATATCTTACCAATCTTCGCCTTGTTTATCGTCTCAGCAATATTGCGATATATTTTCTTCTGTACATGAGCGTCTTCCAACATTATCGGGTTTTTAATAATCGCCCTTAACGCCGTGCTTTGCGCCCCATTATACAATTCTTTAAAACTGACTTGTTCACCCTTGCAACCCAACATATACAACATTGTATACAATTGGTCACCTGAGCAAATCTTTTTAATCCAATCAATCGTCGGTTGAATCAATTCCAGAATATCATCCTTATTGATATCCAACACCTGCAGATATTGATAATTGGCCAGCACATATTCGTCATCGTACTTTTTATTATATCTCGCAACTCCCCACTGAATACCAGCCGCGTCTACATACTTTTGATATTCATACCAAGATACATAATATTTATACATCTTGAATTGAGATTCGCTCAATATAACGTCAATATCCTCTAACCTATGCGAGATTCCCCACCGGTCACGAATTGAGTCAATACCGTGTGCAGCTCCAAATTCTCGAAAATCAAACGGAACCAAGCACCCCTTCACAAAAACGCTACGGACAACGAACGACGACGGCGTATATGATAAATTCATATCTTCTGCCCACAGCGCCGCAAACTTACGATCTATCAATCCCTGTCCATCAGCGCAGTTTAACTCGATATCCATTATTCTTTCTTTAATCTGTTTTTTCCCAGTCTCGGGATTGGGGCAAATCCAATCAACCGATTGATCCTTCACCACATTAAAGAAATCCTTAACCACGCATACCCTCGGGGTTCGCACCCACATAACGCTCGAAAACGCCAACGCAAAATACGCATGATATTTCGCCAAATTCATTTCTGAAATCTTGGTGTCCAACCCGCACATCAGGTTTTTGTACAAGGTGTCATAAAGAGCTTCGTTAATAAAGGTAATAGTGTTGCGCCTCATTTGTCCCGAACCACAACAAAATCTCACATAATGAATACCGTTAACGTCAAAACCATTCTTGGCCAATTCTTTATATTCTTTTTTGGTCACGACTTCAACGTTAATAATATCTTTAACAAACAATGCATCTGTCAAAAACCGATTAAGAATACCAGCTTCCTTGGTTCGTCCCTCTCTCTTCGCTGCTCTTATAGCGCGACGAAATTGTTGGACATCGTTAAAAATCTCTCGATGACTTCTGGTATCATTATAATATTTTCTGATTTGTTGAAAAACCAGATTATCACCAATTGATACCAGCGCCCCATCGCGAGCTGCCTTAGATTTTGAATAATTAACTATATTTAAGTTGTTCTCTACAATAAAACTAGATTTAAGTTTAAAAACTTGATATAGGTTTTGTAAATTAGGCACTCTTAATCTTCCTCTTTTTCGCGTTTAATAATATCTAGCAAATCATTCACCGTTTGTGTCAAATCTAAATTTGTCAAAACGTATTTATTTTTATATTCCTTCTCGAACTCACGGAACTGCGCGTCTTCCGCAGCCATTCTCTTCTGGACAGTTTCAATATCATCGCCCCGTTTCGTCAAGAATCCACGTTGTACATCCGCAGGTACAGAAATCAAAACAACCACAATTTTTAATGGATGCTTTTCAAAGTTCCAATACTTCCACAAATCTCCAAGTCCTTTAGGATCGATTATATAAAAATCACTATTTAACACTTGTGTAACTGTAGCAAAATATTCCACATCTCCAATTACAGTCTGCGCAATAATATCATCTTTATATTTATCCACATCCTCAGGTTGCACAAAAATGTGGGTGTCACCTTCATTAACTCTCTTGGGACGTGTGGTATAAGAACACACTTTCTTCATTCCTGTCAGTTGACACACACGATCAACGACCGTATCTTTCCCGGCGCCACTTCTGCCAAGTACACAAAATAATGTTTTCATCTTATTCCTCGATAATCGACGAAGGGTTCCCTACAAGTTCAGGGTAATCGGCATAAAACTTCACCAACGCTTCCAAGTCTTGAAAGTTATGTATGATATAAAAATCTTCCTCATTACCTTCAACACGGTTACGCTGATGTTCAACATCGCCAGTAAACAATACGACCATATCAGCTAAATAATTAGCGCACATACGGTAATCGCTGCCTATATATATAACCGAGTCTCCAAAAAGACGAATCTTTTCTATATCCGCCGTGGTTGCCGTTCTATAAGCTTCAGCATAACTTTCAATCTCGATAGTGAGCTTACAGTTCTCCGCAAGTTCTGTGATGGTATCAAGAAAATCTTCCGCGCCTTCTCGAATCCACAAATCAGGTACATTCAGACTTTTGATACAATTAATGATTTCAAAATCATGGTCTTGCCCACAGAGCGTTTGGAATTTGTTTTCGTAAAAATCGATTACAGAATAATTGGTGTTGTATTTTTCATTAAGTTTTTTGGTTATTGTCTCCGCACAATTAAAAATTACATTGTCTTCTACAATTAGGTGTAAATGTTTGCTCATAATAATGTAGTTCCTTAGAAGTTATATAGATTCCTAAAGAAAGAGGATATTCTCTTTCTTCTTATTATATTTATATTATAACACATATCATCTTTAATATCAACCTATGATGACATTTTTATAAAGTTTTAAAATTTTTTTATTTTTATGTCATTGTAGGTTGACTTTTCTTTTCAAAGTTGTTATAATTTGGGTGGTGGGCGGGTATAGATAAGAAGATCTTTCTTATTTATATATAAATATATAATAATTATAAATATTAATATAAATAATATTAATTATAATTAATATTATTATA